>Ga0187818_10001147_pt1 | contig 10545 bp, 9 predicted proteins | sample NC_wetland_sal_i_14_FD_130581 | JGI IMG/M metagenome (GOLD analysis project Ga0187818, IMG submission 130581) | Wetland sediment microbial communities from Neuse River Estuary, North Carolina, USA - SO4_3 | ecosystem: Environmental > Aquatic > Freshwater > Wetlands > Sediment | place: USA: North...
TCCGAGATCATCGTGAAGAATGGCAAGGCCAGGGGCGTGGTGCTGGCCACGGGCGATGAGATCTACGCCGAGGTAATTTCTTCCAGCGTCGATCCCCGGCTCACATTCACCAAGTTCATCGCAGCTAACCACTTGCCTGGCGATTTCCTGGAAGAAGTCAACCGCTACAAGTTCCGCGGCTCTTCCGGCAAGGTCAACATGGCGCTGGACGCGCTGCCCGATTTCAAGTGCATGCCCGGACCGGGCGCTCATCTGCGCGGCGCCATCTCGATTTCTCCAGCGGTCGAGTACATGGAGAAAGCCTACGACGATGCCAAGTACGGCAACTTCTCGCGCCGCCCCTACATCGACATGGTCATTCCGTCGCTCACCGATCCTTCGGTCGCGCCGCCGGGCAAGCACGTGTTGTCGTGCTTCGTGCAATATGCGCCCTACAAGCTTCGTCCCGGTCTCAACTGGGACACGGAAAAAGAAGCGTTCGGCAACACGGTCGTGAACACGATCGCCGAGTATGCGCCCAACTTGAAGAACATCATCCTGCACAAGCAGGTGATCACGCCGCTTGATCTCGAACGCGAGTGGGGACTGAGCGAGGGCAATATCTTTCAGGGCGAGCTTTCGCTCGAACAACTCTTCTTCCTGCGTCCGGTGCCCGGCTGGGCGCAATACCGTACCCCGATCAAGAACCTCTACATGTGCGGTTCCGCAACGCACCCGGGCGGCGGCATCATGGGCGCCAACAGGCGCCTGGCGGCGCTGGAGATTCTGAAGGACGTCAAGGGAGCCGCGTAACAAAATGCTCTGTCATCCTGAGCGAGGATTTTGCTTCGCGATCAGCGAAGCAAAACCGCAGTCGAAGGTCCTCGTGTTTCCTTACGCCAGCACGAGCATGTCGGGGCGTTCTCTTCCCGGCCTTGGGAGGTTCCCCCTATGAACAGCGCACGCGACATCGTGGTCATCGGCGGCGGCCACAACGGCCTCATCACCGCCTTCTATCTCGCCAAAGCAGGATTCAAGCCTCTGGTACTCGAGCGCAGCGCGCAGGTCGGCGGCGCCGCGGTCACCGACGAGTTTCATCCCGGATTCCGTGTTTCGACCCTGGCCCACACCGCGGGGCCGATCCGGCCGGAGATCGTGCGTGACATGCAATTGGAGCAGCACGGGCTGAGGCTTATCACGCCAGAAGTCTGTACCACCGCGCTTTCACCCGACGGCCGCGCCCTGACCCTCTATCAGGATGCAGACAAATCGGCGCAGGCGATTGCCACCTTTTCTGGAAAAGACGCAGCGAAGTATCCCGAATTTCAGCAGTCGCTCGCGAAGATCAGCAAGGTGATCGCCGAGGCGCTCGCCACCACCCCGCCCGACATTGACCATCCGTCGAGCGGCGATCTGTGGAGCATGCTCAAGACCGGGCGCGCAATCCGCAATCTGGGCAAGAAAGATATGTACCGCCTGCTGCGCTGGGGACCGATGGCGGTCGCCGACCTCGCGGCGGAATACTTCGAAACCGAATTGCTGCGCGCGGTCATCGCGGCGCGCGGCATCTTCGGAACGTTCCTTGGCCCCTGGTCCGCCGGAAGCGCGCTGGTGTTGCTGATTCGCGCGGCGGGAGATTCGCATCCCGCCGGCTCGGCGTTCTTTGCCGCGGGCGGCATGGGAGCGCTCACGCAGGCGATGGCATCGTCCGCCAAGGCTGCCGGCGCGGAGATTCGCACCAGCGCCGACGTGATCGAAATTCGCGTGCAAAACGGCGCGGCCAGCGGAGTGCTTCTCTCCACCGGGGAAGAAATTCAGGCTCGCGCCGTCATCTCCAACGCCGACCCGAAACACACGCTGCTCAAGCTGACCGATCCCACACATCTGTCGCCCGACTTCGTGCAGAAACTCCAGCATTACCGCGGCAATGGCACGGTGGCGAAGGTCAATCTCGCGCTCGCCGGCCTGCCGCGTTTCACTGCCCTAAAGAACGGTGACACCAGCGCGCTCAAGGGACGCATCCACATCGGCCACGAAATTGATTATCTGGAGCGCGCCTTTGACGAATCCAAGTACGGCAATTTCTCGCGGCAGCCCTATCTGGAAGCCACCATTCCGTCGCTGACCGATCCCACGCTCGCTCCTCAGGGCAAGCATGTAATGTCCATATACATGCAGTACGCGCCCTACAAGCTGAAGGGGGATTGGCCGACGTGTGATTGGGAAGAGCAGCGCAAGGCGCTCGGCCAAACTGTGGTGAAGACTTTGTCGGAATACGCTCCCAATCTACCGGAACTGATTCTGACTCATCAGATCATCACGCCGCGCGACCTCGAAGAGGTCTATGGGATGACCGGCGGGCAAATTTTTCACGGCGAACTCGCGCTCGACCAGTTCTTCACCATGCGTCCCCTGCTCGATTGGGCGCGCTACCGCACGCCCATTCAAAACTTGTATTTATGCGGGAGTGGGACGCATCCGGGAGCGGGATTGACGGGCGGCTCGGGCGCAAATGCGGCGCGGGAAATATTGAAAGATCTGAAGCGCTAACTTGCGTGCTCGTGCAGACCCTGGCCCTGTCGGCGCCGGTCGGGTCAAAAAAGGAAATGGCCGATGCTGTGCCGTTTACCGCGGTCGTTTCCGATCAGCCGGCGGCTCGGAAGTATTATGGATTCAAGGAGCAGGCAGCCGTGAACACGCGTCAAGCCAACGTTCGTCAAGCCAATATTCGTCAAGACCAGGTTCGTCAAGATAACGCTCGTCAACCCCAGGTTCATACTCAACTCGGCCGTTCCGCAGTCCAGATGTTTGCCGCCAACGATCGCATGAACCAGCTTCTCATCGAACATCTTGACCCTGCCGCCTGGATCGCCAAACCACCGACGGCCAAACCACCGACAGCCAAACCGCCCGGCAACACCCGCACGATTGCCGCCATCTTCACCCACATGCACAATGTCCGCACCAAGTGGGTCCGGCTTACAGCTCCGCACCTGAAGGTTCCGCCGCAGCTCAACCGCGCGCACTGCACGCCGCAGCAGGCCCGCGTGGGATTGGCCGAGAGCGCCGCTCGCTGCACCGAAATGCTCGCCGAAGCGCTCAGCGGCGAGGGCCGCATCAAACAGTTTCGCAGAGACGGATGGGCCCGGCCCTGGCCCGCTGGCCCGGAAATGCTGTGCTACATGCTTTCTCACGAAGCCCACCATCGCGGGCAGGTCTGCATGCTCGCGCATCAGCTCGGATTCCCGTTGCCGATCAAGGTGACGTCCGGCCTCTGGAATTGGGAGAAATTGTGGAAAGAGTGCGGATCTCACGGCGGCCCCGGCTGCGATTCACAAGGAATCGCTCAAAGGCACAGACGGGCTCTAGCCACCGGCTCTCTTCGCTAAGACCATTCATGAGACTCCTAGTGCCTGCGCCTCTTCTTTCCGGTAAAGTACTTCTTCAGACTTTTGGGCACATCGCGGCATGAGCAGTGCTTCTGGTGTTCTCTGTGCCAGTGGATTCTCTGCTCCAGCGTCGCCTTTGCCGGCATTCGGTTGCTCTGGTGCCAGATTCTATTCAGCATGACGATTGCTCCTGACAGCGTAAGCCCCTATGAAGAATACCGCTATTCTCTTGATCTCCTGCCCTGACGCGAAGGGCGAAGTGGCGACCATTGCCGACTTCATCTACCACCACAAAGGCAACATTCTTCATGCCGACGAGCACGGCGACCAGGAATCGGGCCTGTTCCTGATGCGGGTGGAATTCGATCCCAAGGATTTCGACATTGACCTTTCTCAGAAAAACCTGGCCGATTTCAGCAAACACTTCGCCCCGGTGGCGGAAAAGTTCAATATGCAATGGCGGCTAGCGCACTCGTCCCACCGCCCGCGGATGATTATTTTTGTTTCGAAGTTCGGCCATTGCCTGGTGGACCTGCTCTACCGCCAGCAGAGCGGCGAGTTGTCCTGCGACATTCCTCTGATTATTTCCAATCATCCCGACCACCAGCCGCTCGCCGATTTTTACAAAATTCCCTACGCAGTCGTTCCGGTCACGAAGGAAAACAAGAGCCAGGCCGAGGCCCGGATCCAGGCGCTGGTTGACCAGCACCAGCCGGACTTCATGGTGCTGGCGCGCTACATGCAGATTCTTCCTCTCCAGTTCGTCCAGCGCTATCCCCATCGTATCATCAACATTCACCACTCTTTTCTGCCGGCGTTTATTGGCGCTCGCCCCTATCATCAGGCCTTTGAGCGCGGGGTGAAGATCATCGGCGCCACCAGTCATTACGTCACGGAAGTGCTCGACGACGGCCCCATCATCGAGCAGGACGTGGTCCGGGTTTCCCACCGCGACGAGGTGGAAGACTTGATCCGCAAGGGCCGCGATCTGGAGAAGGTCGTACTTTCCCGCGCTGTCGCCTGGCACGTCGAAAGCCGCGTTCTGGTCTACGGCAGCAAGACCGTGGTCTTCTGAGTCTGCCCCGCCATGAGCCGTTGCGCGGAAGTTCATGTACCTCCGGCAAACCTCTCATTTCACAGCTGGAAGGTATCGCTCCGGCGGTAACTTGCACCAAAAGTAACCTATCGGTTTTACTTTTACATTAGTAAAGTTTTAGGGAACGACTTCATAACTCTCGGGGGCATTTTTGGCCGAAGATCTTCGGTTTGAACTCTCCATTCTGGCGACCGTCCAGGGCTTGTACCAGAAGCTCCTAGGCGATTCGCTGGGCGGGGAAGTACCCGTCCCCAGAGGGCTCGACGAAGACGCGCTGCGCCACTCTGAGCACGAATTAACCCACACTTTGTCGCGGATGTACCGCTGGCTGCATCTGCTCGACATGGCAATCACACCCGCGATGCTCCGCCAGGCGCTGACCCCGGATACGGATTCCGAAGTGGCTGAGGCCCTGCTGCGTTACTTCGTGCGCCGCCGCGAGCCCAGCGATGTGAACCGTGACAAGACCGATCTGATCGCGACCTTCCTGTACCGCCATCCGCGTGTGCCCGGCCAGTGGGAACAGAGCGGTTATGGGCTGGACGGAGCGCTGCCCTTGTCGCCCTTCGAGATCGCGCTCATCGAAATCCTAGCCGACACCGATGTGCCCTCGCTGCCCGAAGAGCATGTGCAGTTGCTGCGGCGCTTTGATCCCCTGCGCGAAGAAGTTTCCCGCTTCCGCGACTTCAACGCTCTGATCGATTCCGGCGTGATCGGCCGCGTCCGCGAACTGAAGCAATGGCTGGATTCTTCCTTCTATCATCCCGGCGTGCTGGCCACGGTCGCAGCGCATAACGCGTCTTTTGGCAAGAAATTTGACGAACTGTTCGAAAAGGCGCTGGCCGAAATCAAACAATTCGGACAGGCGCTGGAGGAAATGGGCGGCACCATTCTCAGCACCGTCGACGGCGTGGAAGTCACGGTGGAGCATGTCGCCGCCATCGAACAGAAGCAGATGCTGCAGGCCGATTACGGCAGCACGCTGGAGAAATTCCGCCGCGTATCGAAGTTGAAGAAGGAACTGGACCGGCGACCTCCGATCCGCCGCCCGCTGCTCAACCCAACCGGGCGCACGTCACGCGCGGCAGGCGGCGCGGCTGCTGCTCCGAAGGCTGCCCGGGCCAGCGCGGCGAAGGCCCCTCCCGCAGCTCCGGTCTTCCAGCCTCCGGCCATTACTGCGCACCAGATTTCTGCCGAAGAAGCCAAGCTCCGCAGGGTTGAAGAATCCATTCGCGTCTTTGTGCGAGTCGCGGACCCCAAGTACCGTCAAGTCGTGCCCATGCGCTTCTTCAACCTGACGCTGACCGTGGCGGAAGCTGACGCCTACAACGCCGCCTTCCTCGAGGAAAAGAGCCTGCGCGCCGACGTAGCCCGCACCCTGATCCGTCTGGTCTCGATTGCGGCGCGCATCAGCACCGAATTGGAAGACCTGAAGCGCAGCCAGAAAATGTCGTCGCTTTGGAAGCTTCACGCCGACGGCGTGGTCGTCCTGCTCGATATGGCCAGCACCTCCACCGAAGATGCCGGCAGCGTCGCCAAACTTGCCGAGCAGGCGGGCGCGGGCCTTGCGGCCAAGTCCATCCACGAGTCCGTCCAGAAACTGCGCACCCATGCTGATGTGGCTGTGAAAACCCTGGCCAACGTGAGCTAGAGACACCTGGTAGCCAATGCCTTTACGGCGTGCGAACGCGCTTGCTCACATTTGCCCCTAGCCGCTGGAAATCTCGCGTGTTCCAAGTGTAGAGAATATCTGCCTTCGCCTTGACAGCGCACGCGCCCAGCAGCGCGTCATACAGCGATCCCCCCTGGATACCGACCCCTGCAGCTTCACGGATTGCCGAAAGATACTCCGCAACCTCTAGCGCGACCACATTCAGCCGTTCTTCGATTGTTTCCAGGCACAAGATCGCCTGCTCCGGTGCTGCGCGGTATTTGCCGGGCAACCGAGTCAAGGTCGCATATACCTCAGCCAAGGAATGGGCGGCGCAATACCCGCCGCTAAGATTGGCTGCCGAAAAGGCAACCAGGCTGCGCTCGTGGTGCTCATGACCGGGGATAAAGACGGGCACCAAAGCGGATGTGTCGAAGAAGAATCTCACCGCACCCTGCCGTGCCTGGCCGATCGAGTCTTGGAGTTGAGTTGGGGTCTGAGCGCCGAGCCTTCGCGCTCCCGGCGAATGTCATGCAGCACCCGATCGGTCGCGGCGGCAGAAATCGGCTCGTCGAAATCCAGAACCCAGATACCTTGTTTCTTCCGCATCCCTACCCGGGCCCTCACGGGCCGAAGAACGATCTGATCCTCGGAACTCTCCAACTCCAGGGAATCTCCGGCGGCAAGTTGCAGTTCGTCGCGAACGGGCTTTGGCAAAACCACGCGGCCCGCTTTGTCGACAGTCAGGGTGGTAGTCATGGATGCCATTATACCATGCCATTTCCCATATAAAAATGGCATAATTGAACCTCCAAGATCATCCAAAAAAGCAAAAGACGGGCGATTTTCGCCCGTCTTTGCTCACAGCTCGTAGCTCACAGCTCGCAGCTAATTAATGTCGAACTGCTCCTGATGCACCGCCGGATCGCTTTTCACGATGATGGTGCGCTTGGTCAGTTCCTCCATCTCGTTGAGCAGGCGCGCGTTGTTCGACTTCAACTCCTTGGCCACGTCCGGATGCACGCGCAGCATGACGTCTTCGTGCTCCAGATGCTTGGCGATCTTGCGCATCTCCACGTAAATCTCGTTGCAGATCGTGGTCACCGATTTCACGTAGCCGGTTGCCTGGCAATACGGGCAGGGCGCCCCGATGGTGCGTTCGAGCGATTGCTTGACCCGCTTGCGGGTGATGGCAACCAGCCCGAAATCGTTGAACTGCAGCGTCTTCGATGGAGCGCGATCGTGGCGGAGTTCTTCTTCCAGGGCCTGCATCACGCGCTGGCGGTTCCGCCGCTCATCCATGTCAATGAAGTCAATGATGATGATGCCGCCCAGATCGCGCAGCCGAATCTGCCGCACAATCTCTTTGATCGCGTCCACGTTGGTCTTGACGATCGTGTCTTCCAGGCGCTGCGTTTTGCCCACGTATTTGCCGGTGTTGATGTCAATCGCCACCAGGGCTTCGGTCTGGTTGATCACGATGTAGCCGCCACTCTTCAGCCAGACTTTCGACTTGAGCGCCTTGTTCATTTCTTCGGCGAGGCCGAATTGCTCGAACAGCGGCGTCTCTTTCGTGTAAAGCTTCACGCGCTTCACCAGGGCCGGCTGGAAGCGGTTGAAGAAACGCAGGATGCGCTCATATTCCGGTTCCGTATCCACCCAGATCACGTTGAAGTCGCTGGTAACCTGGTCGCGGAGCACGCGTTCGACCACATTGAGATCGTGATAGATGAGAGCCGGCGGCTTCGAACTTTCGGCGCGCGTCCGAATGTCGTTCCACAACCCTTTCAGGAAGCGGATGTCGGCGCGCAGTTCCTCCTCGCTCGTGTTCTGCGCGGCGGTGCGCACGATGAATCCGCCATGCCCGTTCTCGCGCTCGCTCTGGATGATTCGCTTCAAACGCAGGCGTTCTTCCTCCGACGCGATCTTGCGCGATACTCCGGTGTGGTTCACCGTAGGCATGTAAACCAGGAACCGTCCCGGCAGCGCGATGTGGCTGGTGATGCGGGCGCCTTTCTTGCCGATGGGTTCCTTGGCGATCTGGACCAGAATCTCCTGGCCTTCCTTGAGCAGGTCGCTGATCAGCGGCACCGGGGCCGACTCGCGGCGTCTGAAACGGCGCCCGCGATCCCCGCCGCCGCTACCGCCGCGGCGACCGCGCTGACCACGGCGTTCGTACGCCGGCCGGGGCGCGCGTTGCGTCAGACCCGCGGTAGCGGAGGGCGCGCGCACCTCGACCCGGGCATCCGCGGTGCCGTTGGCGCGCGCTTCCGCCTCCAGCATGGCTTCGGCTTCGGCCTGAGCTTCCTCCAGTTCGAGTTCTTCGCTATCCTCTTCGGCTTCGGCGGGAGTTCCTTCCGCGGCATGCGCCTCGCCCCCCTCGGCCAGCGACGACAGATGAATCTCCGTAACCGCCTCCCGGGCATCGCCGTTCAGGTGAGTGGGGCCGGCCGCCTGCGTCTCCTCTTCGAATTCGTCGTACTCCTCTTCGGAGGCGGCTTCGTAATGGATCGTGTCCGCCTCTTCTTCCTCGATGGTCTCTTCCTCCATCGTGCCCGGAGTGGCGAATACTGGGGCCTGCTCGGTAGGGGCGGGTGGAGGGATGGGCTTGTCCATTTCCTCGCGAAACTCGCGGATTTGATCGCGAACCTGTTCTTCCCGAAGAGGCTCCGCTGTAACCGTTTCTTCTTCTTCCAGCGCCGCGCGCGCCTCGCCCGGCCATCCGAGAGTAGGCAGGCTGTCCTCTTCCGGCCGGCGAAATTCCTGATTCCACTCCGTGGTGGTCGCCACGGACTCGCCGGGTTCCTCCTGGGGAATGTCCTCGTGTTCTTCGTGCAGGGGTTCGGCTACCACTTCGGCCGCGGCAAAGATGGGCTCATCCTCGGGGAAGGCAGACGCCACAGGCGCCGCGCCCTCGCCGGACAATGCCGGTTCGCTGTCGACTTTCGCTTCCGCGGCAGGCGGTGCCGCTGCGGGTGCTGGATGCTGCGCCCAGCGCTGATACTTGGAAATGGACTCGCCCGGCAGCAGGATCGGCTCATACCCGGGAGGAGGTCCCGAGGCCTGGCTTCGGTCTTCCGAACCACGCGCCGTTTCTGTCGGCCGAGCAAAGCGCGAGTCCGTCCCCCGATCTGGCCCGCGATCCATCCCGCGGTCTGGCCCGCGGTCTGGCCCCCGCTCTGGCCCACGATCAAATCCGCGATCCCGGCCATCGCGGCGTCCGCCGCGGCGCCGACGGCGGCCGCGCCAGCTTCCGCGGTCGCGGTTCTGGAAATCGCCTCCCTCCGCAGTGTCCTGCGCCCCGTTTGCCGGCGACGAAGGCTGGGTTTCCCTCGCCTCGCCCTCGGCAAATCCCGCGCCCGATTCCGTCTCCAAACCGGCCTCACTCACGGCCGCCTCGGGTGCTTCTGGCGGACCCGCAACGTTTTCGGCCTGGGCCGGCTGCCGCAGATCTTGCACCGCCCGAGTGGCCGGCACCGCGTCGGTCAGGTCCTCGTCCTGTTCCTCCAGTTCCATAAAGTCAGACACATAGAGGAAAGCGTCGCGCTCCAATCCGATATCCACGAACGCGGATTGCATGCCGGGCAGCACGCGCGTGACTCGCCCTTTGTAGATGGATCCCGCTAAGGTGTACTCGTTCTCGCGCTCGAGGTAGATTTCCGCGAGCAGATCATCTTCCACCAACCCCACCTTGGTTTCGTGAGGCGTGGAAGAGACAAACAGTTCTTTGTTCATCAAACACTCCGGTCCCGCCCGGGCTCATTGACGAGATGGGGCGGGTTCAGCGGCGCGGAGTCAGGAAGGTTGCGGAAGGATTGAGCATGGCGATGCTGCCCCGGGTAGGGGACGGCCCTGGCCGGAGAGTCCTTCTCTCGGCCGGGTCCGTTGCACAAGCTTGGGAATCTTTTGCACTTATCGCTTTAACTTCCGCCGGGGTTGTGACCGCACTCTCAGACCATTTTCGGTCTTGGGGCCGTTCCCTGCCCGGCTGTTTCGCAGCTTCAATCCTGCCCGGCCTTCCACTGCACCTTTTTACAGTGCAACCTAGCCGGTGAAATGCCCCCTTTACGCGAGGGCGATCGATATTTTTGGCGCTGCGCCTCCGAATTTTGGCCGGACGACGCGCAACTTACTACTTCCCTGCCTCTCCCCCTGTTCAACCTTTGTCGGAATCAGCTCACCCAGCTAATTCACGAAGCGGCGCATACGAACATTCATAACCATCCCCAGCGCCAGGAACATGAACAATACGGAAGACCCACCATAACTCATCAACGGCAGGGGTATTCCAGTGACCGGCATAAAGCCGACCACCATGCCGACGTTGACCAGGATATGGAAGCTAAGCACAGCCACCACACCCATCACCACGAACGTGCCAGCGCGGTCGGGCGCTGTTTGCGCGTTCTGGGTCAAACGCATCAGCACAA
>Ga0187818_10001148_pt1 | contig 10542 bp, 10 predicted proteins | sample NC_wetland_sal_i_14_FD_130581 | JGI IMG/M metagenome (GOLD analysis project Ga0187818, IMG submission 130581) | Wetland sediment microbial communities from Neuse River Estuary, North Carolina, USA - SO4_3 | ecosystem: Environmental > Aquatic > Freshwater > Wetlands > Sediment | place: USA...
GCCGCGGCGCTGACGACGCCCCACTCGGCGTGCATCCGGTGGAGGCGCGGGTCCTCGGTCTTGACCGGCAGAAAGGTGCCGGGTCCGACATGCAGGGTCACCGTCACCCATTCGGCGCCGCGCGCGGCGATCGCATCGAGCAACGCGGGGGTGAAATGGAGACCCGCGGTCGGCGCGGCGACGGCGCCCTCGGCGCGGGCGAAGATCGTCTGGTAGTCGCCGCGGTCGCGCGGGTCGCCCCGAGGATCTCCACTGGGCGGACGCTTGATGTAGGGCGGCAGCGGCATCGCGCCGTGGCGCATGAGAGCCTCGCGGAATGCGGCTCCCTCGCGGTCGAAGCGCACAATCACCTCGCCTTCGGGGCTCTTGTCGACGACCCCGGCCGAAAAATCCGCGGCGAACTCTATCCGGTCGCCCGGGCGCAGGCGCCGCGCGCCCTTGGCATAGACGCTCCACGCGCCGCCGCCGCGATCATGCGCCAGGGTGATCTCGACCGTCGCCAGGCCGCGCCGGCCGATAAGCCGCGCCGGGATCACCTTGGTGTCGTTGAAGACGAGCAAATCGCCCGGCCGCAGCAGCGCCGGCAGATCGGCGATATGCCGGTCAGCAAGCTCGCCCGCTGCCGGCAGCACCAGGAGGCGCGCCGCCTCGCGCGGCTCGGCCGGCCGCTCCGCGATCAGCTCGCGCGGCAGAACGAAATCGAAATCGGCAAGGTGCATTCAGAAATTCATACTGACCGGGATCCCCCGCAAAGCGAGGATATGGGCAGCGGCGCGGTTCTTGCTATGCTCGCCCGATAAGAAGGGAATATCGGGAGGTCGTCATGGCTCATCATCTGACCCGCCGCAGCTTTGGGAAAGTGGCCGCCGGCGCCGCGCTCGCCGCTGCTGTGCCGAAGGGAGCGGCACGCGCCGCCGCGGACAACAAGGCGCTGCGCTTCATCCCGCAAACCGATGTGCAGGTGCTCGATCCGATCTGGACGACCGCCTACGTGACGCGCAATCACGGCTACATGGTGTTCGATACGCTGTTCGCGATCGACTCCAAATTCAAGCCGCACCCGCAGATGGTCGGCGAGTTCGAGATTTCGCCGGACAAGCTGAATTACACTTTTGCCCTGCGCGACGGGCTGAAATGGCATGACGGTACGCCGGTGCGCGGCGCCGATTGCGTCGCCTCCTTGAAGCGCTGGATGGCGCGCGACGCGCTCGGCCAGACGCTCGCCGCCGCGCTCCGCGAGATGAAGGGCGGCGACGACAAGAATTTCTCGATCCATCTGAAGGAGCCGTTCTCGCTGCTGATCGACGCCCTCGCCAAGGTGTCCAGCCTGGCGCCGTTCATGATGCCGGAGCGCCTGGCCAATACCGACCCGTTCAAGCAGGTCACCGAGATGGTGGGCTCGGGACCGTTCAAATTCGTCAAGGAAGAACACCAGCCCGGCAACAAGGTGGTTTACGTCAAGAATACCGATTACGTGCCCCGCAAGGAGCCGAGCGACTGGGCCTCCGGCGGCAAGGTGGTCAAGGTCGATCGCGTCGAATGGCTCGTCGTGCCCGACATCGCGACAAAGGCCGCTTCATTGCAAAGCGCCGAGAATGATTGGTGGGAAAACCCGCCGGCCGATCTGTGGCCGGTCCTCGCCGCCAACCCGGACGTCGACCTGGTGCCGGCGGATGCGCTGCGCCCGATGGGCTGCCTGCGCTTCAACTTTCTCTATCCGCCGTTCGACAACGTCAAGATGCGCCAGGCGGTGCTGACCGTGATGAGCCAGCCCGACTTCATGACGGCCTTTGTCGGCGATCCGGCGAACTGGGACGTCTGCGCGTCCTACTTCACCTGCGGCGGACCGATGGCGAGCCAAGCCGGCTCGGAGGCAATGACCGGCAAGCGCGATTACGACAAGGCGAAACAGCTGATCAAGGAAGCCGGCTACAACGGCGAGAAGATCATCCTGCTCGATGCGGTCGACCAGCCGCTGATCCATGCGGAGGCGCTGGTCGCGACCGATGTCCTGAAAAAACTTGGCCTCAATGTCGAGTATGTCGCCGCCGACTGGGGCACCGTCGTGACGCGGCGCGCCTCGAAAAAGCCGCCCGCCGAGGGCGGCTGGAACATGTTCGAGACCGGCTGGGTCGGCGCCGACCTGCTCGATCCCTCGACCAATGTCATGCTGCGCGCCAATGGCGACGGGGCTTGGTTCGGCTGGCCGAAGGACGATGGGCCCGGCGGGCTGGAGGATCTGCGCAGCCAGTGGCTGAAGGCGAAGGATCTGGAAGACCGCCAGGAGGTCGCCGCCAAATTGCAGCAACGCGCCTTCGAGTTCGTGCCCTATGTGCCGACCGGGCAATACGTGGCCAAGACCGCCTATCGCAAGAACATCAAAGGCTTCACCGCAGCGCCGGCGCTCTTCATGTGGAACGTCGAGAAGGTCTGAGCTTTGGTGGCTCGTCATTCCCGCGCAAGCGGGAATCCAGAGCAACCGCTGTGCCGTTTGCCCCTGGACCCCCGCTTCTGCGGGGGTGACGGATGGGGTGCTTCAATCAAAAAGTCGAGCGCAGGGCTGACGGCGCGATCGGTTGGGACAAGCCTTCATCGAGATTGCTTCGCTGCGCTCGCAATGACAGCAAGTGGCTGTCATTGCGAGGAACAGAGCGACGAAGCAATCTCGTGCCGGTCTACTTACTCAGCAATTTGGCGCCCGGCGGGGTTGGCACCTCGAAGACGTTGAGGGTCACCGAGACGAACGAGTAGTAGCCGATGAGGCCGGCGAGATCGACCGCGCCCTGCTCGCCGAAGCGCTTCTCGACGCGCGCCAATGTCGCGTCGTCGACCCGGTGGTCGTCATAGTAATCGCGGCAGAAATCATAGACGAGCTGGTCGTCGGGATCGGTGAAATGCGGCGTGCGGCGCTCGGCGATCGCGTCGATGATGTCCTGCGTCAGGCCGGCCTGCAGCGCGAGCCGGACATGCGCGGCCCATTCGAACTGCGCGGTCCAGTAGCGCGCCGTCATCAGGATCGCGATCTCGGTCTGCTTCGGGGAAAAGGCGGTGCCGAACCGGACATGGGCGCCGAGCTTGTGGGCGTGGTCGGCGAGGCCCGGGCTCTTCAGCCAGACATGGACCGGCGGCGGCACCGAACCGCGCGGTCCCGATTTGCACTCGTTCCATATGCGGCGCTGCGCATCGTTGAGCTTGGTTTCGTCCAATTGCTGGTAGCGCGGCATATCGGCTCTCCGGGTTGGCATGGGCTCGGCGCGATCATACTGTCGCGGCGGCATCTGAGGAGGCGGAAATATGGAGCGGCGCAGGCTCGGGCAATTGGAGGTCTCGGCGATCGGCCTCGGCTGCGCGACGATGACGCCGTTCTACGGCGAACCCGACCCTGAAGCGGGCATTGCGACGATCCGCCGGGCGCGCGAGCTCGGCGTCGATTTTCTCGACAGCTCGGACGCCTATGGCGCCGGGCGCAACGAGGAGCTGATCGCGCGCGCCGTCAGGGGGCACCGTGGCGATTATGTGATCGCCTCGAAGTTCGGCAATCTCGGCATGACCGGCGGCTCCCGGTTTTCCGATGGCCGGCCGGAATATGTGCGCGAGGCGTGCGAGAAGAGTTTGAGGCGCCTGCAGACCGAGACGATCGACCTCTACTACATCCATCGCGTCGACCCGAGCGTGCCGATCGAGGACACGGTCGGCGCGATGAGCGAGCTGGTGCGCCAGGGCAAGGTGCGCCATCTCGGCATCTGCGAAGCCGGGGCGGCGACGATCCGCCGCGCCCATGCGGTGCATCCGATGAGCGCGGTGCAGATCGAATATTCGCTGTGGACGCGCGATGTCGAGGCCGAGATCCTGCCGCTCTGCGCAGCGCTCGGCATCGGCTTTGTCGCCTATAGCCCGCTTGGGCGCGGGTTCCTCACCGGCACGGTGACGAACCCCGAGGCGCTGCGCGCCGGGGACGCGCGCCGCAACATGCCGCGCTTTCAGGGCGACAACCTCACGCACAATCTGGCGCTGGTCGAAGAGCTGAAGGCCCACGCCGCGGCTGAGCGCTGTACGCCGGCGCAACTCGCCTTGGCCTGGGTGTTGTCGCGCCGGCCATTCATCGTGCCGATCCCCGGCACCAGCCACATCGAGCGGCTCGAGCAGAATGCCGCGGCCGCCGGCTTGCGCCTATCGGCTGACACCGAGGACGCGCTCGACCACGTCTTCGCGCTCGGCGCCGCAAGCGGCACGCGCTATCCGGCGGCCCATTTGCCGCGCCTGATGATCTGAGCAGTTGGGCGCGGGATCGCTTCCCCGCGGGTCAAGCCCGCGGGTCGCGATGACACGGTAGGAGGAATCGGAGGGTGACCATGGAATTCGGCATGTTTCACGAGTTTCCGTCGATGCCGGGACGCGGCGAGACGGAGATGTTCGACGAGGCGATGGCGCAGGTCGACGCCGCGGAGCGCTGGGGCCTCGATGTGATGTGGCTGGCCGAGATCCATTTCGCGCCGGAGCGCACCTACCTGTCGTCGCCGCTCGCGATCGCCAGCGCGATCGCCGCGCGCACCAAGCGCATGAAAGTCGGCATCGCCGTCCAGGTCCTGCCGCTGTGCCACCCGTTGCGGCTGGCCGAGGAGGCCGCGACGGTCGACCAGGTCAGCCAGGGGCGGCTGATTTTCGGGGTGGGGCGCAGCGGCGTCGTCGGCACCTACGATGCCTACCAGGTGCCGTACGACGAGAGCCGCGAGCGCTTCGCCGAGATATTGGAGATCGTCGAGCGGGCGTGGAGCCAGCCGCGCTTTTCGTATGAGGGCAAGTTCCACCACTTCGACAATGTCGCCTGCGTGCCGCATCCCTACCGCAATAAGATGCCGCCGATCCGCATCGCCGCCAGCACCCCCGACACCTTCCCCGCGATCGGCGGGCAGGGCTATCCGGTCTTCGCGAGCGTGCGGCACGCCACCTGGACCGACATCGCCCCACAGATCGCCAGCTATCAGGAGGGATGGACGGCGGCCGGCCATCCCGGCAGAGGGCAGGCCTATGTCTCCGCCCCGATCTACATCGCCGAAACCGAGGAGCGGGCCCGCGCGGAGGCCGAGGAGAGCGTCACCCATTTCTATCGGCTGCAATATGAGCTGATCGCCGATTCGGCGCGGCGGTCCGGCCGGCAGGCTTTCATCGACCGCGCCGAACACCTGCGCACGCTGACCTATGACGATGTGCTGCGCGGCAATGTGCTGGTCGGCACACCGCAAAGCGTCGCCGCGAAGCTGCACCAGCTGCAGGAGGAGATCGGCTTCGACGGCATCCTGGCCGAACTCAATTGCGGCGGCCTCATCCCGCATGAGCGGGTGCTGAACGCGCTCAGGCTCTTGTGCCAGGAGGTGATGCCGCGCTTTCGCCTAGCCGACCGGTAACGTTGGTGTAAGTTAACTATACTAAAGTTAGCCCTCGACGGTTTGAGGGGGCGGGCATGCGGACGGTCGAGATCGGACGGACCGGAGACACCTCGGTTGCCGATCAGATGGCGGAAATGCGCGAATGGCTGCGCGCTGAGGGGATCCAGCGGCTGGAGCTGCAGCCGGTTCGCATCCTGAACGCCAGCGTACGCTTTCACGCGACCTTCGCCACGCTCGAGGAAGCCGAGCGGTTTCGCCGCCGGTTCGACGAGGAGAGCGCCGGCGGCCGGGCCTGACCGACGCAAAACTCGGCGTCAGCCCACGCTTCGCTTCGCTGAGAGCCCCTGCTACTACTGCCGGCGGCTCGGCGAAACGACGCGAGATGCACCCTTCCCCAGTGTTTGATCGGCTCGCGCAGTATCGGCTCGAAGCGGGGCTGACATTGCGCATGAGCGCGGCCGCGCTGATCACCTTTGCGGTCGCCCATTGGCTCGGTCTGACGCAGATCTATTGGGCCGTGTTGACGGCGGTCATTGTCATGCAGGCGAGCCTCGGCGGCTCGCTGAAGGCGATGCTCGACCGTTTCGTCGGGACGATCGGCGGCGCCGGCTGGGGCGTCGCCGTCACCTTGACGCTGCCGCATCAGAGCGTGCTGTCGACCGGGCTCGCCCTCGCCGTTTCGCTCGTGCCGCTCGCGGCCGTGGTAGCGTTCCGGCCGGGCTATCGCGTCGCGCCGGTGACCGCGGTCATCGTCCTGCTCGCCCAGACGAACCAGAGCGGGGTCATCGAGGCGGCGCTCGAACGGGTGTTCGAGATCGGGCTCGGCAGCCTCATCGCGCTCGGGGTGGCGCTGATCGTGTCGCCGGCCCGTGCTCACGATCTGCTGTGCGCGGCCGGCCGGGACGCGCTGGCGCTGATGGCCGACCAGGTCGAATTGCTGCTCGGCGGCGCGGCGGGGCTGCCCGACCAGGCCGCGGTGCTCGCCTTGCACGATCAGATCCGCATGGCTGTCGAGCGTGCCGCCGCCGCCGCCGACGAAGCCGACCGCGAGCGCCGCAGCTACCTCACCGAGGCCCCCGATCCCGATCCGCTGGTCCGCACGCTGCGCAGGGTGAGCCACGATCTGATCATCATCGCCCGCGCGCTGGCCGCGCCGCTGCCTGCGACCGTCGGTGCCCGAATGGCCCAGCCGATCGCCGCCATCGCCGCCGCGCTCCCAGTCGCGCTCAACGACACGGGCGCGGCCTTGGCAAGACGCGGGGCCCCGCCCGATCTGACTTCGGTCGCCAAGGCGCTCGCTGGCGTCGAGGCCGAACTGGCGGCGTTGCGGCGCGACGGCGCGACCCTCGCGCTGCCGGAGGAGGCGGTCGAACGGCTGTTCGGCCTGGCGTTCGGGTTCGAGCAGATCGGCCGCAATCTGGGTGAGCTTGCCGGCCGCGTCGGCGAACTCGCGGACCGGCGTTAGCAGTCGCGCGGCTTCACGGCTTCAGCAAGAGCTTGCCGATGACCTCGCCGGCTTCGAGCATCTCGTGGGCGCGCCACGCCTCGGCAAGCAGCAGGCGGGCATGGATCAGCGGGCGGATCTTGCCCTCCGCCAGCCAGGAGAGCAGCGCCTCGGTCGCCGAGGCCCGGATATCCGGCCGATCGTCGAAGCTGTGGATCGTGAAGAAGCGGACCGCCGGGCTGACGCTATTGTGCTCGCGCATCGCCGCGACAAAGGCGGGATCGGGCGGGCCGTCAAGGCGGCCATAGGAAATCACCAGGCCGAGCGGCGCCAGCATCGCGAAATTGCGCGCGAAACCCTTGCCGCCGATCGGGTCGAGGATCAGATCGGCGCCGCGCCCCTGGGTCGCCTCGCGCACCCGCGCGACAACATCCTCGCTGCGGTAGTCGATCGCATGCTCAGCGCCGAGCGCCAGCACCGCGCGCCGCTTTGCCTCGGAGCCGGCGATCCCGATGACGCGCATCCCGGCGATCTGGGCGAGTTGCACCGCGGCGCTGCCAACCCCGCCGGCGGCGGTATGGACCAGCACGGTCTTCGCCTCGACGCCGCGCGAGGCGGTATAGAGCAGGTGATAGGCCACCTGATAGTTCGACAGGCAGGCGGCCGCCTCGAGATCGCAGCCCGGCGGCAGCTTGTGCGCGGCCCGCGCCGGCACCGCGATATATTCGGCGTAGCAGCCGGCGCGCACCGGCAGGTCGCGGGCGCTGAGGAAGACCTTGTCGCCGACCGAGCGGTCGGTGACGTTCCGGCCGAGTTCGACGATCGTCCCGCTCATCTCGATGCCGGGGATCGCCGGCAGGGGCGGCATCCAGGCGTAAACCCCCTTGCGGACCAAGACTTCCGGCATGCTGACCCCGATCGTGTCGGCCCGCACCAGGACCTCGCCGTCGCCCGGCCGGGGCGTCGCCAGCTCGACATAGTCCAGCACCGACGGATCGCCGGTACGGCTGAGCAGGATTGCCTTCATCGGCAGCTCCAAGGCGTGCGAGTGAACCAGCCGTCATTGCGAGGCGCGGAGCGCCGAAGCAATCTCGTGCCGTTGAGCAACAATCGCCCGAGATTGCTTCGCTTCGCTCGCAATGACAACGCAGCGTGGAGTAGAGTCTCAGAAAATAAGGGGAAGAGGAGTTACGCCATGCCGAGGTCACACAGCACATCGACCGGTCTGAAATTCGCCGCGGCGCTGATCGCCGCGGCCAGTCTCGCGTTGCCGGCATCGGCTGCCGAGCCGATCAAGATCGGCTTTGGCATGGCGTTGACCGGCGGTCTGGCCGCCAACGGCAAGGCGGCGTTGCTGGCGATGCAGATCTGGGAGGAGGAGGCCAACGCCAAGGGCGGGCTGCTCGGGCGCCCGGTCAAGCTGATCTACTATGACGATCAGAGCAATCCGTCGACCGTGCCGGGGATCTTCACCAAGCTGCTCGATGTCGACAAGGTCGACTTCGTCGTCGGCGATTACGGCACCAATCTCCTGGCGCCGGCGATGCCGATCGTGATCCAGCACAAGATGACCTTCCTCGGTCTGTTCGGCCTCGACGTCAACCACGAGTTCCAGTACCCGAAATACTTCTCGATGGTGCCGACCGGCGGCCCTGACCCGGCCGGCAGCTTCTCGCAGGGCTTTTTCGCAATCGCCGAGGCGCAGAACCCCAAGCCCAAGTCGCTCGCGATCGTCGCCGCCGACGCCGAGTTCTCGCGCAACGCCGCCGACGGCGCGCGCGCTCAGGCGAAGCAGGCGGGATACCAAATCGTCTACGACAAGACCTACCCGCCCAACACCACCGACTATACGCCGATCGTGCGGGCGATCGACGCGACCAACCCGGATCTGGTGTTCAGCGCCTCCTATCCGCCCGATGCGGTCGGCATGGTGCGCGCGGCCAGCGAGATCGGCCTCAAGGCCAAGATGTTCGGCGGCGGCCTCGTCGGACTGCAATTCACCTCGATCAAGACCCAGCTCGGGCCGCTGCTCAACGGCATCGTCAATTACGATTTCTGGGAGCCGGCGCCGACGCTGAAATCCGCCGAGGTCAGCGAGTTCCTCAAGAAGTATCAGGGGAAGGCGGCGAGCGCCGGGGTCGATCCGCTCGGCTATTATCTGCCGCCCTTCGCCTATGCCAATCTCCAGGCGCTGGCCGCCGCGGTTGAAAGTACCAAGAGCCTCGATCAGGACAAGGTCGCCGACTTCCTGCGCAGCAACACGGTCAAGACCATTGTTGGCGACATCAAGTGGGGCCCGAACGGCGAATGGGCGGAGCCGCGGGTGCTGGCGGTCCAGTTCCACGACGTCAAGGGCAGCGACCTCGACCAGTTCAAGGACGACAGCAAGCAGACGATCCTGTGGCCGGCGAAATACGCCACCGGCAAGGTGGTCTATCCCTACACCGAGGCGAAGAAATAGGTGCGCGCGATGGAATTCGGCATGTTTCACCAGCTTCCGGTCGTGCGGGGCGGCAGCGAGAGCGATGCGCCGGCGCCGATGACGATCGCCAGCGCGATCGCCAGTAGTTAACGCGAGAGAGCGGAGGCACCGGGATGCGGTTCGGGTTGTTCGGGGGTGCGCGCACGGAACTGGGTGAGCAGGCGAGCGACAGCCGCATCTACACCGATTACATCGACTATATCTGCGAAGCAGAGGCGCTCGGGTTTCATAGCGTGTTCCTGGTCGAGCACCATTTCACCGGGTTCGGCCAGATCTCGGCGACGCTGAATTTCCTGACCTATCTCGCCGCCAAGACGACAAGATTGCGGCTCGGCACCGCCGTATTGGTGCTGCCCTGGCACAACCCGGCCCTGTTGGCCGAGCAGGCCGCGACCCTCGACCTCCTGTCCAACGGCCGGTTCGATTTCGGCATCGGCAAGGGCTATCGCTGGGGCGAGTTCCACGGCTTTTGCGTACCGATGGAGGAGGCCGAGGCGCGCTATCAGGAGACCGTCGCCTTTCTGAAGAAGGCGTGGACGAGCCCGGGCCGCTTTTCGCATCACGGCAAATACTGGCATTACGACGATGTGGTGATCGAGCCGGCGCCGGTGCAAAAGCCGCACCCGCCCCTATGGGTCGGCGCGCAAAGTCCCAACTCGATCCGCTTTGCCGCCGAGAACGGCTTCAACCTGCTGCTCGGGCAGGCCGGCAGCCCGGAAGTGGTGGCCGAGGGCATCGGCGTCTACCGCCGGGCGGTCGAGGCGCAGGGGCGCGTCTTCGACCCGATGAATGTCGGGCTGACCCGCGCCCTGCACATCGCGATGAATGCCGCAGAGCGCGAGGCGGCGCATGAATTGCGCGCCACCTTCATGCGCAACGTCCAGCAGCTCTCGCTGTCGCCGACCGGCGAGTCGCCGAGTTTGGGGCGGCCGCGCCGCTTTCTCTCGCGCGAGGAGATGCACAAGGCGACCGAAACGGATGCGCTGATCGGCCCGCCTGAGGAGATCGTCTCGCGGCTGAAGCGGCTGGAGGCCGGCGGCGTCCGCTATGTCATGGTGATCGATGTCGGCGGCTCGCTCGACCATCTGCGCACCTTTGCGCGCGAGGTAATGCCGGAGTTTGCCGGGGATTAACGGCCGATAGGGTTTGGCTGGAATTGCGATCCTGCGTCCTTCGAGACGCCCGCTGCGCGGGCTCCTCAGGATGAGGTAAGACATGAATGTTACACA
>Ga0187818_10001149_pt1 | contig 10540 bp, 9 predicted proteins | sample NC_wetland_sal_i_14_FD_130581 | JGI IMG/M metagenome (GOLD analysis project Ga0187818, IMG submission 130581) | Wetland sediment microbial communities from Neuse River Estuary, North Carolina, USA - SO4_3 | ecosystem: Environmental > Aquatic > Freshwater > Wetlands > Sediment | place: USA: North...
CGACAGTGTTGTAGCAAATATTTGCACATTGTTTCCGTAGTTGAAAACTCCGGCCACCGTGCACCCGTAAGTCCTTCTAGTTTCAACTAGAAACAGAGCCTGGGCCCGGCCGGGAAGGTCACTGAATTGCAGCGTGTCTCATTTGGCTCGCCTTGTACCAGCTAAATTTTGTGTGGCACGCGCTGACGTAGTAATCTGGCAGGGATACGTGTGAGGGTTTCCCTTCCCGTCAGAAATCTGCAAGGCTCAAACATCGCCATCCTTCGCCGGGGAAACAAGCCAGGCGAGGACAGTCGAAAAAGAAATTAATAGAAAGTGGGGTCAGGGGGATTTGACTGCTTCGACAAGCCACATCATTGCTCCGCACGGCGGGGAACTCGTAAACCTTATATCCAAACCTGAACGCACTAGTGAACTGAAAGCGCATTCGCGCGAATGGCCCTCGTGGGATCTCACACCGCGTCAGGTCTGCGACCTTGAGCTGCTGCTTAGTGGCGGTTTCTCGCCCCTTCGCGGATTCCTGACGCGGGCAGACTATGAGGGTGTCTGCCACAACATGCGATTGAGTAGCGGGGTGGTCTGGCCCATGCCGATCACCCTCGACGTCAAGGAAGATTTCGCCAAGACGCTGAAGCCCGGCAGCAGCAAGGTCGCGCTGCGCGACGCCGAAGGCGTGATGCTGGCCGTCCTGCATGTGGAGGAAGTTTGGCAGCCCGATCGCACGGCTGAGGCGCAATCGGTATTCGGGACCACCAGCACGGTGCACCCGGGTGTCGATTACCTTCTGAATAAATCGAACCCTTGGTACCTGGGCGGACGGCTGGAAGGCCTGCAGATGCCTTCGCATTACGACTTCCGCTCGCTGCGGCTGACACCCGCTGAACTACGTGAAAATTTTGCCCGTTTGGGTTGGCGACGCGTGGTAGCGTTTCAAACCCGCAATCCCATGCATCGCGCTCACCAGGAACTGACGTTCCGCGCGGCCAAGACAGTTGAAGCCAATCTGCTCATCCATCCTTCTGTAGGCATGACCAAACCCGGCGACGTGGATTACTTCACCCGGGTACGCTGCTACCAGTTGTTGCTTACCAAGTACCCGCCGGGAACCGTGAAACTCGCTATGCTGCCGCTGGCCATGCGTATGGGCGGACCGCGCGAGGCCATCTGGCACGCGTTGATCCGCAAGAACCACGGCGTGACTCATTTCATCGTGGGCCGTGACCACGCTGGTCCCGGGAACGACGCGAACGGAAAGCCGTTCTACGGTCCTTACGAGGCGCAGGAGCTTTTCAAGAAGCACGAAGCCGATATCGGCGTCACCATGGTGCCGTTCAACATGATGGTGTACCTCGCGGATCAAGACCGTTACGTGCCCGACAACGAGGTGCAAAACGGATCACGGGTTCTGAACATCTCCGGAACTGAGCTGCGCCGGCGCCTCAACGACGGGGCCGAAATCCCCGGATGGTTCACCTACCCCGAGGTAGTGCAGGAGCTGCGGCGCAGTTATCCACCGCGGCATAAGCAGGGTCTCACGATTTTTTTCACCGGACTTTCGGGCTCAGGTAAATCCACCATCGCCAATGTCCTGGTAACCAAGTTTCTGGAGACCGGTGGCCGTCCAGTCACGTTGTTGGATGGCGACCTGGTGCGGAAACACCTCTCGTCGGAACTGGGCTTCTCCAAGGAGCATCGCGATATCAATATCCGGCGCATCGGTTACGTAGCCTCGGAAATCACCAAGAACGGCGGCATCGCGATCTGTGCCCCGATTGCGCCATACGATGCGACCCGCAAAGCCGTGCGGAGCATGGTCGAGTCCGGCGGCGGTTTCATCCTGGTGCACGTCGCCACCACGGTGGAGGTCTGCGAACAGCGGGACCGCAAAGGACTGTACGCCAAAGCGCGGGCGGGGATTATCAAGGAGTTCACCGGCATCTCGGATCCCTACGAAGCACCGACGGATGCGGAAGTTGTGATCGACACCGCCGACTTGAGCCCCGAGGAAGCCGCGCAAGAGATCATTTTGCATCTGGAGCGCGAAGGCTTCATTGGAGTCAACGGCCAATCCGCCTGATCGCGGAGCGCAGGCTCACGACAGGCTACAACGGACTTTTGCATGCTAATCGCAGCGAAGATCTTGGTCGGTTTTGTGGTCGGCACCATGATCGGGATGACCGGCATCGGGGGCGGTGTTCTGCTGCTCCCTATTTTGATTTTTGTGCTTAGAGTGCCTGCGATCATGGCGGTCGGATCCGACGCACTGTTCAACTTTGTAACCAAGATTGGTTCGAGCTGGGTACATCTGACCAAGGGAACCGTACGCAAGAAAGTCGTGTTGGCGCTGGCCGTGGGCAGCGTGCCCGGTTCAACTCTCGGGGTTAGCCTCCTGGGCCATCTGCGCGGCGTCTACGGGACGGGCGTAAACTCGTTTATTACGACGGCCATCGGAATCCTTCTGATCTGTGTTCCCACGCTGCTGCTGTTCCAGACCCGAATCGAGGATCACGTCACCCACCGCCCCCCCACTCTGCGGTCTTTCGCGGGCATTTCCGCGATCGGGTTGCTGGCGGGTTTCCTCGTAGGGATGACTTCGGTCGGATCTGGCAGCATCATCATGATGCTCTTGCTCCTGTTGTACAGGTTCAAGCCCAAGATGATGGTTGGCACGGACATTGTCCACGCGGTGTTGTTGACCGGCGTAACCAGCCTGCTGCATTTCCGCCTCGGCAACATTGACCCTTATCTAGTGGGGTCCCTGTTGATCGGTTCCATTCCGGGCGGCATTCTAGGTTCTCATCTGAGCACTCGTGTCCCGGTGCCTTGGTTGAGACGAATCCTGTGTACGGTGCTGTTGGCCACAGGTGCGCGGATGCTTTGGGCTTAGCCAAACTAACACCGAGATATCCATGACAAATGACTCCAACGCAGAAACGCTACAGCGCATCCAGTCCGCTTTGAACGCTGCCCGCACTGTTCTCAAGCGGTTCACGCCTGGGGCGATTGAGACGGAATTCAAGATCGGACACGATCCGGTCACGGAAGCCGATCGAGAACTCGATGCCGTACTGCGCAAGGAGTTGTTGCGCGACGGCGAAGGGTGGCTTTCCGAAGAAAGCGCGGATGACTTCACCCGCCTGGAGAAACACCGCGTCTGGGTGGTGGATCCCCTGGATGGCACGCGCGAGTTCGTCGCCGGGATTCCTGAGTTTTGCGTCTCCATAGCCATGGTGGAAAATGGCCGTGCCGTTGCCGGAGGAATCTGCAATCCGGTTACCGACGAAATCTTCCTGGGTTCGTTGGAATCGGGGGTAACCCGCAACGGAAAGCCCGCGAAACCCAGCTCGCGAACCAGCCTCGACGGTGCCTTGGTCCTGGCCAGCCGGAGTGAAGTAAAACGCGGAGAGTGGAAGCAGTTTGAGAGCGCGAACTTCAAGGTTCGTCCCATGGGTTCGGTAGCCTACAAGTTAGCGCTGGTTTCCGCCGGACTAGCGGACATCACGTTTACTCTGGTGCCGAAACACGAGTGGGACGTCGCCGCCGGTGCTGCGCTTGTGGAAAGCGGGGGAGGTTTTGTGTGCACCCTCGACAACTTGCCCTTGCGCTGCAATAACCAGAATCCGCTGCTTTCAGGCCTGATCGCCTGTGGACCCGGGCTGCGTGAAGAACTCACCGCCATGCTGCAGATCCCGGCCACACGATAGACACTTCTGCTTTTGAGCGCGGCGGGCGACAATGAAATCATGAGCGCCGCAAAAAGCTGGCTGAAACGCTCTTTGGCCGCCAGTGGGATCCTTCAGTTAGCCAGCCGCGTTGCCAGTCCGGGAGTAGCCGTTCTCTCGTATCACTCGGTGATGGACGAGCCCCAAAAACAAGCGGACACCCTCGGCGATATCGTCCATCCCACATTAGTTTTTTGTAGCCAGATGGAACTGATTGCTCGGGATTTCCATCCTGTTTCCCTGGATGACGCGGCTCGGTTTGTGCAAGGAAATATGAAGCTGCCGCGTAGGCCCGTAGTCGTGACCTTTGACGATGGCTACGCCGACAATTTCGAGGTGGCTGCTCCCATACTCAACCGACTCGGCATCCCAGCGACGTTTTATGTGACAGTGGGCTGCATTGACACAGCCACAGCACCATGGGTGAGCCGTCTGCGACATTCGTTCTGCAGAACCAGGAAACCGGCTTGGGTCGATTCCGCTGCCAAGACGTGGACACTGGGGAGCGCCAGAGAGCGCCAACACGCTTTCCAGACTGCTTTGGAGCACTGTGCCCGGATTACTGGCGATGCCCGGGAACAGTTGGTGAATGCCACTGAACGCGCACTCGAAGTCGAACCGCTGTCGTCGAACGAAAACCTCATGATGACTTGGGATCAGACGCGGCAGCTGGTTCGACAGGGGCATACCGTGGGTTCGCATTCCATGACGCATCCCAATCTGGCGCACGTGGAAGCCGAGGATTTGAGGTTTGAGCTGGAGCAGTCGAAACAGCGATTGGAACAGGAGCTGGGTTGTCCCGTGGTTCACTTCTCCTATCCGTGCCCCGCTCTGCAGCCGCATTGGACAGCCCGCACCGTGGAGGTTTGCCGTAACCTGGGGTACTCTACGGCGGTAACGAGCGATTCGGGCCCCGTTCGCGAGGGTGACAATCTCTTGTCTCTGCATCGCGTTCCCCCGACGGCCGAGGTGGAGGGTCTGAGTTGGAACCTGAGCGGCACATTCCTAGGGCGCGCGGTGTGATTGAAGTAAGCCACACGGGGAGCGGCGGCTTCAGAAACCTATGAGTTCCCAATTTACGGCAACTCTACCCACCGACCAGGCAGCGCTGGCCGAGTTCTTGCGCGCAATTTTTCACGCCGAGGCCGAGGTAAACTCTTTTCGTCGCGAAGTCCTGCACTGGAAATATTTTTCGACGCATCCCGAGTGGAGCGGTCCGCGTAGCTATGTTGTAAGAGAGACCGACCGCATCGTTGCCCATGGCGGGGTGTGGCCGTTGCGTCTTGCGAGCGCATCCGCTGAGTTCAATGCAATCCATTTGATTGACTGGGCAGCGAGTCCTGCGGCGCCGGGGACCGGCGTTCTTCTTCTACGGAAAATGGTGGAGAAGGCCGATCTGCTAGTAACGGTTGGAGGGTCGTCGGATACCCAAGCGATCCTGCCCAGAATCGGTTTCCAATGTTCTGGCAAACTCAAGATGTACGCCAGAGTGGTTCGGCCGTGGATGCAGTTTCGCACTGGCCGTGGCCGAACCTGGAAAGCGCCCCTGCGATTAATCAGAAATACCGCCTGGAGCTTGTCCGGCTTGCCGCCGGTGCCGACGGGCTGGGACGTTGCCCGGATTCCCCTGTTCGATTCATCCACGGAACCTATTGTGAGTAAACGACCGGCAAGCACGATCTCTTCCTGGCGAACAGTCGCGGGATTGAACCACCTGTTGAGCTGTCCCGCTGCGAGATTCTCCGCATTTCTGCTCTTCCAGTCAAAACGTCTTAGTGGCTATTTCTTGCTCAGCCAGGTGGCGAATCAGACTCGAATCGTCGATTTGTGCCTTGCGAGCGACGATCCGAGCTGCTGGCTGCAGGCTTGCAGGCTGGCCACGAGAACCGCGGCCGAACTGCAAGACACTTGCGAAATTATTGCTGGGTTTTCGTCGCGCTGGGTTCAGGAAGCACTTGACCAATCCGGTTTTCATCTGCGGAAGGAGGACCCCATTTACTGCTACGATCCGCGCAAGCTTCTTGGCTCGGCGGCCACTCTGGAGCTAAGCCTGCTCGATGGCGATGCCTGCTTCGCCAGCGATCCGCGAAATCCTTATCTGGCATGATGGTCGGGACACGCGGTGCGTTGGCAGGGATGGTCCATACCGTATGATTAGTCGGTGGGTCGCGCATTCTGTTCATCGGCAGACGATTCCCTGGCACCATGACTAACGATAGTCCCAAGGCTGGAGCGGAGCAGAACAGTTCGTTGGTGAAACCAGCGACTATCCATCACGTGGGTTTTGCGGTGGCTTCGATCAAGGAGGTTGGGCCGCACTTTGCGAACTCGCTCGGCGTGCGATGGAACGGGGAAATCATCCACGACCCGCTGCAGGAAGCCCGTGTAACATTTCTGCGATGCGCGGGAGCGGAGAGTCCGGCGCTAGAGCTGGTGGAACCCGCCAGCGAGACTTCCCCGCTGCACAACTTTCTCCGCAAAGGCGGCGGCCTGCATCATGTCTGTTATGAAGTGGACTCGCTGGAGGCGCAACTGCAGATGAGTCGGTCGGCCGGCGGCCTCATGGTCAAACCTCCACTCCCAGCCGTGGCTTTTGGGGGACGCCTCATCGCATGGGTCTATACCCGGGAGAAATTGCTGGTGGAATATCTTGAACGCTCCGATTTCATGAGAGGATCTCGTGAGAAGTAAGCGCGCCCGCGGTGCTAGTCTGTAAACGCTGCCTCCCTAGGCGATGATCGACAAGCTCATTTTCTGGATTTCGGCCGGAGTGATTTTCTACGTTTATGCCGGCTATCCTTTTGTGCTCTGGCTCATGCAGTTTTTGTTCCGCCGTCCCGTGCGCAAGGAACCGATTACGCCATCGGTTTCACTTTTAGTTGCAGCCTACAATGAGGCCGATGTAATCGAGGCCAAGATCCGCAATGCCTTCGCGCTCGATTACCCGCCGGAGCAACTGGAAATTGTGGTGGCGTCCGATGGATCCACGGACAAGACTGTCTCAATTGTTCGCTCGCTCATTCCACAGGAAGGCCAGGGGCGGGTTCGGTTGTTGGAGTTTTCCGAAAACCGGGGCAAGCTGGCGATTCTCAACGACTCAGTGCCGCAGCTTGGCGGCGACATTGTGGTCTTCTCCGATGCCACCAGCATGTTGGCAAAGGACTCACTTAAGCATTTGATCTCAAATTTCGCCGACCCGCGAGTGGGCGCGGTCAGCGGTGTTTACCGAGTAGTTAACAAGGGGCGCGCCAATCTCGGTGCGCAGGAAGATCTCTACTGGAAGTACGAGACCTTTTTGAAGATGCATGAGGCTAGGATCGGGGGCCTGACGGGCGCCCATGGCTCGCTGTATGCCATCCGCAAAACGCTTTATCCATTTCCAGCCGTCGGCACTATCAACGATGATTTTGTGATCCCCACCAGTGTCCTGCGGCAGGGTTTTCGGATTGCATACGAGACCAAGGCGGTTTCTTATGAGGAAGCAGAGGAGATGGAAGGTTTTGGCAGGCGGGTGCGCATCTCTGCGGGAAACGTCGAGCAGTTGCGCGAAGCCAAGGCCCTGCTGTGGCCGCCACGGCCGTTGGCTCTGTTTTGCTTTCTTTCGCACAAAGGCGGACGGTTGCTGGTTCCGCCTGCCCTGATCGCTCTTCTGGTGAGCAGCGCGCTTCTCTGGCGTTTGCCTCTGTACCGCTGGATGCTCTGGGGGCAGATCGCGTTTTATGCTTTGGCTCTTGTCGGAGCGTTCAGAGGCCTGAAGCCCAAAGTGCTACGACTACCTTTTTATTACTGCTGGATCAGCGCCGCGTGGTTTGTGTGGTTGTATCAGGTGATGTTGCGCCGCAAGCGTGAGGCGTCTTCCGGCGGAGGCCGACGGCCAGTGGAATGGAGCTAGGGCAGCGTAGACCCGTGCGCGACATGCTCCGGATTTATCTGATCTCTCCGGAATGCGGCAGTCTGGGCATCACGGAAGCGATGCCGCTCAGCCAGCTTTCGAACTCAATGGAGGTCGCGAACGTCGTGTCCACAAAACGTGGAAGCAACAACGAGTCGCTTTCCGTGGACGCTAAATCAGAATCACAGGTAGTCGCTGAAATCACGCCCTCTTCCGCCAACCAGGGAAGAAACTGCGGTTTGTAATGCCCCTGCGGATAGCAGAAGTGAACCGGGGAGTGGCCGGTAATTTCGAGCAGACGCTTGCGGTTGTCGCGAATTTCTTTCTGAAACGACGCCTGATCGTCCGGGACACGGTGGCGATGGGTGTGCAGTTGAAAGTCCACTCCCTCCTGTGACAGCTCGGCAATTTCAGACGCGTTCATCAACTGCAGTAACCGGCTCGAGACCAGAGCGCTGAAGTCCATCCCCAACAAAGCTGCCAGCCTTTCGGCGAGATCGTTCTTTTCAGTACCTGTGAGGTTTCGCTCAGCACTGGAGGACATCAGTTGCCTCACTATGCTCCGCCGCCCCGCTTCGGCTGCCAGATCCTGAGTCTGAGTAATGCCTAGCTCTTTGTCGGGTTGCAGCACTTTGCCACGACACTTCCAGAGCATGTAGGAACAGATCAGATTGAATACCGGCTTCTGGTCGTCGACATAATAAGTGGACTGGTAAACCGTCACCGGGAAACCGTAACTCTTGATCAGCGGATAAGCCTGGCGGTAGAAATCACAGCAACCGTCGTCAAACGTGAGAACCACACTGCGAGGAGGAAGATCGTTGCCATAGAGGCGCCGGATGGCTTCACCCAGCGGCAATATGGCGCAGCCGCTGCTTTTCAACATTTGCAGACGCTGTGCTAGTTGGGCCACCGGCATATAGAGGTTTGGCCGCCATTCGTGCTCGTCTTTCTGAGAGATGCCGTGATAGCACAGGATGAGCAGCCTACTCTGTCGCCAGCGGCTATTCTTGACGTACGCAAGAACGCCGCAGCCTTTCAGCAGCTTCAGGGATGATCTTTTGAGGCTTCTCAGCATGATTTTCGAGATTGCTGCAAAAATTCCTTCGCGACCTTTGCGGATTTTCTTTGCGACCTTTGCGGTTAAGAGCTTCCGGAAGTAACAAAACACATTAACCGCAAAGAACGTTAAGGTTCGCAAAGGACGCAGAGAAACCCAATTTCTGACTCAGTACGCTAAAGCATCAGCAGTTCGCGATAGATATCGGCGGTCTCAGGGTCAAAGCAAACAAACAGGAACGTTTCAATATCTCCAGCGTAGTCTCGCATTTCGTTCACGGCGATCTTTGCCGCGCGCTGCTTGGGAAATCCGTAAATGCCGGTGCTGATTGCCGGGAAGGCGATGCTTTTGACGCTTAGCTGGTCGGCGATCTCCAGGCACTTACGATAGCAGGAGGCCAGTAACCGATCTTCATCGGCGTTCCCGTCCTGCCACACCGGGCCAACCGCGTGGATCACATATTTTGCCGGCAGATTGTATCCCTTGGTTGCTTTTGCACTGCCAGTCTTGCAACCGCCGAGTGACCGGCATTCTGCCAACAGCCCGGGCCCAGCCGCTCGATGGATCGCCCCATCCACACCACCTCCGCCCAGCAGTGAACTGTTGGCCGCGTTGACGATTGCGTCCACGGCTTGCTTCGTTATGTCTCCTTGAACTACCTGGATTCTTTTTTCCATGGTCCCTCAGGGGCTAAAACCCGCATTTTTGTTGGCCGAGAGTGGCACGGCTGAAGCCGTGCCCTTCCCCAAACCATTTATGAGGTAGCTTCTAGCTCTACTCACTTTAATCTCCAGACCGCGGCAAGACAGGAATCATGCGCGCGTCGGCATCACGGGCCGCGAGCATTTTCGGGTCACGGTCGATGAACACGCGATGCCAGAGCTCCAGGTTCAACAGCCGCCAGAAGCGATCGGCATGGTCGCGGCGCCGCGCGCGGTGCTCGGCAAAGATTCGCCTGATCGCCTCCGGCTGAAACAGGTTGCGATTGAGGCTCCGCGGTTCAGTCAGGGTTTGCTCAATCTGATCGAACCTCGCTCCCGCCAGCCAGGCAGGCCAGGGAGTTGGGAACCCGGCTTTGCCGCGGCCCACAATCGATTGCGGAAGCAGATCCTTCGCGATGGTTTTGAGAATTTGCTTGCCGGCCAAGCCTCGGGTCGAGAATACAGACGGAATGCCGACGGCAAACTCCGCCAAGGCATGCTCGAGGAAAGGTACTCGGCTCTCGATCGACGCCGCCATGCTCATGTTGTCCTGCTTCATCAACAGCTCGACGAGGTAGGTCTTTACGTCGGTGTAGAGCATGCGCTGCAGCAGATCGCCGGAAGAATGTTCCCAGAATGCCATCGAGCGGGAGTAGGCGCTCGCTGCTTTGTCCCGCAATCGACTTGAGAGCAAGTTGGACTGCTCGTCAGCAGAAAAAGCTGAATAGAAGTTGTCGAAGTAAAAAGATGTCCAGGAATCCCCGTCCCGGCCGAGAAACGTGTGTTTGAGTTTTCGCTTTAGACCAGCGCCCAGACGGTCAGATTCAATCGCGCTCCGCATAAGCTGGCGCAATGCTGAAGGAGTAACTGCCCGGTAAGCCTTGTCGGCTCGTGCGTTCCACAGCGTCCACGGATATCGCGTGTAACCCGCAAGAGTTTCGTCGCTGCCCTCGCCGGTCAGCACGACGGTGACGTGCTGGCAGGCCAACCTAGCCAGAAAGTAAAGCGCCACGCTGGAAGGCCAGGCGATTGGCTCATCTTCGTGCCAGATCAGCTTGGGGAGCGCGTCAAAGAATTCCTGGGCAGTCAGGATTATCTCATGATGCTCCGATCGCAAATGCTTGGCGACGACCCTCGCGTAGGGGAGCTCGCTATACCCCTCCTC
>Ga0187818_10001151_pt1 | contig 10531 bp, 11 predicted proteins | sample NC_wetland_sal_i_14_FD_130581 | JGI IMG/M metagenome (GOLD analysis project Ga0187818, IMG submission 130581) | Wetland sediment microbial communities from Neuse River Estuary, North Carolina, USA - SO4_3 | ecosystem: Environmental > Aquatic > Freshwater > Wetlands > Sediment | place: USA...
CCAGAACTATCTCGCCGGTCCGGACCCTTATAAATGACGCGTAACCCGTAAGCGGTCCCCGCCCCCGTGCTGACCATCCCCTATCCCGTCATCGACCCGGTGCTGATCGCCTTCGGGCCGCTGGTCATCCGCTGGTACGCGCTCGCCTATATCGCCGGGCTGCTGCTCGGCTGGCGCTACTGCCTGTGGATCGCCCGGCAAGCGCCTTCCGTCGCCACGCGCGCGCAGGTCGACGATTTCCTCACCTGGGCCACGCTCGGCGTCATCCTGGGCGGGCGCGCGGGCTATGTGCTGTTCTACAAGCCCGAATTTTACCTGGATAACCCGGGCCAGATCGTCGCGCTGTGGCATGGCGGCATGTCGTTCCACGGCGGCGTGTTGGGCGTGTTGACGGCGCTCGCCCTGTTCTGCCGCCAGCGCAAGATCAATTTCCTCGGCTTCACCGACATCATCGCCTGCGCCACGCCGATCGGGCTGTTCTTCGGCCGCATCGCCAATTTCATCAACGACGAGCTGTGGGGCCGCGTCACCGACGTACCCTGGGCGATGATTTTCCCCAGCGATCCCGAACATCTGCCGCGCCATCCGAGCCAGCTTTACGAGGCCGGGCTCGAAGGCGCGGTGCTGTTCCTGCTGCTGTTCGCGCTGCTGCGGGCGGGCGCGCGGAACCGGCCGGGCGCGCTTTCCGGAACCTTCATCCTGGGCTATGGCGTGGCGCGCATCACCGCCGAGTTCTTCCGCCAGCCCGATGCCAATCTGGGTTTCCTGTGGGGCGGCGCGACCATGGGGCAGCTGTTGTCGATCCCCTTGCTGTTGATCGGAGCCTGGTTGCTGTGGCGGGCGCGAACCAGGCCGCCGCCCGTTAATCAGCAGGGGCCGTGAGCGGCGACGGCACACTCCGCGACCGGCTCGCGCGCCGCATCCGCGCCGAAGGGCCGTTGAGCCTGGCCGATTACATGGAAGCGGCACTCTGGGATAAGCGGCACGGCTACTACGCCACGCGCGCGCCCATCGGCGCCAAAGGCGATTTCATCACCGCGCCGGAAGTGAGCCAGGTCTTCGGCGAATTGATCGGGCTGTGGTGCGCCGATCTCTGGCGGAGGATGGGCGCGCCCGATCCGGTGCTGGTATGCGAGCTCGGCCCCGGCAACGGCACTCTGATGGCGGATTTCCTGCGCGCCGCGCGCATCCTGCCCGCATTCCGCCGCGCCATCCGCCTGCATCTGGTCGAGCGCTCGCCCGCGCTGCGCGCTATTCAGGAAAAGACTCTTGCTGGGGAAAACGCGGCCTGGCATGAGCCCGTGGACCAGCTGCCGCCGGGTCCGCTGCTGCTGGTCGCCAATGAATTCCTCGACGCCCTGCCCATAAGGCAATTCGAGCGCCGGAAGGGTGGCTGGTTTGAGCGCCGCATCGGCCTCGACGCGGCAGGCAATCTTGTCTTCGTCCTCGATCCCGCCCTGACCACCCAGGATTTGCCGGATTGGCCGGAAGGCAGTATCGCCGAAATTTGCCCGGAAGCTCGGGAGATCGCCCGCGCCTTGGGCGGGCGGTTGAAGGACGAGGGCGGGGCCGCGTTGCTGATCGATTACGGCTACTTCCCCAGCGCGCCGGGCGACAGCTTCCAGGCGGTGTCGCGCCACCGCCATTTCGACCCGCTCAAAGACCCCGGCGGCGCCGACCTCACCGCCCATGTCGATTTCGCGGCGCTGGCCGCTGCCGCAACGCAAGCCGGGGCGCGCGTCTGGGGGCCGGTGACGCAAGGCGATTTCCTTTCGGCATTGGGATTGGCGGAGCGCGTGCGGAAGCTCAGCGCGGGCAAGCCCGCCCGGGAATCCCAGGCGATCGAAGCCGCCTGCCGCCGCTTGATCGAACTCGCGCAAATGGGCAGTTTGTTCAAGGCGCTGGCGCTGACGCATCCGGCCTTGGCCGCGCCCGCGGGATTCGGACCATGATCGAATTGGCTGCGCTGTCGCTGCCCGGCATCCGCCACGGTTTTTTCACCCGCGTTGGCGGGGTCAGCGCCGGGGTTTACGCCTCGCTCAATTGCGGCTTCGGCGCCAAGGACGAAGCCGCGCGGGTTTCCGAGAACCGCGCCCGCGCCATGAAATTGCTGCGTCTTTCTCCGAGCGCGTTGGCCACCGCCAAGCAGGTGCACGGCGCCGAGACGGTGGTGGTGGAAAAACCCTGGCCGGAGGATTTGGCGCCGCGCGCCGACGCGCTGGTGACGAACCGGCCCGGCATTGCGCTCGGGATACTGACCGCCGATTGCGCGCCGATCCTGCTCGCCGACAGCGAGGCCCGGATCATCGGCGCGGCCCATGCCGGCTGGCGCGGCGCGCTCCAGGGCGTGATCGAAGCGGTGGTGGCGGCGATGGAAGATCTCGGCGCTTCGGCGCCGCGCATTTGCGCCGCCATCGGCCCGTGCATCGCCAGCACCTCCTACGAGGTCGGGCCGGAATTCCCCGCGCCCTTCCTGGCGCAGGACCTGGCCAATGCCGCGTTCTTCGCGCGCGGCGCCCGGGCGGGGCATTTCCTGTTCGACTTGCCGGGCTACACCGAAAAGCGGCTCAAGGCGCTGGGGCTGAAACGCGTCGAGCTTTCGGGCGCCGACACGGCGGCCGAGGCGGCGCGGTTCTTCTCCTATCGCCGCGCCTGCCTCAAGGGCGAGCCTGGCCACGGCCTCGGGCTGTCGGCAATCGCGCTCGCGCCTTAGGGCGGCGCACCGTAGATTTGCAACGACGCGGCGGATATGATGCGCGCCGCATCATGCGTCACCCTCAATTCATCTGGCGATTCGCCGGCATCCTCCTGCTCGCCCTCGCGCTTGCCGCCTGCGCGCCGCAGGCCCCGTCTTCGACCAGCGACGTGAAGCGGGCCATGTCCATCCTCACCCCGCCGGACAGCGCCGGCATCCTGGTGCTGCCGGTGACGGGCGCGCCGCAGCCGGTGGCGACCGACATCGCCTCGGCCATGGCCGCGGCGCTGCAACAGGCCGACGTGCCGGCCAGCACGGATGCGTCCAACCGGCGCAGCTTCCGCCTCTCGTCCAAGGTGACCACGCTCGCCGCCATCGGCGGCGTCAACGCCATCGTCGTTTCCTGGACCCTCAGCGACGCCGACGGCCGCAAGCTCGGCGACGCCGAAAGCAACACCACGGCGAGCGAGGAAGCCTGGCGCCGGGGCGGCGACGCCATCGCCCAGGCCTTGACGAAGCCGGCGGCGCCCGCCCTCGCCAAGCTGATCCAAAGCGACGCGCCGCTGCCGCAGGGCAACGCCAGCCCGGTGGTGGCGCTGGGCACAGTGAGCGGCGCCCCGGGCGACGGCGACACCGCGCTGGCCCGCGCCATGGGCGCGGCGCTGGAGCGCATCCATGTCGCGCTCGCCGGTCCGGATAGCGGCAAGCCGGATTACACGCTCTCGGCCGAGGTCGTGGTGTCGCCGCCCGCGGGCAAGAACCAGCAGGTCAAGGTGAGCTGGGCGCTCCTGCGCCCCGACGGCAGCGAGGTCGGGCGCGTCAACCAGGAGAACGCGGTGCCGGCCGGCAGCCTCGACCGCTTCTGGGGCGACATCGCCTATGCCGTCACCAGCGCCGCCGCCCCCGGCGTCCGGCAGCTCATCGAACAGGTCGGGATCGCCCCGGCGGCGCCTCTTAAGCCCTTAGCATGGCGGGGATTTTTTCTCCCCGCCAGAAACAGAAGAACGTTTACAGCCCGAGCACCCTTTGTTACATTCGCGCCCGCTTTGGCCCACCGGCGCGAAGCGGGGCGGCCCATCCGGGCGCAAGGCCACGGACGGCGACACAGTCATGAAAATTCTTGCTTGCAACAGCAATCGCCCGCTGGCCGAGGCTATTTCGGCCTGTTTGAAGACGCCGCTGACCGACGCCAGCGTGCGCCGCTTCTCCGACATGGAAGTGTTCGTCGAGATCAACGAGAACGTGCGCGGCGAGGACGTGTTCGTGGTCCAGCCGACCTCCTACCCGGCCAACGACAACCTGATGGAATTGCTGGTGACGCTCGACGCGCTCAAGCGCGGCTCGGCCCGGCGCTCCACCGCCGTCATCCCTTATTACGGCTATGCCCGCCAGGACCGCAAATCCGGCCCGCGCACGCCGATCTCGGCCAAGCTGGTCGCCAACATGATCACCGCCGCCGGCGCCGACCGCGTGCTCACGCTCGATCTCCACGCCGGCCAGATCCAGGGCTTCTTCGACATCCCGACCGACAATTTGTTCGCCGCCCCGGTGTTCATCCAGGACATCAAGGAGCGTTATGACGGCAAGGAGCTGGTCATCGTCTCCCCCGACGTGAGCGGCGTGCTGCGCGCGCGGGCGGTGGCGCGGCGGCTCGACGCCGATCTCGCCATCATCGACAAGCGGCGCGAGCGCGCCGGCGTGTCCGAGGTCATGAACGTCATCGGCGACGTGCAAGGCCGCCGCTGCATCCTGGTCGACGACATCGTCGACAGCGCCGGCACGCTGTGCAACGCCGCCGAGGCGTTGGTCGAACGCGGCGCCAAGACGGTGGCCGCCTATGTCACCCACGGCGTATTGTCCGGCGGCGCGGTGGCGCGCGTGACCGCCTCGCCGATGGAAGCGCTGGTGACCACCGACAGCATCGCCGCCACCGAGGCGGTGCGGCTGGCGCGCAACATCCGCCGCCTCACCATAGCCCCGTTGATGGCCGAAGCGATCAAACGCATCAGCGAGGAACGTTCGGTTTCGAGTCTGTTCGCCTGAAGGAGCTGGAATCATGGCCGCCACGATCACCTTGAACGTCAAGCCGCGCGACGGCGTGGGACGGGGAAACGCCCGCGCGACGCGCCGCGCCGGGATGGTGCCCGGCGTGCTCTATGGCGAGGGCATGAAGCCCACGCCGATCTCGGTCGATCCGCGCGAATTGTCGCGCGAATACGTCAAGCCGGGATTCTTCGCCCGCCTGCTCGAGGTCGAGCTCGAAGGCTCCAAGCTGCGCGCGCTGCCGCGCGAGGTCCAGCTCGATCCGGTGACCGACCGGCCGGTGCATGTCGATTTCATGCGCGTGGGCGCCGGCACCAAGATCACGGTCGCCGTGCCGGTGCGGTTCGTCAACGCGGAGAATTCGCCCGGCATCAAGCGCGGCGGCATCCTCAACGTGGTGCGCCACGCGATCGACCTGCTCTGCCCGGTCGACGCCATTCCCGAGCACATCACCATCGCGCTCGACGATCTCGAAATCGGCGACAGCATCCATATCAAGAAGGTCAAGCTGCCCGAGGGCACGCGTCCGGTCATCAGCCGCGACTTCACCGTCGCCTCGATCGCCTCGCCGACCGCGGTGCGCGAAGAGGCGGCGGCGGCGGCCGCGGCGGCGGCAGCCGCGGCGGCGGCGGCGGCGGCGGCGGCCGAGGCCGGCATCACCCCCGAAGGCGAAGCGGGTGCGGCGCCGGGCGCGGCGCCGGGTGCGGCGCCGGGCGCGGCTCCAGGTGCGGCTCCGGGCGCGGCTCCGGGTGCGGCACCCAAGGGGGCGGCTCCGGGCGCGGCGCCCAAGGGCGCGGCGCCGGCCGCGGCGGCCCCCAAGGCGCCGGCCGGCGGCGCGGCCCCCAAGAAGTAGCCGGATCGTCCGATGCGGCTTCTGGTCGGGCTCGGCAATCCCGGGGCCCGCTACGCGCGCACCCGCCACAATCTGGGATTTCTGGCGGTCGACGCGATCCAGCGCCGCCACGGCTTCCGGCCCTGGCGCGCCAAGTTCCAGGCCGAGTTGGCCGAAAGCGCCGCCTCCGGCGAGGAGCGGATTTACCTGTTGAAGCCGCAGACCTTCATGAACCTTTCGGGCGAGGCGGTCGGCGCGGCGTCGCGGCTTTACAAGATCGCGCCCGAGCAGATCGCCGTGTTCCACGACGACATCGATCTCGATCCCGGCAAGCTCCGGGTCAAGCTCGGCGGCGGCAGCGCCGGGCATAACGGCTTGCGCTCGATCGACGACGCCATCGGCAACGGCTATTGGCGCGTGCGCGTCGGCATCGGCCACCCCGGCTCGCGCGAGCTGGTCGAACCCTATGTGCTGCAGAATTTCGAAGCCGATGAGCTGGAATGGATGAAGCCGCTGATCGAGGCCATGACCGAGGCCTTCCCGCTGCTCGTAGCGGACGACACCAACGGCTTTGCCACCAAGGTGGCGGCGATCCTCCATCCCAATGCCAAGAACCCCCCCGCCGGTTGAAGGCTAGTTCATGGGATTCAATTGCGGCATTGTCGGGCTCCCCAATGTGGGCAAGTCGACGCTGTTCAACGCGCTGACCGCGACCCAGGCGGCCGAGGCGGCGAATTATCCCTTCTGCACCATCGAGCCCAATATCGGCCGGGTGGCGGTGCCGGACGAGCGGCTCGACATCCTGGCGCGGCTCGCCAATTCCGCCAAGATCGTGCCGACCCAATTGGAATTCGTCGACATCGCCGGGCTGGTGCGGGGCGCCAGCAAGGGCGAGGGGCTGGGCAACCAGTTCCTGGCGCATATCCGCGCGGTCGACGCCATCGCCCAGGTGCTGCGCTGCTTCGAGGACGGCAACGTCACCCATGTCGAAGGCTCGATCGACCCGATCCGCGACGCCGAAACCGTCGAGACCGAATTGATGCTGGCCGATCTTGACAGCCTGGAGAAGCGCCGCGCCGCGGCGGAGAAAAAGGCCAAGGGCGCGGACAAGGAGGCCAAGGCGCAGCTCGCGGTGATCGAGCCGATCCTGGAAGCGCTCAAGGCGGGCAAGCCGGCGCGCAGCGTGGCCTTGCCGCGCGAAGCCCAGCCCATCCTCAAGGATCTGCAATTGCTCACGGCCAAGCCGGTGCTGTTCGTCTGCAACGTCGAGGAGGCGGCCGCTTCCAAGGGCAACGCGTTCGCGGCGCGGGTGGCGGATTACGCCAAGCAACAGGGCGCGCAATGCGTGGTGATCTCGGCCGCGATCGAATCCGAGGTGGCGCAGCTGGCGTCCGAGGCCGAACGGCGCGAATTCCTAGCCACGCTGGGCCTCCAGGAGACCGGGCTGGCGCGAATCATCCGCGCGGGCTACCGGCTTCTGGACCTGGTGACGTTCTTCACCGTCGGCCCCAAGGAGGCGCATGCCTGGACGGTGCGCCAGGGCGCCAAGGCGCCGCAGGCGGCGGGCGTCATCCACAGCGATTTCGAGAAGGGCTTCATCCGCGCCGAGGTGATTTCCTACGCCGATTACGTGCATGCTGGCGGCGAGGCCCAGGCGAAGGAAGCGGGCAAGATGCGGCTCGAAGGCGCCGACTACACCGTGCAGGACGGCGATATCCTGCATGTGCGGTTCAATCTCTAGCTCTGGCCTTCGCGGGCTCCCTTCCCTAATATCGCCGCCGGCCGGAAACCAGCCGATAACAACGAGGAGGATTTCCATGGGAGAGATGATTTCGCTGACCGCCAAGGACGGCTTCAAGCTCGGCGCCTATGTCGCCAAGCCCAAGGGCGCCATCGTCGTCATCCAGGAGATCTTCGGCGTCAACCATCACATCAAGGCGGTGACCGACCGTTTCGCCGCCATGGGTTATGCCGCAGTGGCGCCGGCGCTGTTCGACCGCATCAAGCCGGGCATCGAGCTGGGCTACGACCCCAAGAGCATCGAGGAAGGCCGCGCGCTTCGCCCCAAGATCACGACCGAGGATACCCTCGCCGACACCCAGGCGGCGATCGATTACGCCAAGCAATTCGGCAAGGTGGCGGTGGTGGGCTATTGCTGGGGCGGCTCGATCGCCTTCTTCTCCACCACCCGGCTTGCGGGCGTCACCGCGGCGGTGGGCTATTACGGCGGCATGATCGCCGCGCACGCCAGCGAGAAGCCGCGCGTGCCGCTGATCCTGCACTTTGGGGATAAGGACCAGTCGATCCCGATGACCGACGTGGAGAAGATCAAGCAGGCGCAACCGGGCTTGCCGATCTATGTCTACAGCGCCGGCCACGGCTTTTCCTGCGACGAACGCGCCTCCTTCGACAAGGCGGCGCATGAGCTGGCGCTCCAACGCACCACCGCGTTTTTGAAGCAGCATATCGGGTAGATTTTTTTCGCTTCGCACGACGGCGCGGGCAGTTGCTGGCCCGCGCCTGTGCTACGCCTACGACAATCTCGCTTCGCACGACGGCGCGGGCAGTTGCTGGCCCGCGCCTGTGCTACGCTACGCGTCTCTCCGGAAAGAGCGACAGCAAGCCTTCGCGCGAGGCGGCGCAGAGGCCGCGTTCGGTGACGAGCCCGGTCACGAGCCGCGCGGGCGTCACGTCGAAAGCGGGATTGGCGGCCGGGCTGCCCTCGGGTATCACCCGCACCCGCGCCACGCCGCCGTCCGGAAGTTTCCCGGAGATCTCGGCGAGTTCGCTGGGGTCGCGTTCCTCGATCGGTATTTGTCCCCCGTCGGAAATCGACCAGTCGATCGAGGGCGAGGGCAGCGCCACGTAGAGCGGCACCCGATTGTCGAAGGCGGCCAAGGCCTTGAGATAGGTCCCGATCTTGTTGGCGACATCGCCCGAAGCCGTGGTGCGGTCGGTGCCCACCAGGCAGAGATCGACCCTGCCCTGCTGCATCAGAAATCCTCCGGCATTGTCGGCGATGACGGTATGTTTCACGCCGTGGCTGCCGAGTTCCCAGGCGGTGAGGCTGGCGCCCTGGTTGCGCGGCCTGGTCTCGTCGACCCAGACATGAATCGCGATGCCCTGGTCGAAGGCGAGATAAACCGGCGCCAGCGCCGTGCCCCAATCGACCGCGGCAAGCCAGCCGGCGTTGCAATGGGTCAGGATCTCGACAGGATTCTTGCGGCCTTTCTTCTCCCAGGCTTGTTGGATAAGCGGCAGACCATGGCCGGCGATGGCGCGGTTGATGGCCACGTCCTCCTCGCAGATTTGAAAGGCGCGGGCATAGGAAGCGGCGGCGCGGTCCGCCGGCGGCAGTTGCTTGAGCCGCGCACGCATATCCTCGACCGCCCAGCGCAGATTGACCGCGGTCGGCCGCGTCGCGAGCAGCGTCTTGGCCGCGCGGTCGAGCGCGGCGTCGGACGGATCGGCGCGCATCGCCAGCGCCATGCCATAAGCCGCGGCTGCCCCGATGAGCGGCGCGCCGCGCACCAGCATGGCGCGGATGGCGTGCGCGGCCTCGTCCAGGGTGTCGAGACGGCGCGTCTTCAATGCGAAGGGCAGCAGCGTCTGGTCGATGATGCCGACGCTGGCGCCATCCGGCTCGAGCCAGATGGTGCGCATGGACCGGCCGCCGACCTTCACCGGATTATTTCTTGGCGAAGACGCGGCCCGCCACCGCGTCGAGCTTTTTCAGCAGAGCCGGATCGCGCTTGGCGGGATCGGTGATGATCGCGGTATCGAGCGCGTGGTCGCAGCCCTGCGGGCAGGGGCCCGCATCCCCGGCGATCAGCTTCACCACCTGCTTCACGACATCCTTGGCCTTGTCGGCGTTGGCATGCAGCACCTTAACGATCATCTCGACCGTGACGTGATCGTGATCGGGATGCCAGCAGTCATAATCGGTGACCATGGCGACGGTGGCGTAGCAGATCTCGGCCTCGCGGGCGAGCTTGGCCTCGGGCATGTTGGTCATGCCGATGACGTCGCAGCCCCATTGGCGGTAAAGATTGCTCTCGGCCAATGTCGAGAATTGCGGACCTTCCATCACCAGATAGGTCCCGTGGCGCTTGATGTCGGCGCCGCACGATTCGCCCGCCTGGGCGAGGTGCTGGCCGAGGCGGCCGCACACCGGATGCGCCATCGACACATGGGCGACGCAGCCGGCGCCGAAGAAGCTCTTGGCGCGGGCGAAGCTGCGGTCGATGAACTGGTCGACCAGCACGAAGGTGCCTGGCGGCAATTCCGGCCGGAACGATCCCACGGCGGAGAGCGAAACGATGTCGGTGACGCCCGCGCGCTTCAACGCGTCGATGTTGGCGCGGAAATTGATCTCGCTCGGCGGGATGACGTGGCCGCGGCCGTGGCGCGGCAGGAACACCACCTGGGTTCCGCCGAGCCTGCCGAAGCACAACTCGTCCGAGGCGCGCCCGAAGGGCGATGGGACGGCGCGCCAGGCGACGTCACTCAGCCCCTCGATCTGGTCGAGGCCGCTGCCGCCGATGATGCCGATGATTCGCGAAACCACGCCGCCCCTCTCCCGCCGCTTGCGGGCGCCAGTCAACCAGCGCCACCCCGAACCGGCAACAGGAATCGGCGGAGAGGAGATAGGCACGCGCCCGGATCGGCGCTAGTCTAGCCGCCGGGGTTTTGAAGCGGGGGATGAACGCAATGCGAATCACGATATGGCGGGCACTGGCCTCGGCGGCGCTGATCTGGGCTTTGCCAGTGGCGAACGCCGCGGCGGATTGGCAGGACTACGTCTATGCGGAGGACGGCTTCTCCGTCGCGTCGCCGACCAAGCCGGAATTCTCGTCCAGCGCGGTCGATTCGAAGGCCGGGAAGACCTATCTCCACCAATACGAAAGCGATGCCGATGCCGACCACACTTACATGGTGGCGGTCTCGAAATACCCCACCGC
>Ga0187818_10001153_pt1 | contig 10523 bp, 8 predicted proteins | sample NC_wetland_sal_i_14_FD_130581 | JGI IMG/M metagenome (GOLD analysis project Ga0187818, IMG submission 130581) | Wetland sediment microbial communities from Neuse River Estuary, North Carolina, USA - SO4_3 | ecosystem: Environmental > Aquatic > Freshwater > Wetlands > Sediment | place: USA: North...
CCATGGAGGCGCGCGAGGTCGAGATATTAAAGACTTTGGGGGTGCCGGATCCCTATCGCGATATTATGTAGACAGACAAACCGGACAGTCCCCATTGATGAGCGACCCCGAGCCGCCCGCCAGCGACGGCCAGCCTGACCGCACCCAGTTGACGAACGGGGGAGGATCGCTGTCGCGTCTGCGCACGCTGTTGCGCCTCTTGCGCCGGCCGCGCGGGCCACGCGGCTCGCGCGAGACGATGGACGCGCTGATCGCAGCGGCTGCGCTCGAGGGCGTCACCCCGATCACCCCGCAGGAGCGGTTCTTGATCGGCAACATCCTCAAGGTTCACGACCGCAATGCCGCCGATGTCATGGTGCCGCGCGTCGACATCGTTGCGCTCGATGTCGAGCAGCCGTTCGCCGAAGTCGTCAAATGCATGGTCGAGCAAGGCCACTCGCGCGTGCCGGTCTATCGCGAATCGCTTGATGACGTCATCGGCTTCGTGCACGTCAAGGATGTGCTGGCCCCGGTCGCCGACCGGCGCCCGGCGAGGCTCGAACGCCTCTTACGCAAGGTCCTCTACGTCGCTCCCTCGCTGCCGATCCTCGATCTGCTCGTTCAGATGCGCCAGGCGCGCACCCATATCGCCATGGTCGTCGACGAATTCGGCGGCATCGACGGGCTGGTGACGATCGAGGATCTGATCGAGGAGATCGTCGGCGAGATCGAGGACGAGCACGATGTCGCCGAGCCGCCGACCCTGATCGAGCGGCCCGATGGCAGCATCATCGCCGATGCGCGGCTCCCGATCGAAGCGCTCGAGGAACAGCACGGCACCCGCCTGCGCCCGGTCGGCGAGGAGGAGTCGGTCGACACGCTGGGCGGTCTCGTCTTCATGCTGGCGGGGCGGGTCCCGAAACGGGGCGAGGTGATCACCCATCCGGACGGCATCGAATTCGAGGTGCTCGATGCCGATCCGCGGCGCGTCAAGCGGGTGCGCGTGCGCGGGCTGCCGGCGGCGATCGGCCACCGCGGGGTGGGCGGTGCCTGAAGCCTCGGTGCTGCGCGTTCAGCCCGGCGCGCGGACCGAGACGTCGCTGTGCCGGCTCGCGCAGGAGCTCGGCGCCTTATCGGGGTGGCGGCGCTATGGGCTGGGGTTTGCGCTTGGGGCGCTGCTCGCCGGGGCGCTGCCGCCCATTGATCTGACGCCGCTGATCTTCATCGCGTTCCCCGGCCTCCTATGGCTCGACGAAGGCAGCGCCGGGCGGTGGGCTTCGGCGCGGCTCGGCTATGTTTTCGGCCTGGGTTTTTTCGTCGCGGGACTGTACTGGATCGCTGCGGCGCTGTTTGTCGACATTGCCCGGTTCTGGTGGGCCTTGCCGTTTGCCGTCCTGGGATTGCCAGCGTATCTGGCGTTGTATCCGGCCGCGGCGCTCGGCCTGACCAGCCTCGCGACGGCCGCGCTGCGTCTGCCGGCAGGCGTGCGGATCTGCCTCTTCGCGGTGACGTGGAGCGCGGCCGAATGGGCGCGCGGGCATTTCTTGACCGGATTGCCGTGGAACCTCGTCGGCTATGCCTGGTCGGGCGGCTTCCCGGGCTCGCTTGCGGTGCTGCAAAGCGTCGCCTGGGTCGGCATTTACGGGCTGAGCTTTGTCACGGTGCTGGCCGCCGCACTGCCGGCGCTGTTGGGGATCCCGTCGCTGCTGCCGATGGCGCAGGCCCGGCGGGCCGCCCCCGCGCTCGCCGCCGCGCTGTTGATCCTGGCCCCGGCGGCGGCCGGTGCGTTGCGCCTCCAGTTCGCGCCGGTCGGCGAGACCGGAACCTGGCTGCGCCTTGTCCAGCCCTCGATCCCCGAGACCCTGAAATGGGACCCGGCGGCGGCAGACGCGAATTTTCATCGGCTGATCGAGTTGAGCGGCGGCCCGGCCGAGCACCCGCTCGCCGCCGTGCTGTGGCCCGAAGCGGCGACGCCCTTCCTCATCGAACGCGACGCACCGCGCCGCGCCGCCATCGCCGCGGTCGCCCCCCGGGACGGATTTGTCGTCACCGGCGCGTTGCGGGCCAACCCCGCCCCCGCCCCGCCGACCCGGATCTGGAACAGCATCGAGGCGATCGACGGGGCCGGGGCGATCCGTGCCTTCTACGACAAGGCGCATCTCGTGCCGTTCGGCGAATACATGCCATTGGACGATGTGCTCCCCATCAAGAAGATCACCCCCGGCAGCATCGATCTGAGCGCCGGCCCGGGACCGCAGACGATCGCATTGCCGGGGCTTTCCGCGTTTTCGCCGATCATCTGCTATGAGGCGATCTTCCCGGGCGCGGTCATCCCCGAGGTCGCGCGTCCGGCCTGGATTTTGAACGTCACCAATGATGCGTGGTATGGCCGCACGTCGGGGCCGTACCAGCATTTTGCGATCGCCCGGACCCGTGCCATCGAGGACGGGTTGCCGCTGGTTCGCGTCGCCAATAACGGCATCAGCGGGGTGGTCGACCCGGCCGGGCGGGTCAAGCGCGTCATCACCCTCGACGGCGTCGGCCACGCCGATGTGGCGCTCCCCGCTGCCCTGCCGCCGCCCCTTTATGCGACTGCCGGCGATTGGCTCTTCGCGGCAATGCTGGTGCTCGGCCTCCTCCCGGCAGCCCGGCCCCGGCGCTAGCCGGGCCGTTTGACGAATCCCGCGACCCAAGCTGAATTTCGCCTATCGCAAGTTGTATTGCATCGTTGACAGCATACAATCGTATGAGCTATCACCCTTGCGCTCTTCGATGGCGCGCGCAAACATGGCGATATCCCGACAGGCCCGGCGGCCCAGCCGCCAAAAAGCGGCCAAACCGAACCCGATCGACGTCCAAGTCGGTTCCCGGGTCCGCTTGCGCCGCAACATGCTCGGATTGAGCCAGGAAAAGCTTGGCACGGCGATCGGCCTGACCTTCCAGCAGGTGCAAAAATACGAACGCGGCGCGAACCGCATCGGCGCGAGCCGGCTGCACGAGTTGAGCCGCGTCCTCGATGTCCCGGTCTCGTTCTTCTTTGATGACATGGATCCGGTGCGTGCGCCGGCGATCCCGGGAGGCTTCGCGGAGCCGCCGGCCGAGGCGTTCGAGTCCGATCCGCTGCGCCGCCGCGAAACGGTCGAGCTGGTCGACGCCTATTATGCGGTGGAGGATCCCGCCGTGCGCCGCCGCCTCCTCGACCTTGCCCGGGCGCTCGCGGCAGAGGGCGAGCGGACCGCCGACAAATCCTCGGTTCGGCCGATCAGGCGAGCCCGCCGACACAATCCTGCTTGACGCTTGGGGCTCCAGCCTCGACAACGTGACGCTGGAGAGGGGTCGCCGGCCTTGATCGGCGATCCGCCCGACGGCGCTTGGCGTTTGGCTCAGGCCGATTGAGGGGAGATCGTCTCTTGCCGAAGCACGATTTTGTTTTTACCAGCGAGTCGGTGTCGGAAGGGCACCCCGACAAGGTTTGCGACCGCATCTCCGATGCGATTGTCGACACCTTCCTCGCCGCCGAGCCGCAGGCGCGCTGCGGCGTTGAAACCCTGGCGACGACCAACCGCATCGTGCTCGCCGGCGAGGTGCGCGGGCCGGCCTCGATCACCAGGGAGGTGCTGATCGACGTGGCGCGCCATGCCGTCCGCGATATCGGCTATGAGCAGGAGGGCTTTCATTGGCAGCGCGCCCAGGTCGATTGCCACATCCACGGGCAATCGACCGACATCGCCCTCGGCGTTGACGCCTCCGGCAACAAGGACGAGGGAGCCGGCGATCAGGGCATGATGTTCGGCTATGCGTGCAGCGAGACCCCCGAACTGATGCCGGCGCCGATCTTTTACGCCCACGCGATCCTGCGCTCGCTGTCCGAGGCGCGCCATTCGGGAGCCGCCCCGCTGCTCGGGCCCGACGCCAAGAGCCAGGTCACCCTGCAATATGTCGGGGGGAAGCCGGTCGGGGCGACGGCAGTGCTCGTCTCGGCGCAGCATTCGCCGACGATCGGCCAGGACGAGGTGCGCGAGATCGTCCGGCCGCATGTCGTCAACGTCCTCCCCGAAGGCTGGATGTGCAACGAGGCGCATTTCTACATCAACCCGACCGGGCGCTTCGTTATCGGCGGCCCGGACGGCGATTGCGGCCTCACCGGCCGCAAGATCATCGTCGACACCTATGGCGGGGCGGCGCCGCATGGCGGCGGCGCATTTTCCGGCAAGGACCCGACCAAGGTCGATCGCTCGGCCGCCTATGCGGCGCGCTATCTGGCGAAGAATGTCGTCGCCGCGGGCTTGGCGGAGCGCTGCACGATCCAGGTCGCCTATGGCATCGGGATGCCCAAGCCGCTCTCGGTCTATGTCCAAACCGACGGCACCGGCAAGGTTGACGAAGACAAGCTGTCGCGCGTCTTGCAGGAGCTGATGGATCTGTCGCCGCGCGGGATCCGCACCCATCTCGGACTCAACAAGCCGATCTATGCCCGCACCGCCGCCTATGGCCATTTCGGCCGCCCGCCCGAACCCGATGGCGGGTTTTCCTGGGAGCGGCTCGATCTTGTCGACGAGCTGCGCCGCGCGTTTTAGCTGGGGTGTCATTCCGGGGCCGGCGCAGCCGGAACCCGGAACCCATGAACACCGGCGGAGCGGAGTGCGCACCGATCAACGAGTGAAGCAGGCTGACTGCGGTGTTCATGGGTTCCGGGCTCGGCGCTTCGCGCCGCCCCGGAATGACAACTTCCCTCTGCAGTGACCGAGGCGACTTCTCCGACCCCTCGCCGAGTTTATGGCCGCCGCCGCGGGCGCCCGTTGCGGCAGGGACGGCGCATGCTCGCCGAAAGCCTCCTCCCGCAGATTGCGATAACCCTGCCGGACCAGCGGCCGCTCGACCCGAGGGCCTTGTTCCCTTCGCCGGCGGCGGTTTGGCTTGAGATCGGCTTCGGCGCCGGCGAGCATCTCGCCGCGCAGGCCAAAGCCCACCCCGCGATCGGCTTTATTGGCTGCGAGGTATTCGAGAACGGCATCGCCCGACTGCTCGGCGAGATCGCGCGCGACGGCCTCGACAACATCCGCATCTTTGCCGACGACGCGCGGCTGTTGCTCGATTGCCTCATGCCCGGCTCGATCGGGCGGGTGTTCATCCTGTTCCCCGATCCCTGGCCAAAGCAGCGCCACCACAAGCGTCGTCTCGTCGCGCGCGCCACGCTCGACCGCCTCGCCCTCGTGATGCAGCCGGGCGCCGAGCTGCGCCTCGCCACCGACGACCGCGACTATTTCGCATGGATGCTCGAGCTTCTCACCGCGCATCCCGATTTCGCCTGGGCGGCGCGTCGCCCGGCGGATTGGCGCGAGCGGCCGCCCGATTGGCCGGCGAGCCGCTATGAGGAAAAGGCCCGCGCCGCCGGGCGCTTGCCGGCGTTTTTGCGGTTCATCCGGCGAGGGGTTTAGCGCCCATCCGGCCGGTTCCGCCTTGCCATTTGAGCCCTTTTCACTATATATCACTGCAAAAGTCCCATAGGGTCGGCTTGGGTGATGAGCCCCTGGCCGGGCCGCTTTGTTGGAGTGGGCCCGACGGCCCGCTTTTTTGTTTGTGGTCTACGCTTTTTGCCGGGATGGGAATCGGTTGCCGATTGATACCAACGAGATTGCCCGCATCATCGAGCCGTCGCTGGAGGCGATGGGCTATCGCCTGGTGCGAGTTGCGCTGACCAACGCCGGCCGAGCCACTCTTCAGGTGATGGCCGAGCGCGGCGACGACGCGCCGATGACCGTCGAGGATTGCGCCGATATCAGCCGCTCGATTTCCGCCCTGCTCGACGTGGCGGACCCGATCGCCGGAGCCTATACGCTCGAAGTCAGCTCTCCGGGGATCGATCGCCCGCTGGTTCGCCCGGAAGACTACGATCGCTTCGCCGGGTTCGCGGCCAGGATCGAGCTGAGCGAAGCGCTCGACGGCCGCAAGCGCTTCCGCGGGCGGCTGCTCGGACGCGCCGAAGACTATGTTCGCCTCAGTGGCGAGGGCGGCGAGGTTCGCCTGCCGCTCGCCGCGATCACCCGGGCAAAGCTCATCCTGACTGACGATCTTCTCGCGGCGGCGCGGCCGAAATCCGCGCCGACCCATTGACACGGGGAACACCCATGGAGACCACCACTTTCGCCCGCCCCGAGCTGTTGCAGGTTGCCGACACCGTCGCGCGCGACAAAGGCATCGACCGCGATGAAGTGCTGGAGGCGATGGAGCAGGCCGTCCAGAAGGCCGGGCGCTCGAAATACGGCCAGGAATACGACATCCGGGCCGAGATCGACCGGCGCAACGGCGAGATCCGGTTGCTGCGCTTCCGCGAGGTGGTCGAGACCGTCGAGAACGAGGCGACGCAGATCGCGCTCGGCGCGGCCCAGCGGCTAAACGCCGAGGCCGAGATCGGCGATTTCATTACCGATCCGCTGCCGCCTATCGATTTCGGCCGGATCGCGGCGCAGACCGCCAAGCAGGTGATCGTGCAGAAGGTGCGCGACGCCGAGCGCCAGCGCCAATACAAGGAGTTCAAGGACCGCGTCGGCGAAATCGTCAACGGCCTCGTGAAGCGCGTCGAATTCGGCAATGTCGTCGTCGATCTCGGCCGCGCCGAGGCGATGCTGCGCCGCGACGAGCTGCTGCCGCGCGAAAGCTTCCGGCAAGGCGAACGAGTGCGCGCCTACATCTATGACGTCCGTCAGGAGGCGCGCGGTCCGCAGATCTTCCTGTCGCGCACCCATCCCCAATACATGGCCAAGCTGTTCGCCCAGGAGGTGCCGGAAATCTACGACGGCATCATCGAGATCAAGGCGGTCGCGCGCGACCCCGGCAGCCGCGCCAAGATCGCGGTCATCTCGCGCGACAGCGGCATCGACCCGGTCGGCGCCTGCGTCGGCATGCGCGGCAGCCGTGTTCAGGCCGTGGTCGGCGAGTTGCAGGGCGAGAAGATCGACATCATCCCGTGGTCGTCCGACCCCGCCACCTTTGTCGTCAACGCGCTCGCCCCGGCCGAAGTGACCAAGGTGGTGATGGACGAGGAGCAGCGGCGCATCGAGGTCGTCGTGCCCGACGATCAGCTCTCGCTCGCGATCGGCCGGCGCGGCCAGAATGTGCGCCTCGCCTCGCAGCTGACCGGGTGGGACATCGACATCCTGACCGAGGCCGAGGAATCCGAGCGGCGCACCGAGGAATTCCGGACCCGCAGCCAGATGTTCATCGACGCGCTCGACATCGATGACGTGATCGCCCACCTCTTGGTCACCGAGGGGTTCGGCTCGCTCGAGGAAGTCGCCTTCGTGCCGGTGGAAGATCTGGCCGAGATCGAGGGCTTCGACGTCGACGTCGCCACCGAGCTTCAGGAACGCGCGCGCACCGCGTTGGAGCGCCGCGACCGCGAGTACGAGACCCGCTCCCGCGAGCTCGGCGTTGCCGACGATCTGGCCGCGCTCGACGGGCTGACCCCGGGCATGCTGGTAACCCTCGCCGAGAACGGCATCAAGACCCTCGACGATTTCGCCGGGCTTGCCGGCGACGAGCTGATCGAGATGCTCGCCGCCTCCGACAAGGGTGGCGTGAAGCTTGAGCTCGACGACGCAAACGCGCTGATCATGGCCGCTCGCGCCCATTGGTTCGAGCAGGCCGACACCGGCGCGGCACCGCAGGAGTAACCGCAACGGCTGCCGCCGAGCGCCGGGCGCCAGCGGTGGGCGCGGTACCAGGCGCGGCATCGCCGCCGCAGCGCCGTTGCATCGTCACCGGCGAGACCCGCGACCGGGGCGCGCTGTTGCGCCTTGTCGTCGGCCCCGACGGCGCGATCGTGCCCGATGTCGCGGCGCGGCTGCCCGGACGGGGTTTGTGGTTGACGCCGCGCCGGGATATAGTGGAGCAGGCGGTGGCAAAGCGGGTGTTCGCGCGGGCGGCGCGACGGCCGGTTCTGGCGCCGCCCGGGCTCGCCGACCGGATTGAGAGCCTCTTGGCGCGACGGTGCTGCGACGCGCTCGGGCTCGCCCGCCGGGCCGGCTTGGCCGTGGCCGGGTTCGAACGGGTGAGCGAGGCGGCACATCGGGGCCGGGCGGGGCTCTTGCTGTTCGCGCTCGACGGCGCCGAAGGCGGGCGCCGCAAGCTTGCCGCGCTCGGTCGCGACCTGCCGCTGGCCCGCGTGCTGACGGCGGCCGAGCTGGGCGGCGCGTTTGGCCGCGAGCGGATCGTGTACGCGGCGGTCGCCGACGGGAAGCTGTGCCGGCGATTGCTGATCGATCTGCTGCGGCTCGCTGGCCTGCGCGCCGCGGCAGCGGTGGAATACGGGACGGATTTTGCGCCGGCGGGGCCGGCGCCACAGGATGGTGGTACCGAAGCGCATGACTGAAGCCAACGAGCAAGAAGCCAACGAGCAAGAGCAGAAACGGCCTTTGACCCTGGGCCGCACGGGCACCAGGCTCGAACTGCGCCGGCCGGTGGAGACCGGGCAGGTCCGCCAGAGCTTCTCGCATGGGCGCTCGAAGACCGTCACCGTCGAGGTGCGCAAGAAGCGGATTCTGGTTCCGGGCGCCGCGCCCGAACCCGGCCGCGCCGAACCGGCCGCGCCGACCGTGGCGCGGGCCCAGCCGGCCGCGCCGGCGCCGACGGTCGAGCCCATTCGCCGCCCGGTGGTCGTGCCGCGCGCGCTCACCGCGGAGGAGCGGGCGGGCCGGGTGCGCGCCCTGCAGGACGCCCGCAAGGCCGACCAGGACCAGCGCTCGCGCGCCGCCCTGGAAGAAGCCGACCGGCGGCGCCAGGAAGAGGAACGCGCCGAGCGAGAAGCTCGCCTGCGCGCCGAGGAAGAGACCCGCCTGCGCGCTGAGGAGGAAGAAAACCGCAAACGCGCCGAAGAGGAGGCGAAAAAGCGCGCCGAGGATGAGGAGGCGCGCCGCCGCGAGGAAGAATCGCGCCGCGAGGTCGCCGAGCGTGCCGGCAAGGCGGCCGCCGCCAAGGTTGCCGCCCTCGCCGCCGCCGGGAAGATGGCGCTGCCGGCCGAGGAGGAAGAGGAGCCGGCCGGCGCGCTGCGCCCCGGCCGCCGGCCCGAGATCAAGCGCCCGGCCGCCCCGGCCCGCCGCGACGAGCACCGCCGCCGCACCGGCAAGCTGACGGTGACCCGGGCGCTCGACGACGAGGCCGGCGAGCGGATGCGCAGCCTCGCTTCGGTCCGCCGCGCCCGCGAGCGCGAGCGCCAGCGGATGCTGCGCCAGGAACAGCCCAAGATCGTGCGCGAGGTGGTCATTCCCGAGACGATCACGATCCAGGAGCTGGCGAACCGGATGGCCGAGCGCGCCGCCGATGTCATCAAGTCGCTGATGCGCATGGGCGTCATGGCGACGATCAACCAGGTCATCGATGCCGACACCGCCGAGCTGATCGTGACCGAGTTCGGTCACCGGCTGCGCCGGGTCGCCGAGTCCGATGTCGAGATCGGGCTGCGCGGGGAAACCGACCAGCCCGAGCGGCTCGAGGCGCGCGCCCCGGTCGTCACGATCATGGGGCATGTCGACCACGGCAAGACCTCATTGCTCGATGCGCTGCGCGAAACCGATGTCGCCGGCGGCGAGGCGGGCGGCATCACCCAGCATATCGGCGCCTATCGGGTGACCCTCAAAAGCGGCAAGCAGATCACCTTCATCGACACCCCCGGCCATCAGGCCTTTACCGCGATGCGCGCGCGCGGCGCCAATGTCACCGACATCGTCGTGCTCGTCGTCGCCGCCGATGACGGGATCATGGAGCAGACCGTCGAGGCGATCCGTCATGCCAAGGCCGCGGACGTGCCGATCATCGTCGCCATCAACAAGATGGATCGGCCCGACGCCAAGCCGGACCGGGTGCGCCAGGAACTGCTGCAGCATGAGATCGTCGTCGAAGAACTTGGCGGCGAGGTGCTCGACGTCGAGGTCTCGGCCCTCAAAAAGACCAATCTCGACAAGCTCGAGGAAGCGATCCTCCTGCAGGCCGAGCTGCTCGACCTGAGCGCCAATCCCAATCGCTCCGCCGAAGGGGTGGTGCTTGAAGCCAAGCTCGAGCGCGGTCGCGGCCCGGTCGCCACCGTGCTGGTGCAGCGCGGCACCCTGAGCGTCGGCGACGTCTTTGTCACCGGCAGCGAATGGGGCCGGGTGCGCGCCTTGGTCGACGAGCGCGGCCAGGCGCTGCCCGAAGCGGGTCCGTCCACCCCGATCGAAGTGCTCGGCCTCAATGGCCTGCCGCTTGCCGGCGATGATTTCGTCGTCGTCGAGAACGAGGGCCGGGCGCGCGAAGTCACCGATTTCCGCCAGCGCCGGCGCCGCGACGTCGCCGCCGCCGCGGGCGGCCGCGGCACCTTGGAACAGATGTTCTCAAAGATCGCCTTGGGGACCGCGAAAGAATTGCCGGTCGTGGTCAAATCCGATGTTCAGGGTTCGCTCGAAGCGATCGTCGGTTCGCTCGAAAAGCTGTCGACCGACGAAGTGGCGGTGCGGGTTCTGCACTCCGCGGTGGGCGGGATCAACGAGAGCGACGTGATCCTCGCCAAGGCA
>Ga0187818_10001154_pt1 | contig 10522 bp, 7 predicted proteins | sample NC_wetland_sal_i_14_FD_130581 | JGI IMG/M metagenome (GOLD analysis project Ga0187818, IMG submission 130581) | Wetland sediment microbial communities from Neuse River Estuary, North Carolina, USA - SO4_3 | ecosystem: Environmental > Aquatic > Freshwater > Wetlands > Sediment | place: USA: North...
AGCGCGGCTTCTACTCGGACCAGACTGGCGTCATCCGCTACACCCTGACCGGTGTGGCTCCGACGGTCGCCAGCCCGTCGCTGTAAGCGGCAGACAGCGTGCCGGGTTGTACGCCCGGGCGGGGCAAGCCCCGCCCCTACAAGAAAGGGCGGGGTGGCCCGCACGCCGCGGTTTGGCGTGTGGGGCTTTTGACTTCCCTCTGTCCTCTTTCTCCACCTAGGAAAAGAACAGGAGAAGCGGATGTCCGCGGCGGGCGTAATGTATTGCGCCCCTACAAATGCGCAAGGCGGGAAAACGAGGGGGCGAAAATCGCGGGTCTGAAGACCCGCCACTACGCGCGGCAGCGATAGGGCCGGAAATTTCAGTTGATTTGGCGCGTGCGAACCGCCTTGACCGGATTGCTTACCAGATCATCGACGAGACCCAGAAAGCGCTTCATGTGAGGAAGTTGGGCGTGCGCGTCGAATGCCGCTTCGTCCCTCCAACCGGAGTGAATAAAGAACGTGCCGGAAGCGCTTTTTTCCTCGTAGAGATGAATGTCGATGCAGTCGGGCTCGGCGCGGGTCGGGTCCAGGATCGCGAGCAATTCGTTGCGCAGCCGGTCGAGCTCTCCGGGCCGGGCGTCAAAGCGAACGAAAACGTGGAAAGACAAGCTTCCTCCTTCCTCTTCAACTAAAATCGTGGCGGCCTGCGTTTAAGCGATTGTCGTAAACGCGGCAGCGGACATAATGCGAGTCGCCATCGTATCGGATATTCACGGCAATCGACGGGCCTTCCAAGCTGTGCTCGCGGACCTGCGGCAGGTTGCGCCGGACCTTGTGGTCCATGGCGGCGATTTGGCTTCCGGTGGAACGCACCCGGCGGAGATCCTCGATCAGGTCCGTTCGCTCGGCTGGCCCGGAGTCCGCGGGAACACCGATGAGATGCTGTGGGCGCCGGAGCGTCTGACGGAATATGTCGCCGCACATCCCAAGATCGCGCCCATTCTTGCCATGGTCCAAGAGACGATTTCCCCGACGCTCGCCAGCATCGGGGAAGAACGCTTGCGATGGCTGGAAGGATTTCCTTCTTTGTACGCGGGAGAAGGCTTTAGCCTGGTCCATGCCAGCCCCGGCGACCTCTGGCGCGCTCCCATGCCCAATGCCAGCGATGACGAACTGCGCAGCACCTATGCCTCGCTTGGGGCTCCCATCGTGCTGTACGGACATATCCATTGTTCGTACATACGCCGGCTTCCAGGGTTGACCGTAGCGAATACAGGCAGCGTCAGCCAGTCCTATGACGGAGATACTCGCGCGTCCTATCTGGTGATGGATGGAGAGAGCGTCACCATCCGCCGGGTGGAGTACGATGTGCGGGGTGAGGCAGAAGAACTGTTGCGTTCGGGAATACCTCATGCGGGCTGGATGGCGCGGATTCTGCTCGCCGGAAAATACTGTCCGCCGGAGTAGTCGCGAAGATCATCGCAGAGAGACGCGCGGCGGAAAGACTATCTGGTTGGTGACAGCGAGCTATCCGATGAGATAGGGCGAGATGCGTAGGACGGCGGGCGATGGAGGTGCCGTGAACAGGAGCGCTTTCGGTATGGCGTTGAGACGAGAGGATTTCTGAGGAGCGCGGGGCGGCGGGTGCGGCGTGTTTCCTTATGGTACGGAGGTTGCTCCATAAGGATTGTCCTTCTGCACAAAATGATGGGACCAAAGGACTCACAGAATGACTCCTTCTCCTGAGAATAAGACAGGTGCGCGCGTTCACGTCGCGACTTGGTTGGGTTCGTCCGCGTTTGGCATCGTCGGCACGGTGTTGCTGGTTTGCTGGCTGTTGGCCGACGCGTTGGAACCTAAAGGCAGGTTTTCGCAGGTAGGTCTGGTTCTGGCACTGACAGCGTATGCGATTGATTGGTGGGGCGAAGGGCGGCGATCGGGCGGGGATGGTCCGGCACCGGGTTTGAGGGGTTCGTAGGTTTCGAAGCCGTTGAGGGGTCACCCTGAGGGTGGAGAACCATCTTCCGCCGGATGCGGGAGGAAGCCGTTCGAGGGCGATTTCTTGCCGTTCAATCTGTTTGTAAACCGTTGCGATTCAACGCGTTGATTTCTTGTTCCGCACAGTGGTAAGTTGGATGGGCCATTCGAACTGTCCCACAATCGAGAACCTCGCGGGGCTGTAAATCCCTGCAACTTACGAAGGAGATTCTGTTTTGAGCGAAGCCTTACGGAATTTTTTGTTTACCTCGGAGTCGGTGACCGAAGGTCACCCCGACAAGATTGCCGATCAGATTTCCGACGCCGTGCTGGATGAGGTCATGAGGCAAGACCCCATGGGCCGCGTGGCGTGCGAAACGCTGGTGACCACGGGCCTGGCGGTGGTCGCCGGCGAAATCACGACGAGCGCGCATGTGGATTACGACAGCCTCGTGCGCGAAACGATTCGAGGCGTGGGTTACGACCGCGCGAAGTACGGCTACGACGGCGACACCTGCGCGGTCTTGTGCGCCGTCAAGCGGCAGTCGCCGGACATCGCGATGGGCGTGGATACTGGCGGCGCGGGAGACCAGGGCCTGATGTTCGGCTTCGCGTGCGACGAAACCGCTGAGCTGATGCCCATGCCCATCCAACTCGCCCACCGCTTGGTGCAGCGCCTCTCCGAAATTCGCAAAGCCAACAAAGTTGATTTCCTCCGCCCTGATGGCAAGTCGCAGGTCACGATTGAATATCGCGATGGCCGGCCGTCGCGCGTGGACTGCGTGGTCATCTCCACGCAGCACAGCGATAAAGTTTCTAACGCGGACCTGCGCGATGCGATCACCGAGTACGTGATCAAGCCGATCGTTCCCGCGAACATGCTCGATCGCAACACGAAGTACCACATCAATCCCACCGGGCGTTTCGTGATTGGCGGTCCGATGGGCGATGCAGGATTGACGGGCCGCAAGATTATCGTGGACAGCTACGGCGGATACAGCCGGCATGGCGGCGGGGCCTTCTCGGGCAAAGATCCCTCGAAGGTGGACCGCTCGGCCTGCTACATGGCGCGGTACATCGCGAAGAATGTCGTGGCCGCGGGGTTGGCGAGCAAGGCCGAAGTTCAGCTCGCGTACGCCATCGGCGTCGCGGAACCTGTGTCGGTGATGATTGACGCATTCGGGACGGAGACCGTGCCCGAAGAGCGGATCAATGCGCTGATTCGCGAATATTTCAAGCTGACGCCGAAAGGCATCATCGAGACGCTCAATCTTCGACGCCCGATTTACAAGGCTACCGCTGCGTACGGGCATTTTGGCCGGAGCGGCCCGGGCTTCACTTGGGAACTCACCGACTATGCCGAGGCGCTGCGGAAAGCCGCGGGGCTGGGCGCAGTAACGGGCGCGGAAGTCGCGGCACGACGCTAGACGAGCTGGGGTCTCGAAGCCGAGCGGTTCGGGTTCTTATCGGTCATTTTTCCCTTCGCGAGCTTTGTTCGCTGCAAGAAAAAATCAATTGAGGAGCACTCCTTGGCTATCGCTGAACTGAAAAAAGGTGATGTGAAAGATATGGGGCTGGCGGACGCCGGCAAGCGCAAGATCGAATGGGCGGTGCAGCAGATGCCCGTTCTGGAATCGATTCGCAAGCGTTTCTTGAAGGAACAGCCGCTCAAGGGCCTGCGGCTGTCCGCGTGCCTGCACGTGACGAGCGAGACCGCGAACCTGATGATCACGCTTCGTGATGGCGGCGCCGATGCCGTGCTGTGCGCTTCGAATCCGCTTTCGACGCAGGACGAGGTCGCTGCGTCGCTCAATCGCGACTACAACATCCCCACCTACGCCATCAAGGGCGAGGACAACGAGACCTACTACTCGCATCTGCGCGCGGCGCTGGATCACAAGCCGCAGATGACGATGGACGACGGCGCTGACTTGGTGACCATGCTGCTGACCAAGCGCACCGACCTGGTGCCAGGCGTGATTGCGGGTACGGAAGAAACCACCACCGGCGTGATTCGCCTACGCGCGATGGCGAAAGACGGAACGCTGAAGTATCCGATCATCGCGGTGAACGACGCGATGACCAAGCATTTCTTCGACAATCGCTACGGAACGGGCCAATCCACGCTGGACGGCGTGATTCGCGCGACCAACATCCTGCTCGCGGGACTGAAAGTGGTTATCGCGGGCTACGGCTGGTGCGGGCGCGGCGTGGCGATGCGCGCCAAGGGGCTTGGCGCCGACGTGATCATCACCGAAATCGATCCGGTGAAGGGCATCGAAGCGGTCATGGACGGGTTCCGCGTGATGCCGATGGCCGAAGCGGTGAAGGAAGGCGACGTTTTCATCACCGTGACCGGAAACAAAAGCGTGATCCGCGGCGAACATTTCGAGCAGATGAAGAGCGGCGCGGTGGTGTGCAATTCCGGGCACTTCAATGTGGAGATCGACATTCCCGCGCTGGAGAAACTGTCGAGCGGGAAGAGGGAGGTTCGTCCGCTGGTCGACGAATATGTGCTGAAGGGCGGGCGCAAGGTGTATCTGCTGGGCGAAGGACGGCTGGTGAACCTGGCTACTGCGGAAGGGCATCCGGCGTCGGTGATGGACATGAGCTTCGCCAACCAGTCGCTGTCGGCGGAATATTTGGTGAAAAATCACAAGACTTTGAAGCCGCAGGTGTATGTCGTGCCGGAACATCTGGACCGCGAGATCGCGCGGCTCAAGCTGGAGTCCATGGGGCACAAGCTCGACAAGCTCACGCCCGAGCAGGAGCATTACCTGGCTTCTTGGCAGGAAGGCACGTAATCCCGGGCGGCTCGATCCGCCGCAATCTCTTATTTTCTGTGTTATGTTCGTACGGGCGCAGAATGCGCCCCTTTTTTTGGTCTGCGCTGTTGTCTTGGGTTTGCTGACTGCCATGTGGGACCTCTCTACGCACGCTCTCGATATTGCCCGTCTTCGCGGCGCGACCTACGCCGACGTTCGCGGGATGCATTTGCGGCAGCGGGATCTCACGACGAAAAACGGGCAGGTCGGAACGCTGGCGCAATCGGAATCGATTGGGCTCGGCATTCGGGTGCTGGCGAACGGCGCCTGGGGATTTGCTTCGACCGACCGACTGACGCGGGATGGCGTCGCGGCGTGCGCCGCGCAGGCGGTAGTGATCGCCAAGGCATCCGCGCTGGCGAAGCGCAGCGAGGTCGTGATGGTGGCGGAAGCCGCCTATGTGGATAGCTGGCAGAGCGCGTTCCGCAAAGATCCGTTCGAGATTCCGTTGGAGACGCAGCTCGCGCTGCTGCTCGCGGTGGATGCGGAAATGCGCCGCGTCAAGGGCGTCACGCTGACGGAAACGGATTTGCAGTTTCGGAAGATCGATTCGTGGTTCGCGTCGAGTATCGGCTCGCGCATCCATCAGCGAAAAATGATTTCCGGGTGCGGCATCGCGGCGACTTCGTTCCGGCATGAAGAAATCCAGAAGCGATCGTATCCGAATAGCTTCGGCGGGCAGCACTCGCTGCAAGGTTACGAGCTGGTTGAGTCGCTTGACCTGCTGCAGCACGCGCCGCGTGTAGCGGAAGAGGCGGTGGCGCTGCATTCCGCTGAGCAGTGCCCGCAAAAAACCGGCACGCTGATTCTCGGGGCAAGCCAACTGGGTTTGCAGATTCATGAGTCGGTAGGGCATCCCATCGAGCTCGACCGTGTGCTCGGGCAGGAGGCGAATTTTGCGGGGACAAGTTTTCTAACGCTGGATCAGCTCAACAAGCTCCGCTACGGCTCGGACATCGTGAACGTGGTGGCCGATGCGCGCGTCGAACACGGTCCTGGCCTTGGCACCTTCGCGTACGACGACGAAGGCGTTCCCGCGCAGTGCACCGACATCATCAAAGACGGGCAGTTTCGCGGCTATCTGTCGAACCGCGAGACCGCGCACCTGATCGGGCTGAAGCGTTCTTCCGGAACGATGCGCACGGAAAGCTGGAACCGACTACCGATCATTCGCATGACCAACATCAGTCTTTTGCCTGGCACGTGGGCGTTCGACGAGCTCATCGCCGGCACGGATGACGCCATCCTCATGGAAACCAATCGCTCGTGGTCCATCGACGACCGGCGCTATCAGTTCCAGTTCTCCACCGAGATCGCTTGGGAAATCAAAGGCGGCAAGAAAGCGCGCATGCTGAAAAATCCCAGTTACAGCGGCATCACCACGGAGTTCTGGAATTCCTGTAACGCGATTTGTTCGCGCGATCATTGGACGCTGTGGGGCACTCCGAATTGCGGCAAGGGCCAGCCCATGCAGACGATGGGCACGGGCCACGGCGCGTCGCCCGCCCGCTTCCAAAACGTTCGCATTGGGGCGGCCTTCTCCAAACAATGAGCGAGTCTCCTAAACAAGAATCCCCGCGCCGCGCCATTGACCGAGTCAGAAGGGCGGCGGCGGCCGATCTTTTTTCCGAGCGCGAACTTCGCAAGATCATCGAGAACGTTCTTCGGCTGGCCAAATCTACGGGCGCATCGGAAACGGAAGTCCACGTCGAAGAAGTCGCCGAGGCCCTCACGCGCTTCGCCAACAACGCCATTCACCAGAACGTTGCCGAGCAAGGGCTTACCGTTTCTATCCGGACCATCGTCGACGGCCGGACGGCCCGGGCCACGACCAACCGTCTCGATGAAGATTCACTTCACGCCGCCATCGACGCGTCTCTTTCGCTCGCGCATAGCCAACCGAAGGATCCGCATCTACTCCCGCTTCCGGGCAAGCAGCGCTACCGCGCTATCAACCGCTTCGTGAAACAAACCGCGGCGCACACACCTGAAGAGCGCGCCCGCGCCGTCCGCCGGGCCTGCGATCTTGCTGTCAAGCGCGGTCAGAATGCCGCCGGCATTTTCGCCTGCGGCCAATCGCAGACCGCGATGGGCAATTCCCGCGGCCTCTTCGCCGCGTACCGTGAGACGCACGCGGAATTTTCCATCACCGTGCAGGAAGAATCCGCGGCAAGCTGGGCCAAGGCCAACGCCGCCAGCGTGCGAGACTTCGATCCGCAAAAGCTTGCCGAGCGCGCCAGCGAAAAAGCGCATCTAGCCACCAACGCGCGAGAACTTTCGCCCGGCCGCTACACCGTCATCCTCGAACCCGCTGCGGTGCTCGATCTGGTCGGGTTTCTCTTTTACGATTTCGCCGCCACGGCGCTCGCCGACAAACGCTCGTGCCTCAACGATCGCATGGGCAAACCGCTCTTCGGCAAGAACATCACGATTACCGACGACGTCTATCATCCGCTGCAGCTCGGCGCGCCGTTCGATGGCGAAGGGATTCCTCGCGAACGCGTTCTGCTCGTCGATCGCGGCATCCCGAAGAATTTGGTTTACGCTCGCACCAGCGCGAAGGCTGCCAGGAAAAGGCCCACCGGCCACGGTTTCGTGCTGCCGAATGAATACGGTGAAGCTCCGATGAACCTGGTGTTCACGGGCGGGAACTCTTCGCTCGAGGAAATGATCGCCTCCACCGATCGTGGCCTTCTCGTGACGCGCCTGTGGTACATCCGCGAGGTCGATCCCTACGAAAAGATCATGACCGGGATGACTCGCGACGGGCTGTTCCTTGTCGAGAAGGGCCGCGTCGTTTCCGCGGTGCGCAATTTCCGGTTCAATCAGTCCACCTTGGAAATGCTTCGCAATGTTGAGCTGCTCGGGCCGGCGGTCCGGGCGACTGGGGAAGAGGCTTTTGAGATGGTTGTGCCGGCGATGAAGGTGCGGGATTTCCAGTTTTCTGAGGTCACTAAGTTTTAGGGCGCGATTTTTAGCCCGGATCGAGGAAACAGAACAATCCGCTATACGCTGGCGTTGGTTGCCAGGCTGGAGCGCGGCATGCTGCGCGCCTACCGGCAGGCATTTCCGCCATGTTCGGGAAGAAATGGGAGATGTTGGCTCAAATATGGCCCAAAATGGGTCAATTTGCCCCCCCCAGGCATGTCCTCCACAAAATTGATTTGTCGAATCCAAAATCTGCGTTGTACACAGAGAGCCTGTCCGATCAATAAACACATATGTATTTGTGTCATGAGGGGGCCAGGGCCGGTCGGGGCAGGCATCCCAATTGGAGCCATCCTGACCACGACGCGTGCGGCACGGGCTTCGTGGCGCGCCTTGGCAGTCCGCCGAGTCACGACATTGTTGAATACGCGCTCAACGCGCTTGAGCGCCTGACCCACCGCGGTGGTGTGGACGCCGACGGCGCCAGCGGTGACGGCGCCGGCCTGCTGACGTCGATTCCGGATGCATTCTTCCGCGCCCGCGCGCAGGAGCAGGGCATTGAGCTTCCCGAGCACTTCGGCTTGGGCTTTGCTTTTCTGCCCGCGGCGTCCTCCGGCGACGCGCGCGCTGCGATTGAAGCCGCCGCCGATACCGAGCGCCTCCGGGTTCTCGGCTGGCGCCGCGTGCCGGTGGCCACTGCCTCGCTCGGCCGCATGGCTTTGGAGACCATGCCGGAGACCTGGCAATTCTTCGTGGCACCGTTTCATCCCGCGCGCGGGACTGCGCGTTTTGAGTGGCGGCTGGCGCTGCTCCGCAAGCGCGCTGAATCTCTGCTGCCGCCGCGCTCCTACATTTGCTCGCTCTCTTCGCAGACTGTTGTTTACAAAGGTTTGCTCACGCCGTGGCAGTTCCCGCAGTTCTACGAGGACCTGCGCGATCCGTCGTTTGCGACCACGTTCGCGGTATTTCATCAGCGCTATTCGACGAATACGCAGCCGTCCTGGCATTTGGCTCAGCCGTTCCGCTACTCGGCGCACAACGGTGAAATCAACACCATCGTTTCCAATCGGCGATGGCTGCGCGCGAAAGATCGCGAACTGCGCGCCAAGTTGACCGTCGGCTCATGGTTCCAGGCACTCGAAGAAAACGTCAGCGACTCGGCGAGCTTCGATAACGCGTTTGAGCTCAAGCTGCTCGAGGGATTTTCTCCGGAAGCGGCAATGCTGGCCATGGTGCCGCCGGCCTTTGAGAATGATCCCCTTCTTTCCCGCGACGTGCGCGGCGCTCTTGCCGCTCTTTCGCAGGTCGGGGAGCCGTGGGACGGTCCGGCGGCGCTGGTGTTTTCCGACGGCCAGTTCGTGGGTGCGAAACTGGACCGCAATGGCCTGCGGCCGCTGCGTTACACACTCACTCACGACGGCCTGTTGATCGCCGGCTCGGAAACCGGCTTGGTCGATCTCGACGAATCGCGAATCGCGGAGCGTCAACGTCTCGGGCCTGGCGAAATGATCCTCGCCAATCCGGTCACCGGAGCGGTTTTCCGTTGGCGCGAAATACTCAAGCGTCTGGCTACACAACAATCCAGAAACGCGTTGCCGGCCGTGCGCCAGCTCGGCGCCACGATCGCTGTGCCTTCTCCGGCGATCGACCAGCCCAAGCGTGTGGCTGCTGCCGCGGGCTGGACCGAAGATCAATTCAAGATTCTCTTTTCCGCATTGCCTCATGGCCACGAAGCCAATTGGAGCATGGGCGACGACGCTCCGCCGGCTTTTCTGTCGGCGCTGTCTCGAAGCTTGTGGGACTACTGCAAGCAGCGTTTCGCGCAGGTCACCAATCCACCGATTGATCCGCTGCGCGAGTCTCACGTGATGTCGCTCGCCGTGCATCTTCCCAACGGTGTCGTTCTTCCGAGTCCGATCATCGGTGGGGGCCAACTGGCGGAGCTTTCCGCCACTTTCGGCCCCGTTCACCGGATCGACTTTACGTTTCCTGCCCCCAACGGAGTCCCGGGCGCGCGCGGCAGCATTGCTCAGTTGTCTACCCCTCTGAGCGGCAGCGGACGCCCGGGCCTCCTCCTCCTTTCCGATCGCGGCATCAGCAGCGAGCAAGCGGCACTGCCTGCGCTGCTGGCCACCGCCGCAGTGTGGAAGTCCATGGTCCGGGAGGGCCTGTGGGACGTGCCTCTGGTTGTGGAATCCGCGCAGGTCTTTGATACGCATCACGTGGCACTGCTGGTTGCGGCCGGCGCGAGCGCGGTGGTCCCGTATCTCGCCGACCACTTTGCCGAATCGCTAGAGCCGGGCGGGACGGAGCGCATGCGTACGGCGATCACGGCGGGTCTGCGCAAAGTTCTGGCGCGCATGGGCGTCTCCACGCTCGCGAGCTATCGCAACAGCCATCTGTTTGAGATCGTGGGCCTGTCGGAAGATTTTTGCGCCGAATTTTTCGAGGATGTCGCGGACTTCCCCGGGCAGAAGAGCCTGGACGATCTTCTCGCCGATTACTTGCGGATGCACAAAGCGGGTTTCTCGGGCGCTTCCGACGATCTGGCTGATGCAGGCCTGTATCGGTTCCGGAAAGGCGCCGAACTTCACGCCAACTCGCCGGAGATCGTGCGCCGGTTACACGCGCACGTGCGCGCGCCGAACGCGGGCAAGTATGCGGCTTTTGAAGAATTGGCAGAGAACAATGGTCCCGTCTTTCTGCGCGACTTGCTCGAAACGGTTCCGGGGTCGCCGATTCCGATTGAAGAAGTCGAACCGGTAGACGCCATCGTCCGCCATTTCAGCACACAGGCGATGTCTCTCG
>Ga0187818_10001156_pt1 | contig 10515 bp, 10 predicted proteins | sample NC_wetland_sal_i_14_FD_130581 | JGI IMG/M metagenome (GOLD analysis project Ga0187818, IMG submission 130581) | Wetland sediment microbial communities from Neuse River Estuary, North Carolina, USA - SO4_3 | ecosystem: Environmental > Aquatic > Freshwater > Wetlands > Sediment | place: USA...
CTTATCACCGGTAGCGGCACGCGCTCCAACTTTCTTGCCCAGCTCACGAGCTTGGCGTTTTGACCTGCCACTATCTCGCGAGATGATCTCGGAAATCCGGTATCCCGCCCGCCTCAATTCCAATGCCAGCGCGCTACCCAGTCTTCCCGGACCGACAATCGCGATTCTTGGCTTAGCTGCCATCGCGGGCAGCATATCAGGGTGGTCACGGCGGCGGCAAAGAAACGTTGGCCATGGCTCACGTCAGATTAAGTGTGATCCGAAGTTCGTTAACCACAAAGGACACGAAGTCACACAAAGGGATGAATCTCTAAAGCGCGTGATGATAGGAAAAGCGAACATCGCAGCGCTGAAGTATGTGCGTGAGAACCGGTGCCGTCCCTGAAGGGACTCATCTTGTTTCCCACTTCTACCCCGGACTCCCGTCCGGGGCTAATGAATGCCGCCGCTACGCGGCTGGTAATCGGCCACTAGACCCCACCGGTACGCCCACAATTTAGTTCTCACGCACACACTGAAGCGCTGTGCCACCCAAGATCAGAGTTCTTCCGCAGTCTGCTAAGTCTTCCCCCGTGCTCCGGAGCCTGCCTTGAGCGAAGCCGAAGGATGTTCTTCCTGGTCAGTTGTGAGCCTAGCCGTGTCTTGGCCGCCTCCTGCACGTCGCTTATATTGTTTGCATGCCCAAAAAATCTGGCAGTGCCAAGGCTCATGTGCTTTCGTCCCGTGAGGTTTACCGCGGACCCGCCTTTTGGGTCACTACCGACCAAGTGCTGGAGCCGACGGGCGTGCGCGGCCGCCGTGACATCGTCCGCCATACCGGCTCGGTCGTCATCTTGGCCGTCGATGACACCCATTCTGAGCCCAAGGTCCTTCTCGTGCGCCAATATCGTCATGCTGCACAGCAGTATCTGTGGGAGCTTTGCGCCGGCCGCATCGATCGAGACGAAAACGATAAAGGGGAAAACGAACTGGTGGCGGCCAAACGCGAACTGCTGGAGGAGACTGGCTACACGGCCAAGCGCTGGAAGCGCATCCTGCGGTTTTACGCCAGTCCCGGCTTCGTTGCCGAAACTATGTCGATCTATCTGGCGCAGGGGCTGCGGCCCGGCACCGCGCAGCCCGAAGAGGACGAAGTGATCGAAACGCGATTTTTCCCTTTAAGCGCGGCGGTTCGCATGGTGATGACTGGCACTATTCGTGACGGCAAGACGATCTCGGGAATACTCTGGCTTAGTCGTCAACCGCAAGGCCGCAAAGCTCGCTGAGCGCAGCGCTTCTGTGATGCTTCCCTTGACAGCCAATGTTAGTAGCTGGAAAATGGCAACAAATGGGAGGCACACCCGGTAACGCGAATCATTAGTGCCTGAGGGGGCGTACGTGGAACGTTTGAAAGGGACAGTGAAGTGGTTCAACAATGCCAAGGGTTATGGATTTATCGGACGGGAAGATGGCGCTGACGTATTTGTTCACTACAGCGCTATTACGTCGGAGGGGTACAAGAGCTTGCAAGAAGGTGATCAGGTAGAATTCGAGATCACACAAGGGCCCAAGGGTCCGCAGGCAGCTAACGTTACAAAAGCTTCTTAAAGCAAAACATTAATCTGTGCCGATTCACCCGGAAAGCCCTCGCACTCAACCTGCTCGGGAGTCGGGCCAACCTTTATCGCTCGCATTGCGGTGTTCCAGCCTCTGTGAGCTTCCGCCTTTCGCTCTCGACCAATCTTGTTTAATCTTGATTCCACATGGACAACAAGGCCATTGCTGGGATTCTCTACGAAACCGCCGATCTGCTTGAGATCGATGGTCAGGATTCCTTTCGCATCCGCTCCTATCGCAATGCCGCGCAAGCCATCGAAGCTCTGCCCCAGCAGATTGCCGACTTGATCAGTGAGCCTAAGAAGGTGCTCGAGATCCCCGGGATCGGTAAGGGGATGCTGGCGAACTTGCAAGAGATGTTCAAGGAAGGCCGGCTTTCCGTCCATGCCGAGCTGCTAAAGAAATACAAACCTTCCATGCTGGACCTGCTCAAGATCCAAGGACTCGGCCCCAAGACCATTGCCCTCATTTGGAGCGCCTATCAAGTATGCGATGTGGAAGGCGTAGAGAAGCTGGCTCGCGAAGGCAAGATTCGCGAACTTCCCCGCATGGGAGAGAAGCAGGAACAAAAGCTGCTCAAGGCAATTGAGGACTATCGCCGCATCGCCGGCCGCTTTTTGCTCGACACTGCGGAAACTCAGGCGGAGAAAATCATCGAACACCTGCGCGATTATCCCGGCGTCGAAAAGATCACTCCCGCAGGTTCTCTGCGCCGCGGGCGGGAAACGGTCGGGGACCTCGATATCCTGGTCACCGGGAAGGCGTGCTGCAATGACAAGGAACGGGAAAAGCTGATCAATCACATCATCACGTTGCCGGGCCTCATGGAGATCATCGCTCGCGGCGAGAACAAAGTCAGCTTCCGGCTACGCGGCGGCATGCAGGTGGATGTTCGTTTTCTCGCCCCCGAATCCTTTGGCGCCGCCATGCAGTACTTCACCGGGAGCAAGGCTCACAACGTGTCGCTGCGCCAACGCGCACTCAAGATGGGTTACACGCTGAGTGAATACAGCCTGGCACGATTGGACAACGAAAAGACTGTGGCGGGGAAGACCGAGGAAGAAATCTACGCCAAGCTGAAGCTCGACTACATTCCTCCCGAGCTGCGCGAGAATCTTGGCGAGATCGATGCCAGCGAGAAGCATGCGCTGCCTGCGCTGATCTCACAGGCGGACTTGCAAGGCGATGTGCACATGCACACCATCGAGACCGATGGCCGAAACACGATCGCCGAGATGGCTAACGCAGCGCGGGAGTTCGGCTACAAATACATGGCCATTACCGACCACTCCAAGAACCTGGCCTTCGCCAACGGATTGGACGACAAGCGCGCCGTGGAGCACATCCAGCGCATTCGCGACGCTAATGAAAAGATCGGTGGCATCAAGATCTTTGCCGGCATTGAAGTAGATATCCTGGCCGACGGCACGCTCGATCTCTCCGACTCCGTGCTGGAGCAAATGGATATCGTTATTGCCAGCGTGCATTCCCACTTCAACCAGACACCGGGGGAGATGACCGAGCGTCTGCTGAAGGCAGTGGAGAACCCGAACACTTCATTGATCGGCCATCCTACCGGACGCCTGCTGCTACGCCGGGATGCATATCAATTCGACGTGGATGCGGTTTTGAGAGCCGCAGCTCAGCGCAAAGTCGCGATGGAACTGAACGCCTATCCGGACCGGCTGGACCTGTGTGATCGCCATCTTCGTTTGGCCAAACAATACGGGGTGAAAATCGTGATCAATACCGATTCCCACCACACTTCACATCTGGAAAAAATCCGCTACGGCGTGCTGCAGGCCCGCCGTGCTTGGCTGACGAAGGAAGATGTGCTGAATACGCTGCCGGAGCAGAAGTTTGCCAAAGCGATGAAGCATGGGTGGCAGTAGAGGGCATTCAGCAGTCAGCTTTCAGCCTGTGAAGTGCAGCCGTGTCAGCAGGCTTCCTTCAGAAGCGATTAGGATTACACTGAATCATGCTTGACGACACACCGCCGACGCCGCCTGCGCCCGAGAGTACCTCTGCGCCATCTGCTCCACCAGCGCCGCCAACCAACTTCTACATCGGCGAGGAATTTGGCACGGCGAAGAGAAACCTGCCTCCCGTCAAGATTATTTTGATCGGAGTGGCAATCATTGCCGTCATCGCGGGAATCCTGCAGTTGGTGCAACACCCGAAATCCCAGGCTGTCGGCGTGATCGGCGATGTCACCTCGGTTGAAGTTCCCAATCAGAACTCGGTGATGGTCGCCATCAACGTCTCCGTCCAGAACCCCGGCGAGAAGCCCTACTGGATTCACACGATTCAAGCTGACCTGGAGACAACTGGCGGCAACTTCACGGACCAGGCCGCTTCGGCAGTGGACTTCGAGCGTTACTTTCAGGCATTCCCCGCGCTAAAGCACAGCGCACTCGATCCTCTGCAGCCCGAGACCAAGATTGCCCCCGGCGGTCAAACTCAGGGAACCATCCTCGTAGTCTTTCCGGTGACCCCGGATGCCTTCGCGAGCCGCAAGTCGCTGAAAGTTAAAATCCAGCCTTACGATCAACCGGTGCCGCTAGTGCTGACGAAATAGCCTGTTCCGATGGAGCGGCTGGTTTTAGGCGGTAAAACAAACGACCCCGATTTCTCGGGGTCGTCTGGAACCTGATTACCTGTCACGTACAGCTACATTGTTTGATCCCTGCGCGCTTTTGTCAAGCTCATATCTAGGGAAGAGCCCCTGTCTTTAGTTCTTCCCCGGCCATTCCGCAAAAGAACTCGCGGTGGACCTGACGGGATTCGAACCCGCATCGTATTACGTGACAGGTAACCATGTTTCCATTTACACCACAGGCCCACGAAGCAAAGGATATTGCCTTCGGGAATGAGCAGCCTGTGATTGTGCTCACAATCCTTAGGCGGCGATTCCCAAAACGGAACCCGCCTTCGGCTGCGTAACTCTTTATTGATGTTTCTGCAGAAATTTTCGGCGGGCGAGGTGCGTGCTGGCATCGGGTTTTATCTCATCGTATTTCAGGCAGCTGATCGATCCATCCACTTCCAGCACGGCCAGCGCCACGTCATGAACGCTGCTAATCCCATGTTCGCGCAAAGCGCGCTGCAACTCATCCATACTGACGTGCTCTTTCGCCATGTGGGAAGTGATGACCTCACCGTCATGGACGAGCAAGCTGGGCTGGCCTTCAACAAATTTGCGGAAGCGGCGGTTGCCGCCGGAAACTTCCGCGATCAGATAGTTCAGCAGGAGCAGAGTAGCTGCGGCGACCACGCCGCCTAAAAGCGAAGTGTCCGGGCCGGTCATCGCATTCTGCACCGCGTTGCTGATGAGCAACAGCAGGGTGAGATCGAAGGGCGTCATCTGCCCAACTTCGCGCTTGCCGCTCAGACGCACGCCCCCGAGGACGACGATGTAGACGACCGCCGTCCGCAGAGCGACTTCGACCAGGACGTGTGCGTTTGGAACCATCGTGGGCTATTGGCCGGGTGTAACCGGCACAGGCGCGTTCTTGGGCGTGCTCAAGTAACCCACAGCTTTGTTCTTGTCGACCGACCAGACCACCAGTTCATAGAGCATATGCTCGCGTCCGCTGTAGAACTGGATCGGCTCACTGATGTTGCGGTCTTTCTTTTCGATGGTCTTGTCGTCCGAGGTCACCGCCAAGGTAAACTTGCCTTTTTTCGGATCCGTCTTTTTAAGCTGCAGGGAAACCGTAGAAATAGGCTGAGGCTTCGCGCCCTTGATCAGGGTGAACTCGTAATAAGCGCGATCGCCCTTGTGCTTAAGCACCTCAAGGTCCTGGCGGGTATTGGCAATCAGACCGCTCTGCACTCCCAGGTCTCCGATAGCGCTCTGCAGCTTGGCTTCCGTGGCCGCCAGTTCGGACTTGGTCGAGGCGACGTCGGTCTTGACGCCACCGACATCCGTCTTCACGTTGGCCACCTCCCCACTTACCTGGCTGATTTGTTGCTTTTGCGCTTCGGAGAGGCGCTCTTCCGCGGCGCGTTGCTGGCGCTGCAATTCGGCGGAGCGATCCGCCAGCTCTTTTTTGGTCATGCCCAGTTGTTTGGCCAGGGTCTCAGAATCCGCTTCGGCCGATTGCATGCGCTTGTTGAGCTCGGCGATTTGTTGGTTACTGGCCAGTTGACCCTTATCGAGCTGGTCAATGCGCCCGCGCAAGGTAAAAAGAAAGTAAAGTGAACCCGCAACGTAGATCACAGCGAGCAAAAGCAGAATCCACTTCCCTGCACTGCTAACATGCTCAGTATGCACTTCGACTAGTTGTTCGCCTTCTTCCGGCATATGTCTTCTCCGCTAACCCTTGGGTGTTGGTTTCATTGTTGAGCACCGCAGCGGTGGTGTCAATTCCAGCGGACGAACGCCTGGCCAACGCCATGGCTGCACATCTTCCCGTAAAGTGGCTAGGTGCTATAGGCCTGGGCTCACGACAACGCCTACCGAATGCTCAGCGTCCCACTTGTCGCCCTCCAACAATGCCATCAACTATGGCATTGTAAATGGTATATAGTATGGTATAATACCATTATGGTTACCACGCTGACTCTGGATAAAGCTGGGCGGGTGGTGCTTCCCAAACCAGTCCGTGACGAGTTGCAACTGGGGCCGGGCGACTCCTTGGAACTGGAAAGTTCCGAGGACCGCATCGTCTTGCGTCCGGCGCGGGGCAAGGGTCGAATGTACAAGAAACAGGGAGTTTGGGTTTTCGACTCCGGAGAGCCACTTCCCGCCAATGTGGTGGAGGAAACCCTTCGTGAGGTGCGGGAGGAGCGAGACCGCCGGAATCTCGGGAAACTCAAATGAAGGTTTTCTTCGACACTTCTGTTCTAGTTGCTGCTGTTCTTTTGCAAAACGCCCACCATCCGCGCAGCCTCGCGGCCTACCTTGCGGCCGAAAGAAAACAGGCATATTGCGCGGCACACAGCCTCGCGGAAGTCTACTCCACCTTAACGAGGCTCCCTGGCCAACAGCGAATGGGGTGCGACCAAGCCTTGCTCTTGCTCGACGACATAGCCGACCGGCTCACGGCAGTCGCCCTCGACCCGGAGGAATACTGCTCGACCATTGCCGACGCCGCGGCAGAAGGAATTGTGGGAGGAACAATTTACGACGCCCTAATCGCGCGCTGCGCGCTCAAGATTAGAGCGACCACGATTTACACCTGGAATGTCGACCATTTCCGGCGGTGCGGGCCAGAAGTGGCGAACCGCGCGCGAACCCCGTGACTTGTCATGGTTTCGACACGCGACGCTCGGGCGCACGACCTACAGTTCCACTTTCCTCAGCCGCAGCGAATTTGTAATCACCGACACAGAACTGAAGCTCATCGCCGCAGCGGCGAGGATCGGGCTAAGCAGCAACCCAAAGAACGGATACAGCACACCCGCGGCAATGGGCACGCCGAGCGAGTTGTAAACGAAGGCGAAAAACAGATTCTGGCGGATGTTGCGCATCGTGGCCCGGCTCAGCTTGCGGGCACGTACGATGCCGCTGAGGTCGCCCTTCACTAACGTCACTCCACCGCTTTCCATGGCCACGTCCGTGCCGGTACCCATGGCGATTCCCACGTCCGCCTGAGCGAGCGCCGGGGCGTCGTTGATGCCATCGCCGGCCATCGCCACGACTCGGCCCTGCTTCTGCAGTCGGCGCACAATCTCGGACTTTTTGCCCGGCAAAATCTCGGCTTCGAACTGGTCGATACCAAGCCTTCGGGCGACGGCCTCAGCCGTGCTACGGCTGTCCCCAGTGAGCATGACAATGCGCAAGCCTTCCGCCTTGAGATCGCGCAACGCCTGGGGTGTAGATTGCTTGATGGGATCGCCGATGCCAATGAGCCCGGCCAGGCGACCGTCCACGGCGGCGAAAATCACCGTTTGACCTTGGCGACGCAGTTCCTTGGCCTGAGCAGCCAACGGGCCGGTCGCAATGCCGAGAGCTTGCAGCAGCCCGTCGTTTCCGGCGACCACAGACTTGCCATCCACTTGGCCACGGATGCCAAGTCCGGTCTGGGATTGAAATTCCGAAGCGCTTAGCAAAGCGATTTTGTTCTCGACTGCGGCCGCGACCACGGCGGATCCAAGAGGGTGCTCACTTCCCTTCTCTAAGCTTGCCACGAATCGGATCAGCTCGGACTCACTCCAACCTTGAACCGCCACCACGGATTCGACACTCGGCTTGCCTTCGGTCAGAGTGCCGGTCTTATCCACAACCAGCGTGTCAACTTTTTCCAGGATCTCCAATGCCTCGGCGTTCTTGAGAAGCACTCCCGCGCTCGCGCCACGTCCGGTGCCGACCATAATCGCCATGGGCGTCGCCAAGCCAAGAGCGCACGGGCAGGCAATGATCAGCACGGCGACGGCATTCACCAGCGCATGGGCTAGACGCGGCTCAGGCCCGAGGAAACTCCAGGCGATGAAAGTTACCACTGCCGCTCCAATCACCGCCGGAACAAACCAGGCAGCCACACGGTCGGCCAATCGCTGAATCGGCGCGCGGCTACGCTGCGCCTGGCTCACCATTTTGACAATCTGTGCCAGCAGGGTCTCGCTGCCCACATGCTCAGCGCGCATCACGAACGATCCCGTCCCGTTCACGGTGGCACCAATCACGCGGCTCTCCGGGCGTTTCTCAACGGGCATGGACTCGCCCGTGATCATCGATTCGTCGATCGAACTCGTGCCCTCCAAAATGACGCCATCCACGGGAATTTTTTCGCCGGGACGCACCCGGAGTCGGTCGCCGGGTTTCACCTGATCCAGAGGAATGTCTTCCTCTTTGCCATCACGCAGAATTCGTGCCGTTTTTGGGCTCAAGTCGAGCAGGGCGCGGATCGCGGCGCCCGTACGGCTGCGAGCCCGAAGTTCGAGGACTTGCCCCAGCAGCACCAGCGTGACGATCGCTGCCGAGGCTTCAAAATACACTGGAGGCGCACCGTTCATGTCGCGGAACGATGCCGGGAACATTCCGGGAAATGCCGTCGCCAGCAAGCTGTAAAGATATGCTGTTCCTGTGCCTATGGCGATCAGCGTGAACATGTTGGTCGAGCGATTCACGATGGATTTCCAGCCACGCTGAAAGAACGGCCAGCCTCCCCAGAGGACTACGGGACTGGCTAATAGCAGCTCCAGCCACGGCAGCCAGCCAGCGGGCAAAGCGTGCTCGACCGGCATACCGGGCAACATGTCGGCCATGGCACCGGCCAGCAGCGGCGCAGTAAGAGCGACGCTGATCCAGAAACGCCGCGTCATCTCACGCAGCTCTGGATTCACCTCTTCTTTTGCGGTGACCGTCCTCGGCTCAAGTGCCATGCCGCAAATCGGGCACGATCCCGGATGGGGCCGCACGATCTCCGGATGCATGGGGCAGGTGTACTCGGTGCGTGTAGCGGCGACGGGCACTTCCGGCTCAAGAGCCATTCCGCAACTTGGACATGGTCCAGGTTCAGTTTCCCTCACATCGGGGCACATGGGGCAGACGTACTGTTCCGGCCCTGCTGGCGCTGACTTCGCGGAAGCGGACGCAATTCGTATAGGTGACGCGCTGGCAGAAACCTGGGGCCGCGCCTGGTACGGTTCAGGACTGGCGCGGAATTTCTCCAGGCAATGCGCGCTGCAGAAGTAATGAGTCTGGCCGGTGTAATCCGTCTTGTACTTTGACGTCACAGGATCAACATCCATGCCACAGACTGGATCTTTGACTTTCGCCTTGGCAGGTGCGGGCGGCGCCGCTGGCCTACCGAGCATGACCAGCCCCGAAGAATGCGGACGTGGATTCAGGTACCTGTCCGGATCGGCTTTGAATTTTTCTGCGCAACCACCACAACAGAAATAGTAGGTCTTGCCGGCATGTTCGAGGCTGTGACGCGCCTTGGACGGGTCTACCGCCATGCCACAGACCGGGTCCTTCACGACGGTGACAGAATCTTTCATTAGGTTGAGTTCGACCAATCCATTAGATTGCCGCGGCCGCTGCTTCGATTGTTGTATCTTTAGACGTTGTATATTCAAAGCCGGAGGACAGACAAGCCCAATGACGCAAATGGAAGTCGCTTACCGTTATGGCGCTTCTCCGGGAGAGGCGGCGATGCGCGCTCTCGACAACGTGCGCGAAGTCTATGGCATTCGGAGGATCACCTTCAACCAGAACGACCGAATTGTGCGGGTGGAATTCGACGCGTCCCGGTTCAAGGAACCGGTGATTGCAGGACTCTTGCGGCGGGCGGGAATCGACGTAGGAGAAAAGCTGGTACCCGCTTGACCTTTTGACTAGCATCCCGGGGGAGGGCTGCTGCCTTCGGCCATTAAAACCAGTCCATCAAAACCTGCGAGTGAAGGAAACGAGAAAGCAAGGGGCGTTCAAGAAACCTCTGGCCGAAGTTTATCTCTCAAACGCCCCGTTGCGCGCCACTTCGTCTGGGTTACCTTATAGCACACTTCGTGCCAACGTCAAGGTGATGAAAACACGCATCCAGCGGGCGTTTCCAAGGGGTAGGAATTTCCACTAGGCAGGAAAGATTTACGTTGGCTAAGCGACGCAGCGAAATTAAGCAAGACGGTTGCCGAACTGGCTGTTGAAAAAATCTAGCCGCCCTCAGGAAGCGGTCGGAACGAATGTGGCGCGGCTCGACTCCATAGGCTGCGGCACCAAACCAGGCCAGGACGGCTCCCATCGTCAGCGGAACTCAGGGTATAATTTAATTCGACCGCGCAAATTGCACGCCATCGCGCCCTTAGCTCAGTTGGATAGAGCGTCTGGCTACGAACCAGAAGGTCGGGAGTTCGAATCTCTCAGGGCGCACCATTTCTTTGGCCCAGCAGATCCCTCGCCCTGCTCGGGATTTCGGCTGGCGACTCCCGCTCTGCGCTACGCGCCTCGCTCACGCCGCCAGAACGCCTCAA
>Ga0187818_10001157_pt1 | contig 10514 bp, 9 predicted proteins | sample NC_wetland_sal_i_14_FD_130581 | JGI IMG/M metagenome (GOLD analysis project Ga0187818, IMG submission 130581) | Wetland sediment microbial communities from Neuse River Estuary, North Carolina, USA - SO4_3 | ecosystem: Environmental > Aquatic > Freshwater > Wetlands > Sediment | place: USA: North...
TATGTCCCGGTCTTCGATCCGCCGCTCGATACGCCCTGTCTTCATGCCTTCTTCGACGAGGCAGTCCCGCGGCTGAAGAAGGCCGGGATCTCGAACGCGCTGCCCGACCGCTATGTCCAATCGAATTTCGAGGCGATGAACGCGGTCAAAGTCGGGATCGAGACATCCGGCTTCCAGGGCCGTGCCGACAGCGACAAATTGATCGCCGCCCTCGAAGGGCTCGAGATGAAGGAGAGCGCCGACTTCCCGCAGGGCGACAAGGTGCTGCGCAAGGAAGACCATCAGGCGTTCGTGCGCGAGATCATCTTCGAGATGAAGGGCGGCACCTACAAGGTCCACGAAACAATCCCGTGGCAGAAGACCGTGGTGCCGCCGGCCTGCTCCTTCTCCGCCTAGATGACCGACGAGCCGGCCGGCGCCGCGGCGGCAGGGGTCGCGGCGCCAATTCTGGCGACCGAGGGTCTCGCGGTCCGCTTCGGCGGGCTGCGTGCACTCAACAATGTCAATTTGGCTGTCGCGCCCGGCGAGATCCGCGCGATCATCGGTCCCAACGGCGCCGGCAAAAGCACCTTGTTCAACTGCCTGACTGGGGTGTTGCGCCCGACCGCAGGGCATATCCGGTTCGCCGGCGACGACATCACCGGGTTTTCACCCGACCGGATCTCCCAGAAGGGTATCGCGCGCTCATATCAGATCACCAACATCCTGCCCAACGCGACCGTCCTCGAAAATGTCCGCATTGCCGCGCAGTCGCGCCGGCACGGCTGGAGCATGCTGAGACACCACCGCGCCTACCGCGACGTCATCGACAAGGCCGAAGCGGCGTTGCAGCAGGTCGGGCTGGACGACAAAGCCGACACCCTCGCCGCCAACCTCTCGCATGGCGAGCAGCGCAATCTGGAGATTGGCATCGCACTGGCGACCGAGCCGCTTCTCCTCTGCCTCGACGAGCCGACCGCCGGGATGAGCGCGGCCGAGACCCATGAGACGATGGAGCTGGTGCGCCGCGTCGCGAAGAACCTGACGATCCTCATTGTCGAGCACGACATGCAGGTGGTCATGGAGCTGGCCGACCGGATCACCGTCCTCGATTACGGCGAGATCCTGGCCGAGGGGACCCCGGCCGAGATCCAGCAAAACCCTCGCGTGCTGGAGGTCTATCTCAAGACATGACGCGTTCCGGCCGACAGTGCGTCCTTCGAGAATGCGCTCCGCGCCTCCTCAGGATGAGGAAGATTTGCACGTGGCAATAAAGACTTGCCTCATCCTGAGGAGCCCGCGTAGCGGGCGTCTCGAAGGACGCGCGGCGGCGTCCCCAGCGCTTTGTAGCGCGTAAGACCAGTGACCATGGAACCCCTCCTCGCCGTCGAGGACATCCACAGCTATTACGGCAAGAGCCACATCCTGCACGGCATCTCGATCGAGGTCGGCCGCGGCGAGGTGGTCGGGCTCCTGGGCCGCAATGGCGTCGGCAAGAGCACGACGCTGAAGGCGATCGCCGGGCTCGTCCATCCGAACGCCGGCCGGGTGCTGTTCGACGGCCAGCCGACGATCGGACTGCCGGCCCACCGGGTGGCCCGGCTCGGGGTCGGCTATGTTCCCGAAGACCGGCGGATCTTCCCGCTGTTGACCGTCACCGAAAACCTCCGCACCGGGCTCGACCGCCATGGCGTCAGCAAGGCCAAGAAGGAAGAGCTGCTCGACAAGGTCTACCAGTTTTTCCCGGTGCTGGCCGAGCGGCGGCGCCAGCCCGGCGGCACATTGTCGGGCGGCGAGCAGCAGATGCTGGCGATCGCCCGGGCGATGATGCTCGAGCCCAAAATCATGCTGCTCGACGAGCCGACCGAGGGCTTGATGCCGCGCATGGTGTCGCAGATCAGCGAGATCATCGATGTGCTGCACCGCGACCATGTGGCGGTGCTGCTGGTCGAGCAGAATGTGCCGCTGACCCTTAGTGCCTGCCAGCGGATTTACATCATCGAGAAGGGTGTGGTTCGCCACCACGCCCCGGCTGCGGAACTGCGCGTCGGCGATCCAATCATCCACCAATATCTCGGCGTGTGACATGGGGGTTTCGTTCGCGCATTTCGTCATCCAGACACTGAACGGCATCGTCAGCGGCATGATCCTGGCGCTGGTCGCCTCGGGGTTGACGCTGATTTTCGGAATCATGGACGTCGTCAACTTCGCGCATGGCGAATTCCTGATGCTCGGCGCCTATGTCGGCGTCATTACGCTGGCGGCGACCGGCAGTTTCTGGCTCGCGCTGATCGCCGCCGCGGGGGTGATCGCCGTCTTTGGAGCCCTGGTGTATCTGACGACGCTGCGGCCCCTCTTGGGCCGCGACCCGCTGACCACGATCCTCGCCACCTTCGGTATCTCGCTCGTCTTGCAGAATTACGCGCTGTGGCAGTTCGGGCCCGTGGCGCGCAAGATCGAGGAGCCGTTCGCCGGCCAATTCACCCTCTTCTATCTCGACTACCCGTGGTACCGGCTGATCATCGCCGGGCTCGCCGGCGCGATCATCGGCGCGCTGTGGCTGTTCCTCAAATTCGGCACTTACGGGATCTGGATCCGCGCCACCACCCAGGATCGGGTGATGGCGCAGGCGATGGGCATCCCGGTGCCCTGGGTCCTGACCGGCGTCTTCGCGATCGGCTCGGCGATGGCGGCGGCCAGCGGGGTATTGTTCGCCCCGCTCGTCGGCGTCGATCACGCGATGGGGGTCGACTGGATCCTCCGGGCGTTCATCGTCGTCGTCGTCGGCGGCATGGGTAATCTCGGCGGCTCGATCGCCGCGGCGATCTTCATCAGCCTCCTCGACGCCTATTCATCGCTCTGGGTCAGCCCGTCCCAGTCGATCATCGTCTCGTTTGTCGTCCTGATCCTGACATTGCTGTTCCGGCCGACCGGCCTCTTCGCCCCGACCCCGAAATGAGCCCGACTCTGAAATGAGACCGCGCCAGCCGGTCGTTTTCTGGATCGGGTTCGGCCTGATCGTCGCATTATTGGCGGTGGCGCCGCTGGTCCTGCCGGTGTTCTGGCGCCGGCTCCTGACCGAGATTCTGATCTGGGGCCTGCTCGCGATGTCGTCCGATCTGTTGATCGGCTATACCGGCATGGTGTCGTTCGGCCATTCGGCCTTCTTCGGCCTCGGCATGTACGGCGCGGCTGCGGCGCTGTTGAGCTCGAACCCGCCGAACCTCTGGCTGGCGCTCGCCGCGGGCCTGATTGCCGCGGCCGTGGTGGCCGCCTTTGTCGCGTATTTCTCGACCCGCCTGCGCGACATCTATTTCGCGATCACGACGCTGATTTTCTCTCAGATCTTTTATGTGATCATCTTTACCTGGACCTCGGTGACCGGCGGCGAGAACGGGATCACCTTCGACCGGCCGCCGCTCGCCATCCCCGGGCTGTTCTCGCAGCCGTTCACCGCGACGACGCTGCACTGGTTCGTGCTCGCCGTGGTGACCGGGTCGTATCTGATATTGCGGCGGATTACCCAGTCGCCGTTTGGCATGGTGCTGCAGTCGATCCGCGAGAACGAGAGGCGCACCCGCGCGGTCGGCTACGCGGTCGAGCGCTACAAGATCGTGTCGGTGATGCTGTCGGGGCTGTTCGCCGGCCTGGCCGGGGTGCTCTATGCATTGCAGAACCAGTTCGCCGCACCGGATTTCGTGTTCTTTGTCGTGTCCGGCGAGACCGTGATCTACAACGTGATCGGCGGCATCGGGACCCTCGTCGGGCCGCTCGCCGGGGCGGGGTTCTTTCTGCTGCTGCGCGAGGGGTTTTCCCGCCTGTTTACCGTGAAGTATCTGGCCCCGGTGGGCCTCGGCGGGTTGGCCGGGATGAGTTACCTGGTCCCGGTCGGGCTCATCTTCATCGCGATGGTGATCTTTCTCCCGCAAGGCCTCCTCGGCTTCGCCCGGCGCTGGCTCAACCGCTAGGGCCGGCCCGCGCTTGACGCCGCGCCGCCGGGCGGCCCATCCTCAGCCGTCAATCAATAAAGATTCGTTCCGAACGGGAGGAAGGCCTCATGGCTTTGGGTCACCATCAGCCGTCGCGCCGCGCCATCATCGCTTCCTTGCTCGCCGCGCCGGTCGTGCTGCGCGCTCCGACATCGCTCGCCGCTGCCCCCTCGGGGCAGATCGTCATCGCCTGGCATGTGACGATCTCGCCGGCCTGGTTCGACCCCTCGCTCGCGCCGCCGCAGATCACCCCGTTCGGCATGCTCTACGCGCTTCACGACGCGCTGGTCCGCGCCTTGCCCGGCCAGAAGATGGGCCCGGCCCTCGCCGAATCGTGGCAGGAGAGTGAGGACGGGTTGACCTATGAGTTCAGGTTGCGGCCTGGTCTGACGTTTCACAACGGCGACAAGCTGACGACCGAGGACGTCGAGTTCAGCTTCAATCGCTACAACGGCGCCGGCGCGACGATCCTGAAGGAGAAGGTCGCGCGGGTCGAAATCGTCGATCCGCTGGTGATCCGCTTTCACCTCAAAGAGGTCTGGCCCGATCTCATGACCTTCTACGGCAGCACTGCCGCCGCCGTCGGCCTCGTCATGCCCAAGAAATACTCGATGCAGGTCGGCGACGAGGGCTTCAAGAAGAACCCGATCGGCGCCGGCCCCTACAAATTCGTCAGCCAGAAGCCCGGGATCGAGGTCGTGCTCGAGGCGTTCCCGCAATACTGGCGGCATGTGCCTCACGTAAAGACGATTGTGATGCGCAGCGTCCCCGATTCGACGGCGCGCGCGCTGATGGTCAAGACCGGCGAAGCCGACATGGCCTATGCGCTGGACGGCATCGATGCCCAAGGGGTGGTCGATGATCCGAAGACCAGGGTGGTGGCGACGAAGCACGCTTCCTGTCAGTGGGTCGAATTCCCCGACCAGTTCGACCCGAAATCCCCCTGGCACGACCAGCGGCTGCGGCTCGCGGTCAACTACGCGCTCGACCGCGCCGGCATCAGCAAGGCCGCTTGCCTTGGCTTCTGTCCGCCGGCCGGCGTGATCATTCCGCGGGCCATGGAGTTCGTGCTGCCGGCCGAGCCCTATCCCTACGATCCGCAGAAGGCAAAGCAGCTGCTCGCCGAAGCCGGCTACCCGGACGGCATCGACGCCGGGCTGTTCCATGCGATCCCGGGCTTCCCGACCGCCGCAGAGGCGGTGGTCAACGATCTCAACGCGGTCGGCATCCGGATCAAGCTGGCGCCGATGGAGCGCGCGGCATTCTACGCCGACTGGCGGGCGCACAAGTTTCATGGGCTCTTCATGACCGGGGCAGGGAACGCCGGCAACGCCGCGAGCCGCGTCGAATCCTTCATCTATTCAAAGGGCTCCTATGCTGATGGCGGCTATCCCGATATCGATGAGCTCTTCCTCAAGCAGGCGGGCGAGCGCGACCCCAAGAAGCGCGAAGCCATCCTCGACAAGATCCAGCAGCTGACCATCGACCGCGCAATGTTCGCGCCGGTCTACGACTTCGCCGCCCTGATGGGGGTCGGCCCGCGCATCGCCAAGGACACGATCAACGACGTCTATCTCGACCCGTTCCCTTCGTACGAGGATATCGAGCTCAAGGCGTCATAGGCCGGGCATGCGGCAGCTACCGGTCCCGGCCTGATTGGCAAAGCGCGCGCTGTCGCCATATACTCCCCAGCAACGGCAACCTTGCATCGCGGAGACATGACGATGGCGGACGGCACCACTCCAATCGTCCCCCCGGCCCCCAAGGCGGCGGTGACCCCGGGCGGCATCAACCACCTGGTGATCAACGTCCGCGACATGGAAGAGTCGCATAAATTCTGGACCGAGATCCTCGGCTTCAAGGAGGTCGGCCGGTCGAGCCGCCGCCCGATGCGCTTCTACAGCGGCGATCATTCGGGCCAGATGAACCACCACGACATCGCGCTGTGCGAGAACCCGAACCTGCCGAAGCCACCCGAGAATTGGGAGATGTTCGGGGCGCCGGTCGCGGTCAACCACATCGCGATCACGATGCCGAACCGCGAGGCGTGGCTGCAGCAGCTCGCCTGGCTGCGCCAGAACGGCGTCAAGTTCCACCGCCGGGTCAATCACGGCATGACCCACAGCCTCTACATCAGCGACCCCAACGGCTACGGCGTCGAGGTCTTGTACGAATTGCCGCGCGAGGTGTGGGGCGACAACATCCAGGGCGCGCTTGACTACGCCGAACCGGTGGCGACCGAGGGCGACGAAGCCTTTATCGACGACACCGACTATCCGAAATTCGGCAAGGCGAAAGCCCCCGCCGCCGGTTGACCCCTGACCGTGTCGTCCCGGCGAAGGCCGGGACCCGCTCCTGCCGCGGATACCGGCCTTCGCCGCTATGACAAAATAATGAGGGCGGCCCTGTGCCATTCGCAGTGGCCACCTACTGCTCGACCCTACTCACTCGACCGCCACGGCGGCGTTCGGGATCAGCGGGCGCGGCCGGCGCAGCAGCAACAAGAGCGGCAACGACACGATGATGACGACCCCCATCAGGTAGAAATCGTCGATATAGGCGATCATCTGCGCCTGGCGGGTCACCTCGGCATTGAGCGCGGCCACCCCCGACGGGATCGACAGGCTGTAGGGCCCGGCAAGAAAAGGTGCCTGGGCCAGCGGGTTGTCGGGCCGCAGGTGCTCGACCAGGCGCGAATGGATGATCTGGGTGTTCTCCGACAAGAGCGCCACGACGATCGCCACGCCGCAGCTGCCGCCGATATTGCGCGTCAGGCTGAACAGCGCGGTTCCCTGGGTTAAGAGGTGACGCGGCAGGGTCGAGAAGGTGATCGTGCTCAACGGCGTGAACACAAAGCCGAGCCCGAAGCCCTGCAAGACGCCGGACATCAGGATCAATTGCGGTCCCATCGTGAGCGAGAAGCCGGTCATCTGCCACTGCGACACGGCGACCAGCAAAAGCCCGGCGAGGATGACCAGCCGCGTGTCCACCCGGCCGATGAGCCGCGCCACCAGGAACATCGCGACCATCGTGCCGATGCCGCGCGGCGCGGTGATGAACCCGGCGGTGACCACCGGGTAGTTCATCAGCGCCTGCATCATCGTCGGCAACAGCACCATCGTCCCGTTGAGGATGATCCCGACGAAGAACATCAGCACGACCCCGGCCACCAGATTGGGGTCCTTCAGCATTTCGCGGTCGAGGAACGACCGCTCGCCCGCCGTTACCGTATGAACGACGAACATGTACAACGAGAGCGCGGCGATGATCGCCTCGATCCAGATTTCGGTCGAGCCAAACCAGTCCTTCAGCTCGCCGCGGTCGAGCAGCATCTGTACCGCGCCGATCGCCAGGGTCAGCATCGCGAACCCGAAGAAATCGAAGCGCTCGCGATGGGCCCGTCCGGTCTCGTGGATGAAGATGAGGATGCCGAGTGCGCATAAGAGGCCGACCGGCAGGTTGATGTAGAATACCCAGCGCCAGGTCCAATTGTCGGTCAGCCAGCCGCCGAGCGCCGGTCCCATGATCGGGCCGAGCATCGTGCCGGTGCCCCACACCGCCATCGCCCTTGCGTGCCGCTCGGGCGGGTTGGTCTGGAACAGCACCGACTGCGACAAGGGCACCAGCGCCGCGCCGCACACCCCTTGCAACAGCCGGTAGAGGACGAGCTGGGTAAGGCTGGTGGCGGCCCCGCACAAGGCCGAGGCGAGGGTGAACCCGATCACCGAAAACAGGAACACGTATTTGATGCCGAAGCGACCGGCGAGCCAGCCGGTCAGTGGCGTCATGATCGCCGCGGCGACGATGTAGGAGGTCACCACCCAGGCGACCTGGTCCTGCGACGCCGAGAGGCTCCCCTGGATATGCGGCAGGGCGACATTGGTGATCGTGGTGTCGACCCCCTGCATGATCGTCGCGCAGGTGATCGAGGCGGTGATCGCGGCCCGATTGAGCTTGCCGCCGCCGGCGGCATCGCCGCTCGCAGCGCCGCCGCCGCGCCCGATCGCTGGTTCAGACGCCATCTCCACCCGCACCGTCGCCGCAGGACCGGGGCTGCCCGGGCTCTATCGCCGCGCTCCGGTCGGCCGCACGATACAGCCATGTCCGGTTCGAGCGATAGCGGGGCCGGGCATCGCTTCCCCAACTGGGCCGGCTCGTACTAGGATCGCGCCAGCCCCCGGTGAACCCTGTGCCGGAGCAACGCGGAGGAAGGCTGATGGCGACGAACAAGAAGATTGCGGTGGTGTGCACCGGAGCGGTCGGCGGCTATGCCGGCGCGCATATGGTCCAGGCCGGCGAAGACGTGACCTTTATCGATTTCTGGCCCGAGCATGTCGACCACATGAAAGCGAACGGGCTGACGATCACCCACATCCGGGAGGTCGAGCCGTTCACCGTGCCGGTGCGCGCCCTCCATGTCACCGAGCTGCAGCATGTCAGCAAGGAAAAGCCGTTCGACATCGCCTTCGTCTGCACCAAATCCTACGACACGGCATGGGCGACGATGATGATCAAGCAGTACCTGGCGCCGGACGGCTATGTCGTCTCGCTGCAGAACTGCATGAACGAGGAGACGATCGCCGGCGTCGTCGGCTGGGGCAAGACGTTGGGCTCGATCGCCAGCTCGATCACCGTCGAGCTGCACGCTCCGGGGCAGATCCGCCGCGCCGCCGGCAAGTCCGGCTCGAAGCACACGGTGTTCCGCATCGGCGAGGTGCACGGCCGGATCACCGACCGGGCGAAGGAGGTCTGCGGCCTGCTTGCTAATGCCGACAGTGCCTTCGTCACCGAGAATCTGTGGGGCGAGCGCTGGTCCAAGCTCGTCACCAATGTGATGGGCAACGGGCTCTCGGCGTGCACCGGGCTGATCGGCCGCGAGGTCGTCAAGAACGACGCGCTGCGCCATTTCTCGAACCGGCTGGGGAGCGAGGCGATCCGCGTCGGCCAGGCGCTCGGCTACACCTTCGACGAGGTCAGCCACATGGACCCGGAGATGCTGGCGCGCGCCGGCGAGGGCGACCCCGCCGCGCAGAAGGAGATCGACGAGCATCGCTTGGCTGTGGCGAACACCGGCGGCGGCGAGCATCGCCCGTCGACCGGACAGGACATGGTCAAGGGCCGCCGCACCGAGATCCCGTTCATCAATGGCTTTGTCGCGAAGAAGGGCGAGGAGGTCGGCGTCCCGGCCCCGACCAACGCGATCCTGACCGATATCGTGCTGCGGGTCGAAAAGGGCGAACTGAAACCAGATCCGAAACACATCACCGATCTGCGGCTGAACTGACCTCAGTCGACCACGTCGAGCGAGGTCATCCCCGCCCCCGGACGGCCGGCCCTTGCGGGCCGTTCCGGGGGTGACCCGGGGATCTCGTGGGAAGTTTTCGCGGATGGCCGGGTCAAGCCCGGCCATGACGAAAAAGGAGCAACATGCTCGCCATCGTCAACACGCCCAGTGGACCCGAGCCGGTCGCGATCCGCGAGGTCGCCGAGCCTGAATTGCGGCCCGACGAGGCGCTTGTGGCGGTCCATGCCTTCTCGCTCAACCGCGGCGAATTGCGCCTCTTCCAGGTCCGCCCCGAGGGCTGGCGCCCCGGCCAGGACATCGCCGGGGTCGTCTTGCGCGCCGCAGCGGACGGCAGCGGCCCCGCCGCCGGCACGCGGGTCGTCGCGCTGTGTGATTGGGAGGGCTGGGCCGAGCGCGCCGCGGTGCCGACGCGTCGCATGGCGCCGATTGCCGACAATGTCTCGTTCGCCGCGGCGGCGTCCCTGCCGGTCGCCGGGCTGACCGCCCTGCGCGGCCTGCGTCACGGCGCGCCGCTCTTGGGCAAGCGCGTGCTCGTGACCGGCGCTGCCGGCGGGGTCGGCAATCTCGCCGTGCAGCTCGCCGCCCGCTCGGGGGCGCGGGTCACCGCGATCGTCGGCAATGCCGAGCGCGGCCGGGTTGTCGAGGGGCTCGGCGCCGCCGAGATCGTCACCGCGGTCGAGGCGGCCCAGGGTCGCTTCGGGCTGATCCTCGAAGCCGCCGGCGGCGCCTCGCTGAAGGCTGCCATCGAACGGGTCGAGCACCGCGGCACGGTCGTCGTTTTCGGCAATTCCTCGGGCGAACCGACCGCGATCAATTTTCGCGACTTCGCCGAGCACCAGAACGCAAGAATCCAGGCCTTCCATTACTTTACCTCGGAGGCCGAGGAGCGATTTGGACCGGATCTGGCGCTCCTCGCCGGACTGATCGCGGACGGCTCGCTCGTGCCGCGCATCGCCGAGCATGGCTGGCGCGATATCACCCGGGTCGGCGCGCTGTTGCGCGACCGAAAGGTCCCGGGCAAGGCGGTGTTCCACATCGAGCAGAAATGAGAGAGGAGAGAACCATGGCTATCAAGGTTGGCGACAAGGTCCCGGCGGTAACGCTGCGTAATCTGACGGCCGAGGGGGTCAAGGAAATCACCCCGGACGAATTGTTCGGCGGCAAGAAGGTCGTGCTGTTCGCGGTGCCCGGCGCCTATACAAGGACCTGCTCGCAGCGCCATCTGCCGAGCTATGTCGGCA
>Ga0187818_10001160_pt1 | contig 10492 bp, 9 predicted proteins | sample NC_wetland_sal_i_14_FD_130581 | JGI IMG/M metagenome (GOLD analysis project Ga0187818, IMG submission 130581) | Wetland sediment microbial communities from Neuse River Estuary, North Carolina, USA - SO4_3 | ecosystem: Environmental > Aquatic > Freshwater > Wetlands > Sediment | place: USA: North...
AAAGTACTCAATATGCCCCTAAAAACACTTTTTCTGAATCCGCCTTCGTTTGAAAATTTCGACGGAGGCGCGAGTTCCCGTTGGCCTGCCACCCGCGAAATTGAGAGTTACTGGTATCCGGTATGGCTGGCTTATCCTGCGGGGATGCTGGAGGGCTCGCGACTGCTCGACGCCCCGCCGCATCACGTTTCTGGCGAACAGACCATTCAGATCGCCAAGGACTATGAGTTCCTCGTCTTGTTCACCTCAACCCCGGGCTTCCCCGGCGACATCCGCCTGGCTCGCGCCATTAAAGACGCGAATCCCAGCATCAGGATCGCCTTTGTAGGCCCGCACGTGACCGTCCTGCCGGAAAAATCGCTGCGCGATTGTCCCGCCATTGATTTCGTCTGCCGCAAGGAGTTCGACTACGCCGTCGTGGACTACGCCAAGGGGAAGCCGCTGGCAGAGATTCCGGGCATTTCGTTCCTGAAAGACGGCCAGGTCGTGCACAATCCCGACGCGCCCCAGGTTCAGGATCTCGATGCTCTTCCTCACGTCACCGAAATCTACAAGCGCGACCTCGACGTTACGCGCTACAACGTGCCCTTCCTGCTGTATCCGTTTGTGGCCCTTTACACAACGCGAGGCTGTCCCGCCCAATGCACGTTCTGCCTGTGGCCGCAAACCCTTAGCGGGCATCCCTGGCGCAAACGCTCCACCGATGACGTGGCTCGCGAAATGGCCCGTGCGAAAGAGCTGTGGCCGGATGTAAAAGAATTCTTCTTCGACGACGATACTTTCAACATCCAGAAAGCGCGCACCATCGAGCTGTGCGGCAAGCTGAAGCCGCTGGGCCTGACCTGGTCGTGCACCTCGCGCGTCACCACTGACTTTGAGACCCTCAAGGCGATGAAGGAAGCCGGATGCCGCCTGCTCATCGTCGGCTACGAGTCCGGAGACCCGCAGATCCTCAAGAACATCAAGAAAGGCGCCACCGTGGAGCGCGCCCGCCAGTTCACCAAGGATTGCCACAAGCTCGGTCTCATCGTTCACGGTGATTTCATCCTGGGTCTGCCCGGCGAAACCCACGAAACCATCAACAACACCATCGCCTTTGCCAAGGAACTCGATGTCGAAACCATCCAGGTCTCAGTGGCTCATGCCTATCCCGGCACCGAACTTTATGACGATGTCGTGAAGAACGGATTCATGGTCGCCGGCAGCAAGATGGTGGACGAAGGCGGCCACCAGTTGGTTCATCTGCAGTATCCCGGGCTTCCCGCGGACGACATTCTGGCGGCCGTCCATCGTTTCTACGACGAATATTACTTCCGCCCCAAGGCTGTCTTCCGCATCCTGAAAAGGGCGGCGTTCGACGGCGGTGAACGCAAGCGTCTCTACAAAGAGGCCAAAATGTTCCTGAAGTTGCGCTCGGCACGCAACAAACTGGTCAAGCAGCACCATGATGCTGCGGCTGCAGCGGAGCCCGCAAAAGCGTAGGAACGGCAGGTTTCAAAGTTTCACGTTTCAAGGTTTCAAGGTGTTCCGCCCTTGGATTCATTGGCGTCTTTGAAACCTTGAAACTCTGAGACTTCGAAACCTGAGCCTAAGTGACCTTTCGCAAGTATCTTGTCCTGGCCGGAGTGACCGTCTTTTCCGCGGTCGGCGACTCCATGCTCTCCTACGGGATGAAGCAGGCCGGCAATATCTCGCTCCATCATCTAGGTAGCGTCATCGTCGCCGTCTTCAATCCGTGGATCGCGGTGGGCATCGTTTTCCTGCTGGCCTTCTTCGCCGCCTACATGAACGCACTCTCGTGGGCGGACCTCACCTATGTGTTGCCCGCCACGTCGCTGGGCTACGTTCTGCTGGCGCTGATCGCCAGATTCATGCTGCACGAGCAAGTCAGCCTGCTCCGTTGGCTGGGCATCGCGCTGATTTCGGGCGGAGTCAGCTTCGTGGCCGGAGGCCCCGCGCTTACCCCGCACAAACATGAGGAGCAGAGCCAAACGCCGGAGTCCGAAGCCGCCGGAGTCACAGAAATAGCCGGTTCCGGCGATCCGTATCAGGGCATGCCTTCAGGCGTGCCATACCCGAGTGTAAAATCCGCGCCTTCGGGCGCCGAAAGCTCAACGGATGAATAGCGGAGCCTAATCATGAAACATCTCTACACCTGGACCGCCATTCTGCTTGTCACCGTTGCCTCAGTCGTGGGAGACGTCCTGCTGTCGCACGCCATGAAACAGGTCGGCGATGTGCATCACCTCTGGCGCCGGGTTGGCGTCTGGGCGATTGTCGCCCGCGTGCTCTCGAATCGAAACTTTTTCCTCGGCATATTTGCCATGGCCCTGGCTTTCTTCAGCCTCCTGTTTGCGCTCTCCTGGGGAGACGTCAGCCTGGTCTCGCCCGCTGCCTCATCTCTGACCTTTATCGGCACCGCCTTCGCTGCCAAGATCTTTCTCCACGAAAAGGTGGATCGCCGCCGCTGGATTGCCGCCCTCCTCGTGGCTGCGGGCGTGGCCCTGCTGGCCGGGTGAGCATCCAGGCAGCACCGATTTTCAGCCCTAATTCACTTGCAACCGCGGCCCCGCCTGGGGCATACTGTCGCGCATTTGGGGGACGTTCCTATGCACAGAATGGCATCACTTGTAGTCATCGCCCTGCTCTGCGTCAGCGTGGGTCATTCTTCTCCGCCGGCAGCCGACTGGGCGATCAACGCAACCGCAATTGAGGCATGCAGCTGTCCACACTTCTGCATGTGCTATTTCAACGCTCATCCCGCCGCTCATCACGAGAATGGCAAAACCGAACACTTCTGCAAATTCAACAATGCCTACAAGGTGAACAAGGGGCATTACGGCAGCACCGACCTCACCGGCGCCAAGTTTTGGCTCAGCGGCGACCTCGGAGGCGACTTTTCGCAGGGCCAGATGGAACGGGTGTTGGCCACGTTTGACAAGGCCACGACGGCAGATCAGCGCCAGGCTCTGGGAGACATCCTGGGCCACGTTTTTCCTGTGAAGTGGAAATCTTTCCAGATTGCCGAGGGTGACATTGACACCTGGACCTTCGACAAGAACCAGGCTCACGCCACGCTGAACGGCGGCAAGACCGCTGAAATCAAGCTGAAGCGTTTTCAGGGCATGACCGACGAACCCGCCGTTCTGAAGAACGTCAGGTACTGGGGCACACCGCGCAACGACGGCTTCGTCATGATGCCCAACGAACTGGAGACGTGGAGGGAGGGCCCGGACGCCTTTGAGTTCAAGGGAACCAACGGGTTCATGCTCACCTTCGACATGACCTCGAAAGACCTGGCACAAAAAGGCTCAGGCTACTGAGAGATATGAATTGATGCGATGGATTGTGCGCCGCGGTTCTCGCGGCGCTTTTTTTTCGCTCGGGCGTGTTTCTAATCACTGACTCCTGCCTTGCAAATGGCTACAACTCTGAGAAGGAGAAACCCTATGGCACGCTACCGGGCATCGCTCGACTCCATCGAAGACTTCCTGGCTCAGAAACGGATCGCAATGGTCGGAATCTCCCGGGCCCCGAAAGATTTCGGCGCCGAGTTGTTCGAAGAACTCTGCCGCCGCGGCTACGAGATGGTTCCGGTCAATCCCAACGCCTCCGAGTTGTTAGGACGGCGCTGCTTCGCGCGTGTGCAGGACATCCAGCCTCCCGTTGATGCCGCACTCCTGATGACTTCGCCTGCAGTTACCGACACCGTGGTCAGAGATTGCGCCGAGGCCGGTATTCGGCGGGTGTGGATGTACGGCGGCTTCGTTCCCGGCGCGGTCAGCGCCCAAGCCCTCGAGTTTTGCCGGGCAGAGGGCATCAACGTGGTCCCGGACCAGTGTCCGTTCATGTTCCTGCCCAACGCCGAGGGCGGCCACCGCTTTCACGGTTTTCTTCGCAAGATCACGCTCAGGTACCCGCGCCGCTCCCGGCGTGTGGCTAAGCCAGCATCCGCATAAGAGCCCTCGCGTGAAGATCTCAGGATAAGAAACGGGTGCCCCATGCTTGCCGCGTTCTTTGCGGCAAGGGTGGGAGTTGTCGCGGTGTCAAGAGAAGAACCGCATCAGCCCGCTCGCCGGCAAGTCGCCCGCCACAAACCGCGCATCCTTTCGTCCGGCGGCGCGGGCGAGGGCTTCCGCTGCAAGATATCCGCTGCGGACTGCGCCTTCCATCGTGGCGGGCCAGCCCGTCGCAGTCCAGTCTCCGCAGAGGAAAACGCGGGGCCACTCCGTTGCCGCCGTGGGGCGGTGCCGGTCGATCCCCGGGCGCGGCGAGTACGTAGCGTTCACTTCCTTGATCACGGTGGACTTCACCAGATTTGTGGCGCGCGCTGCCGGGAAGAACTCGCGCACTTCGCCAAGGACGAGGTCCACGATCTCAGGCCGTGATTTCTCGATGAGCGTTTTCGACGAACTCACCACCAGTTCGATGTAGCTGCCGCTCGGCGCCCCATTGGTGGCTTGTGTGCGCATGGGCTGCAGACGCGACTTGTGGAACATCCACTGAATGGTGCGATCGAGGAGGACGGCATGGTCCAGATCAGAAATCTGGCGGTCGAACCACATGTGAATGCCGGTAATGGGTGAGTTCTCAAAGTGCGAGAGTTTTTCACGAATGCCTGCGCTCTCCGGTGCCGCGGGCAGGACACGGTCGAGCGCGTCGAATGGTAGCGCGACCGCGAGGTAATCAAACGCTTCCTCCCGATCGCCCAGCCGCACTCGCACCTCCGAAGACGAAGTCGTGAATCCTTCTACCGGACGCCGGAAATGCAGCACGCCCCCTCGCGCCCTTACATAGTCTCCCGCGGCATTGTAAAGCTCGGTCAGCGGGACGGTAGGCACGCCCATGCGGCCTCCGGCGGCCGATTTCAGGAACGATTCCCGCACCACCTGCGCCGCGTAGGGCACGGAAATGCGGTCGAGGTCCTCGTTGAGAGCGCTGACCAGAATGGTCTTCCAGAAGCGCTCGATCGCCTGTTCGGTCTGGTGCTGACGCCGCAGCCAGGTTTGGAAGTTCTCGCCCGTATCGCGAGGCACGAGTTTGCCTTCCGAGCGAGCCAGGAACGGTTCGGCTCCTCCATCCGGCAGGAATCCGGCGAGGATCATCATGGCGTGCGCGATAGACAGTTTGTCGCGCCATCCGAGACAAGCCGCGCGCAAGAACGAGGGCGCAGTGTGCATGGGTGCGGGGAGAAACGATGGCGCAATGAAAGACGCGCGCCCGCCAGGTTCGAGGAACGCCAGTCTGTCGTACCAGCGAATTTTTTCTTCCACGCCAGTGCGGCGATAGAAGTCGATCAGATTCGCGCAGCAGCCCAAGAGCACATGCTGGCAGTTGTCCACCACTTCGCCGGTTCCGGGATGCTCGTAAGACGATGCCCGGCCGCCCAAAAACGGCCGCTTCTCAAAGAGCGTCACGCGGAAACCCACGTCGGCCAAGGCACAGGCCGCGGCGAGTCCGGCGAGTCCGCCTCCCGCGACGGCGACGGTGGGAGAGGATGGAGTCATTGAGTCAAGTGGTTTCAGATTGCAGACTGCAGAATCCTGGTTCAACCTTCAACCTAAAATCTGCAATCTGAGATTTGATGACTACATGAGCCGCATGATGAAGCCCTTCCCCAGGATGCGCAACTTCTCCCATCGGCTCAGGGCGACTTTCGTGGTAAAGACGTCAAACTGTTTTTCGGCAATCTTGTCGAGCAACCGGCGGTAGATGTTCACCAGAACCCACAACGCAGGCTGGCTGTCTTCCGAGACGTAAGGAATCAGCGCATCGCCCGCGGCGTAGAGCTCGCGGGCCCGGTCGGCTTCAAAGGCCAGCAGCGGGCGGAAGCGTGCGGGGTCGGGCGCCGCGAGCAGCTCCGACGCGGTCACGCCAAACTTCTCGAGATCGTCCTGCGGCAAATAGACGCGGCCCACGTTCGCGTCTTCCTTCACGTCGCGAAGAATGTTGGTGAGCTGGAACGCGAGGCCGCAGCGCTCGGCCAGCGGCTCGGCTTCGGGATCGCGATAACCGAACACATGGATGCAAACCAGTCCCACGACCGAGGCCACGCGGTAGCAATAGAGGCAGAGATCCTCGAAAGTCTTGTACTGCACGGCAAGGCCGGCGGTGCCAGCCGGCGCGGCCGTTGCGGCATCCCCGGCGTCAGCGGCATCCGCCACGTCCATGGCGGTGCCGAGCGCGAGTTCATCGAGCAAGCCAGCAGGAATCGAGTAGCGGTGCTGGGTGTCAGTCAAAGCGAGCAGGATGGCGTCGTCGGTGGGTTGGCCCTGCTGGGCCCGGTGAAGCGCGTCGAGCCACAAGTCGAGTTTCTGGCGGCGTTCGGGCAGACCCAGCGTGGCGTCGTCGGCGATGTCATCGCAGCGCCGCATGAAAGCGTAAACGGCGCATAAAGCTTCGCGTTTGCGGCGCGGTAGAACGAGGAAGGCGTAGTAGAAATTCTTGGCCGCCGTGCGCGTAATGCCTTTGCAGACGGAATAGGCCATGACGAGCTGCTTGGGTACGGGCGCCCAGGGAACCGCGGCGGACTGAGTCCCGGCGCTCATCTCGCCCCTCCCAGCACTTTACTCATCGCTGCGCGCGCGACCAGCGCCAGTTTCCGCGGCTTCGAGATAGCCGGGCGGTTGCCCAGAACGGCGTAACCCTGGCGTTCGATGGCGCGCAGGATTTCCTGGCCGCCGCGGCTGAAAAGTTCCAGGTCAATGGCGAGCTCGCGATCGACCTTGTCGATCAACGGCAGTCCCTGGCGAAACCAGTCATGCGCGCGCTCGACTTCGAACTTCATCATGGAACAGAAAGACGAAGTGTTCCGGGTCTGGGCGATGTCTTCTTTGCTAACGCCGAATCGTCGCAGGTCCTCGAGCGGCAAATAAATGCGACCTTTGTCGTAGTCCACGCTGACATCCTGCCAGAAATTAGCCAGTTGCAACGCGGTGCAGGTGAAGTCGGAAAGCTGCTGGCGCTCGGGATCGCGGTATCCGCAAAGGTAAAGCACGAGGTGGCCGACAGGATTCGCCGAGTAGCGGCAGTAACCGAGCACATCGGCAAAGGTCTCGAAGCGCGTAACCGTTTGATCCTGGCGGAAGGCGATCAGCAGGTCAGAGAACTCATGCCTCGGAATATCAAACTCGCGCACCGTCTCCTGCAGCGCTACGAATACCGGATGGCGCGGCGCGCCTTCGTAACAGGCGTCAAGTTCGGCCTGCCATTGGCCGAGCAATTCGAGCGACGCAGCGGTATCGCCGACTTCGTCTCCGAGGTCGTCGGAGATGCGGCAATAGGCGTAGACGTTGAAGAAATGCTGGCGAAGCCGCCGGGGAAGAAACCAGGTTGCAACTGAGAAGTTCTCATAGTGCGATCGCGCCAGGCGCGCGCAGTATTCCCGGGCCTCAGCAAGCGCGGGTGGAGCCGAGGGAATGGCATAGCTGGCGGGAAGGCGGCTCCAGCCGGAGGACGCGGTTTGGACGAGTTCGGGCACGTTTCGCGAATTGTTGATTTTTGATTGCTGATTGAAACCCAAACGTCAGGACGGTGAGACTTTCAATCAACCATCAAAAATCAACAATCAAGAATTTTCTTTATTGAGCGGACGCGATTGCGGCTTCAATCAATGCCCCGGGATGATCGCGGTTTTGATGTCGCCACCGCGGTTCAGCATGTGACGCAGAACCTGCTGCAGACGCGACAACGGCGCCTCCCCGGTAATGTAATCGGTAGGACGAATCTTTTTGGCCGCGATCAGCCCGAAGGCCCGGCGCACGGTCTCCGGCGTGTGATGGAACGTGGCCTTGAGCGTGATTTCGGAATAGTGCAGGCGGTTGGTGTCGAGCTGCACCTTGGTCCCGCTGGCGCAGCCGCCGAAAAAGTTGACGGTGCCGCCTTTGCGGACCATCTCGACAGCCCACTCCCATGCCTCGGGCTTGCCGACAGCCTCAATGACCACGTCACAACCGCGCTTTTGCGGAGAAAGCGCGCGCACGGTCTCCACTACATTCGGGGCTCTTGAGGTTTGCACGATTTCGTGCGCCCCCATTTGTTTGGCAGCTTCCACCTGTTCGTCGCGTTTGACCACGGAAATCACGTTGCAGCCAATGGCGCGGGCGACTTGGACGAACATCAAGCCGATCGGGCCGCCTCCCAGAATCGCCACCGTATCGCCGATCTCTACCCCGGTTTCATGCAACCCGCGCAGCACACAGGCCAGCGGCTCGGTCATGGCCGCGTCTTCGAAGCTGACGTTGGTGGGAATCACCAGCATGTTCGCTTCCACGATGCGCCGCGGCACGCGGATGTATTCGGCGTACGCTCCGTTGTTGAACAGCAGATCTTCGCAGAGATTCTCCTGATGCTTGGAGCAGTAGAAGCACATCTGGCAGGGCGCGGAATTCAACGCAACCACCCGCATGCCCTTCTTGAACCCGTTCACGCTGGAGCCCACTTCTTCGATCACCCCGGCCAGTTCGTGGCCAAACAAGGCCGGAGGGACGATCATGCGGGCGTGGTAGCCGCGCTGATACACCTTGAGGTCGGTGCCACAGGTAAGCGCCACCTGTACCTTGACCAGAACTTCGCCCTCGCCTACACGAGGAATCGGGACCTTTTCGATTTTCAGGTCTTCTTTGCCGTACAGGACGGCGGCGGTCATTTTTCCGTTCACTGCGAGTTTCCTTCCGGGTACTGCGCCCAGGCACTGCCGGGCTGGATCAAGACCTTCATAGACGAGGGTTGAGGGTGAGCCGCCAAATCCAGCGCATTCTTGCTGTCCGAGAGCGGAAAGCGATGGCTGACCAGGTGTTCCAGATCCATCTCCCGAGTCATCACAAAACGAACTGACTCCTCCTGCAGGTCCACCGACGCACTGTACGAACCAACCAAAGCTTTCTCATCCACACAGATAGCCGCCGGATCGATCACGGCCTCTCCGTGTTGCGTTTGCGCAAACAGCAATACCCTCCCTCCAGGACGCGCAGCCTCCATCGCGGTACGAATCAGAGAATTACCGCCGACGGCAAGAATCACCGCGTCCGCACCACGCCCCTCGGTCAGTTCGCGAACGCGCTCCAGCACCTTTACCCGCGAAGCTTCAATTGTAAGCCCTAAGCCGAAACTTGAAGCTATTCTAAGCCTCTCGGCATACAAATCGGAAGTAATTAAGGTGGCCCCTGCCCGTCTGGCCAGAACGCTCAAGATGATGCCGATGGGCCCTTGTCCAATCGTCAGAACGGTTTCGCCCCGGCGCAGGCGCAGCGCCTCGATTCCCTTCATGCAAGTGTTCACCGGCTCGACGAAACACGCCTGCTCGAAGCTGACACCGTCGGGGATGCGAACCGTGCCATGCTCGACGATCCAGTCCATCACCCGCACATACTCGGCGAAGCCGCCGCCCGAGGGCTCGAATCCCGAGGTGCAGCCGACTTTCTTGTAGGTGGCGCACTGGGCAAAAGTCTTGTTCTGGCAGTAAAAGCACTGCCGGCATGGTATGTGGTGGAACACCACGACCCGGTCGCCGGGACGGTACTCGCTGACGCCTTCGCCGACAGCGGCGACGACGCCGGATGTCTCGTGGCCGAAGATGCGCGGGGCGGAGTGCGATCCTGTGGATATCTTCTTGAGGTCGGTGCCGCACACGCCGCAGGAGTGCACGCGCACGAGCATCTCGCCTGGACCGATCTTGGGCACCGGCACGGTCTCCATGCGGACGTCATTTACCCCACGGTAGACGGCCGCCAGCATGATCGCTGGGATGGAGCGGACATCAGTTTCGACCGCGTATGGTCCAGCAATGGCCATAAGTGGATTTAGATGTTGCTGCGCGCTGATTCGTTTCAGGGGTGAATGCACTATTGTATGCGAAGTGGGGCAAGCGTGGCGGGAAGTTAGCCCATTGGTAACGTGGTTGCCAAGCGCTGGCAACTGACCACTGGCCACTGGCGAGTGTCTTTCGTGCTATGCTGCGCAAAACTTCGTGTTTCCAGGATGGCCTGTGCTGGTTGAGTTGCGACTGGAAAACTATGCCGTGGTCGATAACCTGGCGGTGGAGTTCGCGCACGGGTTGAGCCTGCTGACGGGCGAGACCGGAGCCGGGAAATCCATTCTGGTGGATGCGCTCGCGCTCTTGCTGGGCGAGAAGGCGTCGAGCGAAGTCATTCGCACGGGAGCGGAACGGGCAGTAGTCTCGGCGGTGTTCGAGGCGGAGGGATCGGCGGAGAAGCCGCTCGCAAAAATCCTCGAAACCAACGGGCTGGATGAGTCCGACGACGGCTCGCTCATTATTCGGCGCGAGATCGCGGCGGGCGGCAAGGGCCGCGTTTTCGTGAATAATCAACCCGCGACCGTGGCCGTCCTGCGCCAACTGGGGCCGCATCTGGCGACCATTCACGCCCAGAACGAATCCATCCTTTCTTTCGACGGGGCGGAGCGGCTGGCGCTTCTGGACACGTTTGCCGAGAGCCAACTGGAGCCGGTAGAGACGGCGTTTGCCGCCTGGAAG
>Ga0187818_10001161_pt1 | contig 10492 bp, 8 predicted proteins | sample NC_wetland_sal_i_14_FD_130581 | JGI IMG/M metagenome (GOLD analysis project Ga0187818, IMG submission 130581) | Wetland sediment microbial communities from Neuse River Estuary, North Carolina, USA - SO4_3 | ecosystem: Environmental > Aquatic > Freshwater > Wetlands > Sediment | place: USA: North...
ATCTCGGCCAGCCGCGCATGCCAGAACCCGTCCGCGAGCTTGAGGTTGATGAATCCCGGCCCGGCCACCTCGGCCGAAACCACGCCGTCGAGCGATTGGAGGCGCGGGCGGAGTTTCTCGGCGAAGTCGCGCGGCTTGACTCCCGCTTCCTTGGTCAGCACCAGCGCGGCGTTGGTCGAGATATCGCCATGGGAAGCTTCGCGCGGCGGCTCCACCGCGATGCGTGAGGTGTCGAGGCGACCATCGGTGACTTGGGGCCAGGCGCCTTCGCGCGCCAGCCGGTCGATTTCGGCGGCAATGCGCTCGCGGAAATGCGCGAACAGGTTCATCAGGGCGCCACGCCATGGTCGAACAGGCGCCCGTATTCGTCGAGCGCGAAGCGGTCGGTCATGCCGGCGATGTAATCGGCCACCACCCGCGCGGTCTTGCGCTTGTCCTGCTTGTCGGTCTGGTCGCGCCATTCCGCCGGCAAACCGTCGGGCTCGCGGGTGAAATAATCGAACAGCGCCGTCACCACACGGCGCGCCTTGGACGTCATGCGGTTGACGCGGTGATGGCGGTACATGCGCTCGAACAGGAATTTGCGCAAACCCAGCTCGCGCTCGCGCATCCCGTCCGAGAACGCCACCACCGGCCCGTGCTGCCGGCGGACATCGTCCACGGAGGAAACCTTGGCTGCCTTGATGCGGCGGCGGGACTCATTCACCACGTCATTCACCATGCGGTCGATCAGGCGGCGGACCGATTCATGGATGAGACGGCTTTCCTCCATCTTGATGTTGCGCCCGCGCGCCTGGGCGATCGCCTCGCCGATCAGCGGCACGTCCTTGAGATCGTCGAGCGAGAACAGCCCGGCGCGCACGCCGTCGTCGATGTCGTGATTGTCGTAGGCGATGTCGTCGCTCAAGCCCGCCGCCTGCGCCTCGGCCGAAGGCCAGGTGTCGAGGGCCAAATCCTGGCGCGCGTTGTGGTCGCGCACCGTGTCGGAATAGGGAGGATTCACCGGCCCGTTATGCTTGACCGTGCCTTCGAGCGTCTCCCAGGTGAGATTGAGCCCGTCGAAATCGGCGTAGCGGCGCTCGAGCGAGGTGAGGATGCGCAAAGTCTGGTCGTTATGCGAGAAGCCGCCGAAGGGCTTCATCGCCGCGTCGAGCGCTTCCTCGCCGGCATGGCCGAAGGGGGTGTGGCCGAGATCGTGCGCCAGCGCCAGCGCCTCGGCCAGATCCTCGTTCAAATCCAGGCAGCGGGCCAGGCTGCGCGCGATCTGCGCCACCTCCAGGCTGTGGGTGAGCCGGGTGCGGTAGTGGTCGCCCTCGTGATAGACGAAGACCTGGGTCTTGTATTGGAGCCGCCGGAAGGCGGTGGAATGGACGATGCGGTCGCGGTCGCGCTGGAACGCGGTGCGGCTCGGGCTTTCGGGCTCGGGAAAAAGCCGGCCGCGGCTGCGTTCGGGCCGGGCGGCATAAGGAGCAAGCGGCGCGGAATTCATGGGGCGAAGCTATCCCCCACCTCGATTCGTTGCAACGTTTGGGGGGGTTCGGGCAATGGCCGCAGGGGTCGAAAATCGGCTATGGTCGCTTGAGGAATTGGTGGAGCAAACGTCGAGATAAACTGAGCCGAAAGCCTCTGAATGAACGATCAACCAGACGATGCCGATTTCAAGACCTTCGTTAGAAGGTCCATAGTTGCTGCTGCGCTTAGTCCCGGTTTTTTCTTGATAACTCTCAGCACGATGTTAGTGCCCGTCAACGTTCTCAATACGAACCAGATTTTTGTGCTTCTCATGTTCCTAGGCATCCTTGCGGGCATACTTAGTTGCCTGATTTGGATGTTCGTTTTTGGCAGAGGGCTTTACAGGTTCGGCCAAAGGGGGCTTTGGCTATTATATGAAGCCCCCTTCGGTCTTTTCGGGTTCGGGTGGCTAGCCTGGGTGGTCATCAGGTGTTGGGGGAACCGATGCGCATGGCCCTAACCCGCCACACCGCAGAAAATTCAAATTAGGCCACCGCCGGGGATTCACGGCGGTTTGACAAAACGTCTATAATCCCCACATAACAACGGAGTTAGCGAGGAGTCCGTATCCATGGCCGAAGGCGGCGACACGACCGGCGAAATGCGCGTCAGCTTGAGCGCCAGCGCGGCAAGGCGCGTCAAGGAGCTGAAGGTGCTGGAGAACCAGCCCAACGCCTTCCTGCGCCTGACGGTGTCGGGCGGCGGCTGCTCCGGCTTCCAATACGGCTTCGGCTTCGACGATGCGCGCCAGCCCGAGGACCGCGTGTTCGAGCGCGACGGCGTCGAGCTGGTGGTCGACGAGACCTCGCTCGGGCTGCTCGCCGGCGCCGAGATCGATTTCGTCGAGGATATGATGGGCGCGTCCTTCCAGGTGAAGAACCCCAACGCCGCCTCGTCCTGCGGCTGCGGCAATTCCTTCTCGGTCGCCTAGGCCGCCCTCGCCCGCCGCTTGGTCAAGCTCGCCACCTGGAACGTCAACTCGGTCAAGGCCCGGCTCGGCCATCTGACCCATTGGCTCGAAGCCGCCAAGCCCGACATCGTCTGTCTCCAGGAATTGAAATGCACGGCGGAGGATTTCCCGGCCCTCGAATTGAAGGGGCTGGGCTATTTCGCCGAGGTCGCGGAGCAGAAGACCTATAACGGCGTCGCCATATTGTCGCGCGAGAAACCGGTGGACGTGGTGCGGGCGCTCCCGGGCGACAAGAGCGACGAGCAGGCGCGCTATATCGAAGCCACGATCTCGGGCTTGCGGGTCGCGTCGGTCTATCTGCCCAACGGCAACCCGGCGCCGGGCGAGAAATTCGACTATAAGCTGGCCTGGATGAAGCGCCTGGCGGCCCATGCCGGGGCCTTGCTCGAAAGCGAACGGGCCTTCGCGCTGGCCGGCGATTTCAACGTCTGCCCCACCGACGAAGACGTGTTCGATCCCGAGATCATGGCGAACGACGCGCTGTGCCGGCCGGAAGCGCGCGCGCGTTTCCACGCGCTCATCAATCTGGGATTGACCGACGCGCTGCGCGCGCTCCATCCCGCCGGGCATCTCTACACCTATTGGGATTACCAGCAGCGCCGCTGGCACAGCGACGAGGGGCTGCGCATCGACCATATCCTGCTCTCGCCCCAAGCCGCCGACCGGCTGCATTCCTGCCACGTCGACAAGGGCCCGCGCGGCCAGGACAAAGCATCGGATCACACGCCGGTCGTGTGCGAGATCGCGTCGGAATGCTAAGGCTCTTTCCCGTCACCCCCGCGAAAGCGGGGATCCACGCGGGAGGCGATTATACTTCCGATAAATTGGAATCACTCCGGAGATGATCGAGGCAGGAAAGGGAGAACTTGCGAACGGCGATTTACGATTTGATTTAAGAGAAGAAATTGTAACACGTATTTATTTAGCGATGACAAAAGCCAGAATTATCTCTACCGATCTAGATATGGCCCCAATTCCTTCAAAGCCTCTTTCACCACGTCCGCTAGAGGACTTGCTACAAGCGGCTCGCTTGCTCGAAGAAGCAAAGCGCCAGTGAAAAAGTGAACCGTTACCAGGAATTTTCCTTTTAGGTCTGCGGGAGTTTTCATCCCTGGTATAGATGACTTTGCCAATTCTAATTCCCTACACCGATTGGCGATTTCCGATGTTTCATCAAAAGATACTGGATTCATGTCGTGAGCCACCACATTACGAATGAGACGAATTAGATCAAGATCGCGCTTAGTTTGCGGGCCGATCAATTTAAGAAAATAGGCTATAAGTATTTTTTCGGAGAATGTTCCAAGAAGGCCACTTTCAGAAAACAGAAGGCTGCTTTCCTCTTTTGTTTGTGGTTCCCTGAATCTTGATTCGACACATTTTTCGACGGCATATTCGAGTAGAGAACCGCCAACTGTAATTATGGCGCGGGGGTTTGCGTTTTCGAGTTCATCGAAAACTTTATCAAGGTCTTTTGGTTCATAGCGTTTTCTCATGCTATTATCCCCCAATGGACGATAAACAATCGGACCGATACAGTGAGAAAGAAACGCAGCGGCGCATGCAAGATGCGCTGCGCCGGGCGTTCAATACGCTGCCCAAGCCGCGCAGTTAAATGGTCGGCAACGACAAGCGTGTAAGTAAGAAAGGAAAGAGTCGAGTCAAAAAATCACATGGAAAAGACAGCCCAAGTTGACGTTTAGCGCTAGGTAAAATTACAAGATAGGAAATTCTGCAATAAGAGGAGCTCAATGATCACGCCCGAAATAGTGGAAGCGATTGCGCTTTTGAAGCAGATAAAGGAACGCTACTACCTAGATCCCAAAGAGAACGAAGAACTCTTTTCCGCTGCGCAGATTGTTGAATATGTCCTTTATCGAAATGAACTTTCGGACCGATCTGATAGTGATATGGCTGCGGAAGCTTTTATATCCGCAGCACGGAAGCACGGCGACAAGCACGGCTACAAGACTGAAACTTTTAAATGCCATGATGATTACAAAAAATGTTACCTTCAAAATTCGCCGGCAACGTGCCTCGCACTTTTGGTGCTCTGTGTCGCCCAACAATTTGTTCCACCAATCAGTATTGGCGGTTGATAAATAGGGGCCAAGAACCTGGCCCCTATTTTAATCATCCAGTAGATTTAGAATAAGACGCAGTTTAGCGCGGCCTCTCCTAAAGTTAGACCGCTTTCCTATTAGCTTGCCGATAGGTCAACCGCTTGCCTTCCGCGCCCTTGATCGCGCGCATGGTGCGAAGCAGATCATCCACTTAGCCTGTAGCCCAGCAAAAGTTCCGTATATCGCCGCCTCGACCAAAGCCGGACAGCACCTGGATTCCCGCTTACGCGGGAATGACGATCAAACTGTGAGCTAGAACTTCACGCCGTAATTGAGGCGCAGATTGTCGCCCAGCTCGCCGCGGTCGGTGGTGAAATCCATCGTGCGCGCGCGATCATAGGACAAGAACAGGTCCTGCTCGCCGCTCAGCTCGTAGCCGAAATGCACCGTGCCGTACAACGCCGGCGACGAGCCCTGGAAGCGGTGCGCCACATCGTCAGCGCCCGGATTGAGCACGCTGCCGACCAGCCCAAAGCCGCCATAGAACCGGCTGCGGCCGAGCCGGTCGTTCCAGGTGAAGCCGGCGGTGCTGCTGGTGGTGCCGGTGGCGGCGTTATAGTTCGAGCCCCATTGCGGCCGCGGCGAAAACAGGAAGCTGTAGACGCTCTTGTCGGGCGAGGTCACGTCGATCTGGAGATTGCCGCCGAAGTTTGCCATCTTGCCGGAATCAGTATCGGGGAAAGCGAGCTGGAATTGCGGCATGGGCGCGCCGCCGCGCACCAGCGTGCCGGCATAGGTGACCGAAGCGCCGTCGGCGAAGGCCGGCGCCGCCAACGCCAAGAGCGCCGCCAAAATCCAGGCGCCGATCGGCAAGAATTCGCGCGGGGCTGTCCACTTCATGCTTGCAACACTCTCGACACGGCCACGGACCCGGCTCCCCCCGCCCCCATTCGGAAAGGCGCCGCGCCAGCTTTGATATTATAACAATTTTACCGCTTAAATCCGCGCGCCGCAATAAAACGCCGCTTTCCGGAGGCGTGATTCGAAAATCCTATCCCATTGGAAAGAAACGAGATTCAGGCCCAACACGGCGGCGGACGCTAATCCTGTCCGCCTGTACCCGGCGGGTAACAGTGGAGCCGGCCTGCCATATCCTCGATCAGCCATTCATGCGGCCCTTCGCCCGGACGCGCATAGCACGGACCGACCGGCACCTTGCCGAAGCCGCCGGGCAGGTCGAGCACATAGGCCGGCTGGCACAGGCCCGAAACCCGCCCGCGCAGGCGCTTCATCAATTCGCGGCCCTCGGCCAGGGGGACGCGGAAATGCGCCGTGCCGCGCGCCAGATCGGCGTGATGCAGGTAATAGGGCTTGATCCGCGATGCGACCAGATCGCGGAACAGTTTTTCCAGCGTCGCGGCATCGTCGTTGACGCCCTTCAGCAGCACGCTCTGGGAGAGGAGCGGAATGCCCGCCTTGGCGAGGCGCGCGCAGGCGGCGCGCGATTGCCTCGTCAATTCCTTCGGATGATTGACATGCACCACCACGTAAACCGCTTTCTTGGCGGCGAGCGCCTTCACCAGCGCCGCCGTGATCGAGCGCGGCGACACGATGGGCATGCGCGAATGAAACCGGATCACGCCCAGATGCGGGATGGCGTCGAGCGCGCGCGTGATTTGGCGCAAGCGCCGCGGCGACAGCAGGAACGGATCGCCGCCGGTGACGATGACCTCCCAGATTTGTTCCCGCGCGCGGATGTAATCGAGCGCGGTTTCCAGCTCGCGCGGCGAGAGATTCTCCCCATCCCGCCCCACCTGCTCGCGGCGGAAGCAGAAGCGGCAATAGACCGGGCAGAGATGCGAGGGCTTCAGCAGCACGCGGTCGGGATAACGGTGGACGATGCCCTTCACCGGCGAGAATTTCCGGTCGCCGATGGGATCGGGACGTTCCCCGGGCGCGGTTTCGAGCTCGGCGGAAGAGGGAATGAATTGCCGGCCGATCGGATCCTCGGCGTCGCCGATCAGCGCCGCCATATCCTGCGGCACCGCCAGCTCGAAAATCCCGGCGACCCGTTCCAGCTCGGCCAGGCGCGCGGGCGCGATCAGCCCGGCTTCGGCGAGATCGGATGCGCGGCGAAGGGTGCGGGATTTCAAAACCCTCGGCATATGAGCGGATTCAGCCTTTCAATTCGAGCGCCATGGAGGCGGGAATGCCGGCGGGGCCCGCTGGCCGTTGCATCGGATAGGGCGCGCAGCTTCCCGGCCGTTGCGCCACGCACACCGCGCCGAAACAGGTCTTTTTCTCGAAAGGCGCCGGCACCTCGCCCGCCGCGATCACGGTGTTGAAGGCGTCCTGGTGCGCGGCGAAATCCTGCGCGCCCTCGAGCCAATAAAGCGGCGCGTTCTGGTGCATCAGGCTGTAGCCGCCCGACCACCACCACGGGACGCCCAAAAGCTCGATGCCGCAGACGTTGTCCAGCTTGGACACCTCGACCGAGGCCTGCATCACCGCGTCGTCGCGGCTGAACAGCTCGCGGTAATGCGGCGTCTTCAGCAACACCACCGGAATCAGCGCCATCGCCACCAGCGCCGGCACCGCCAACAGCACCGGCTTCGAATTCCGGCCGAGCCGGTCGAGCAGAAATCCTGCGCCGATCCCGGCCGAGATCACCGTCAGCAGGATCGCGGGATAGATGAAGCGCCACTCCTTGTGGCCGATCAAGGAATGGACGGCGAAAATCATCAGCGCCGCCAGCGCGATGCGTTTCTCCCGATAGGTGCCGAGATAGGCCAGCACCAGCACCAGGATGGCGAAGGGCACGGTCCAATAGGCCACCAGCAGATCGATATAGGCGTACCAGGGCTCGGTGCCCCAAAACCCGCTGACGTCGTAGAACAGATTGAGCGCGACGTTGCGGTAGAGCGATTCCCAGGGATAGCTCCAGGTCGCCCAATCGAGCAGGCCGAACAGCAGGAAGGCGGTGAAGCCGCCCAGCGCCAGCGGCGCCAGGTTGCGGCGCCACCCGGAAGCGGGCCACAGCACGATCAGCGCCACCGCCGGCGCCAGCTGGATGCGCAGCATCGCCGAGAGGCCGAGCAGGAAACCGGCGAGCATCAGGCGCCGCTTGTCCGACACGGCATAGCCCGGCGCCATCAGATAGAGCCCGATCACCAGCACATGCGCCGCCACCACCTCGCTCAAGGCGCGCGGGCCGAAATAGTCCAGGTCGATCCACAGCGCCGTGAACGCGCCGGCGAGCACGCCGCCCCAGAGGCCGTAGAAGCGCTGGCCCCAGAAGAAGGCGCACAGCGCGCTCAACGCGCCCAGCGCGGCCAAGGCCATGCCGATGGCCGGCAGGTAAATGGCCGGTCCCGAGCCGAAGAGGCGCGTGAATTCCATCAGCCCGGCAAGCAATCCGGGCAGGAACCAGGAGCGCGTGCCATAGGCGAATTCCCACGGCACCAGGCCGGTGCCGTAGACCAGCCGGTGCGCCTGTTCGGTGCTCTGGAAAATCTCGTCGGGGTAATTGAGCGAGGGGTGGACGAACACCGGCAGCAGCCGTGCCGTCAGCGCCAGCGCGTAAATCAACACCGCCGCGGTGACCAGCGTCTTGCGCTCGTGTTCCCGGCGTTCGGCGTCAAATGTCGGCAAAGACGTGGGTTTCCGCTTTGGCTCCGGGATGCACCACCGCGCCCTTTTCCGCGTCGCCCACGGTCTGGGCGTAGCGCCACAACGCGCCCGACTGGTACTCGGTCTTCCTCGGCTGCCAGGCCTTGCGACGCTTGGCCAGTTCCTCGTCCGACAGCTCGACCGAGAGCGTGCCGGCGACCGCGTCCATCACGATGATGTCGCCGTCCTTGAGGAGGCCAATCGGCCCGCCCACCGCCGCTTCCGGGCCGACATGCCCGATGCAGAAGCCGCGCGTGCCGCCGGAGAAACGCCCGTCGGTGATGAGCGCCACGTCGTTGCCCGCGCCCCTTCCGTAAAGCGCGGCGGTGGTGGACAGCATCTCGCGCATGCCCGGGCCGCCGCGCGGGCCTTCGTAGCGGATCACCAGCACGTCGCCCTTCTTGAATTTCCCCGCCTCGACCGCGGCGAAGCAATCCTCCTCGCGATCGAAGCAGCGCGCCGGGCCGCGGAACTTGAGCTGGATGCCCTGCATGCCCGCGACCTTGCAGATCGAGCCTTGCGGCGCGAGATTGCCCTTGAGCACCATCAGCCCGCCGGTGGGCGACAGCGGCTTCGAGGTGGGGCGCACCACGTCCTGGTTCTTGGGCACGGCCGTGTGCTTCAAGTTCTCGGCCATGGTCTTGCCGGTGACGGTGCGGCAGTCGCCGTGCAGATAGCCCCCATCGAGCAGCGCCTTGAGGATCACCGGCACGCCGCCGATGCGGTGCAGATCGTTCATAACGTATTTGCCGCCCGGCTTGAAATCGGCGATGTAGGGCGTGCGCTGGAAGATCTTTCCCACCGCGTGAATGTCGAAATCGATCCCGGCCTCGTTGGCGATGGCCGGCAGATGCAGCGCGCCGTTGGTCGAGCCGCCGGTCGCCGCCACCACCATCGCCGCGTTCTCGAGCGCCTTGCGGGTCACGATGTCGCGCGGCCGGAGATTGAGGCGCAACAGGTTCATCACCGCCTCGCCCGAGGCCTCGGCCCACTGGTCGCGGGATTCATAGGGCGCGGGCGTGCCGGCCGAGCCGGGCAGCGCCAAGCCGATGGCCTCGGAGACGCAGGCCATGGTGTTGGCGGTGAACTGGCCGCCGCAGGATCCGCCCGAGGGACAGGCGTGGCATTCCAATTCGTGCAGCTCGTCGTCGGACATCTTGCCGACATTGTGCAGTCCCACGCCCTCGAACACGTCGACGATGGTGACGTCGCGGCCCTGGAAGCGGCCGGGCAGGATCGATCCGCCATACATGAACACCGAAGGCACGTTCAAGCGCAGCATCGCCATCATCAGGCCCGGCAGGGATTTATCGCAGCCGGCCAGTCCGACCAGCGCATCGTAGCTGTGGCCGCGCATGGTGAGCTCGACCGAATCGGCGATGATCTCGCGCGACACCAGCGAGGATTTCATGCCGGCATGGCCCATGGCGATGCCGTCGGTGACGGTGATGGTGGTGAATTCGCGCGGCGTGCCGCCGGAAGCGGTCACGCCCTTCTTGGCGGCCTGGGCCTGGCGCGCCAGCGTGATGTTGCACGGCGCCGCCTCGTTCCAGGTGGTGCAGACGCCGACGATCGGCTGCGTCAATTGCTCCTCGGTCACGCCCATGGCGTAGAACATGGAGCGGTGCGGCGCGCGCTCGGGCCCGACCGTGATGTGGCGGCTCGGCAGCTTCGATTTGTCGAACGGCTTGCGGCTACTGGCGTCGGGCATGGCCCGTCTCCCCTTCAATGCAGGGCCGCACCATACAAAGCGGCGCGGCCGGTTGCTAGGGGCCTATTTGTCCGGGTGTTCGCCCGGATATTTTATGGACAGAACTTCGATGCTCTCGACACCGCCGGGGCTGCGCAGTTCCACCGTGTCGCCCACGCGCGCCTTCAACAGCGCCTTGGCGACGGGCGAGACCCAGGAGACATTGCCCCGGTCGGCATCGGCCTCGTCCACGCCGACGATGGTAACGGTGTGCTTGGCGCCGCCGCCCGCTTCATAGGTGACGGTGGCGCCGAAGAACACCTGGTCGCGGTTTTTCTGCGCCGCCGGGTTGACCACTTCGGCGATCTCCATCCGCTTTGTCAAAAAGTGGATGCGGCCGTCGATCTCCCTGAGGCGCTTCTTGCCATAGATGTAATCGTCGTTCTCCGAGCGGTCGCCATTGCCCGCCGCCCAGGCGACCGTTTCCACCACCTTGGGCCGTTCGTCCTTGACCAGATGTTTCAACTCGTCCTGGAGCTGCTTGAAGCCCGCTTGCGTGATGTAGTTCTTGGCGCCGGGCGGGAGCTC
>Ga0187818_10001162_pt1 | contig 10490 bp, 7 predicted proteins | sample NC_wetland_sal_i_14_FD_130581 | JGI IMG/M metagenome (GOLD analysis project Ga0187818, IMG submission 130581) | Wetland sediment microbial communities from Neuse River Estuary, North Carolina, USA - SO4_3 | ecosystem: Environmental > Aquatic > Freshwater > Wetlands > Sediment | place: USA: North...
CCTGCGCCGGACCGGTTTAGCGTCAATGGGAATCTCGAGCTCCAGAACAATTTTCTGCTGAATGGCATCGACAATAACTCCTGGTCGGAAAACCTGCAGGAATTCTCGGTGCAGGTGGTGCAGCCGCCGCCCGATGCCGTGCAGGAGTTTAAAATTCAGACCCGCACTTACTCCGCTGAATTCGGCAATTCCGCGGGAGCGGTGATCAATGCGACAATCAAATCCGGCACCAATGGATACCACGGAGATCTGTTTGAGTTTTTACGGAATTCGGTGCTGGATGCAAACTCCTGGATTAACAATGCAAACACTCAGCCGCGTGGCCGCTTCACTCAGAATCAATTCGGGGGCACGTTCGGCGGCCCGATCATTAAGGACAAGCTGTTTTTCTTTGGCGATTTCGAACGCTTCAGCAGCCGGCAATCCACTACCGTCCAAAGCACGGTTCCGACGCCGCTGATGCAGCAGGGCAATTTTACGGAATTGCCGTATGCTTTGACCAACTCACTCGTCCCCGGTCAGTCCGGTTGCTATGTCGGCAATGTTCTCCAGGCGACGGGCTCGACCAACAAAACGTGCCTCGATCCGGTTGCCGCAAAGCTGATGACCTTGCTCCCTGCTCCGAATGTCGCGTCCCTGGTGGCCCTACAAGGAACTCTAGGGAGCTGGACGGGACTGCCGAATTACATATTTACGACGCCGGTGCCCGATGACGTCTATTCCACGGACGGGCGCGTAGATTACAACTTCAATCGAACCAATCAGATATTTGGGAGCTACAGCTATCGTCATGTGTCCCGCCAGGATCCCGCGTGGACCAGCAATGACGTGATCGGCAATGGCGACTTCGCTACACAATATCGCTGGCACCAGCAGTCGCTCGCGCTGGGTTGGACACACACTCTTTCAAACTCGCTGATCAACGATGCACGGTTCGGCTTCAGCCGTGACTACGCCCATAGCGATCCCATTGGCGTAACTCTTGGCACTTCCCAGGCCGAAGCGCTTATCGGTTTGACAGGAATCCCGGATGGACCGGGCACCGCTGGATTGCCTCCGATTGAGATCAACGGCCTGACGCGCATAGGGACGTCGCCCTGGCGGCCTCAGTATCAGATTTCGCAAGCCTGGAACTTCGTTGAGAACCTGAACTGGCTGAAAGGCAGTCATAGCTTCAAATTCGGCTATCAATACCTCAGGCGGTCCGACAATTTCCTCGACATAAGAGCCCCGCAGGGCGAGTTGCAAACTGACGGAGTTTACACAGCTGGTGGAGCGTTCGGCCTGCCCGATTTCCTGCTCGGTGACGTAGATGGCGTGCATTACACGACAGCCCACGTCGTCCATTATTTCCAGCCGGGACACTCCTTCTATGCCATGGACACCTGGAAGACGACTTCGAAACTCACCCTCACTTACGGCCTCCGCTATGAGCTTTTCGCGCCGCTCCTGGATAGGAGTAACGACACCACGAACTTCACGCCAGCCAACGGCGGGGGACTTGTCACCGCCGCGAGCAATGCGTCCGGTTGGTATGGTCGTTCACTGATTCATCCAGACCTGGACAATTTCGCCCCGCGTCTTGGTTTTGCCTACCAGATGACGAATCGCATCGTCTGGCGAGGTGGATATGGAGTTTTCGATCAGCATGATGCCCGGATAGGCTCGGAAAGCATGCTTCAGTTAAACCCGCCTTTCCTTCTTGATACGCAGCTCAATCAAAGCGGAGCCAGCACTGTATTTCAGCTCCAGAATGGGTTCCCGTTGAGCACGATCACCGGATCGGGGGTTAATTTAACTCAACTCCAAATACGCGCGCAGGATCCGAACCAGCGCACCAGTTATGTCGAGCAGACAAGTTTCGGATTGGAATATCAAGTTGCCAACGACACCGTGCTCGCGGCCACCTATGTCGGCAATTGGGGGCGCAAGGAGAATCGCCTGCGTGATTACAACATGCCGCAAGTCACAGGCTTCGATGCTGGCTGTCCCATTTTGCTGTATCCGTACGCCAACCTGAACACGGTGACGAACATCGATACCTTTACGACCTCCGGTTGCGCTACCACTGGCCAACACGCATTCCTTGAATACGCCAGCAATGATGGGAATTCGGACTACAACGCTCTCGAACTTTCCTTGCGACGGAAGTTGTCCAAGGGCCTGAGCTACTCCTTGGGTTACACCTTCAGCCACGGACTCGCCAATTTCGGCGACAACCTAACGGCCGCACCGCTCCCTCAAAACTCTTACAACTACGCTGCGCAGATGAGCAATTCGGATCTCGACATTCGTAGCCGTTTTATCGGGAATTTCATCTGGGATTTGCCTTTCGGCCGGGGAAGGCGCTTCCTCTCCGGTGAAAATGCGGCTAGCCGTTGGCTGGGTGGATGGCAATTCAACGGCATCGTAACGCTACAGACCGGAAGTCCCTACAGCGTCACTGCCGCGAATGATGGCTTGTTGGGCTTTAATCACGCCGTTTATGCGGACTGTGTGGGGGATCCGTTCTCCGGCGCGACGACCAATCACAATTCCTACACAACCACAGGTTTTCTAATCAATCCGGCGGCATTTGCGCAGCCAGCGCCGGGAACCTTCGGGACATGTGCTCCCTTTAAGTTTTACGGTCCTGGAATCCAGATGGCGGACTTGAGCCTGTTCAAACAATTCAAGTTTACGGAAAGATGGCAGCTGCAATTTAGAGCTGAATTTTTCAATGCCTTCAATCATCCCAACTTCGGAAATCCGAGTGCGGATATTTCCTCTCCGGGTTCGTTTGGAAAGGTTTCCAATACGCTTGCGCCGATTCTGGGGACCGATTCGGGAGGTCCTGGCGATCCTCGTGAGATCCAACTGGCACTGAAGCTATACTTCTAGTGCGCGGCGCGGGAGCGGCTAGAGCCGCTCCCGGATCTTCTTTCGCGCGTTTCTGATCCCGATACCGGATGATGGGATCAGACGCCTTTCAAGGAGGCTGTTTGGCGTCCACGTGTCGAGCAACGGCGGCGCAGGCCACGATCAAGTTCCTGAAAAATCAGTATGTCGAACGGGACGGAGTCGAGCGTCCTTTTTTCGGCGGCTGCTTCGGCATTTTTGGCCACGGCAACGCAGCGGGAGTAGGACAGGCGCTGCAGCAGAATGAGGACTTTCCCTATTACCTGAGCCGCAACGAACAAGCCATGGTTCACGCCGCCGTGGCCTTCTCGAAAATGAGTAAGCGCCTGCGGGCGTTCGCGTGCACTTCTTCGATTGGTCCGGGAGCGACCAACATGGTAACCGGGGCCGCTACAGCCACCGTGAACCGCATTCCCGTGCTCCTGCTTCCGGGAGACATATTCGCACGCCGCAACGTCGCGCCGGTTCTCCAACAACTCGAATCTCCGCAGACACAAGACATTTCCGTCAACGATTGCTTCAAGCCTGTCTCCCGTTATTGGGACCGCATCTCCCGGCCGGAGCAACTCCTGAGTGCCTTGCCGGAGGCCATGCGGGTCATGACCTCCCTCCGAGACCGGAGCAGTGACTCTCAGCCTGCCGCAAGACGTGCAAGCGGAAGCGCTGGAGTATCCAACCGCTTTTCTCGAGAAGCGAGTTTGGGGTATTCCCCGGCCGCGAGGAGAGGCGCGAGCAATTCGACACGCAGCCGACATGACTCGCGCGGCCCGCAAGCCACTGCTCATTGCTGGCGGAGGCGCGCTCTATTCGGAAGCTTCAGGAGCCCTCGCGAAGTGGATCGGAATGCCCGTGTCCCCGGCTATGAATCCTGGTGGGACGTGCCCGTCGCGGAGGTCTCGGAAATGGAAAATCGTCCGCAGCGCCCGCGGGGCCTATGAAAAAAGCGTCAGGCGAGAGCGGACTTTTTCTGATGCCTGCAGGCAATATGGATTCATCGGCGAGTCGGGGGTAACAAGATTTGGGGCAACGGGCACCCTTTCCCTGGGGAGGTAGACATGGCAGAAACTTCTTACGCGGAGGAGGTATTGATTCACCCGGCTTCAGTCGCGCAGGAAAAATCCGGTGTCCTCGTTTCTGTCACACGGGAGCGAGCAAACTGGAAGACGATTAACTTCTCAGTGCGCCGGCTGGTTGCTGGACAGTATTGGCAGAGCAACACTCGAGACGAAGAAGCCGCTCTCGTAATCCTTGGAGGAAAAGCGACTATGGACTGGGGCGAAGGGCCCCGGGAAATTGGAGGACGGAACGACGTTTTCAGCGGCTATCCGCACGCGTTGTATCTGCCGAGCCGCACGCCTTTTGAAATCTCGGCGATCACCACTTGTGAATTCGCGGACTGCCGCACTCCTTCCTCCGCCCGGCTCAGTCCTCGAATCATTACTCCAGCGGATTGCCACGAGGAGATTCGCGGCGGGGGAAACTGCACTCGTCAGATTGTCGATGTCATTCGCCCGGAGTTTCCTGCCGATAAACTCTTGCTTTGCGAGGTTTATACGCCCAGCGGAAATTGGTCGAGCTATCCTCCCCATAAGCATGACGTCCACAATCCCCCCTTCGAAGTGGATCTCGACGAAACCTACTACTACCGGATCAGCAAACCCGAAGGATATGCATTCCAACGCCTGTACGACGCCGGGGGAACGCGGGACAACACCTTAACTCTCGTCGATGGCGATTTGGTGCTCATCAGAGATGGCTACCATCCTGTCGTCGCCGCACATGGATATGACGTCTACTACCTCAATGTGCTTGCTGGCAGCGCACGTTCCATAGCGGCTAGCGATGATCCACGCTACGCACACCTGCGCAAGGCCGGTTTGGAGCGCGATCCCCGCGTGCCCTTGGTTCACGCCCGGCCGTTGGAACGAAGTTCGTAGTCAGGGCTTTGCGATGCAGCGGGCCTGCGGCTCGAAGTCACCTTGAGACCCGCCGGTTCGCTTCGCCGTAGATGCGCACCAGGGATTTTTCACTATGCAAATGGGGTCCAGGGAAGGAGAGATCGGGAATGCCACATAAGATCGGAATCGTTGGAGCGGGAGGTGTTGGAAGCATACACGCCGCTATTCTGGCGAAGGATTCCCGCGTCAAGCTTCAGAGCTTTTTTGACGTCGAACTAGCTCGCGCGCAAGCGATGGCGGGCAGGTTTGGAGCTCAGGCCGCCCGATCGATCGAGGAGCTACTCAAAGAATGTGACGCAGTCTACGTTTGTACTCCGAATACCACTCATGAAGAAGTTGCCATGCACGTTCTCGAAGCCGGCAAGCACATTTTTTGCGAAAAGCCCTTCGCGTTGAATTTGGAGTCCGCCACGAGGCTGCGCAATCGGGCTGTCCGCTCCGGACTTGTCTATCAAGTGGGCCACAACCGCCGTTTTGCGCCAGTCTACAAAATTCTTAAAGGCGCAATTGAAAGGAACGAACTCCGCCCGCTTTCCGTCCACGCCAAAATGAATCGCGGGGAACTGGTTAACCCGCCCTGGGTGTGGAACGCCAGCCTCACCGGAGGCTTTTTGTATGAAACGCCCGTTCACATGTTCGATTTGATGACTTTTTTCTTCGGAAAAATCGAGTGGGTGCAAGTGGCTGCACGCGCTCACGAGCATGACGAACTGGACGATTTTTCCATCTTGCTCAGTTTTCAATCCGGCTTGCAGGCGACGATGAAAACCTATGCGCACGCCAGCTGGCACTTTCCTTTCGAACGCTTTGAGGTTTACGGAATGCACTCCACTTATGAGACGTTCGAAATGGAGAGAATCTCCTTCACGAACGGCTTGGAAACCCGCACCACGACTTATGATTTTTCCCTTGCGACCATGCACGAGAAATGGGGTTACGTCGAAGAAGACCGGCTTTTCGTCGACGCCCTCGAAGGCATATCAACCGCGCCTGTCACCGCCGATGACGGCCACAACGTCGTCGAATTGATCGAAGCCTGCTATCAGAGCGCCAGGGAAGGGGTGCGGGTCCACTTAGGCGCACTCGTAAGGAAGCTCTAAGATGGATAGATTCTCCGAGCGAATTCGCTTTGCGTCAGCCCCCGTCAGTTGGGGAGTGCAGGATGATCCTGGGCCGGCCTGGGAGCAACCCTATGAACACATTCTCGAAGAAATCGTTTCCGCGGGCTATACGGGGACGGAGTTAGGACCCTACGGTTACTTCCCGGCCGATCCCGGGGTTTTGAATAAGACTTTGCAGCGCCTCGGATTGACCCTGCTTTCCTCTTTCGTTCCTGTTCCGATTACCGATCCTTCGCGAATAGAAAAGGTAATCGAACATGTCCGCAGGGTTGGTGCACTTCTCTCCGCGTTGGGCGCCAGGTTGCTCGTTCTGTCCGATTGCCAAACATTCCAACGGCGGGAAATCGCGGGTCGCGTTCCTGTGGATGGAAGCAAATCTTTGAGTCTCGCACAATGGAAGCAGGTAGGAGCGGTCATCCGCCAGGTCGAGCACGCTGCTGCGGATTTCGGCCTCCGCGTTGTTTTTCATCCCCATGTCGCCACTTTTGTAGAGAATCCCATGGAGGTGGAATGTCTTTTCGACGCACTCGCCGGCACGCAGGTCGGTCTGTGCCTTGATACGGGGCACTGTGTTTACGGCGGGGGAGATCCCGTGGACGAGGCAAACAAATATCGTTCCTTGCTCCAGTACGTGCATATTAAAGATGTGGACGCCCGCGTTCTGGGCGAGGCTCGGAGCAAAAAGCTTAACTTTGAACAAGCAGTCGGCGCCGGTGTGTTCTCCCAAGTCGGAACTGGGTGCATTCACTTCGAGAGTTTCTTCCGATTCCTGGCCGAAGGCCGGTATTCGGGCTGGGCAATCGTGGAACAAGATGTGATCTACGGCAAGACAATCGTTCCGCCTGTGGAGAGCATGCGCGCCAGCCTCAGCTATCTGAAAAACGTGGTGTCCAATCTTGAGTCCGCAAGCCAACTCGCGGAAACGCGAGCCTGATCTGGAGCGCCCGTCTTACGGAATGAACTGGCTTACGCCGCTTGAAGGTTCATCTGCCGTCCAAATGCCTGAAGGTATTCCGCTAACACCTGCTGGGCCACTTCGCGGCGGCCGACCAGGGGATTTTTCTCGAGAGCTGCGAGTGCCATCTCGCATGAGTGTTCTACTGAAGCACGCACCGTAAGGCGCTCATATTCTTTTACCTGCAGCAGCAAGGGACGAACCGCTTCCGGCGCGCGCCCCACGGCAGCCACTTGAACGCCGCACGAAGAGACTTGGCAGGGTAGCTCGACCGCGTCATCGGGATCGAGATCTTCCAGAGCTCTGCCGTTGCGAACCGTAAGAGGAATCAGTGACGGCGTCTCTGCATGCAGCGCCTGCAGCACAAGCAGCGCAATCCGCTCGTAACCGGAAAACTCCGAGTAGAGTTCCTGATTTTCCTTGCGTCGTTCGCCCGCCGTTGCCTCGATGCTGAAGTAAGAGGCATTTCGTTCACGCAGGTAGTCTTCATAGATTTCGATTAGTTTCGACTCGGGAGCCTGCGCCAGCTTTTGAAACAGCCGCGTGTTCATGGCGGCGATGGCCTGGCCGCGCGATTGGCCGCTTTGTTTCGTATTCGCGTACGCCGCCTGCGGGAAGTAATAGAAGTAGAGGTACTCCGTGGGCAGCAGCCCCAGCTGTTGAATGAACTTTGCGGGGAAAACCCCGTGCCGATAGCATTTCTGAATGATCTCGGGAGAAGACAACACTTTGGGCAGCAGTTCCGCGTCCCGCTCATCGCGGATGGACCGCACCCAGCCTAAGTGATTCAGTCCGAGATAGTCGAAATGCAGTCCGAAGGGATTGCGGTCCAGCGCATGGGCGATCGCTTCGAACGTTTCCAGGGGCGTATCACAAACCCCAATTAGATTGACTCCGGAATGATTCAGGAGTCCTTGGGAGATAATTCCGACTGGATTTGTAAAGTTGATGACCGTCGCCCGTGGAGCCACGAGTTCGATCAGGTGCGCGTATTCCAGCATCGTCCCCAGATTCCGCATGGCGCACGCGAAACCGCCTGCGCCCACGGTTTCCTGGCCGACGAGCCCGTTTGCCAGAGCTATCGTTTCGTCTTTGACTCGCGCATCGATACCACCCACGCGAATGCTGCTGATGACGTAGTCCGCTCCTTCAAGGGCATGCTCGGGATCGGAATAAGCTTTGAGACGCGCGCGAAGTTCGCTCCGCTTGCCCATCGCTTCCGCGACCCTCTTCATCGTTTTCAGGCGTTCCGGATCTGTATCCCAAAACGCCAGCTCGCTTAGGTGTATGCTGCCGCCAAGGCCTGCCAGGCCGCGGACCAAGAGTGGGGTCCTGACCCCCGCGGCTCCGATGAGAGTTATCTTCATGATGGCGTTATGTCCTCCAGAACGATTTCCCGCTGAGCGATTCCGATGCGGGCCGGAATTCGCCTTCCCCCTTCCTCAACTACAATTCAGTGGAGCTTTTTCATCAGCTTCCTGAGGTTCTTCCGCGTCGGTATTGCACAGGCTCCTCCGGCGCCCGTTGTGGCGAGCGCTCCGCATATATTGCCGGCTCGCAAGCACTCCTCAAGCGGCCACCCGGCGAGATAACCGTGAAGAAAACCACCGTTGAAGGCATCACCTGCTCCCGTTGCATCCACTGTGCGCACGCGAATAGATTTCACTCGCAAAATCTTTCCGTTGCGAACGGCCAAGGAACCATCTGGACCAAGCTTGACTACGGGCACTCGCACCCAGCGAGCCAATTTCCTTGCCGCTGCCTCAACGGTCTTTTCACCGGTCATGGCCTGCACTTCCGGTTCATTTGGAAACGTAAATTCAAATTCCTTCAGCAAGGACGGCAATCGGGGAGACTCAAGTACCTCGGGGTTCCACCCCAAATCCGCTGAAACCGTCAAGCCTCGCTCGCGCAGTTTGTGGATCGCCGGCTTCCATGCCTGGGGAGGCCGCAGTGCACACGCCATATGCACATGTTTTGCTGTCCGCATCTGCTTCTGTACGCCACTACGCTCCAAGAGTCTTACCAGTTTTCGGTTAATAATGTCGTGCGTGATCATCATGCGATCGCCGCCGAAGGCGGCGCAGACTGTCATCGCCGTTGGCAAGTGCGGGTCCAATTCACAGGCATGGATGGAGATACCGCCTTGGACTAGCTTCTGCCACTCCGGGTTCGCGAGCGAATCGCGTCCGACCCTCGTGATGACCTTGGTCGGAGTACCCAACCCGGCGGCCACTAATGCAGTCGTTGCCAGACCGCCACCGGGAAATCTCGCGAAGCTTGTGCTCTTAACCTCTTCTCCCATCCGGGGAATCCCCGGGAGGTTGTAGAACACCAGATCGATAAAAAATTCGCCAAAGACCACTAGAGCTCGGTCTTTTCGGGCGGAGGCGGGGCTCATCACCCTTCACATCATACCAGAGTTGATGTTGGGGACAAAGCATGAGAGTGAAAATGCCGAAACGTTTTGGCGTCAGTATTTTAGCGGTCCAGCGGATGCTCACCTTGTTGCGCGCTAAAACAATCTACCGCAACTCGAATAAGTCCAAGGAGGACTAAGAGGTCCGATACGCTCTGGTGGCGATCAAGCTCCTGCACACGGCAGTTTGGGCCGTGTTGGCGGGATGCATCCTGGCGATGAGACACCACATCTTTGTTACGGTGCAAGGCGGAGTTGCTGAAGTTTGCGAGGAGACCGTGCCTGCTGAAATCGTGGTAGAGATTCTTGACTTCGACAACTTTGCTGCGGATCCCCAAAGAGAACTTTCCTTGTGGTCTCCAGAACTGCGAGAGTACTGGGCAAAGAACCACGCGCAATGGGGTCGCTGTCAGAACGATTGTCCTTGTCGGGTCATGAGGCGACGCTAAACAGGTACCGGCCCACCCCGAACGGGCCTGCGATTTGTTGTGATCGATCGGGCTGATGTGCTAGACAAGGGAGCACTACTACCTACGCTATTTCCTGAGCCTCGTCGAGGGGATAAAGTCGCGCGAAGCCCTTGTGTCCACAGCAGCACAGCTCGCGACCGCTTTGTTGGATCTTAAGCTGATTCAGATGCAGGCAGTGGGCAGGCACTCCACCGCCCGTGACGCAACGGCCTATCGCACTTTGGATTGTCGCCGAGCATGCCGTTGACCGAGAGGTGCTGGTCCTCGCCCAATTCGCACACTGGTGCGCGCCTAGATTCAGCTAAAGAGGGTGGACGAAGGGAACGCCTAGTGCCGCACTAGGCGCTCGGAGGGAAGTCACCGTCAAGTGGTTTGGCGTGTTTGTGCGTGGTCGTCTCGGGCTGTAGCGTCCTGTCTCGCACCTCCGGTGATTCACTCCTAGATTCGCTGACAAGCCTGTGATGTGAGTGCGATGACGGGCCGTTCTTAAAAATATATTATTGGCTCATAGAAATTCTATGATATAGTAGTTTTACTATGACGACTGATAGGATTGAAGCGATCACACCGTCCCAGCTAAAGGCGGCACGAGCGCTGCTCGGCTGGTCACAAGCCGATCTGGCCCGGGCGTCCCAGCTCGGACCATCAACGGTTGCCGACTTTGAGCGC
>Ga0187818_10001163_pt1 | contig 10485 bp, 13 predicted proteins | sample NC_wetland_sal_i_14_FD_130581 | JGI IMG/M metagenome (GOLD analysis project Ga0187818, IMG submission 130581) | Wetland sediment microbial communities from Neuse River Estuary, North Carolina, USA - SO4_3 | ecosystem: Environmental > Aquatic > Freshwater > Wetlands > Sediment | place: USA...
CCATCCGGCGGGACTCCTTTCCGATGCACCGGTCGATTCGGTCCAGGTTTCGCATCGGGGCGGCCGCACCCGCACCTATCTGGTCGAAGCGGGGCTCCTCCCCGAATCCGGGGGCCGCGGAACAAGTCGGTAGAGCGAGATCACTCGAGCAGGTCTTCGAGCTCGCTTGCGACGAGGGTTAGGAGCTGATCCAAGGACCGGTTCTTGAGTTCGGTGATGTGTCCGGAGTCCGTCTCGAGCCGGGCCAGGAACTCATCGCCGTCCCGAACGAACGAGAGCGACAGTACGTGCCGTCGGCCACCGGGGAGCAGTACCTCGAGCGAGGGGGTCGCCGCGGAGGCGGCGGACTTCGAGGTCGCCTTCGGAGCTGGGGGGCGGGACCCCTTTGGCGCGGGCTTCTTCGCTGCAACGGGAGCGGACTTCTTCGCGGGTGGTCGCCGAGGCGGGGCGACTCGCGTCGGCGTCGGCCGGGCGCTCTTCTTCTGACGGTGCTTCGAGGGCATCCACGGCCTCGTTTCGGGCGCACCAGCCCCTCCTATTTATGGGTTAGCTCGTACAAACCGACCGGTTCTAGGCTCTGCCGGTCCCCGTAGAGAGCTATACATGGCGGCCGGTGCTGCGCCTTCGGGATGGCGTCGGGGAGAACCTCGGCCGACCGGACCGACCGGGAACCGGAACCGTCCCGGCTCCGACCGGAGACCGCGCTCCTGCTCGCCGCGGTGGCGCTCCTGCTCGTGTTCCTGGCGCTCGAGCCGTTCCTCTCCTACGCCCTCTTCGGCTCCGATACGGGAGAGTACTTTCGTCTCACGAGTGACCTCCTCACGACCGGCGGGCTTCCCCACGGGTCGGCCTACACGGGATGGGGAACGAGCTACCCGGACTTCCCGGGGATCTACCTGCTCGCCGGTGCCGGCGCCGGCGCGCTCGGCCTCGACACGTTCTCAGCGCTGACGGTGATCATCCCGGTCGTCGCGGTTCTCTCGTTCCTCCCCCTCTTCCTGCTGTTCCGCCGGCTCTACCCGCACGACACCGTGGCCCTCCTGGGCGCGGCGGTCGCCTCGGTCGCGATGCCTCGCCTGTTCTCGATCGCGCACCCCGCGCCGCTCGCCCTGGGGGACTTCCTGTGCGTCGCGGCCCTATGGATGCTCGTCGAGAGTCGGCGGGATGTGCGATGGTTCTTCCCGCTCTCGTTGACCGGCGGCGCGCTGGTCGTCACGCACCATCTCTCCTCCTACCTCTTCGCGGTCAGCGCCCTCGGAGGGATCCTGCTGCTCGAGCTGTGGCGCCCGGGGCTGTGGAGTCGTCGGTTCCCGACGCGAGAGCTAGGGTTCGTTGCCGCTTTCTTGACCGCGACGTTCGTGTTCTGGTTCTACGGAACGACGTCGTTCGTGGCGCAGGTCCTCAGCCACGGGCTGGCCAATGCCTCGTACATCGGGTTCGCGGCGTTCGAGGCCCTGGGTCTCGTCGCGGTCCTCGGTACGGCCGCGCTGATCCGCCTGCGGCGCTCCACCTTCCGGTCGGCCAAACCCTGGGTGCGGCTCCCGAGCGACCGAAGCATGGTCCGGGACGCGGTCGCGATCGCTCTCGTCGTCTTCGGAGGCGTATCGGTCGTGGTGTTCGTGCCGATCCCCGGTACGGGTCAAATGACCAGTCCGACGGCGATCCTCTGGTTCGCGCCGGTCCTCGGCCTTGGTCTGCTCTGTGCGGGGAGCCGGAGGGCCTTGACGCCGGCACGACTGGGGCCGTTCACGCTGGCGTGGCTCGGAGCGCTCGGGCTTTCGGCGGGCACGATGCTCGCCCTGGCGGCGGTGGGGGGAGCGACCGACCAGCCGACCCTAAAGAGCCTGGCCGCCACGATCTCCGCGTACCGGCACGTAGAGTACCTGATGATCCCGGTCGGGCTTCTGGTCGCGGTCTGCACTGCCCGGCTCGTGACCCGTGCCGCCGACCGCGGCGGCCGCCGGGCCCTATTCGCCGCATCCGTGGGAGTGGTCGTGCTCCTCGCGGCCAACGCCGCGATCGTCTATCCTCCGCAGTCCGACTTTGGAGGTTTTGAGGAGGGGCTGACCCGGGGGGACGCCGCTCTCTGGATGTGGGTCGGGATCGCCGCGCCTCCGACCTGGGTGGTCGCGAGCGACCATCGCTTGAGCTCGATGATCTTCGGATTCGACGGCAACCCCTCCACGTGGGTCGCCGGCGCGGACCTGTTCACCGGGACGAACTGGTCGACCGCCGCCTCCGAGCTGAGGAGCACCGGTACCCCGGATCCGGCGCATTCGAAACCCGTGGACCTCGTCGCGGTCGACTCGGTGATGTACCACGGAGTGGCCCTCGACCCGGCCAATCTGGCCCTTCCGCTGAGTTCGGCCGCGATCGCTTGGTTCGAGACCGTTCCGTTCGTCCCCCTGTATGAGAACGGACAGGAGGTCGTCTACCTCGTCGACGCGCCGCTCTTCCCCTCGGGGTAAGGCTCGATCGATCCATCGTTCTGCCAGGTGAGCACGGGCGCTCGACCCGCGTCGGCGAGGATCGCGATAAGTCGCCGGGCCCAGCCGAGCTTGGCCAGCTTCCGAGAGCGCTTCTCCGGGTCGGACTCGTCGACGCGTTCGAAATCGAACCCCCACAACACGATCCGGGAGGCCCCGCAGTGTTCGGCCAGGAACGCCGCGCGGTCCCCATCGGTGAAACCTCCGACGTTCAGGAGCGGACCGCGCGGTGGACCAGACCATGAGCCGCACAGCGCCCCCGGAAACTGGGGGACCCACTCCGCGAGCGCCTCGAGGTTGTCCCCATGCCCATGCACCACGACCAAGCTCCCCCGACGGTTGGCGGCGATCTCGGAGGGGACGGGCCCATCGAGGTCCGTGACTACGACCGTCGGGACGAGCCCCGCGGCGAGACACGTCGCCGTGGCTCCGTCCGCCGCGATGAGCGCGGGGGGGCGGTCCGTGGCGGGTCGCCGCCACAGCGGTGGAGGGCCCGCGTCCGGGGCGAGGCCGACGACGATCGCCTCCCGCCCGCTCAGGAGGGACCGGATCCTACCGAGCGGGTCCGCTCGCGCGGGGGGTGGAAGGAGGGTCTCGAGGAGCGTGGCGGCGGCCTCCTCGCGCTCGGCCGGAAATCCAAATTCGAGGCGAATCCGCTCGTACAGCGGAGCCCACTGCGTGTACTCCACGGACCGGCGTCACACCGGCGTAACGCTTTATAATGAAGTCCATGCTCCGCGAGACGGAGAACCCCCCGTGATGCGACCGCTCGCCCAGGAGATCCTCGCCCACTTGCCCAGCGAAGCCAAGCGCGCCCCCGAAGCCCCGCCGCCCAACAGCGACGATGCGGAGCTGGAGGCGGTGCTCGCCTCGCTGAGGACGAACATCAAGGTCGTCGGCTGCGGGGGGGGCGGATGCAACACGATCAACCGGCTCGCCGAGGAGGGGCTGGCGGGCGCCGAGATGGTGGCCTGCAACACCGACGCCCAACATCTCCTTACAATCCATGCCCCGCGCAAGATCCTGCTCGGTCGCCGCCTCACCCGGGGGCTGGGGGCCGGAGCGCTTCCCCAAGTCGGGGAACAGGCCGCCCGCGAGGCCGAGGACGAGCTGAAGAAGGCCCTCGCGAACTCGGACATGGTGTTCATCACCCTCGGGCTCGGCGGCGGCACGGGGACCGGGTCCGCCCCCGTCGTGGCCCAGGTGGCCAAGGACTCGACGGGCGGGAACCCGCTCACGATCGCGGTTTGCACGCTCCCCTTCGCATCCGAGGGCCTCGTCCGCCAGGAGAACGCCATGTGGGGCCTCGAGCGGTTGCGCTCCGTCATCGACACCGTGATCACGATCCCGAACGACCGGTTGCTCGAGCTCGTGCCGCGCCTCCCCATCCAGACGGCATTCAAGGTCGCCGACTCGGTGCTCGCCCGCGCGATCCGAGGCATCACCGAGATCATCACCCGACCCGGGCTCGTGAACCTCGACTTCAACGACCTTCGTACGATCATGAAGGGGGGCGGCGTCGCGCTGATCGGGATCGGCGAGTCGGAGAGCGATAACCGTGCAGAGGATGCCGTGCTCGAGGCGATCAACTCCCCGCTACTCCACGTCGACATCGCCGGGGCGACCGGCGCGCTCATCAATGTCACCGGGGGCCCAGACATGACCGTCAGCGAGGCCCAGAAGGCGGCCGAGGTCGTCCAGAAGGCGCTCAGTCCGACCGCCCGGATCATCTGGGGCGCGGCCGTCGACCCGACGATGCAGAGCACGATCCGCGTCATGCTCGTCGTGACCGGAGTTAAATCCCCCCAGATTTTCGGGGGGGCTGCGAGCGGCGCGGCGGCGAGCCGGAAATCCGGCCCGGAGCTCGACGTCGTTCGTTAGGAAGCTACGATGGCGTTCCTCGACCGCGCTCGACGCGTGCAAGACCAGTTCGACGGCCGGCTCCGGACGATCGGCCACGGGAAGTACGGCCGGATCCTGCGCATGGCGCGTCGCCCCACGTCCGAGGAATACGTCAAGGTCCTTCAGGTGACCTGGCTCGGCGCGGTCCTGATCGGACTCACCGGGTTCGCCTTCTACATCTTCTTCACCCAAGTGGGTCCCTGGATCTGGGCGAACGTCCTTCAGGGCCTGTAGCGCCGGGGGTCGGAGGGTACGATGCCGGAGGACTCGCGCGACGAAGGGATCGGCCTTCTCTCCGGAACTCCCGTTCCCCCGCCCAAGAAGGTCGAAGCCGCTCCGGCCATCGCGCCCGTCAGCGCGGTCGTGGTCCCTCCCGCGCCTCCGAAGGTCGACCTCACGGGCCTCCTCTCGCTCAAGGCGGCCGACGACACCTCGCGCGAGGTCACCGCCGGGACCGTAACGACCCTCTCGGCGGTCCTCACGAGCCGGGCGCCCGCAGATGCGACGGCGACCCTCACGGTCGAGGTCGGCTACACGTCGACCTACGCCGGCGAAGGGGCGGAATGGCCGGTGCGATGGACCCCTCCGGGAAAACGAAACGTCGTCGAGCTGTTCCCCCGCAAGGAGACGCACTCTATCCCGCTCCCACCCAATACCGGCGTGCCGCTCTCGTTCGTGATCACGGCCCCGGTAGGGGTTCGCTACGGGGATCGGGTCGAGGTGCGGCTCTCGGCCGCAGGTGCGGACGGCGGCACGCCCGTTCGGCTTACGCTCACCTGTGTGGCCCGTCAGGCGGTCCTCGCGATCAAGACCTCGCGAGGCTACGAGCGGGAGGTCGCCGACACGCTGACCGCCCGGGCGGAGGAGAAGGCGGACGTCGTGTTCGCCCTGCTCGTCCCGTCCTCGCTGCGCGGCTACGTCTTCGCCGAGGGGATGAGCTTCGAGGGCGTTCGGGAGATGCTCAAGGGGATCCGCAAGGCGCGCGGATTGGTGGAGGGCGAAACGACCTTGAAAGAGGTCGAACCGCTCCTCGTGCCGAAGATCACGGTCGAAGGGTTCGTGGAGGGCGCGATCGTCGAGCTGATCTCGGGTCCGTTCAAGGGCGAGAAGGCCCGCGTCAAGAAGATCGACCAGGCGAAGGAAGAGATCACGGTCGAGCTGATCGAGGCGGTCGTCCCGATCCCGGTGACGGTCCGCGGCGACCACGTACGGATGTTGGAGAAGGGAGGCGGGAAGAGTGGCAGTTGAAGTGAGCATCCTCGTCGAGGGCGGCAAGGCCGCGGCCGGTGCGACGCTCGGTTCCGCGCTCGGTCCGCTCGGGGTCAACGTCGGTCAGGTCGTCGCCCAGATCAACGAGCAGACCAAGCAGTTCCTCGGGATGCGCGTGCCGGTGATCATCCGTGTCGACCCGAACACCCGGGCCTTCACGCTGACCGTGGGCCGCCCGCCGGTGGCCGCCCTCTTGCTCAAGGAAGCGAAGAAGGAGAAAGGGTCGGGCAAGCCGAAGGGGGAGGTCATCGGGGACGTCTCGCTCGAGGCGGTCCAGCGGATCGCCGAGGCGAAAGGCGAGGACCTCTTCGGCCGGTCGGTCGAGGAGAAGATGAACCAGGTCATCGGCACCTGCGTCTCGCTCGGGCTTTCGGTCGCCGGCGAGGACCCGCGGACGCTCCTCAAGAGTCGGGTCGCGGCCCGAGGCGCCCGATGATGGGTTCCCCGGGCGCCCCGCCCCCGGACCTCTCCAATGCCGAGATCGTCGACTACCAGGTGGTCGAGGGCGACGGGAAGGTCCGATTGAAGCTGAAGGACGGTTCCGTGGTCGAGGTCCGGTTGGAGATCATGAACATCCTGCGCGCCGGCAACGACCCGAACACTGGCCTACCGGCGTACATCGTCCAGTCCGCGCCCCTCGTTCGCCTCGTAGAGTGCCCGAAGGAGCTGCGGAAAGCCCCGTTGCGCCCCGGCGGGAGATCGGACGGAAAAGCGATCCCGGGTTTCGGCTGACCCGAGGGGACCGCGATACGAAAAAGGGGCTCCGGGGGAGCCTCCCCCGGAGCGAGGTCTCCTGTTCGCCCTACTGGACAGCGATCTTGACCTCGGATTCGGAAGGGGTGGGGTGCTGCTTCGGGAGCTCGAGCTCCAGCAGTCCGTTCTCGACCTTCGCCTTGGCTTCGGTCGCGACCACGGGTTCAGGGAGCTCGAAGCTTCGGTAGAAGCCCGAGTACGTGCGCTCGCGGTGGACGAGCTCGGCGCCCTTCTCTTCCTTAGCGCTCGCACTCTCTCCGCGGATCTCGACGCTCGTCCCTCGAACTCGGATGTCGAGCTTCTCCTTCGGGATCCCCGGGATCTCGGCCACGACCTTGTACGACGGGCCGGTGTCGACCACGTCGGTCCGGGGCGTTCGGTAGAGCTCCGTTCCGATCCCCTCGAAGGGGAAGAGCGGAGCCCCGAACGGCGTAATGCCCCATACGTCCAGGAACCGGCGTCGCATCGCGTCGAACGCTCGGTCAATGTCGGTCCACGGCTCGATCCGGCTCTCTCGCTTTTGCATCTCGGTCGTCATCGGTCCTCCTCGGGTTTTACATATTAAGTATATTTGCGATACTATAAATAGATATCCAATGAAGAGTCCGGCCCTCCTCGGAGGACGGCCCCTCCACAACCCGCAGGTCGGGGTCAGGTGGGACCCCTCCACGAAGACGAAGAGCGCGGCCGCCGGCTCGACGGGGCTTCCCCGTCCGGACCCGACAAGGAGATACCCCCGTTGGCCATCCCTGTTCGAATTCGTGTAGAGTACCGCCGTTGGGAGGACGCAGTGGTCGAAGTGAAGGTGGGAGACCGCCGCGTGCTCGGCCGTACGGAGTTTCCCGCGTTCTTCTCCGCGCTGCGTGAGGCGGGCTACTCGGTCGTCGGCCCGACGGTCCGCGACGGGGCGATCGTCTACGATCGTCTCGAGCGCGTCGAGGACCTTCCAATCGGATGGACCGACCGCCAAGGACCGGGCAGCTACCGGCTCGAGCGACGGAAGGACGAGGCGCTGTTCGGATACAACGTCGGCCCGTTCACCTGGAAGAAGTTCCTCTTCCCCCCGCGAGAGCGTCTCTGGACCGCGCAGCGCGAGGGGAGCTCGTTCACCGTCACGGCCGAGCCGACCGACGGGCCTCCGCTGGCGTTCCTCGGCATGCGCGCGTGCGAGCTCGCCGGCCTCGCGATCACCGACACGGTGTTCTCGGGGGGACCGGTGGCGGACCCGGCCTACCGGGCCCGACGAGCCCGGATCCTCCGCATCGCCGTCCAGTGCGGTCAGGCGGGGGGCACCTGCTTCTGCGCCTCCATGGGCACGGGACCGGGAGTTTCGAAAGGGGTCGACCTCGTCCTAACGGAGATTCTGAGCCCCGGGCCCCATCGGTTCCTCCTCGAGGTCGCCTCCGCCGAGGGCGCGGCCGTGCTCCAGAAGTTGCCCTTGCCACCGGCCCCCTCGACCGACGTCGGCGCGGTTGACGCAATCGTCGCCCGGACGACCGCGTCGATGGGCCGGCACATGGAGACCGAGGGAATCCGGGACCTCCTCGCGGCGAACCTCGAGCACCCGCGCTGGGACGACGTCGCACGACGCTGTCTCTCGTGCACGAACTGCACGATGGTGTGTCCGACCTGCTTTTGCAGCACGCAGGAGGAAGTCCCGGACCTGGACGGGCAGAAGGTCGAGCGCTGGCGCCGGTGGGACTCCTGCTTCAATCTTGCGTTCACCGAGCTCCACGCGGCCAGCGTGCGGAAGAGCGGTCTCTCGCGCTACCGTCAGTGGATGACCCACAAGCTCGGTACCTGGCACGACCAGTTCGGCACGTCCGGATGCATCGGGTGCGGCCGGTGCATCACGTGGTGCCCCGTCGGGATTGACCTGACGGAAGAGGTGGCGGCGATCCGCAAGAGCCCCGGTGCGACGGCCACGAAAGGAGGGAAAGCATGACACCAGCGACCGAAGCGAAGATCGTAGAGGAAGTCGCCCGCCACCCGTTCTTCCACGGGTTCGACGCCGCGTTCGTCGAGGGGATGTGCGCGAAGGCCGTCGAGCACCGATACGCGGTCGAGGAGATGCTCGCGGTGGAAGGCACGCCCGCCGAGATCCTCTACGTCGTCCTGGAAGGGAAGGTGGCGCTCGAGGTCGGGGCGTCGGACCGACCCCGGCTCACCGTGCAGACCGTCGGCCCGGGAGAGGTGCTGGGCTGGTCGTGGCTCGTTCCCCCGCACCACTGGCGATTCGACGCCCGAGCCGTAAAGCCGACGCGGGTGGTCGTGCTCGACGGGGGAGTGCTGCGCCACATCTTGAGCACGCATCCGAAGTGGGGGTACCAGTTCATGGTCCGTTTCATGCCCGTGCTCGCCGAACGTTTGGAGAACACCCGAGTCCAGCTCCTCGATATCCATGGCCGCTAGTCGAATCGCCGACCCGACCAGCTCGGCGGTCGCCGGGCATCCCCTCGCTCCGATCCCGTACGTTGTGCGCAACGTCGCCGCGGAGACCCCCGACACGAACACCCTCACGATCGAGCCCCGTTCCACCCGACGGACGCCGGTCTCCAAGCCCGGCCAGTTCAACATGCTCTACCTCTTCGGTGTCGGGGAGTCCGCGATCTCGATCGCCGGCGGGAACCCCGACGGCCAGATCATCCACACGGTGCGCAGCGTCGGAAAGGTCACCCAGGGACTGACCCGCCTGACGCCGGGAGACACCGTGGGGGTCCGGGGACCGTACGGGCGGGGCTGGCCGGTCGCCGAGGCGAAGGGCCGGGACCTCTTGATCGTCGCCGGGGGCCTCGGCCTCCCGCCGCTCCGGCCTGCGATCTACGAGGTCTTCCGCAACCGCGAGGCCTACGGCCGGGTCGAGATCATCTACGGGGCCCGAAGTCCCAAGGACCTCGTCTACTACGACGAACTCCAAGGCTGGCGGCGTCGCGGCGACCTGCGGGTCCAGACCACGGTCGACGCGGCCGGCCGGGATTGGTACGGCGACGTGGGGGTGGTCACGCAGCGGATCCCCGATACCCGGTTCGAAGCCGCGCGTACGACCGCGTTCGTCTGCGGCCCGGAGATCATGATGAAGCTCACGGCCCAGGACCTCGTCGCTCGAGGGATCCCGCCCGAGTCCGTATGGATCTCGATGGAGCGGAACATGAAGTGCGCGATCGGGATGTGCGGCCACTGCCAGTTCGGCCCGTCGTTCATCTGCCGCGATGGCCCCGTGCTCTCCTATCGCGACCTCGCGCCCTTGCTCCAGGTCCGGGAGGTCTAAGCATGATGGGAGCGGCTCGGCGCCCGAGGCTCGCGGTCTGGAAGTTCGCCTCCTGCGATGGCTGCCAGCTCTCGGTCCTCGACTGCGAGGACGAGCTGCTCGCGCTCGCGGACAAGGTCGAGATCGCGAACTTCCGCGAGGCGACCAGCACAGTCGTGGACGGCCCCTACGACCTCTCCCTCGTCGAGGGCTCGGTCACGACCGCCGAGGACGCCCGTCGCATCAAGGAGGTGCGCGCGCAGTCTCGCACGCTCGTGACGATCGGCGCGTGCGCGACGGCCGGCGGGATCCAAGCGCTTCGGAATTTCGGGAACATCGTCGACTTCCAGCGCGCGGTCTACGCCCGGCCCGAGTTCATCGAGACGCTCTCTACGTCGACCGCGATCGCCGACCACGTCCCGGTCGACTTCGAGCTCCGCGGCTGCCCGATCTCCAAGGCGCAGCTCCTCGAAGCGATCTCGGCGTTCCTCGGGGGTCGCGCCCCGAACCTGCCCAACGAGAGCGTGTGCATCGAATGCAAGCGTCGTGGGAACGTCTGCGTGCTCGTCGCGCGCGGCACTCCCTGTCTCGGCCCGGTCACCCAAGCGGGATGTGGGGCCATCTGCCCCGCGTTCCATCGGGGCTGCTACGGCTGCTTCGGACCGCAGGGGAGTCCGAACATCCCTTCGATGCTGAAGAACCTCGGCGACCTCGGCATGGCCCCGCTGACGGTCCAACAGGTGTTCCGAACGTTCAACGCGATGGCTCCCGCGTTCAAGTCGGCCGCCGAGGCCGCGGGGGCCAGGAAGGCGACCGTATGACCGACCG
>Ga0187818_10001164_pt1 | contig 10471 bp, 7 predicted proteins | sample NC_wetland_sal_i_14_FD_130581 | JGI IMG/M metagenome (GOLD analysis project Ga0187818, IMG submission 130581) | Wetland sediment microbial communities from Neuse River Estuary, North Carolina, USA - SO4_3 | ecosystem: Environmental > Aquatic > Freshwater > Wetlands > Sediment | place: USA: North...
ATCTGGGTGCGCGGCGGATCCGATGCATTATTCACAGCGAAAAGGCGGATGCCCGGCAACTCACTGCCTTGGGCCTGAAAACGCATCACGTCGGCGGTTACGCTAATGCCCTCGACCTTCTTGGAGACGTCGTAGACTTGCACCTCAACCGAGGTGGTTCCCGGAGGAGCCATGCGGTGGTAAGTCACGCCCTGGTGGACGACGCGGACCAAGTGCGGGCTGGCGGCATTGTCGAGCTTCAGGCTGAAGTTGCCTTTGGCGTCCGTCTGGGTGCGTCCAGATTCCTGCATCCCCTGGTCCAGACTGAGGAGCACGACGTCGTCACCCGCCGCGGTTTTGTTGGTCGTGCCGTTTTTGACTGATCCGGTAAGAGTTTGCGCCGAGGCGGAGACGATAAGGAGCGTCCAGAAAACCACGAGGGACAGCGCCCACTTTTCGCAAAGAACGCGAAAAATTGGGCAACCGGTACAGACCCCACAGGTTTGAGGGTTGCGTCCCAATGCTAGCGGTAGAAATTTCAAACTCTGGCTCCTTTTCGGCCGCGGAGTGACGAAGTGGCGGCGGCTTCTTCCAGTCGCGCAATCTCAGCGAGCACCGCAGCCGCTTCCTCTTCCAAAGACGTCTTCATGGTCTGGTAGTCAGAATCTGGAAACTTGCCCGCTTTGAATTCAAAATTAAGGTCGCGAAGGTTTTCGTAGATCGCTTCCTTGCGCTCGCGGAGGTAGACGACGCGGGTCTTTTCCGGTCCCAAATACAATTTTCCAGGCAGATAAAAAACATAAACCAGCGCACCGATCGTGATCAGAATGCAAGTCAGCAGTTCGATGCTCATATTTCGGTGTCCTTCCTGGCTTGAGCGCGGAAATGCTCAAGCTCTGCTCCGTGGACGGCGCCAACGGCTCCGGCAGGCAGCACCAGCGGACGCGATCTCCAGGCGCGCACAATCACCGCAACCATCGCGATGCCCAGCACCAAAACAAGATATGGCATGATCCATGCCACCCGGTTAAAGCCAGTCTTGGTCGGCGCGGCCATCACGGTTGTGCCGTATTTCTGTACGAATCCTTGCAGGGTCAGATCGTCATTGTCGCCTCGGTCCACGGCGGCGATCAGTTCGGCGCGCATGCGCTCGGAGTAAGCGCAGCCCACGTGGTTGCATTCGAGCAGGATCTGATTGCAGCCGCAAACACACATCATGCGGTGGCCAAGATCGTTGACGCGGGCGGATTCGTCGCCCGCACCGAGCACAGCAAACACGGCCAGCGCTAGCGCAAGCAGTTGAGCGCTACGCTTAAAAAACATTTCTGTCATTCCGAGGAGCGCAAGCGACGAGGAATCTGGGCTTGGGCGGGCGCCGCTAAGACCCCAGATCCCTCGCTTCGCTCGGGATGACAACTTTGTCAGCCACCCTCGGGTCCGCATCAGTCTCCCGCTCCCACCGGTTCGGCCCGCATTCGAGCCGGGGCAGGGACCCGCACTGGTACCGCGGAGGGGATCAAGGCCACGATCGTGCCGGCAATAATGATCCACACGCCAATCCAAATCCACATGACCAGAGGATTCAAATGCACCTTAATGATGGGGCGCCCCGTCTGCGGATTCTGTCCCTCGTACACCACGTACAGATCTTCTTGCGGGGTCGAGCGGTTAGCGACCATGGTCGAAGTCTGCTGGCTTGCCTTGTAGAAACGACGCTCGGGGTTGAGCGTGGCAATCTGCTTTCCGTCCTTGAAGACGTTCATCACCGCCCACTCGCTGCCATAATTCGGATTGTCATCCTGGGTATAAGACTGGCAGACCAGCGTGTAGGCGCCGATGGTCAACTTGTCGCCGAAGCCCATTTCCTGTTCTTTGTCCTGATTGAACACGGAACCGGCGAACCCGATCATGATCACGATCACGCCGAAGTGAACGATGTATCCACCATAGCGGCGGGTGTTGCGATGCGCGAGCTGCACCATGGAAGCGAACAGATTCTGGCCGGTATGACGGCCAATCACGCGGCCCCCTCGGACGAACTCGGAGATTACCGTCAAAGCCACCAGTGCGGACAACATGATAGTCATCAGCGAGTAGAAGTACGAGACGTCCTTCCACGGTTTCATGCCGAGCGCGACCAGCAGCACGCCGGTTGCGAGGGCGCCGATCGCCGGCCACAAGAAATTGCGTTTTAAGCTCTCGACCGATGTCCTGCGCCATGCCAGCAGCGGCCCGACTGCAGTCAGCAGCAGAAGCAACAACGCCACTGGTACGTTCACGCGATTGAAGAACGGCGGTCCTACCGTAACCTTGGTTCCCTGCACCCACTCTGAGAGCACTGGAAAGAGTGTTCCCCACAGCACCGTAAAGCAGGCAACCAGCAGCAGCAGGTTGTTGAACAGGAAACTGGATTCGCGCGAGATCAGCGATTCCAGCTTGTGTTCGGTGCGGAGATGCGAGCGATTCTTCACATAAAAGAAGAGGCAGGTGGCGAATATGATGGCGAGAAATGCAACGAACCAGTCGCCGATGGAAGATTGCGCAAAGGCATGCACGGAACTCACTACGCCGCTGCGGGTCAGGAAGGTGCCAAAAATCGAAAGCATGAAGGTGGAGAAGATCAGCCACATGTTCCACGTCTTCAGCATGCCGCGTTTTTCCTGCATCATTACCGAGTGCAGGAATGCGGTGCCGGTGAGCCATGGCATCAGGGAGGCGTTTTCGACTGGGTCCCATCCCCAATAACCACCCCATCCTAGGACCGAGTAGGCCCAGTGCGCGCCGAGAAAGACTCCGCAGGTTAGAAACCCCCAGGTCACCATGGTCCAACGACGAGTAATCTGGATCCACTTCTCACCGGGGTAGCGCATGATCAAGGCGGCTAGGGCGAAGGCAAACGGAACCGTAAACCCGACGTAGCCCAAGTACAGCATAGGCGGGTGAATCACCATCTCGGGATACTGCAACAGAGGGTTGAGTCCGGTGCCATCGGCGGGTAACGCACCTTGCATTACGCCAAAAGGATTTGCGGCGAAGTTCAGCAACAATAAAAAGAAGACCTGGACGGCGGCAATAATGACCGACGCGTGCGCGAACAGGCGAACATCAGTTTTATATCGCAGCCTGAGGACGAGTCCGTAAGCAGAGAGCAGGAGGGCCCAGAACAGCAGCGATCCTTCTTGCCCTGACCAAAGCGTGGCGAACTTGTAAGGTGCGGGCAGATCGCGATTGCTGTGATGAAAAATGTAGGCGATAGAGAAATCATTCTGGAAGGCCGCCACCACCAGCACCACCGCGGCGAGGAAAACTACCGCGAAGCTGGCGATGCCGGCGCGCCGGGCGGTTTCACCCAACCGTTCGGAACTCGGTGCCTTGCTGACGAGCGCCAGAATGCCAGCCAGGAACGAATAGGCACACAGGGCCAGCGCGAGGAGGAGCGCAAAACTGCCTATTTGCGACATGGGGGAATCCTAGCCGTATTTTTTCAGAAACACTTCCCCGAAGCAACCGCGAAGTCTAGAAACCCCGAAATTTCCAGAACTTGCTCAGTCTCGGAACTGGACAGGGCTGGAGTATCCCGGAAGCCTGCGGAGCTTTGCTCAGCCGTCCGGACGAGGGCGTCCGGGCCTACGTGTGCGTCGTGACCGGCGGAATTTTCTCGCCGCTATGCGGTCTGCTGATGGGGTTGGCGAGCGAGAACTTCGCGCTCGGCTCTGAGCCAGTCCTCATTCTCGAAACCAGGAGTGCTCCCCCGCTCCTGATATAACTGATACGCGCGCTCACGGATTTTCGCTTCGAGGTCAGCTGGAGAGCTGTTCAGAGGCGAGGTCTTCCGAATCAGAGACACAGAGCCGGCCTCGGGCATGGTGATGACTTGGTTGTTGGTGGCCTTGGGGGTGCGGGGAGTCTTTGCTTTAGCCATGATCGTACTCCTTCGGACTGATAAGTCCATGAATTAGAAAAGTTTATAAGTGACCGCATACACGGCGGCCCTACCTGATGGAACCCCACAAAATGCATGTAATAGATTGAAGTAATGATATACCGAAAAGCTGTGGATTTGTGCGAAAGGTGGAAAGAATTAATCTCTCTGAAACATTGATTTTCTGAATAACGGGTTAGTAGAAGTCATGCGAACTGGTTTCGGCGCGGGTGATGGAGAGCGGCAATACCCGTTCGGCTTTGACGGAGATGACATTATCTTGATTCTGCAGGATGCCTTCCACCATGAGAAACTGCGCGGAACTTAGCAGCAGCCGGTTTTTCTGAAACAGATCGGGGGTGACGATCGCATTGGCTACTCCGGTCTCGTCTTCGATACTGAGAAAAACGAAACCTTTGGCGGTGCCGGGACGCTGGCGGCAGATGACGCATCCTCCAATGCGCAAATGCTGTCCGTCGGGAATGCGGCTGAGTTCACTGGCTTTGTGGACGCCCATCGCTTGCATTCGTGCGCGGTGATAGGCCATGGGGTGCGGCCCGACCGTCATGCCCGTTCCGCGGAAGTCTGCGACCAGGCGTTCTTCCTGGTTCATGGGACACAGCGGGGAGTTGGCGTCGGGCTCCGATAATTCGTCGAGCAACGGGCCGGAATGGCGGACGGCGCGTTCGACTTGCCAGAGAGCGTCGCGGCGATGAAGTTTTGTAGAGACGTAACAACCTACGTCTGTACAGCTTTTGATTTCATTCAGCGCTCCAATTTCCGCCAAGGTGTTCAACTCATCTTTGCGCAACTCGGGCACACGATGGACCAGATCGCGAATAGAAACAAATGGAGAGAGGTTACGTTGCTGGACCAGCGACTGAGCGGCTTCTTCACGTAATCCGCGGGCATAGCGCAGGCCTAGGCGTAGTAAAACACTGTCAGCTTTTGCAACAACAACCGAACTGGCTGATTGCTGATTGCTGAGTGCCGAGTGCTCTAACGTACACTGCCATTCTGACTTCGTTACATCGATTGGTAATACCTTGAGGCCATGCCGTTGCGCATCTTTCACGATCGTGGCTGGACGATAAAAGCCCATGGGCTGGTTGTTGAGCAGGGCAGCGGTGAAGGCGGCGAGGTAGTGACATTTCAAATAGGCGCTGGCGTAGGCGATGAGCGCGAAGCTGGCAGCATGAGATTCAGGGAATCCATACAGAGCGAACGAAGTGATGGAAAGAATAATCTGCTCCTGGGCCTCATGCGAGATGCCGTTGCGTTCCATGCCGCTTCGGAGCCTGGCCTCGATGTCTTTCATGCGGGCTTGCGAGCGCTTGAATCCCATGGCGCGGCGTAGCTCTTCAGCTTCGCCGCCGGTGAAATTGGCAGCAACCATTGCGATGCGTAGCAATTGCTCCTGGAACAGAGGTATGCCCAGAGTGCGAGCCAGCACGGGTTCGAGCGAAGGATGCAAATGGTTCACGGCCTCGCGTCCCATGCGGCGCCGCAAATAAGGATTCACCATCTGCCCCACGATTGGTCCCGGGCGAATAATGGCGACTTGCACCACGATGTCATAAAAACATTTTGGACGCAGGCGCGGCAGGCACGACATCTGCGCCCGGCTCTCGATCTGAAACATGCCAATCGTGTCTGCCTTCTGCAGAGTGGAATACACCGTGGGATCGTCGGACGGCAGATGGGCAAGGTTTACTTCTTCGCCGTGATGGTTGTGAATGAGCTGCAGGGAATCTTCGAGCACGGCCATCATTCCTAAGCCGAGCAGGTCTACCTTGATGATGCCTAGATCCGCGCAATCTTCTTTGTCCCACTGCACCACGACGCGGCCCGGCATCGATGCAGGTTCTAGAGGCACGACGGAATCGAGCTGTCCCTGACAAATCACCATGCCGCCGGAATGTTGTCCGAGATGACGCGGCAAATCCTGCACCGCAACACACAACTCGAAATATTTGCGTAGCCGGGGATGATTCAAATCCAATCCCGCATCGCGGAAGCGATGATCGAATGTGTCGTTGGTGTCGCGATATTCCCAGGTGGAAACGGCGGTTGATACCTTGTCGAGGGTTTCGGGATCAAAACCCAGAGCCTTGCCCATTTCGCGCGAAGCCATGCGGCTGCGATAAGTGATGACGTTGGCGGTCATGGCAGCGCCGCGCTTGCCGTAGCGTTTGTACAAATACTGGATCACGCGTTCGCGCTGGTCGCCGCTGGGAAGATCAAGGTCGATGTCAGGCCACTCGCCTCGTTCCTCAGAGAGAAAACGTTCGAAGAGCAACTCCATTCTGACGGGATCGACTGCGGTGATGCCTAGCGAATAACAGACCGCACTGTTGGCAGCGGAGCCGCGTCCTTGCACCAGGATGTTTTGCTCGCGGCAGAAGCGGACCAGATCCCAGACAATCAGAAAGTAGCCGGCGAGGTCGAGCTTTTCGATGAGTTTTAGTTCGCGCTCAATCTGGCAGCGGGCGCGAGTCTGCAGTTCCGATGTAGATCGGCCATAGCGTTGCTGAAAGCCTTCCCGAGTGCGTTCCCGCAGGAAGGACATCATGGTTTCGCCTTCGGGCACGGGATATTTGGGGAATTCATATCCCAGATCTTTGAAAGTGAATGCGAGACGGGAAGACAGTTCTACGGTGTTTGAAATCGACTCGGGAAGATCGACGAAGAGCGCTTGCATCTCTGGTGACGATTTCAGATAACGCTCGGAATTGCGCGCCAACAGCCGTCCCGCGCTGGCCAGCGTGCGATGGTGACGTATGGCGGTGAATACATCGCAAAGCTCACGCTCCCGAGCAGTCGCATAAGAAATGCCATTGGTCGCCAGCAAAGGAAGCTGGCGCGTACGAGCAATTTCGATGGCGGCGTGATTGCGCGCTTCCTGCTCCCGATGAAAATGCCGTTGTAGTTCTACGTAGACGTTGTCCCGGCCAAAAATGTTTGCCAGCCACTCGACGCAGCCGCGCGCTTCTTCGAAACCGCCGTGAGAGAGAGCAAGAGCAAGGGGGCCGTCATCGTCTCCGGTAAGGCAGATGAGTCCGGCGGCATGTTCTCGCAATTCGTCTTCCCGCACGGCGCCTTCGCCTTTGGCCGCGCGCAGCTTCATTTTCGTAATCAGACGGCAGAGGTTTTGATATCCGAGGCGGGAAGAGACGAGGAGTGGAAGACGAAAAGAATTGCCAATTTCTGATTTTCGATTGCCAATTTTATGTTTGGAGTTTTGCGGAAGTGATTCCAGCGGCAATTGGCAATTGGCAATTGGCAATCTTTCACATGTTACCTCCGCTCCAATGTGTGCTTTAATCTTCGTTTTTTTCGCCGCCATGTGGAAACGCGGAGAGCCATAGACGCCGTCGCGATCGAGTAATGCCATTGCGGGCATGTTCAAATTGGCGCAAGCGGCGACCAGACTCTCTGGCAGGGAGGCACCTTCAAGAAAACTGAAAGCGGAACGGGAGTGAAGCTCGATGTACATTGAAAGAAGCACTCAGCAATTAGCATTTAGCACTTAGCTAATAGATCGGTATTCCACCTACTGGCTGAGTGCTGAATGCTGAGTGCTGATTTAGTCATACGTTCCTTCCAAAAACCATTTCCCGCTGAGCCGATCATGGACCAAGCGATACAAAGCGATGCCAGTTTCTCCTTGCACTGCGATGTCCCATTCGTCGCGCGCCCAGCCTTCCTGCTCCCACCAGTCTCCGGACGAGCGCCATGGTCCGGCCGCCCAGAGAATTTCTCCCTGCATTTCTTTGCATTTTGGGCACGTGATACACGCAGGCTTGCTGTCCCGCATGGTCACGACGGTTTCGATTGGGGGACGGAAAATACGCAGCGCAGTCACCAAATCGCAGGGCGCATCATCGCAAAGCGCATCAATATTCTGAGCATCGACGTAGGTGGAGCAAGGCTTCAGCCTTGCACTAACCGCGCTTTTAAAATTAACGGGCTTTAGCCCGCGAGGTTCGCTGGGCGCGAAGCGCTGCATGCGGAATCCCTCGGGACGATGCGTGTCCAGCAGTTCCAACGATCCCACTTTGTCTTCTCCGACGATGCCCGCAATCCTGGCCAGCGTAAGCTCGAGTTTTTCCGGTTCGGGCGTGGGAGGAAGAAAAAGTCCGTTCTGCGCCGCCCGCGGTCGCACCGGTTCTGCCGCTAAATGAATCTTGACGATGGGAGCGCCGGGAGGATGCGCCTTCAAATCAAGTTGCAACAGTTTGAGAAAAGTTCTGCAGTCAAGCAAGGGGACGGGAAGCCGGAGGGTGCGGCTAAACAGACCGTGTGGGGACGGGCGCCCTCGCCCGTCCAGGCCGAGTGCAAGCTCGGCAGATTCAGCCACTACACTCATTTCCTCACTCTGATACCCGTTTTGCAATTCCAAATCGAGCCGTAACTCTTGGGTTGCTAACGCGCGGGCCTCCAGACGAGCACACAGTTGCTCCAATAACCGTCCTAGCAGAAATGCCAGGGGCTCCAACAGCACCAGAGGATATTCCAGTTCAATCACTTCCTCGAAAATCAGTGGCGGCTCGACCGGAACTAGTGTGCGGGAAGTGAGGCCACGTGCCAGTTTTTGTAAATGAATTCCAGCCTGCCCCAAGCGCTCACTCAGTGCGACGTCCGGCAATGCCGCCAGATCGCGCAGCTTGCGAATCCCCCAGCGGTTAAAGGTTTCCAATAACTGCCCGGATTCCGGAACCGAGTTCCCAAACAATACTTCCACCGGCAAACTGCCCAACATTTCAGCTTCTTTGCCTTCCGGAATCACGGTCACGCCAGAAAATCCTCGAGCTGCCAGCGCAGCCGTATCTGGATTGCTCGCCACGGCCACGCTGGTCTCCAGTCCGAGATCGGAAGCGCGGCGTGACAAAGCGCGCGCAATTTTTGGCAGAGGGCCAAAAAGCGGCTGCAATCCGGCAAGATCCAACACGATTGTGTCGCAGCCCGCGGCTTCCACTCGTGGCGAAAACGACTGCGCGCAATCGAGCAGCGCAGCGTGGGCAGCGGCTTCTTGTGGCAGAGAGCGCGCCCGCAATACCAAACCGCTACATGCTTCTATCTGCAGTTTGGTCATTTCCGGAGTCACTCCAGCGCGGCGCGCGTTTTCATTCACCGCAAAAAGTTTTTGCAGCGGAGCTTTGCCTTCGAGCACAACCAGAGACTGCGCGCGCAACTCCGGTTCAGCGCGCACCAGCGCCTCCACGGGAAAATCAGGAACGAAGATGCAGGCAAAGGGCATGATTGATTGAGCGATTGACTCATTGAGCGATTGACTCATTGAGTCATTGATTCATTACTGATTGCAGCACAGGACAATGAATCAATCACTCAATGGCTCAATGATTCAATTCCTCATCCCGCTCGTACTTTCGTTGTGAACTCAGTCGTAACCAATCCAGCCGGTTTGCGCTCCAGCCGGGAGCGCAAAAGTTCTCCTTGCACCTGAATTCCATTCAGAAGCTGCGCATGAGCCGGAGCTTCTGCTGAAAGCTGACAGCTGAGAGCTGACAGCTTTTTCCCCGAGACTTTCAACAGCAGCGAGGCGCAAGTTTGGGCACACGGTACCCGGCTAATGACAAACAACACCGTAGCTGTGTGCTCTACGGCACGTTGGAAACGAAACCATGAGGTCAACGGAATGCGGCGTGCCATTTTCTCTGGAGTATCGCCGAGATCGATAATCACCAGCCCAAAGCCGCCGCTTTGCAAAAGCAAATCAGTGACTCGCAAGGCCTGCTCGACTGGCTTTTCGCTTTTTTCATTCTTCTCTGTGCCTCTATGCCTCTGTGGTGAACCTGATTTCTGCAAACGCACCCCGCATCGTATCCACAGCATTTTTTCAAAATTCACTCCCGCAGCCGCAGCCGAGTGAGGATTGAAAGCGTCGCTGATGTCCACCAGAGCACACACTTCCTGCCGCTGAGTCGCTGCCGCCAAAGCGGCCAACAATACACTGGTGCGGCCGGACGAGGCCGGCCCGCAAACCTCAGCCAGGCCTCCGCGCGGAAACCCGCCAGTAAGCGTATCGATCTCGCGAACCCCACTGGAAACCATCTGCGGAATCGGCCGCACTTCCAATCGCGACGCTGAAGTCACCCCAGCGAGCTTGGGCATTGCCGACAACGACAAGCGTTTGAAATCCAGCGTGGACCAGGCCGGAGCATCAATGGCAATAGGTCGGCCTACGGCCGCATTAAAAACCAGCGGTAAAGACGACATGGGAACCTCAGGATTTCAGGGAACGTTCAGGGCCGTGATCAGGCTCTGGGGCGGATTATGATATTCGCCTTTTATTCGCTTTTAGATTGTTCTACTGTCAGGTGAGGGTTGTCAAGTATATAAAAATTAATTGCTGCACATGATCAAATCCAGGAGGAAGGCAACACCACTTTCTAAGACTGCGGCTTTGTTATAATCAGCGTCGGCTTTGTGGCGCTATCGTCTAGGGGTTAGGACGGAAGATTCTCAATCTTCAAACCCGGGTTCGATTCCCGGTAGCGCTACCAACTACATCTTTGTCGGCTTCCACCTGTTCTAAGCCCTTGAACA
>Ga0187818_10001165_pt1 | contig 10468 bp, 3 predicted proteins | sample NC_wetland_sal_i_14_FD_130581 | JGI IMG/M metagenome (GOLD analysis project Ga0187818, IMG submission 130581) | Wetland sediment microbial communities from Neuse River Estuary, North Carolina, USA - SO4_3 | ecosystem: Environmental > Aquatic > Freshwater > Wetlands > Sediment | place: USA: North...
AGAAATCGCGGCCGGTTATCGCCTGGCCTGCCAGGCCGTCGCCCTCAGCGACGTACGCGTGGAGATACCGGCCGAATCGTTGACTGCCCCGCAACGCGTGCAGGTTGAAGGGGAGGATCTCAAGGTCAAGCTCCAGCCCATAGTGTTCCCAGTCGATGTGAACATCGCCCCGCCGAGCCTGAATGATCTAAGGTCAGATCTGACACGCGTGCGAAGTGTGATTCCCTCCGGTAACGGTGAAGTGGAGTTTCCACGTACTGTTCTGGTCTCTCTGCCAGAGAAGTTGCGTTCTCAAGATTGGTCGGCCCGGCTCGCTATGCGCCATGTGAGTTGGGGCCGCCGGGTGGTTGGCGTGTTGCCACCGCGTAGCCGTATGTTTGGTTTGGCGGTGGACATTGGTACTACGAAGCTCGCTGCCTACCTCATAGATCTGGAAAGCGGCGAAACCGTCGGCAGGATGGGAGCACCAAATCCACAGATCGCGTACGGCGAGGATGTGATCAGCCGCATCTCCTTTGCGAATGAGAACCCGGAAGGACTGACCCTCCTGCAGAGCAAGATCGTCCAAGCCATTAATCATCTGGCCGCTGAGCTTTGCGCCGGGGCCGCCGCATCGCAGGAACAGATCGTCGACGCTGTAGTGGTCGGCAATACGGTCATGCACCACCTCTTCGCCGGGTTGCCTATCCACCAATTGGGCATTGCACCTTTTGTGTCCGTAGTCTCAGAGAAGCTCGAGATTCCCGCCGAGCAAGTCGGACTTTCGCTGTCATCTGGCGCTATGGTTTATCTGCCACCGAACATTGCCGGCTATGTGGGCGCTGATCACGTAGCCATGCTGTTGGGTAGTGGCATTGATCAGAGCCGCCGGACCATGCTCGCCATCGATATCGGAACGAACACCGAGATCAGCCTGGCGTATCGCGGGCGCGTTCTGAGTTGTTCCTGTGCGTCTGGCCCGGCGTTTGAGGGAGCGCATATTGCGCACGGGATGCGTGCGGCGCAAGGTGCTATTGAGCGCGTGCGCATCATCGACAGCAAAGTCTGCACTCACACGATTGGCGGCGTACCTCCCGTGGGGATCTGCGGATCTGGCATCCTGGATGCCGTGGCTGAGATGCTGGCAGCCAATGCGTTGGATAAGCGAGGAAATTTCCGCAAAGACAGCCCCTTCATCCGTCAGTCAGGTAGCCGGTCCGAGTTTCTTCTGGCGCCGGCTGCAAGTACCGGACACGGGAGCGACATTGTTGTTACGCGCCAGGATATAAACGAAATTCAATTAGCCAAGGCCGCGATTCGCGCGGGCATCGAGATACTATTGCGGGAAGCCGGGATAGACCATCGCGACATCGACGAGATCGTGATCGCCGGCGCCTTCGGTTCTTACCTCGATGTTAGGAGCGCCATTCGGGTGGGACTATTTCCTCCGCTTCCGCCCGACCGATTCAGGCAGGTAGGCAACGCCGCAGGAACGGGAGCTAGGCTGATGTTGCTTTCAGGTGAACGGCGCCGGATAGCCGAAGAGACCGCTCAACGGGTCGAGTACGTTGAGTTGACCAGCCACCCCGAGTTTTCCGAATGGTTTACGAGAGAATTGCATCTTTGACCAAAGCACTCGCCAACTTTTCCTTTGAATGATTCAGGGAAAGTAGAAGGGCCGCCTGAAGCTTTCAGGAGGGCGAGTTCCGCCATAACGGCTTCGGGTTCGGTAGGAGGTTCGATCGTCCACGCGCCAGCATGGGCGAAAAGGGTCTTAAGCTGTTCGGAAAATTTGTGACCTACGTCACCGCATTCTCGATTTGGGCGGTTTAGCCTTTCAATCGTCGACGGCAGAACGGGTCCGGCCAAGTGGCATGGACCAGTCCGAAGCAGTCCGGGTGATTCGCTCAGGAGGGCAACTCCTTGAACTACCAAACCCGAAAACAACCGACCTAAGCCCGTCCGCTCGGCCGCACATTCATCGAACTAACTCGCGTCGGGCAGAAAGCGTAACCACCAGGCATGGATTTTACTTCTGCGGTTGACTCCAGAGGGCAGTTGAAATACATTTCGTGCCGACATAGAGATCAAGATCGTTCCCTTAGTTGAAACAGCTCCCGTGCTTGTTGAAGCTTGAGACCGCACTCAAGGGGGTGTTGCGATGAACCAGCGGAGAGTGCAGACGCTTCTGGTTGCTACCGTAATTTTCCTAGCACACGCGGTGCAAGCCGCCACCACCGGTACGATCCGCGGCACCGTGGTCGATCCCAGCGGAGCGGTGGTCAGCAACGCGCAAGTCGCGGTTACGAACGAAGCTACCAATGAGATGCGCAACATGCCTACCGACTCCAGCGGCACCTTTCAGTTTCTGCTCTTGCCCGTCGGGGACTACACGCTGCGTATCGAGCATTCCGGCTTCAAGAGCTACATCCTGCGCGCCATCCACCTGGACGTCAACCAGGTCGCTAGCTTCACGGTGAACCTGCAGGTTGGCCAGGTGGAATCGACGGTCGAGGTACTGGCCAACCCGGTGCAGATAGACACAACCAGCACGCAGGTGGGCACCGTAATCGATACGCGCCCCATCGAGGATCTACCGCTGAATGGCCGCAACGTGTATCAACTGGTCTCGCTGCAGCCGGGTATCAGCGTACCCGGACAGGGCATCTCCAACCCAGTAGGGACAGCGGACCCGAACAATCCTATCTTTGCCTTTCGCCAGCAGGGTGCGCCTCTGGTGTTCTCCAGCGGCGGTGGCCGCCTGGTCATGAATAACTTCATGGTGGATGGCGGCGACACCAACGGAACGCTGGAGAATCAGGCGGTGGTCCGCATCATCCCCGATGCGGTGGAAGAATTCCGCGTGCTCACCAACACCTTCAACCCGGAGTTCGGAACGAACTCGGGTTCGGTGGTCAACATCATCACCAAGTCAGGGAGCAACAATTGGCACGGCGGTGTGTTCGAATTCCTGCGCAATGATGTGTTGAATGCTCGCAATTACTTCGAGACTACCGGCAAGGCCCCGTACAAGCTCAACCAGTTCGGTGGCACTTTCGGCGGACCGATCCGCAAGGATAAGACGTTCTTTTTTGTCAGCTATGAGGGCAGCCGCGAACGTCGCGGTGTCCCAGGTAGTCCGGTTACGGTGTTTTCCGATGCGGAGCGTGGGGGCAATTTCAGCGATCGGGAGGCGAACTTCGCCGGCGCAGTGAGCAGTTCGTTATGCTTCCCGCGGGACAGCACCCCGGTCAAGTGCTACGCGTCCGGAACTCCCTACAGCACGATCTTTCCCAATGCAACCATTCCCGCCCAGAATTTCGACCCAGTCTCCACGACGGTTATGGGGTTCATTCCGCACGCGAATGTTGGGGACCACTTCTTGACCATTACCCCGCTTCAGCCGAACGACTCCGATGAGTTTACCGTCAAGCTCAACCACCAACTTAACGACAAGAACAGGCTCTCGGTCTTGTACTTCTTCGACGACGGTTTTGTCCAGAAGTTCGGGCTGGGCAACATGCCCGGGTTTCCGGTCACCACTAATGAGCGTGACCAGTATGTCAATATCTCCGAGACCTGGGTCATCAGCTCGCGCAGCCTAAACGAGATCCGAGTTTCGTACCTGCGAGATTCGCGGGGCGCGGAGGAGGAGCCCGTCACCCCGGCTGCGCCCTCTTCGTTCGGATTTGTGGGAATCAAAACCGGAGAACCGGCGTCACTGCAGAGTATCCCTGTGATCAACATTTCCGGGGGGCCGGTGATTGGCGGTCAGGGATTCGGCTCCGGCGGCGGCATCGATATCGAAAACGTTTACATGTTCGCGGATAATTTTTCTCGCGTGATGGGGAATCACACCCTGAAGTTTGGCGGTGACTACCGCAGCGTACAGCACAAGCAGCAGGAGGTATTCGTCTTCGACGGCGACTTCGTTTTCGGCGGGTTCGGGGCCAACAGCACGGGCGATCCCTTCGCCGACTTTCTGCTTGGCTTACCGGACAGCTATTCGCAGGGCAGCGCTTCCTATGAGCGTTTGCATTCGAATGGTTTCGACTTCTACGGACAAGATACCTGGCGCATGCGTTCCAATCTGACAGTGAACTATGGCCTCCGCTGGGAGCTAGTCACGCCTTTCGTGGACAAAGCCGATGCCATGTCGGTGTTCCGTTTTCCTCCCGCGCCCGGCCAGCCCGCACCGCAATCGCATGTCTTTCCCACAGCCCCGCCGGGCCTGCTCTTCCCTGGCGATCCCGGCGTGCCGCCGGGCCTGACACAAACCTATTACAGGTCTTTTGCCCCGCGGATTGGGCTGTCCTATGCTCCTGGCTGGCTGGGCCGGGACAAGTTGGTGATCAAAACCGCGTACGGGATGTTTTACAACCCAATTGAGCAGTCTGTTTTACTTCAGTTCAATGGCGATCCGCCTTATGGTGGAAGCTCGTTCGTCTCCGCTCCCGGCTTTGCCAGTCCTTTCACCAATCAGTCCGGGACGACATTGCCCAGCCCCTTCCCGTTTCAGATTCCCAACCGCGGGCAGTCGATCGACTTCGAGAGGTTCTTCCCAATCTACCAATACGGTAATTTTCCACCCAACACACGTTCGCAATACCTGGAGCAATACAACCTGGGTGTGGAATATCAACTCAGTCCCACCATGGTGGCCGGCGGTGCGTACGTAGGCAGCCAGGGGCATCGGCTGCTCGCCAGCTATGACGGCAACCCGGGTAATCCCCAGTTGTGTCTGCAACTAGCCGCACAAGGCCTTGGCTGCGGTCCGTTCGGTGAAGATGTTACCTACACCTTACCATCCGGTAAAACGCTCTTCGGCACCCGCCCGGCCGGGGTTTTTTCCAACGACCCCGCCGCAGGGCTGGAGGCGTTTGGCAGCATCTTTACCATCAACTCGATCGCGAATTCGGCTTACAATTCCGGGCAATTTCGCTTTGAACGACGAGGAACTAACTTGGAGTTCCTGGCGTCCTACACATTCTCCAAGTCCTTGGACAACGCTTCCGGCTTCGAGAATCTGTTGAACCCCTTCTGCTTCAAGTGTGACCGCGAGTTGTCCGGGTTTGACGTACGCCATCGCTTTGTCCTCAGCTACACGTACCGTCTACCCTTCGGGCGGTTCGCGCCCAGCAGCGGATGGGAGCGTGGTCTGCTGAACGGCTGGGAAGTCGGCGGAATTACGACCTTCCAGAGCGGCATTCCCGTGCGTCTGGTCGATCTTGTATCGGATAACTCCCTCACCGGCGGATATGACTTCGAACCCGCCGACCGGCCCAGCATTGTGGGCCCCGTTCGAATCCAGGATCCACGCACTTCGGGTTGCGCTTTCGGTAGTGGCCCGGGAACCGGAACGCCATGCAGTTCTCAACCCAATATGTTCTTCAACCCCAACGCCTTTGCCTTTGAGCCTTTAGGACAGATCGGCAACGCGCGTCACGATATGTTCCCCGGACCGGGCGTGAACAACTGGGATTTCTCCGTCATCAAGCGCACGCAGATCAAAGAGCGCTACAGCTGGGAATTTCGCACGGAATTCTTCAACGTCTTTAATCACGCTCAGTTCCTGAACCCGGATGGGAACATCGGCGACGGTATCAATTTTGGGCGCGTTACGCAGGCGCGTGATCCACGCTTTATCCAGTTCGCCACAAAACTGAACTTCTAGCTATGGACGGCGATTGGGTACCTCGACTTGGGCAGTCGCACGGGCCAGCGTGGTAACCTGTAGCCCGGATGAGCCGCCGGGCAGCGTTAATTCTTAGAGAACCAGAGATCCGTTCTCTGCTCGATCCCGCTGGCTGCCTGCAGGCCGTCGAAAGCGCATTCAGCGCTTACGCCAGAGGCCAAGCCGAACTTCCCGCCGTCATCAACCTCGACGTTCCTGACCACCGTGGCGAAGTGCATGTGAAAGCCGGCTACCTGCACACTGTCCCTTACTATGCCGTCAAGATCGCATCGGGATTCCTGGACAACCCACACTTTGGTCTTCCCTCCAGTGATGGAATGGTGCTCGTGTTCGACGCGAAGACCGGGGTCCTGGCTGCCCTTCTGCTCGATAACGGCTACATTACTGACCTGCGCACTGCAGCTGCGGGAGCCATCGCAGCAAAGCATCTCGCCCGAGCAACGGTAGAAACAGTCGCAGTGATTGGCTCCGGCGCCCAGGCACGCTACCAGGTCCGCGCGCTTGCGCTCGTCAGACAATTTCGTGAAGTCAGGGTTTGGGGACGACATCACGAAAGAGCCGAAGCCTGCGTAAATGACCTCGCACGCGAAACGGCAACCAATTGTCGAGTCGTGCTGAGTTCATCTGTTCGCGAAGCCGTAGAGTCAGCAAACATCGTGATTACGGTAACGGCCAGTCGTGAACCTCTGCTGCAGGCCGACTGGATCGCTAAGGGCGCGCTCGTAATCGCCGTCGGGTCCGACGGCCCCGACAAGCAAGAATTGGATGTGAACGTACTCGCCCGCGCGGACCGGGTCGTGGCTGACAGCCTGCCTCAATGCTTACGTCTGGGCGAGATTCATCACGCCGTCGAGAAGGCGGCGATCGCAAAAGACAAAGTGACGGCGGAGTTAGGAGAGATTACGGCGGGTATTAAACCGGGCAGAACTTCCGACCACGAGATCATCGTCTGCGACTTGACTGGGGTCGGCGTGCAGGATGTAGCCGCCGCCTCACTCGTGCTCGAACGTGCGCTTCAAAACAGAAAAGGCGAATGGCTCTCCCTGTAAGCAGGACCTCTCAGGCTGCGCCTCGACGCGGAATCACCGAACGCGCCGCGCGTGATCGAGATCTCTTTCCAGAGAGCTGTCTGAGTGTGATATCAACGCGCGCCAACCCTCGAAGCGTATAGTCAATGTCGTATCCATAGCCCACACGGATGTATTTCCCCACGCCAAAGTGATGTCCCGGAGTAATGAGTACCGATTGCTCTACTCGCAACTTGTCAAAAAGAGCGGATGACGAAATCGGCAGCTTGTAGCCGACAAAAGCGATGGCACCCGCTACGGGCGGGATATACGTGAAGATATCGTCATGACTGTGAATCCAGCCTTCCAGACGTGGGAGGTGGGCACGAATAATCCCCCGAGTACGCTGCAAGGTTGCTTCGCGCCGCGCCGGCTCCATGACAATTCGCGCAAGACGGTCCGAAAGATAGGTCGGCGTGAGCGTGGTGTAGTCTCTGTATTGACAGAGCCTGGCCACAGTTTTCGCAGGCCCAACAATCCATCCAATTCGCAGGCCCGGCAGCCCGAAGGCCTTCGAGAGACCCGAGGTAAGAAGTAGTTTGTCGTAACGTCCCCAGAAAGTCGGGGAAATCGGGCCCTCCACTTCGGCCCCTCGGTAGATCTCATCCGCGAGAAGCCACGCATTGACCTTGCGGGCAACACGAACAATCTCGTCCATTTCGGATTCCGTAAGAACGCCGCCCGTCGGGTTATTGGGATTGGTGACTACAATCAGGCGCGTCTTTCTTGTGACCGCGCGCTTCAGGCTCTCGACATCAAGCGCCCAGCGCATCCTGCCATTTTCCTGACGCTCCACAAGGTGGAAGGCGTCCGCATTTCCGCCGTAGGCGCGAGCCAGCCCCCAGGTTTGCAGATAATTGGGCAGCATGACTGCAGTCCGATCTCCCTTTTCCAGCAGACCCCACAGGGCCGTGTAGTTCGCCTCCGAGCCACCATTCGTCACCAGTATCTGGTCGGCAGTCGCTCCGTGAAACTGCGCGATCCGCTCTCGTAATTCCGGCGATCCATTCGACTCCGGATATTTCAGGGCCTGCGAGAAAAAGCGGGATGGATCCTCTCCTTCCAACAACTCTTCCAAACGCAGAGGGCGAACACCACTTTCCGACAGGTTATATTCAACCTCGTTCTCATACAGACACTGCGTTCTTTCCATGCGGAACAAATCGATGCGCATGACGCCTCCCGCCTTGCGGACACCTGATTCGGCGTCCGGCCGCAAAACTTTAGCAGACGAAGTCAATCGCTGTAAATGAAAGTCTCAACTGATGTTGATTACCTTGTCTCCGTACAGCAGCGCCTGCGGGCCTACTGGCCTCGGCACCTTGCGCCCCCAGCGCGGGCAATGGGATGGGCGAAGCAGTGAGTGAGTCCCTCAGCCGACGCCCCCGATTAAGCTGCGTCTTCCATTTCGCTAAGAGACGAGCATTTCGTTTGCTCGGAAACCGCATCGCATGGGCAGCATTGCCCGGAATCGTGGGAGGCGAATCCCATTGTGATTTCGCCCGACATGTCAGCGGATCATTAGGTAGCCAAACTCGTTGCCGTTCGGATTAAGAAGATCTTTCATAAAGTGTCTGGGGTTTGCGCTCAAAATTGAAAGCAATTCGAGGTGATAGCCAAAGTTCTTGGCGGGCGCCACGTTGTGACCTGCAGCGTGCGGTGTCTTGCGCATGGCACAAGCAGGGCACGGAGTCAAGGCGGTCGCAGTAGTACGATTTTGAAGCACTATGCTGTTGAAATCTGGCTTAGAAAAAACTGTTGACTGAGCCGCAGTCATTGCGTTGCGAATTGCACGGTTTAGACCTGTCGCGACGACTTCACTGGGGACCGTTACACCGCTAAAGCTGAGGAGCTGCGGTGGGGACTGAGTTTCAGGCATGATCGGCAGTCCTAAGCCTGACGCAACACCCAGGAGTCTAGGGTGGATAGCTTGTGGCTCCGGAGACCTCACCACAACCAGAACAGGTCTGATTTGTTCGACCGGTGTGATGGTCGGCACAACCGGGATATTCGCCACTTGCATGATCGGCGCAACCGTTGGTACACGAGGATAGCTCGACGTTTGGCTCGTAGGTGCGAGGTTGGTCACGCCAGGAAGATGCAATATCTGCAGTACACTGCTGCTTCTGAGGTTGAAACTTTCCCTTAAGCTCACAGGAGTGATGCCAGCATTGGCCCAATTGCTGGTCTCCGCATGTGAACTGAACGCAGCTTGTAAGTGCCGTAACGGAATGTATCCGATCCTGGGAATGCCATACCTGATGGGCCATCGCAACTGCGCTACTAGGGGTACCTTAGACGAAGAAACAGCGCCGCTGACAACCGTGAGAACGACATCGTTGCCGTTATAGGAAACACTGAAATGTTCACTTGAATTGATGCTGAGGCCATTCACATTCGTGAACGTGCCCGACAGGGAGCTGGCATTGAGGATGTCGAACGTAGTTCCAACGGCTGGGACGAAGCCGTTGAGCAACTTGACATTCAGCGTCGTGCCCGACACCAGGCTGGCAGTACCGCTGGCATCGAGTTGGTCGTATTGAGTGCCTGCTGTTTTCCCGGCAACGGAGATATCAAGGGCGCCACTGGCCGCTTGCGTATAGGTGCCATCGATGGTCAGCTTTCCCGTCGATGTGGATGAATCTCCCGGCGTAACCGTGCTAGAGTCGGACACAGCAAACAGCTGTGTCGTGCTGCCGATGGTACCTGTGCCGAATAATCCGCCGCCATTGAGATTGAGCTGCGCACCAGACGTGGTCGAAGCCGCTGCTAGAGTTCCATCGAGGGTAGTCGTCCCGGCGCTCTGAATGTAGCTGATCGCATTGCCGCTGCTGCCGCCGTTGCCCACGGTAAAAGTGCTTCCCGCACCGATAGTGAAGATCCCCGCGTTGCTGAAACTGGCGCCAGCAATAGAAAGATTTTGTCCGCCGGTCAAGGTGAATTTTCCCGACGAGGCATTGTTCGCAAAATTCGTCAGCCCGTTGGTTCCCGTCTGGTCGATGATCTGTGCTGACGGACCGGTGAGCGTCATATTAGCGGCATTGGTCACGATGTTTGCGCCATTAAACTGCAATGTCCCTCCGACCGAATAGACGCCACCGGTCAACGTCGTACCCACAAAATTGGCAAGGTTGCCATTCACCACGAAACTGCTCCCGCTTGCAACACTAAGCGTACCGGCATTATTAAATTTCCCCGCGGTGTTGAAGTTAGCCCCACCAGAAAGCGAAAAACTTCCCCCCACGATGGTGGCCAGGTTCGCGAGAGCATTGCCGCTAGTTTGATTGACGATCTCTGCGGAATTGCTGGTCAAGGAGATGTTCCCACCATCGGCTACAATGTTAGCGCCATTGAACTGGAGAACTCCGCCCACGTTATAGGTCCCTCCCGCCAGCGTGGTGCCTAACAGGTTCGTTAGGTTACCGTTGACCAGGAATTTACCCCCACTTGCGACTGTCAGACTTCCGTTGTTGGTAAAGTTGCCTGCCGTGGTGAAGTTGGTGCCACCCGACAGAGACAAGCTTCCTGCAGCCGTAATCGTAGCCAGGTTAGCCAGAGCATTCACGCCGCTCTGATTAATGATTTGCCCGGATTCGAGCGCCATGAATTTCACACAGACGGGCTCGGCTAATTCCAGCACTTGGCCCGTCGGCGTGAGGCGGCCGGTTTTCGGGTCGATGCGAAACACGACAATGTTGTCTGACTTCTCGTTGGCGGCAAATAGCAG
>Ga0187818_10001166_pt1 | contig 10468 bp, 6 predicted proteins | sample NC_wetland_sal_i_14_FD_130581 | JGI IMG/M metagenome (GOLD analysis project Ga0187818, IMG submission 130581) | Wetland sediment microbial communities from Neuse River Estuary, North Carolina, USA - SO4_3 | ecosystem: Environmental > Aquatic > Freshwater > Wetlands > Sediment | place: USA: North...
AGTTTTCCAAGGCCACCTATTCCAGATCCGGGAGTATCTTCCGATCCGCAGTCCCAGCAACCGAGATACGGGCGCAAGGTCTATTTCACTGTGTAGCCGCGCCCCTCGAGACACGCCGCCATTGCGCGATTGTACGCAATTCGTTGGTTCTGCTGAGCGGACTGTGCTGATTGGACGGCGCCCTGCTGTTGGTAAGACTGTTGTATCCGTTCGTCGCGCCGGCGGAATCCACCGGAGAGGCCGCCCATCGCCGCTCCGGCCGCAGCACCCTTGCCGGCGTTACCGGTTATGGCCCCGCCAACAGCACCGAGAGCGGCGCCACGAGTCGCACCTTTGAGAACATGAGGCTGCGAAGGCTGCTGGGGTCCGGCCGGGATCGCGGCAGTGGCTGGCGGCGGTTTGCTCGGATCAAAGCCGGTCTGCTTGACTGCCCACGTGTGGCACTCATAGCGGTCCTTGTCTTGCTGGGTCTGGCTCTGTCCTTTTGCGGGATAGACCATGAGATCCTGCGCAAAAGCCGAGCGCGCCGAGAGGATGGTGGCGAAAAGGATGAGAAAGCCGAGGCAGGATTCGAAGAGGGTCCGGTGGGGTTGGCAAAGTTTTGCACAGTGCTGTTTCATTATTCTTTCTCTGAATTTGTCGAAATGTGATCTATAGCAGACGGCCTGGTGGCATAGATCGGCCAGTACCATTAGCATATTTCGGTGGTACGGATGTATCTCGAGAGCCTGCTTCAGGGTTTTGATAGCCTCGGTCCTCTGGCCGCTGTCATTCAGAGCGATAGCATAAGCATATGAATATCCGGCATCGGCGGGATCGGCGCGCGCCGCTGCTGCAAGCAGGTCAAGCGCCTTCCTGTTTTTCTTCTGGCGCACCATTGAAAGCGCAAGCGCGTAGAGAAGCGACGCGTCCCCGGGGGAACGCTTCAACGTCGCGCGCAGAACAACATATCAGGCAAGCCGTTCAACATGGTTGATCCATCAGAATACAGGTTCCGCGAACCGCGCTCTCCAAGGCGGTTATTGCGCATCAGCTGCGCCCCGCGCTCCCTGCATGAGACGCTTTTCGTCTTCCGGCGTCAGCTTCGGCCGCTCGATGCTGATCGTCAACTTGTCGAGCTTGCCAGTGAACTCGAATGGCACCTGGTAATCCTGGTCGTCCACTGACGTTTCGGTATCCGCGCCGACATCGAAGGTCTCATCAAACTGCATTACGATGGGAATTGTATGCTCCATCTTCTGCGTTGCCACCTCCTTGCCGTCCACTTTGAGCACGCCGGTACCGCTACGACCGATGCCGCTCAGATTATTGAAGGCCAAAGTGGCAAACCCAAGGCCGTCATACTTGAAATCGAACTCCAGCGTGTGTTTGCCGGGTGAGAGCGCATCAGGACCCTGCCACTTCACTCGCTCCAATCCCAGCAGGTTCCAGGTTAAGACGGGCTTGCCCTTCAGCAGGTAGAAGCCGTAGCCGCCGAAGCGGCCGCCATTGGTGTTGATCATGCCCTCAGCCCCACCCTGAGGAATGTCGACGTCAGCGGTGATCGTGTACGACGTATTCAGCAGATTCGGCGCGTCACCGTAAGGAATGCCGGTTATCTTGCCGTGGTACGTGAAAACTGTTCTGCCCGCCGCCAAGCTCGGCTTCGGGACGATCACGCGCGTGGCCACAGACGCGTCTAGCGGCAGAATCTGGTATTTGATCGCCTCCTTCCAGAACAAGTCCTGCAACTCCTTCAGCCTGCCGGGATACTGCGACGCCACATCATCGTACTGCGTCCAGTCCCTGGTCAGGTTGTATAGCTCCCACGTCACATTTCTGGCCGGGTCCATATTCACTGGCCCAACGACATCCCACGGCGGTCGAATAACCTTCGTGCTCGCGATCCAGCCATCGTGATAGATAGCGCGGTCGGCCATCATCTCGAAATATTGGGTGTGATGCCGCGATACTGCATTGGCGCTCGCCTTGTCAAACGTGTAGGCAAGGCTCACACCCTGGATCGGTTTTTGTTTAACGCCATCCACCACCGCCGGTTGCGGTATTCCAGTTACCTCGAGGAGGGTCGGCACGATGTCAATAAAGTGAGCGAACTGATTCCGGATGCCACCAGCATCCTTGATGCGGTTCGGCCACGCGATCACGGTCCCCTGGCGGACCCCGCCAAAGTGTGAGGCGATTTGCTTGGTCCAGAGGAAAGGCGTGTCGAATGCCCAGGTCCACCCAATCGCCATATGCGGATAGGTGTGCTCCGAGCCCCACGCGTCATAGAAATATTTGAGTTGGTCTTCTACTGGCACGTTGACGCCGTTGAGTGCCGCGACCTCGCTGGGAGTGCCGGCAAGCCCGCCTTCGGCGCTGCTGCCGTTATCACCTACGATGTAGATGATGATGGTGTTGTCGAGTTTGCCCATATCCTCGACCGCCTGAATCACTCGGCCGATTTCATGATCAGTGTAAGCGAGAAATGCCGCGTAAACGTCCGCCTGGCGGATGAACAACTTCTTCTCATCAGATGTCAGCTCGTCCCATTTCTTGAGAAGCTTATCCGGCCACGGCGTGAGTTTCGCGTCTTTTGGGATCACTCCGAGCTTTATTTGATTGGCGTATATCTGGTCGCGCAGCGCGTTCCATCCGTTGTCAAACAGATGCATGTCGCTGATCTTTTTAATCCACTCGGGGGTGGGATGATGCGGAGCATGCGTCGCGCCCGGCACGTAATAGAGAAAAAACGGTTTGTCAGGTGCGATTTCATTCAACTGGTTCATCCAGTTGATGGCGTCATCAGCCATCGCCGTATTCAAGTTCCAGCCCGGGTGACCGACAAAGGGGTAGATTGCCGTGGTATTGCGGAAAAGGTTGGGCTGCCACTGGTTAGTGTCGCCGCCGACGAAACCGTAGAAATAGTCGAACCCCAAGCCCGTCGGCCACTGGTCGAACGGTCCGGCCTGGCTTGCCTCGAAGTTCGGCGTATTGTGGTCTTTGCCGAACCATGATGTGGCGTAGCCGTTTTCCCTGAGAATCTCGCCGACGGTCGCTGAATCTTTGGGGATGATGCTGTTATAGCCGGGGAAACCGGTGGCCTGCTCAGAGACCACCCCGAAGCCGACGGAGTGATGGTTGCGCCCCGTTATGAGCGCTGCCCGGCTAGGTGAACACAACGCCGTTGAATTCATGTTTGTATAGCGCAGCCCCATTTTCGCAAGTCGGTCCAGAGTCGGTGTGGGAATCACCCCGCCGAACGTGCTCGCGGCGCCAAAACCGGTATCGTCGGTCATGATCAGCACGATGTTCGGAGCGCCTTTGGGCGGCACTACACGCGGCGGCCACCATGGCTTGGATTGTGCGGCGTTGCGATTGATCACACCGCCGAACTTCAACGCTGGCGGAGGCAGTATTTTTGAATTCGGAAAAACGGTCGCGTCGGGCGAGCCCGGCGCGCCATAGATCTGCTGGGCCATCGCGTGAGTTGAACTCATCAGCGTGACTGCGAGCAGGATCGCAACCATAAGAAGAAATCGACCAGCACAAGAGCACTTCGCGTTCATGTCTACCCGCCTTTCGCTCAAACTTCTGCGCCGCCGCATGGGGCTCCACTTGCGCGGCCCGCTTATAGTCATAAATGCCCCACGCGGATCGCAATGAAATTGGAATTTGGTCGTATCCCGATCATGGGAAAGGCGTTCGTGCACCCGCGCATGCCAATCCGACAGGACCGCCGCTGGCTTCAGCGATTGAGAGTCTCCATACCGAAGACGACCTGCGTCTCTTGATAGAATGCGGCAATTCGGTCGAAATTGCTCGTCAGACCAAAAATGCGCAAAGTGATCGCGCAAAACCGATGCTCACGGATCGAGGCTTCAAGCAGCAGAATCAACGGTCGGTCATGCAGCATTGGCAACCAGCTTCATAAGCGCCTTAAAGACGACGCCGGCGGGAACAACTGTAAACAGCAGAGGCAACGCGGGAATTAACCCGGGCAATATCAGCGTGAGAAAATCGCCCAGTTCGACTGGGACAGGCCTTATCTCCCTCACGACCTGGAAGCTGCTTTCGAGCGCTGCCTGCGATTGAATATCGCTGTTAGCGAGCAGCGACTCTTCATTCATATCGGCGGCATCTAACCATTTTGTATGAAACGCTCGGTTGAAGGTGCTAGCCAGCTCGCTGTACTGATGGATGCCATGTTCTTTCAAACTCAAGAGCTTCGGTGTGAAAACGAGCAACGGTCCGGAAAACACGACCGCGAGCAACAAAAACAATACCAGATATCCCCACTGATACTCCTGAAGCTTTTCACCATCAAAGAGAATTCGATTCGCGATTATGGCGGAAGCCACCGAGCTCAACGCAAACAGTATCATGCCGAACGGTGGCAGAGATTGGCTGAGAAACCCAAGCCCACCAGCGCGGTCGGGATGGGTAGGAGTCAGCGCCAGATCCAGTTTGGAGATGTTTCGCAAACACCTGGTCCATATTGCTACTCGATAGACCCAGCGAAGGACCAGGAACTGAAAAACGGGCAACGATACGAATGTGTACCAATAGCCAGCCATCGATAATCCTGTTTCTGGACCGGGATGGTACCACGAACTGCCGCTTTCATAGGGAGCCCTGAAGACAGTTGCAGCGCTGGACAAGTAAACCAGGCCAAGGAGCAGAATCTCTGTGATCCTCGAATCGCGCCATTTCATCGCCTCAACCAAAAGTCTTTCGAATTCCGCGAACTCGCTTTTGCGAACCAAATGACTCGCAAGAAAGCGCCGGACCGTTGCGCGTAATTGTCTCCCGACGGGAACTTCCGTGAGCACCAATACCGGAACCGCCAGCAAAAAGCGTGTTTGCGCGGCTATATCGTAACAAAAGGGAATTTTCGGGCCCCGCAAGGCCAATCCTTCGGCCAGGGACAAGGCAAAGAGCGGCAGCCAGCTCAGCGCCACGAGCATCAATGCCGTTCTCACCGCCGTAACACCTAGCTCGGCATGCGCCAAGGCAAGACGCTTGAGAAGGAGGGCCCCTGGACCACCTTCCATAAGCGAAAAATCGGCAGTTGCCTTCGAATCAATTGCAGACATTTGCAAACCCAGCGGCGAACTCCACGCCGATCGCCATCGAAAACTGGCTCAGAGTTCCTTCGGTCACCCTTCGCCACCACCGCGTATCGCGTAAGCGGGTACTATCGCCATAATCGATCGTGGCTAAGGGGTCGAACTGTAACAGATCAGCAAGCGGGAGAATATGCCGACCTGCTTTCGAGGATAAACAACGAGTGACCCCAAAGGCTGTCATGCTTTAAGCAGATTGACGTGATAGCGCCGATTCGATTTTCATACGCGAAGGAAGCGTTCGTCGCTGCTCAATGTAGGAGTCATCTCGCAGAAGGCAGTCGTCCAACCTCCTCCCAGTGGATAACGCGTCGCGAGCGCAGTTCGGCAATCTGCTCGTCGGTATAACCCAACTCCCGCATCACGCGCACAGTATGCTCGCCAGCAAATGAGCCATGCTCCAGGCGCCCCGGCACGTCGGAAAAGTCGATGATGGCCCCGTGGCGCAGATATTTCCCGAAGCGCGGACTGTCGACCTTCACCACCATCCGGTTGGCGGCAGCCTGCGGATGCTCCTCGAAAAAAAAGCCAACGTCATCGTCGGCCCGTACACAGGCAACGCCCACAGCGGTCAGGAGTTGTTCCCACTGGCCGGCCGGGCGCGTCGCGAAAACTTTTCCGATTTCCCCGGCGAGATCAGTCTCGTGGTCCGTGCGGGCGGCTGCGCTTGCGAAACGAGAATCCGCGAGCAGGTCCGGGCGGTTTGCTGCAATGCAGAACGCCTTCCATTCACGATCCAGCATACAGGCGAGGAAGACCCAGCCCTCGCTCGCTTGGTATAGGCGATAAAGCGCATTAAGCCCGTAGCATTGCTCGTCGGGCAACGCGCAAGGAGGCCGGCCGTCGTAGTCATAAGCCTCGTCGGCGTTGGCCCAGGCGTTTCCCTGCAGCATCGTGACCTCTACCGCCTGTCCGCGACCGGTGCGAGCCCGCGCCAGCAAGGCCAGCAAGATACTGGTTGCGACTGCCTGCGAGGTATTCGGATCGGGATTCGATTCGTTCGCCCTCATCAGCAACCGGGATACTTCCTTGATTTCTTCCAGACTCATGGGCGTGTCGGGCGGTGGTGGGTTCCCACGACCAGCCTGGCGCAGGGCGCCGCCCAGGAGCGCGCCGGGTATTGGATGGGCGCCCGGCCGCCGATGGTGCGGTCCGGTTGCGCCGTACGCTCCGACATAGACGTGAATAAGTCGCGGGTTGAGCCGGCGGCAGGTATCCCAGTCGATAGCCAGCCGCTCAGGGACACCGGGGCGGAAGTTGTGCAGCACGACGTCGGCTCGTTCGGTCAGTTGATGAATAATCTCCTGGCCTTGCGGGCTCTGCAGGTTGATCTGAATAGCTTCCTTGCCGGCGTAAGTTTTAAGATTGATCAGCGCCATGCCACCGGTGCTGATCCTCTGCTCTCGCTCCGGTGTGGCGTCGACTTTGATTACCCGCGCACCCATTTCCCCCAGCATCGCCGCTGCGTATGGCCCAGCAATCACCATCGAGAAGTCCAGGATGGTGATGCCGTCGAGAGGCGGCTTCACGGGCATTCGACTGCGCGCATCGCTCTTGGCCCTCTCGGCCGTGGCCAGGGAGGCTCTGGGCGGTCTGGCCGCAATACGCTGTAAGATCTCGGCGGTGTGTTGTCCGAGCTCAGGGGCTGGGCCGCCAACTTCTCCCGGCGTGTCGCTCAGGCTCGCCAGCAAGCCAACGGTTCTGAGCCGCCCAACTCGCGGATCATCAATTTCGACGGCGTGACCGTTGTACACGAACTGCTCATGCTTCATCCCATCGGGCGCGTACGAGAACGGCTCCGCCGCGATGTTGCCGTCAGCCACGTAGACTTCCATCCATTCGGCAAGTGTCCGCTCCTGCATCTTGTCGAGGATCAAGTCGCGCAGAGCCTCACGGCCCTCAGGGTTCATCACGGGCGCATTCTTGAACAGCTCTTCCTCCAGAACCCATCCAAGTCCCACCGCCTTGAGGTAGGCGCGGAACAAGCGGTCCATCAGGTTAGCATGCTGTAGCCAGTGTCCGTCCCTGGTTCGCACCGGAATGTATTGCAGCATTGGCAGGCGCAGCCGCGCTCCCAAAGCGTCGGGTGGAAAGTTTTTCGGGTCCTGCCGGGAGAATTGCCGCAGCATGAGCCCGGCCAAGTCATAGGGAATCGTTCCCTGAAGAATGCTGGTCTGGACCCATTGGCCACGACCCGTCGAATCGCGTGCGATCAACGCTGCGAGAACACCACGGACGGCTGCCTGGCTTGACGCCCATGCTCCTACCTGCACGGCGGCGTAAGCTGGCCCGGCGCGATTCATTTGCCCCTCGAAACTCGCCATCCGGCCGGACTTCGCCGCGATGACGCCTTCGTAACCGGCGACCTGACTAAGCGGACCTCGCTGGCCCCATCCGCTGATCGACGCATAAACCAATCTCGGATTGATCGCCGAAAGCGTCGCGTAATCGATCCCAAGCCGATGCGCAACGCCGGGACGAAACGATTCGATCACCACGTCGGCCTGGTCCGCCAATCGCTGCGCATGACTGCTCCCTTCAGCGGTTTTCAAATCCAGAACGGCGCTTTTCTTACCCCGGTTCCAGGCCAGCCATGCCGGGTGGCTGCGGAAGGGGTCGCCGGCAGGCGGTTCGATCTTGATAACATCAGAGCCGAAATCGGCCAGGACCGCGGTGGCAAGTCCGCCAGCCATGCCCCAACTGAAATCCAAAACGACAAGTCCATTGCACGGTCCGGCCATTTCCTCCTCCTCTGAAACTGACGCACGTCGACTATAACTGCATCATATTGTTGCCGCTAAGAGCCAGACTCCCTCGCGGAGAATGCCGCCCGCGTCGCAGGGTGGACCCCGTCGCGAGGCAACTCAGTCGCTGCGGATGATTCGCGCAGAATGCGCCGGCAACCGGATCTGTCCCTCGGCTTCCGTTTCGCCTGTCACTGCAATCGTTGCCGCTCGCGCACCTCCGGTGAGAAAGTCTGCGAGGCGAACCTCCTGCTCATGGTCGCTCATGTTCAACAACAGATGAAGAACGCCGCTGGTGGTCGATGCTGACAGAATCCTGACCGCCGAGCTCTGCATCAACGTGGCCGCGATCACCGGTTCTTGCGCGCAGGCAGCGTCCACCTGAGCTCCGATTTCTGCAACCCGCCGGAACAGCTTGGCACTCTCTTCGCTCAGCAGGGTGATGTCGTCCGAGATCAGCAGCATGCCGCCGGACGCGGCTATCGTCCATGCCAGCGCGTGACGCTCGTCCACGGAAAGCCGGGTTTCTTTTGCGCGTAGCATCAAGCAGTCTGGATCGTTCAGCCACAGTCGCCGATGCATGAAACTGCGAGCCACGATCGCGTCGATTGCGAGCGCCGTGGCCGGCTCACTTCCATCTGCCGCTCCCCAATAGGGCGCGACGTCAGGACCGATTCGCATTCCGTCCACCACTCCGATCGCCGGACCCAGCGGACAACCGCATCCGAGAATAAACGCCTCCTCCCCCGCACCGCGACGAATCGCTTCGAGCCCCCGGCGTAGTGTCTCCGCGCGCGTGAGAGCGGGCTCATGGCGAATCCCTTCGGCAGCGGCTGCGAAGAGGAAATCCAGCTTCAGGTAATCGTAGCCTGATTCATGGACGATCGTGTTGAACAGCCGCTCGAGATGCGCCACGAACGCCGGTTTACCCGCGTCAAGCGCGTAAGCGAACTTGTCCTTATCCGCAGTCCAATTGGGGTTGTATGCAACCGCAAGTGGCCCACCTTTTTCATCCCTGATCAACCAGTCAGGGTGCTCGCGCATAAGCTCGGAATCGCGCGCCGCCAGAAACGGCGCGGTCCACAACCCGGCGGTAAATCCACTGTCGCGAATCTTGCCCGCGATCTTCTTCAATCCGCTCGGAAACTTCGCGTTGGTGTGCTCCCAATCCCCAAGCGCCGCCTGGTAACCGTCGTCGATCTGCACGGTCTCGATCGGGTACTCGGATCGCAGCTCCTTCAACGCTCTCAAATTGGACATGAGCGCATCTTCAGTGATCGCGTGAAAATAATGGTACCAGGAGCACCAGCCGCGCTGGTACGGCGCGCTCACCCGCGCGCGCATCGACTTCCCCAGCATCGACACCCATCGCGACGCCATCCGCGCCGCCCCTTGCTGGGAACGCCACCATGCGAGCCGCTCCACTTCGCGCGTTTCGCCGGGGCGAAGCGTCGTACCGTCAAACAGCGCGCGAGCCGCCACCTCGTCGGGCCGCACCACGGTTACGGTCGTGAACTGACTCGCGGCGTCAACGAATCCGGCGAGGAATCGCTCGCGCGATGACTCGCTCTCCACGATCGTGAACAGTTCGGAAGTCGCTCCCTCCGGCGCTTCATCGGGCCTGGTAGCCTCGCTCTGATGGCACATGCGAGTAATCAGCCCGGCATCATCGCGCAGTTGCGAGGCCTTCCCGATCGCTACCGGATACGATGCGCTCCAGGACTGATAGCCATGCTTGAAAAACCGCGCCGGCTCGTCGCGCGAGAAACCGGTTGCGACCTCAAACCGAACCGCGTCAAGGCGAACGGTATCGTTCCCCTGATTCGCGATCGTCGCGCACACCGTATTCGCTTCCTTAAGCGACTGCGTGCGAACCGAAAGCACGACGCCGGCCCGCTCGGCCCGGGTCTGACCGCGCTTCAGTTGCAGAGTCTGCCGCTCTCCGTCACCATCCCGAAATCGTAGCTCGATGCGAGAAACCGACATTCCAGAACAATTACGACACCCGCGAACGTGCGGGAAGACCATTACCGATCTCGAATTCCTTTCCGCTAAAGCCACGACGCGATAGACTTGGCACCCGGCTGCTCCGTGGCTCGACGCTTGAAGACGCGAAGCCCGAACCAGGCACCCAATCCATTACGGGGGATCTATGGCCTTCACCAATTTAACCCTGAACAAACAGGATCTAATCGGCACCCTCACCCTGAATCGCCCGGAGAAGCTCAACGCTATGAGCCCCGCTCTGATCGCTGAGTTCGGCGACGCCCTCACCCAGGTCGAAAAAGATCCCGAGATAAAGGTTTTGATTATCCGTGGCGCCGGGCGCGCGTTCTCCACTGGCTATGACCTTGCCGGCGGATGGGGCGAGGGCGGCTCGAAGCCATTCACCCTCGATGACGTCAAGACAAGCCTCGAAGAGGCGGGCGTCCTGGGGATGACGGTCAGCGAAATCCAGGGCTATGGACGGCAGAAGGGTCACACCGAGGTTTACCGGGGTGCCGAATACTCGGTCTATTTCGTGCCGAAGGTCCGGATCGAGGTCGTCATCGACGATTCCCTAGTCGACAAAGTCGTGGACAGCATCGTCCGGGCGGCGCGCACCGGCAAGATCGGTGA
>Ga0187818_10001167_pt1 | contig 10462 bp, 11 predicted proteins | sample NC_wetland_sal_i_14_FD_130581 | JGI IMG/M metagenome (GOLD analysis project Ga0187818, IMG submission 130581) | Wetland sediment microbial communities from Neuse River Estuary, North Carolina, USA - SO4_3 | ecosystem: Environmental > Aquatic > Freshwater > Wetlands > Sediment | place: USA...
AAGATGCGATGCTCCTGGAGCAGGATTCGCGCCGCCAGCCGTTGTTCGTCGTCGTCGGGCAGCACCGGCACCGCGGCTTGCACGATCACCGGGCCGATGTCAACGCCCGCAGTAACGAAGAAGACGGTGCATCCCGCTATCTTGACGCCGTATTCGATCGCGTCCCTCGGCCCGTGAATGCCGGGGAAAGACGGCAGCAGGCTGTTGTGGATATTCATGATGCGGCCGGGGAACGCGTCGAGCATCACGGGCGAGAGCAGGCGCATGAAGCCCGCCAGCGCGACCAGTTCGACGGAGCGATCGACAAGCGCGGCGAGGATCGCGCGATCGAAGTCCTCGCGCGATGCAAACTTGCGATGGTCGATGACCATCGTCTCGATGCCGTGGCGGCGGGCGCGCTCGAGTCCCTGCGCGTCGGCCCGATTCGATATGACGAGGCGGATTTCGGCCTTGAGCTCGCCGCGCGCGATCGCGTCGATTATAGCCTGCAGGTTGGTGCCGTTGCCGGAAATCAGGACGCCGAGTTTGACCGTTGGATTTTCCGCCATCGCATCCGCCGCGGCTCAGCGAATTGACACTCCGCGCTTTCCGCGCCTTACTTCGCCGATAACATATGCTCCGTATTCGCGGCGGCGCAAATGAGCGACGACGCGGTCGACCTCGCGCGCGGGCACGATCGCTACCATCCCGAGGCCGTTGTTGAAGGTGCGATCCATCTCGGCGCGGCGGATTTTACCAAGCCGCTGAATCAGGTCGAAAATCGGCGGCGTCGGCCAACTGCCGCGTTCGATGATCGCGCAAGTGTTTTCGGGCATCACGCGCGGCAGGTTTTCGGGCACGCCGCCGCCGGTGACATTGGCCAGGCCGCTTAGCTTGAAGCGCTCGAACAGCTCGACGACGACGCGCGCGTAGATGAGCGTGGGACGCAGAAGTTCCTCGCCGAGGGTACATCCGAGTTCGGCGATGTATGAGCCGAGCTTGAGTTTGGCGTGTTCGAGCAGAACGCGGCGCGCCAGTGAGAAGCCGTTGGAGTGAAGTCCGCTGGATGCGAGTGCGATCAGCACGTCGCCGGCGCGCACATTGGACGGCTTGGGAATTTGCGCGCGTTCGACTATTCCCACCGCGAAGCCGGCCAGGTCGTACTCGCCGGGCTTGTACAATCCGCCGAGCTGCGCCGTCTCGCCGCCGACCAGGCTCACGGCGGCCTGGTCGCATCCGCGCGCGACGCCCTTGACGATATCGAGGGCGATCCTCTTTTCGAGCTTGCCGGAGCCGATGTAGTCGAGAAAGAACAGCGGCCGCGCCGCATGGCAGATGATGTCGTTGACGCACATCGCGACGCAGTCGATGCCGACGGTATCGTGCCGTCCGGTCTCGAAGGCGATCATGAGCTTGGTCCCGACGCTGTCGGTGCCCGCGACCAGCACCGGCGCGCGCATCTTGCGCGCCTGGTTGAGTCCGACCAGCGCGCCGAATCCGCCGACTCCGCCGATCACGTGCGCGCCGGCGGTGGTTCCGGCGATCGAAGCAAACAGCGGAATCAGGCTCTGCTTCAGCGCGACATCGACGCCGGCCGCTTTGTACGTCATCCCGGGCGCCATCAGTCCGTTTTCCTCAGCCGCGCCATCATCGACGCGCGATAGGCGCGCTCGCCGTCGGGGTAGACGGTCAACCCTTCGCGATATTCCTCGATCTCAAGTCCGTCTGCGAGCCTGCGAAGCTCTCCGCGAGCGAGCAGAAAGCGCGGATCGCGTGGATGAGCGATCGCGGCCTGATCGACCAGGAACGTGTCGGCGATCAGGACGCCGCCGGGTCTGAGCGCCCGGACAAATTTCGGGAACAGTGCGCGGTCGAGGAAGTTTATATTCACAATAACGTCGAAAGATTCATCCTTGAGATGGAAGCTATCCAAGTTTGCGACCACGGGCCAGACGGCCAGTCGCGCGCTCCGCGCCGCCGCGGCGACGATGCGCATCGCCTCCGTCGAGGAATCGACCGCGACCACCCGCATGCCCGCCCGGGCGAGCGCGAGTGCGTTGCGCCCGCGTCCTGCGGCGACGTCGAGCGCGATGCCACGCGGCAATCGCGAGAGCATCGCGGACAGGAACGGCTCGGGTTGCCCGGGCGGGCGGCCGCGATGGCGTTCGTCCCAATCCGCCGGCCGCGGTTCGCTCATAGCACGCGCGCGAGCGTGAATACGTCCACGCAAGCCGCGCCCGCTGCGAGCAGCACGCGCGCGCATTCGTCAACCGTGGCGCCGGTGGTCATCACGTCGTCCACGATCAGCACGCGGCGATTCCTGACGCGCTCGGGATTGGCGACGGCGAACGCGCGGCGCACATTTTTGATCCGCTCGTCGTGATGGCGCGAGGTCTGCGGCATGGTGAAGCGCATCCGCGACATCGCGGTGGTATCCAGCGGAAGATCGAGCCGCCGGGCGACTTCGCCGGCGAGCAGCGCGGCCTGGTTGAAGCCGCGCCACCACAAGCGCCGCCAATGCAGCGGCACCGGGATGACCACGTCGTAGTCGCCAGCCGACACCGGCAGCTCGTCGCCCAGGTAATCCGCCAGCGCGCGCCCGGCAGATTGATCGAGGCCGTACTTGTGGCGGCGGATCAGCGCGGGCAGGCTGCCGGGTTCGTCCTCGGCGGTAGTTCGGTAGCGCGCGATACTGCGCGCGATTCGATAGGACGGCGGGTGCGCGAGGCATCGGGCGCATCGCGTCTCATCGCCGACGGCGGGCTCGAGCGGTCCGCCGCAGACTTCGCACTGCGGCTTAGGCATCCGCTCGACTCGCGCGATGCATCGAGCGCACACGCGCTGGTTTGATTCGCCGCCCGATGCGAGCCGCGTTCCGCACGCCGAGCATCGCGGTGGATAGAGAAAGTCGAGAAGCTGGGCGAGCGCGGCCATATATGATTGATGCGTCTGACGGCCTGCAAACTCAAGCCCGCGCGGTTGGCTCTGGCGCGGCCCTTTGAGTTGCGAAGTCAATTTGCCCTGAGAGATGTGGTATAGAGAAAAGCCATGAGCGGCGCGCTTAAAGGAATTCGGATTATCGACTGGACGATTTGGCAGCAAGGACCGGTCGCCACGCAGATGCTCGCCGACCTGGGCGCCGAAGTGATCAAGATCGAGGAGCGCGAACGGGGCGATCCAGGCCGGGGAATTGCTGCGATCGCGGGCGGCCCAACCGATATCAAGAGCAGACGCAACTTCTATTTCGAGGCCAACAACAAGCACAAGAAAAGCCTCGCGATCGACTTGAAGCGGCCCGAGGCGCGCGAAATTGTGCATCGATTGGCGGTGCACAGCGACGTCTTCGTGCAGAACTTTCGCAAGGGGGTCGCCCAGCGCCTGGGGCTTGGCTATGCAGACCTGGCCGCGATCAACCCGCGAATCATCTATGCGAGCGCGTCCGGCTACGGCCCCGAAGGTCCCGACAGCGCTGAGCCGTCGTTCGATTACCTTGGGCAGGCGCGCTCGGGAATCATGAACGCAGTTGGAACCGGCACCACGGCGCCGGTCTACATTCAGGGCGGCATCGCCGATCAGATGGGTGCGGTCATGCTTGCCTACGGGGTGCTCGCGGCGTTGTTCGCGCGCGAACGAACGGGAACCGGGCAGGCGGTAGATGCGTCGCACCTGGGCTCGATGATGGCGCTGCAAGGATTGAACGTCGTTGCGCGAACCATCATGGGCAAGGAATTCCCGCGCGTCCCGCGCACGATCGCATTCAATCCGCTGTGGAACCATTATCGCTGCGCCGACGACAAATGGATCTCGCTGGCGATGCTTCAGCCCGATCGCTACTGGAAAGATTTCTGCACGGTCATCGGAAAAACGGAATTGATCGAGGATCCACGCTTCGCCGACACCAAGACACGCGGCAGCAACGCGGCCGCGCTGATCGCGATATTCGACGAGGTGTTCGCGACGCGCCCGCGTGACGAGTGGATGCGAATCCTCAAGGGCAGCGGCAGCGACTTCATCTATACGATCGTGAATTCAGTGTCCGACCTGCCCGCCGATCCGCAGGTCAGGGCCAACGATTACGTCGTCGAGTACGATCATCCGGTGCTCGGCAACCTGACGCTGCTCGGGATGCCGGTGAAGTTGAGCGCGACGCCGGGAGATCCGCGCGGGCATGCGCCGGAACTCGGCGAGCACACAGAGATGGTTTTGACCGAGCTGCTCGGCTACTCGTGGGACGACGTTGCGCGGCTGCGCGAGGCCAACGTGATTTGAGCGCCGCTCACTGCGGCGAGGGCGGATACGGGGAGTTGAAGCTATGGCGATTACAGGAACACTCGAGGATCGAGAGGAAATTCGCGCGCTGCAGGCACGCTACTGCTGGACGATCGACCGCGGCCGCTACGACGAATGGATCGATTGCTTCACCGAGGACGGCGTCTTCGAAAGTCCGCGCTTCGGCGTGTACCGCGGACGCGACGGTCTCAAGCGATTCGCGGCGCTGTACCAGGAATCGCTCGGCGGCGCACAGGTGCTTCACGTCGTCGCCAACCCCGCGATCGAACTCGACGGCGACCGCGGCACTGGCACAGCCCACCTGCTCTATTACCACTGCAAGGACGGGCGGGTGCAGCAATCGACGGTGGGCTATTACACGGACGAGTTGCGCAAGACGCCGGCGGGATGGCGCTTCGCGAGCCGGAAGGTGACGATCCTGGGGCATCACTGAGATGCTTTAGCTGTGACGTCAACCCCGGATTTCTAATTTCCAAGTGGATCGATAAAGATGTATAAGTGCCCTGATACAAGAGAACAACGGCCTTTCCAGCTCTAGTTCAATGGCAGGTTGAGGGATCTCATTATGGAGCAATCGACGGCTGAGCTTAGCGGGCGGCTTTCACGACTGGAACTGCAGCAGGCCAAACTCCAGCGCAGCAACAAGAGGCTGCGGCTGATGACCGGTGCGCTGATGCTGCTCTGCGGTGCGCTGATCACGATGGGGGAGACGAGTTCGGCGGTGCCCGACACGCTGGAAGCGCAACAATTCCTGCTGCGCGACAGCGGCGGCAAGCTGCGCGGCGCGATAGGGGTGCTGCCCGATGGCGCGGTGGGATTCAATCTTGAAGACTCCAGCGGCCGTACTCGCGTGACCCTTGACCTCGCTGCCAACGGCACGCCAGGTTTGGACTTCTTCGATCAGGACGGCAAGACGCGCGCAACCATGGCGCTGGGGCCGGCCGGCGAACCCGGACTCGGTTTCTACGCTTCCAATGGCCATCTGCGAACCAGCCTGGATGTTCCAGCGGCCCAGACACCCGGGTTGGCGTTTTATCGTGATGACGGCAAGCCGGCTTGGGGAGCTCCCTAAAATGCGCTCACAGCAAAGACACTCGATCGCGGGCCGCTCAATCGCGGTGTTCGCTCTGGTCGGCATGCTCGCCTGCGCCGCCGTGAGCGGATGCTATGAGTATGACTATGGCTATGGCTACCCAGCATATGGCTATGCGCCATACGGGTGGGGTTGGAATAGCTGGGGCTACAGTCCCACCTTCGTCGTCAACCATCCGTGGGAAGGACATCACTGGGATGGCCATCATACGGAGTTCTACCACGGTGGCGGCGGCCACGGTGGCGGCGGCTTCCATGGCGGCGGTGGAGGCGGTGGCTTCCACGGCGGTGTCGGTGGCGGCCACGCCGGCGGCAGCGGAGGCCATCGTTGAGCCGCCGGATGCGTCAGTGGGGACGATCCTCGCGGGCGTCAGTCCGGTTCTTTAGCCTCGCGTAAAATAGTGCGGCGCCGGATCGCATCGCGATCCGGCGCCGCATCTTCGTCTCGAGGATTACCCTGCTAGAAGGCCGCGTACCACGGCACTTCGTGCGGACTCTGCACTTCCCAATCGATATTGAACGCCTGCAGGAGCGTGCCGTCGGCGTGGAGGAGCGCGAGCTTGGCATTCTCGAGATCGACTTCGGCCTGCACCTGGTTGCCCTCGGCGCTCACTTCCTCTTCCTGGAATTGGAGCAGGTCATGCGTGGTCGCCATTCCGACCCGGAACATCACTTCCTCATCGTGGAGCGCCTGGCGAGCATAGTAAGTTGCCTGCGCAGTCGCGGCAGCGCGCTTCTGGTCGGCATACAGATTGGAGATCGCGCTCTCCACGTTGACCACCATCTGCGATAGCGCCGCTCGATACAGCACCCGCTGCGTCTCGTATTGTACGCGAGCCTGCGCCAGAGCCGCGCGCGCTACGGCGTTGTCCAGCGGCAGCTGGAACGTCAGCACGGCGGCGTAGTTGTAATAGCTGAAGCCCCACAGGCGATCGAGCGCGTCGCCGTAAATTCCGCCGTACGGGAGTTTGCCGCCGGAGTCCACGGGAAAACCGGGAGGAGTGCAATTTCCGGCGCCTGCCTTCGGTGTACTGAAAGGTTTGAGGCAGGGCGTAGTGCCGGCGGTCGAAGTCAAGCCGAATTGCGCGCCCAAGTTGAGCTGCGGCAGCACCTGGTTCTCCGAGAATTTCACCTGCAGCAACGCGTCGCGAATCGCCTCGCGCATATTGCCCAGGGAAGGCAGGTACTGCACGGCCAGCTCGAGCGCCTGCTGCTCATCGACGACGGTCCGCTCCTGGGGATTGGGACGAGTGAGCGGCTGGATCTCCGAGGGCACGAAGGTGCCGTACGGATTGAGCATCACGTCCTGGCGAAGCTGGGTGCGGGAATTTTTCAGGTTGGCTTCCGCGGTGTACACGTTGGCCTCTGCGGTGGCGGCCGCCGATTGCGCTTCTTGCAGATTGATCGGTGCCAGAGTGCCGACCTTGACGCTGATCGCGTTCTGGCGGACCAGGTCGAGATTGAAGGTCAGCGCGGCGCGCGCGACCTCCAGATTTTCTTCGGCGAGCACGACGTTCCAGTAATCGCCGCCGATTCTCTGCACGAAATCCTGCAGCGCCTGGCCGTAGGTCCATTGCGCCTGCTTCTGCCCCGACTCGGCGATCCGGACGTTGATGGTCGCGAACTGCCAGCCGAAGTTCTGCAGCAATGGCTGTGAGAGCGAGAGTGCGAGGTTGGGCGTGTAGACAGGATTGACGCCGGCGAACAGCGAATTCGACAGCGCGCGATCGTTGTTGAAGGTCACGCCCCAGGTCCCGTTGGTGACCGCGGAAACTTTGTTGAGGCCGAAGTTCCAATCATAAAATTTCTGTATGTACCCGCCGCTGCCACCAGTCTGCAAGGCGGAGGTGACCGGCACGACGGTCTTCTCGATATCGCCCTGCGCGGTGAGGTTCGGATCGAAGGTGCCGTTGGCCTCCCTGACGGTTTCCATCGAGGCGACCGGATCGAGTTCGGCGGCCTTGAGCGACGGGTTGTTTTTGATCGCGATGTAGATGGCTTCCTTGAGCGTGAGGCCGCGCGCTTGCGGAGTTTCGGACCGCAGGTAGCGCTCACTGATCACGTTTTCGGGCGCGATTTCGTTGGTCAGCGACCACTGATGCGCCAGGATGCGCGGCAGATTCAACAGATCAGAATGATGCTCGAACTGGTTGGAGGCGCTGGCCGGCACGCTGGCCTGCGGCGGCTCCTGCGGGCCGACAGGCACGGACTGCATCTGAATCGGTCCGGTCAGAGTCGGTGGCGGCAACGGCGTGGTGGGCAGCGAGCCGGTGACCTTGAGCTGACTCTGAGCGAATCCGATCGAGCTTCCGAGCAGGAGCACGGAAATCGTCAGCATCGCAAAAACAACGCACTTAGCTCTCGACATTCTAACGAACCTCCTAGGTACTGTTGCCATCGCCGGCGATGCCCCGCCACCTCCGCGCACGCCGACTGCGCAATTTTGACTCAGCAGTTTGGGGTCGATTCACCAGCTCCGGATCGAACCGAAGCGCTTGCGCGGCGCCGATTAGCTGGCGATTATAGCCAAGGCCAAATGCCTTGTCTTGGGGAATCGAAGGCGGCCGGACTTCTTCGCGAGTCACACTTGGAGATGGTATGCGCGCTGTCAGGTTGGTAATCGCAATATTCATCGTGTCCCCGATCCTTGTGCTGGCGCTCAGCGACTCCAGACTCGCGCGGCAGCCATTCGCGCAAATTACCGCGGCGCCCGGACCCGCGCCACTGACTGCACCTGTGGCTCCCGGTCAGCCGCAGCCCTTCGCGACGATCGGAGTGCTGCCGTTGCTACTGCCGGCGCCGGGAACTTCGCCGGCAGTAGCTCCGGCCGCAGCGGCGACGCCGCGCGCATTTCGATGCACCTGTTCGGCGCCGGGAAACTGGACCGAGTGGGCGGGCGTTGTCTCGTCGTCCAGCTATGTTCTCGCCAGTCAGTCTGCACGCGGGCAGTGCGCCAGCTATCTCCTCAACGCGAACGCGCCGTCGGCCTACATCCCGCAAGAGGGTTCCACGCTGAGCCAGCAAAGACCAACCATTTACAACGGCACGGCGTTTACGCAGCGCGCGCAGGTGTCGACCTCGGTGGGACAGTCATTTCTCCTGCAGCGCTCGCAGACAACGCCGCTGACGAGCGAATGCACGCGATGCGCGTGCAACTGAGACGTTGGTAATCGGTCAGTTTGACTCGCTTGTATGCGCGCCGCAGCAAAAATTGTCGCTTCTCATCATGCACCGCGGATTCCCTGTGATGCCGCCGCAGCGGCCTAGTCGATAAGTTTCTGCAAATCAGGCGGAAGCGGCGCAGTCACTTTGACGTGGCCGACCGCCGGCGAGTCGAACGTCACGTCGCATAGATGCAGCCAGAAGCGCCCGTGCGCGAGCGTCGCGATTGCGGGGCCGCCATAAAGCGTGTCGCCAACTATAGGATGGCCGAGGCTCGCCAGGTGCAGGCGAATCTGATGGCGGCTGCCGGTCTTCGGCGCGACTGATAACAGCGTGAACTCGCCAACGCGACGGATTGGCTCGGCGAGCGTGATCGCCGCGCGCCCGGCGCGTTTCGGATTGGCACTGGAGGGATCGCCGACGGCCATCTTGCGCGCGTTTTTGGCGTGATGCGCGATCGGCGTGTCGATCTGAATCTTGCGCTCGAACGATCCCGCGACCAGCGCCTCATAGCGCCGTGCGATTCGCCCGGAGCGAATCGCGTCGCGCAGTTTCTCGAACGCGCCGCGATTGCGCGCGATCAGCAGCGCGCCCGAAGTGCCGTTGTCCAGGCGATGCACCAGTCCGCCTTCGAGCGGCTTTTCGCCGGCGGTCGCGGTTTCCGGGAATGTCGCGACGACCGCATTCATCACAGTGTCGCGCTCTGCGGCCCGGATCGGATGACAGGGGACGCCCCCGGGCTTGTTCACGACGATCACGGCCGCATCTTCGTGGATAACTTCGAGCGCGAGGCCCGCATTGGGCTCGATTGCCGCGCGGCGCTCCGCCGGGGCAACCTCAACCTGATCCTCGGCGCCGACAATTTCGCTTTTCCTCGCTTTCTTCCCGTTGATCCGCACCATCCCGCGCTCGACCAGCTCCCGCGCCGCGCGCCGGGAAGACGCCAAGCCGGTCCGCACGAGATAATGATCGAGGCGTTCCTTTGATGCGTCGTGCAAGGATGCTGCGTCGTGCAAGGAGTCAGCGGCTGGCGGCAGTGCTGCTTGGAATCGGCTGAGCCGGCGGGCGACTGTACACGGAAAACTGCACGGTCGCGGCGTAAAGCAGAATCCCGAGCAGAATTACCGCGGTGAGCACATCGAGCAAGCCCAGTTGCGTCGCGCCCCGCGCCGAACGATTGAATCCCCGCATACTTCCTCCTTGCCAGTTCGCGAGATTACGCTCCCGCCGCAGCGCGCAAAACCGAGCGGGCCTCGCGGCCGTCTTCGGGCAATCCGAACAAGCGCCGTAGCTCCCGGCCGGTCTCGGACTTGCGGCACGCGGCAATATCCAGCGGAGAGCCGGCCGCCACGATCCGCCCGCCGTCGTCGCCGCCGCCGGGTCCAAGATCAATTACATAGTCGGCATTCGCGATGAACTCGAGGTTGTGCTCGATCACAACCAGCGTGTTGCCTTCGGTGACCAGCCGGTTGAGCACCTTGATCAACCGCCTGATGTCGGCGGAGCTGAGCCCGGTGGTCGGCTCGTCGAGCAGAAACATCCGCGGCAGATGCGCGCCGTGTTCTCCCGCCGGCGCGGGTTCGAGATCAGCCAGCAGGAATCGCGCGAGCTTGAGACGCTGCGCCTCGCCGCCCGACAGCGTCGAGGTGGTTTGCCCGAGCCGGATATAGCCGAGCCCGACCGCAATCAGCGCCTCGAGCCGCTTGACGATCGCGGGATGATGGATGAAAAAGGCGCGCGCGTCCTCCACGGTGAGATCGAGCACCCGGTTGATGTTCAAGCCGCTCAGCTTGATCGCGAGGATGTGGCTCTGAAAGCGCCGCCCGTCGCACGCCTCGCATTTCACCTCGAGGTCCGCCATGAAATGCATCTCGATGGTGACGGTGCCCGTGCCGCTGCACTTTTCGCATCTCCCGCCGGGGACGTTGAACGAAAAATG
>Ga0187818_10001168_pt1 | contig 10461 bp, 3 predicted proteins | sample NC_wetland_sal_i_14_FD_130581 | JGI IMG/M metagenome (GOLD analysis project Ga0187818, IMG submission 130581) | Wetland sediment microbial communities from Neuse River Estuary, North Carolina, USA - SO4_3 | ecosystem: Environmental > Aquatic > Freshwater > Wetlands > Sediment | place: USA: North...
GACGCTGGGTCGAGAAGATAAATCGCGCCCGCGACCGCGTCGGCCACCGCCAGCTTACTGCCATCCGGGGAGAGTGCCAGGCCCCACAACCGTTGCGTCGCTCCGCTTGGCGCAGGAATGCCGATGGGAGGTAGCCATGTGCCCTGCGTTTTGGAAAAGACCCGGATTTGGCTCGCATCAGTGAAGTAATACACATCGCGGTAGGGGTCGTAGATGCCTTGAGCCAAGGCAGAACCTAAGAGAGAAAACTGCTGAACGGCGGGCAAATATGTGAGTGACGCATGCGCCGTCGCCGTGCCGCTGATGCTCGTGACCATCACATCGGCTGCAGTTCCGGCTGTGCCGGGCGGGATCGTGTAGGCGACGGCCTGCATGGGGAATGGCGGCGCAACGTTGGGGTAGGCGTACGGAACGAACCCAGTGACTTGGGCGGCCGTGCCTCCGACTGTTACCTGCAAAGAGGACGGGATAGCCGTGCTCGATCCGACCGGGCCAAGTCCGTAGCCGAAAATGTATCCGGTTTCGCCGCCTTCCGCAGTGGACATGTTCGGCGAGACTTCCAGAATCACAGGACCATAGCTAAAACCTTCGGGAAGGAGCTGGAACGAGCCGTCGGTGGTGAAAGTCCAGACATCGGCGGGGCCAGAATTTCCGGAAGGCGTTGTCGCCGATATGGTCCCTGACGCGTAAGACAAGTTCGTGGCGTGCTTCGACCCAAAGAACATCGCGCTCAATGAGCCGATCGAATTGGGTTCCGGTAATTGCTCTCCCGTTCCCCCCGCCGTTGGTCCTGTCGCGGGACTTAGATATCCATTGGTGAACTGGGTTCCGACAGCGCCAGTGCGCATGACGTTCGTATCTACGAAACCAACCCCTTCCTCCAATGGGCCAACGAATAGACCCGTGCCGTCGGTCGCCTGCAGATTGGGCGCGCTGATCGGTCCCACGGCGCCGCCTCCGCTTATGGGCTGCACGTCCATGCTGGGGAACCATCCCGTTTGCTGCAGCGTGGCGAGATCGTATTCGTAGATGATCGTGGAGCTGGGTGTAAACAAGGTTTTCGAATCAGCACTCAAGAAGAAACCTGACGCCGTCGACGAGTCACCGCTGACGGAGAACTGCAGTCCGGGTTCCAATGTCTGCACGTCGTAGAGACTGACTCCAACTGGAGCGCCGGGAACGACAATATTCTTTCCGTCGGGCGTGGTCCGGAAATTAACCATCGAAAATGAGGCGCCCGTCCCGACGGAGATGCCTTGCCCGCTCGCCTCGTCAATTTCGCAGAGCGTGGCATCACTGTCGATGCTGGTAAGAATGACTTTGGTCCGGTCCACCGTGCGCGAGAAGCCACCGATATTGATCAGGCCACCGCAAGCTCCAGGTGTTCCAATTATGGATCCTACTGCACCGTAGAGTACTCCGAACGAGTTATCGGAAGGATTCCATATTGCGATTGTGGTCGAGCCATCTACACTGGGGATGCCGCCAGCTTCACCGAGTAACGCAAGTCGACCGTCAGCCATGACAACAGCAGACATCGCGGAGTACCCAAAGGGACCAATCTCCGACGCGATATACCGTTTTGTCGCCGTCATCGCGACGGGATCAATCGCGTACACGTCTCCGATCAGAGTTCCTACATAGAGCGCGCTGTGGTCGGGGGTGTCGTCGATGCTATATGCCCCCGGAACGCTGATGGTTCCAATTTCAGTCTCAGAGGCCGCATCGAGAACCATCACGTGGTTGGAATACGGATCGGTGACGAAAAAACGCTTTCTTGTGGGGTTGTAGACAATCCAGTGCGAATTTATCCAGCCGAAGTACGGCGTGGTCGCATCGGTGCGCACGTATTTCGTTCGGCCGGCTGTAAAAGATCCGTTGCTGCCGCCCCCGCCTCCGCCGCCTCCTCCGCCGCCACCGCCACCTCCTCCACCACCGCCTGAGCCCGATCCTCCTCCGCACACCGTGAGGCCGAGCAGAGTAATTAGGGCGAGAATTTGACAAAGGCGGAAAATGCAGAGAAACCGGCGATCGGCCCGTGCGCTGGCAGAAACGGTCATAGATCCCACGACGAGGATTCCCTGAGCGAGGCTCACGAAAACACGATGAGCAGCTCAGTATTGTGAATATCGATGCGTCAGTCAATAGCTTTCACATGTGTCCAGGATCACAACCTGAGGGAGATGCCGCGGGCTTTCTGACCTCTCCCGCAGCTGGAACTGTGCTATCTTTGTCTGCTCTCTTAGCAACTGCTGACACCGTGTGCTGTGATGGCTCCCGCTCCTCTGCACCGCATCGGATTTTTGCTGCTGGTCGCTCTCCTCGCTTCGACAATTCCCGCTGCAGCCGGAACATTTAAGAACCCGCCGCTTATAAACACTGCCTTTGATCCAATCGGAGTCGCGACAGCAGATCTCAACCGCGACGGCAAACTCGATCTGCTTTACATCGATGGCCCGTCTCCGGTGCTTCATGTTCTTCTCGGGAATGGCGACGAGACGTTCCGTCACAGTCAGGATCTGGCGCTGCCTGCAGGAACCTGCGGTTACGCCATTTGCTTTATCAATCTAGCGGATGTAACCAATGACGGCAATCTCGACGTCATCCTTGGCGGCGGCATCCAGAATGTTGAGGGACCGAGCACCGCGCTGCTCGTCGTACTCCCAGGTAATGGTGATGGAACGTTCAATGCGCCCATCATTTCGACCTTCCAAAACCTTCCGCCACTGAATGGACAGATGGCGATCGGGGATCTCAACGGCGATGGAGCAATGGACATCGTTGCCGTCTCCGGCTACTCTCTCGACGTTTTCCTCGGCGATAACTCAGGAATATTCACTCTTACGAGTTCACAAGCCCTGTATTTCGGTGGCCAAACGACTTTATATCTCCACGACCTCAACGGGGACGGTCATCTCGACATCGTGGCCAACGATCTAATTGGCGCCAGAACATTTGTCTTGCTTGGGAACGGCGACGGTACCTTTCAATCATTCGTAACTTACAACTTATCGTACGCGTGGCTGTTCGTGGATATGGACGGCGATGGGCACCCGGATCTAGTCGGTGCGCAGTATGGTCAGGGTGTAGTTGTGTCGAAAGGCAATCCGGATGGCACCTTCGCCGCGCCATTGACGATTGCGAGCCCACCGAACGCGAACCTGGCAACTGTCGCCGATTACAACGGCGACGGAATTCCCGACCTGGTTTTCATCACTCCATTCGGCGTCGCTGTCGCTCCCAGCCAGGGCTACTTGAGCTACGGGTCGCCGATTTCCTCCGTCGCGGGGACAGTGGCTGAGCCTTTCCTGCCTCTCGCAGAGTTCGCGCCCGGCGACTTCAACAACGATGGACACAACGATCTGGCCATCGGAGTGGATGGCGGAATTCTGATTCTCCAGGGAAACGGGACCGGTGGTTTTGCCAGTGCCGATTATTACGAGGTGGGCCACTCCGTTGGGGCAACAGCCGTAGCCGACTTCAGTGGCGATGGCATACCTGACATCGCTGTGACCGTGGCGGCCACTTATCCGCGCCTTCTCCTCGGCACAGGATCGGGCACGTTCACTCCCGCTCCCGACCAAAATCAGACTTATACCTCGCAGACGCCCGCGGACAGTCTCGTAACCGCAGACTTCAACGGAGACGGAAAGCCTGACTTGGAATCGACGCAAGCAGAGACCGGTGCCTTCCCCAATGGCCAAACTCTCGTTTGGTTCAATGCAGGGAACGACACGTTTTCGGCCCCGCTGACGATCAGTGCTGGGCCGGCCTTGGCGGCAGATATCAACAACGACGGACGGAGCGACCTGCTGTATGTCGGTGACTATGGTGCGATTACGGTGATGCTGGGGCAGACCAACTCGACGTTTACCACCGTCACCACAAAGCAGTGGCAGGGGGGCTATCCAGCAGCAGCAATCGGCGATGTGAACAATGACGGAAAACCAGACCTGTTGCTCTACGAGGGACAAGCTCTCCGCCTTTGGCTGGGCAATGGTGATGGCACATTTTCTCCTTCGAATCTCGTGACCATCCCCAACCAGGGAACCGACGGCGTCTTCTGGGGGCAGCAAGTCGCAATTGCAGACATCGATGGCGACGGCAAGGCCGACATTATCATTGCGCCGACCACGAATGCCTATAGGTACATCGGTCCGCTCATGATCCTATACGGCAATGGAGACGGCACATTCCAATCGCCGCAGCTAATAGCGGTTTCTCATGCCTACACTCAATTTGTGGTTGCGGACATCAACCGCGACAACAAGCCTGACCTTGTTCTGACCGACGGCTCCGGCATCGCCGTGATCACGAATCTTGGGAACCGAACATTCAGCGCTGAGGACCATTATGTAGCTGGGCAGGGCATCGTTCAGTTGAACGTGGTCGATTTGAACGGCGATGGTTTTCCTGACATCGTTGCCGCCAACTCCACCGGGACCACTGTCACTGTTCTGCTGAATCAGCCGACTGGAAAACCACTCGAAGGCGCTGCAAGCGCAGGCATCTTCACCGTCACGCCCGCACCCTCGAACTATTCGCAGCCCGTGACATTGAAGGTCGTCATGTCTGCCTCGGGCGGCTCGGCGACGCCCAGCGGCTCGGTCACGTTTTACGTGGATGGAAGCTACATCACAGACGTTTCCTTGGTTTCTGGATCCGCCTCCTATGTCTACACGACCGCCCTTGTGACTGGGACACACACATTCGTTGCCACCTACAACGGAGATAACACATACGGCGCAGCGAGTTTTGCCGTCCTTCAGACCGTAAATCCGCCGGTGTACCCCACTGCCACCGCTCTTTCCGCCGTTCCAACCGCGGTGCTGACAAGTCAGACCGTCCGCCTCACTGCGACTGTAACAAGTGCGGTTACCGTGCCGGCAGGATGGGTCACTTTCCTGGATGGCACGAACTCGCTTGGGGCAAAGCAAGTGGACGCAGCCGGTGTGGCGCTTCTGGACACCGCCACTTTGACTGCTGGTACTCATCAAATCTCCGCCACATACCAGGGATATCAAGACCCCTGGAACCTGCACTCGATCTATCAGCCGAGCACATCTTCGGCTGTAACCGTGACCGTAAACGCGATCCCGACTTCGACAACGATCTCCGCCTCTACCTCTTCGCCGACCGCCGGAACGGTGGTTACGTTCGCGGCCGCCGTGACCACGGGATCGACACTGCCATTCGGGGGCGTGAGTTTTTATGATGGTAGCGTCTTGCTCGGAACAACCTCGCTGGCGGCAGGAGCGACGGCTAGTTTCAGCACGGCGTCCCTAAGCACTGGATCACACAGCATCACCGCGGTTTTCAATGCCACCGCAACCTTCGCGACGAGCACCTCTCCTGTACTGAACATCGCTGTTGCGGCGGCGTCTGCGAAGCTTGTGAACAGCCTGGCAGTGATGAACCTGCAAAACAGTCAGAACGGCAAGAGTGCTCTGCAAGCCGAGGTGGTGACAGCGAGCACTTCGGTCACAACGGGAGCCGTGACATTTCTCGATGAAGGCAGCATTCTCGGCAGGGCAATACCCGATGGCTCGGGCGCCGCGGTTCTGCTCACTCCTTCGTTACGCAGTGGGGTCCATAACCTGTCGGCAAGTTTCTCGGGGAATTCGCTGTTCGCCCCAGCCGTTTCTCCAGAATTCGTGGAACAGTGGCCACCCAGCGGATCCGGCTTTTCCATGGAACTCTCTGGCACATCAATGAGCATCAGCGCTACGGACTCAGAGCAATTGCTGATAGGCATCACTCCGATCGGAAGTTTCCGGCAACCCGTTCAGTTTGCTTGCGGGGCTGGGGTGCCGTCTGGTTACAGGTGCGTTTTCTCTCCGTCCTCACTCGAGGGGGGAGGAACTTCGTACTTAACGCTACAGCCTGCGCCCAAGTCGGTTGGCAGGAGGTGGCTGTTTGGGGCTGCGTTGGGCTTCCTTGCTTTGTTTGTCACTCGGAGGCAAGGCCGACGTCCCGGTTGCGTGTTGGCGCTTTTGGTAAGCGTGAGCTTGATAATGGCCGGATGCGGCAGACCACCCGCGCATCTCGACCGAGCGCAGTTGCAGGTTCTCTGTATCCGGGCATCTTCGGGCAGCGGCTCCAGCCTTATCATCCACTCTGCCCAAGTGATCATAAAGACCCTGCCCGAGCACCCATAGAACTGTCTACTCCAAAGCACCCGAAATGCCGACCAGGTCTGCCAGCGTCTTCCAGTGCCTCGGATGCGGGCGGTACCGGCCCGCGCGGATGCGGCCTGCGTACCAGTACGAGACCGAGATTTGTCGCGCGATTGTGTGTGCTGACGTCGGGGCCAAGAGCGGTTGAATCTTCTCCGAAAAGAACTGCTCTGTCAGCCACGTGGGCTGGTCCGATGGTTTCCACGAATGCTGCGCTAGAGCGTTCTTGCGCTGAGCGATTGCCCGCTTTGCTTGAGCTTCAGGACCATTCGCCGTGTGGCGGCCAATCCGCGCCGCGTCGAGCATATTCTTGGTTGCGGCACTCACCGCACAACGAGCACACGTTTTACTCCGATCCCGGATCGTCTTCCCACACCCCGGGCAGATGTTTTCTCTACGTGGGGTTGATGCGGGTGGCAAAAACGGGCTGCGTTTTTTGCTTCACGCTTATTGGCCTGAGTCAGCCGCGTGTCGAGTGGAGCGTCCGGTTTGCATGGCGTTGACCAGAACGCACGAGCGACCCATTCTGCCGCTGGCGCAACGGCCCGACGCCAAGTTGTTACAGTTTCCGAAAGCCGGACAGCGAACGCTGCCATTAGGCGGCAATTACCGTCGCGCTCTTCGAAGAACTATTCACGACTCAACGGCTGCCGCATGATCCATTCAAAAGGTAACTGTCAACCTGGGGGCGGACAGCTTCCATCAGGGACAGGTTCCATCAGGTCGCACGCCAAGCTGCCGCGAGCGGTTGTGTCCACGTGCAGCACGCCCAAGCCGGGGTCACCAGCGGGGCCCGGCTTATGGATACGCATACGCCCTAGCTTGGCGGCGAGGAATTCCCCCGAAGAAAGAAAAGATTGAAGTACCCCACACGATGCCTTCGATGATGAAGGGCTTACAACAATGCGCCGAGATGCTACCTACCTATCCCTCCCAGGTTTGACCCTTCTTTTCTTGCGCCTGTAAGATCAAGGATCACTCGGCATTCAGCACGCAGCAGTCAGTTGAAACGTTAGTCTGGAAGGGGTGTCGACCGGCTGATTGCTGACGGCTGAGTGCGACGCTTTTCTATGCCCCACGAACTGCCTAAAGCCTACGAGCCGGGCGCGATTGAAACGCGCTGGGCCGAGTACTGGGTCAAAGAAAAACTCTTCTCCGTGCCCACGCCGGCCGCGGACTCGCCTTCCGAAAAGACGGCGCGTCCGGTGTTCACACTGCTGTTGCCGCCGCCCAACGTAACCGGGCGCCTGCACATGGGCCACATGCTGAACCACACGCAGATGGACATCATCGTGCGCTGGCACCGCATGCGCGGCTTCATCACGCTATGGCTGCCGGGCACGGACCATGCCGGCATCGCGACGCAGATGATGGTCGAGCGCCAGCTCGCCAAAGAAGGCAAGACGCGGCGCGACCTGGGCCGCGAAAAATTCATCGAGCGCGTCTGGGAATGGAAACGCGAGTACGGTGGCGCCATTCTCGACCAGATGAAGCGCCTGGGCGACAGCGTGGACTGGGACCGCGAGTACTTCACCATGGACGAGAATCTCTCGCGCGCGGTGCGCGAAGTGTTCGTCCGGCTCTATGAAGAAGGGCTGATTTATCGCGGGAAGTACATCGTGAACTGGTGTCCGTGGCACGAGACGGCTATCTCCGATCTCGAAGTGAAGCACGAAGACTCGGCCGGGAAGCTGTGGGAGATTCGCTATCCGGTTATTGGGACCAGCGAATTCATCACCGTGGCCACCACTCGTCCCGAGACCATGCTGGGCGATACCGCGATCGCGGTCAACGCGAAAGACGAGCGCTACACGCATTTACACGGGAAGAAAGTACTCCTGCCGCTGATGAAGCGCGAGATTCCCATCATCACCGACGAACTGGCGCAGCCGGAATTCGGCACGGGCGCGGTGAAAGTGACTCCGGCGCACGATCCCAACGATTTTCAGGCCGGGCTCCGCCACAACCTGCCGCAGATTGACGTGATGGACGAGCACGCGCACATGAATCAGAACGCCGGCCGCTTTAAGGGGTTAGACAGATACGAGGCGCGCAAGCGTGTGCTCGCCGATTTGCGGGAGCAGGGCTTTTTGGTCGGGGAAAAAGACTACGCGCTCGCGATCGGCAAGTGCGACCGCTGCGGAACGATTATCGAGCCACGGCTTTCTGAGCAGTGGTTCGTGAAGATTGCGCCTCTGGCCGAGCGGGCGAAAGAGGCGGTGGAGAGCGGCGAGATCACGATTGTCCCCGACAACTACCGCACGATTTACCTGAACTGGATGAACAACATTCACGACTGGTGCGTCTCGCGCCAGTTGTGGTGGGGACATCGCATTCCGGCGTGGACGTGCAGTAATGATGCTTGTAAGGAAGTCATCGTGGCCCGCGAAGCGCCGGCGAAGTGCACGAAGTGCGGCGGCGTGAAACTGGAACAGGTTCCCGACGTGCTTGACACCTGGTTCTCGTCGGGCCTGCTGCCGTTCACGACCCTGGGGTGGCCGGAGAAGACTCGGGACCAGGCAGTGTTCTATCCGACGACACTGCTGATCACGGCTTACGAAATTCTTTTTTTCTGGGTGGCGCGCATGGTCATGTTCGGCTGCCACTTCATGGAGGGGCACGAGCAGGACGCGGCTATCAAGACCGCGAGCGGGTGGGGCGAAAAGAAGAACGACAGTGTGCCTTTCCGCGAGGTCTATATTCACTCGCTGGTGCGTGACGCCGAGCGCCAGAAGATGTCGAAGACCAAGGGTAACGTAGTCGATCCGCTCGACGTTATCGAGCGCTTCGGAACCGACGCGACACGGTTCACGCTGGCCGCCATGGCTGCGCCGGGAACGGACATCGCTTTCAACGAAAGCCGGACTGACGGGTATCGCGCTTTTGCTAACAAGATTTGGAACGCGGCGCGGTTCATGTTCATGAACGTGGACAGAGTGGAGCCGGGACTGCGTCCCGGCCGGACCGGGTCAGAGACCCGGTCCCACACAAGCGCGGGTGTTGCCGGGGTTCAGACTGCAACTCTCGAAGACCGCTGGATTCTCTCGCGATTCAATCGCGTTGCGGCGGATGTGAACGACGCGCTGAAGACTTATCGCTTCCATGAGGCCGCCAATCGAATCTACGATTTCTTCTGGGGGGAGTTCTGCGACTGGTATCTGGAACTCATCAAGCCGCGGCTGAGGAAAGCTGTGCCTTATAACATGATCGCGCGGCTGGCGGCGGGGGAGGATTTTGACAAGATAGAAGCCGAGCTGAAAGCTGCGTTTGATGAGCTGGCAGAAGAACTCGGACCTCAAAAAGTGGCAGATGCCAAACAGAGGGCGGATCGGGCGCGAAGGCTCTACGAGGAGAGGAGAGAGCGCGGAGCAAGTTGGCGTGAGAGCGAGTTCGACGACGCGATGGCTAAGCTAAAAGCCAGTGTTGACTCAGATCGGGAGACTAGCTGTACCGCGTGTAGGAATCTGGTCGCGCTGTTTGACGCGTCCCTGCGCCTGCTGCATCCGGTGATGCCGTTCATTACGGAGGAAATCTGGCAGGCGATCTACGAGGGCAAGCCGCCGCTGAAATCGATTGCGCTGGCTTCCTACCCGCAGGCCGACGAGAAACAGTTCGATCTCGCTGCCGAAACCGAGATGGCGATTCTGCAGGACCTAATCGTCACCGTGCGCAACTTGCGGGCGGAATTGAAGATCGAACCGAAGATCAAGGTGCCGATCGAGGTCTTTGCGCACGAGCCAGAGATTTGCAAACTGATCGAAGCCAATGCCGGCGCCGTCGAGCGCCTGGGGAGTGTCAGCCAAATCACCTTTGTTAAAACCTCGCTGGCCAAGCTGGCCGGGGCCCGGCACACTGCTCGCTTTGACGTACACGTGGTCTACGAGCGCAAGATCGATCTCGCGGTCGAATGCGAGCGGTTGAAGAAAGAACTGGAGAAGATCGAGAAAGAGCTGGCCAACAATCAGAAGCAGTTGGGGAACGAACAGTTTCTGGCGAAAGCGCCGGCGAAAGTAGTGGAAGGATTGCGCAAGCGCGGCGAGGAACTCCTCGTCCTACTGGAGAAGACGAAGGGCAAGATGAAGGAGTTAAGGAGTTAGGGTGCGGATGAAGTGAAGCTGGCGGGTCTTCGACCCGCCCGGACAGCCGAGGGCGGCTGTCCCCACATGGGTTGTACTGGCAACTGACAACTGGCTACTGGCAACTGCTCTTATGGATTGGAATTCACGACGCCTGACCGCCGTTGTGGAGAACGCGCTGCTCGAAGACCGGGCCACGCGCGACGCCA
>Ga0187818_10001171_pt1 | contig 10450 bp, 9 predicted proteins | sample NC_wetland_sal_i_14_FD_130581 | JGI IMG/M metagenome (GOLD analysis project Ga0187818, IMG submission 130581) | Wetland sediment microbial communities from Neuse River Estuary, North Carolina, USA - SO4_3 | ecosystem: Environmental > Aquatic > Freshwater > Wetlands > Sediment | place: USA: North...
AGATGCTTGCTCTTACTGTGGACGACTCCCCAGAATTCCCGATAGCGCGTGCCGGAAAGCAGCAAATGCTGAAAAGAGGCACTCAGGCACAAGTGTATTTCTTTAAGAATCAATCATTTATATGTGGCATTACGTTTGCACCTGCTGGTCGTAAGGCATAGGGACTAGATGACGCTAAGAATAGAGAGGCAGTTTGACGGAGGAAGGCCGGTTCTCCGGGTCAGCGGCAGGATTGCCGCGGAGAATCTTCAAGAGTTGAAGGCGGAGGCCCAGGGAATGAAGGTGGGAACTGTTTTGGACTTGGAGCACGTGACTTTGGTGGATGTAGACGGTGTGCGCTTCTTGTGTGCCTGCCAAGCAGGGGGCATGGAGCTGGTTCATTGTTCGCCGTACATCCGCGAGTGGATGACACGGGAGCGCATGAATTGTGTGTAAAGGGGGAAGGACATGGCTTGGGAAAGCTTAGCTACTCAGGAACCATTTGGGGGCACGGCAGCCTTGGCAGGCGTGCTCGGGAGCTTCCGACCGCGGGAGAGAAGCTCTCTCGATCTCGGTGACGCGTTTTCACAGATTGGGCAGGAGTTTCCGACCCGCTCGCAAATTCGGTTTCGGGTGATTGTCGTCGGGATGGCCAAGCATCTGCGTTCAGCGATCAGCAACGAAATCTATTTGGCCGGCCACGAAGCACTATCCAACGCGTTCCGCCATTCTGGCGCAACGGACATTGAGATCGAAGTTGAATACACAGCTAGCCACCTGCGCGTCCTTATCCGTGACAATGGTACCGGGATCGATCCTCGCGCTCTCTATTCGCGACATGAGGCGTTTGGGGGCTTGTGTTGGATGAAGGAACGAATGGAAAGAACCGGCGGGAGACTTCGGGTCTTGAGCAGCGCCGCGGCAGGGACAGAGGTCGAACTCTTAGTGCCGGCACATGTGGCCTTCGAATCTCCGTCGGGGCACGGTTCTGTCCGATGGCTTTCCAAGCTGTATTCGTAAAACGGCACAAGGCACAGGAACAGCCGGGAAGCGAGCAAGCTTGATGTCCAACGAGGCGCACATTCGGGTTCTCAGCGTAGATGATCACCCCCTGTTCCGGGAGGGCCTGGCTGCGATCATCAACACGCAGCCAGACATGCGATTGGTCGCGCAGGCCTCGAACGCGCAGGAAGCCCTCCAGGAATTCCGCAAGCACCAGCCGGATGTAACTCTCATGGATTTGAGACTTCCAGGCCAAAGCGGCATCGACACGATGAACGCCGTCCGCGCGGAGTTTCCTGGGGCGCGAATCATCATGCTGACGACGTTCGAAGGCGACGTGGAGATTCAGCGCACTCTGGAAGCGGGCGCCCGAGGCTACTTACTAAAGAGCATGCCCCCGAAGGAACTGTTAGAAGTGATCCGCCAGGTCCATGCAGGAAAAAAAGGCATCCCGCCACAAATCGCCGCGCACCTTGCGGAACATTTTGCCGACGAATCTCTGACGGCGCGTGAAATCGAGGTCCTCAGCCAAATCGCGGGTGGAAACCGGAACCGGGACATTGCGGAAAAGCTCTTTGTCACCGAAGAAACGGTTAAGGTTCACGTCAAGCACATCATGGGGAAGCTCGGAGCCAGCGACCGCACGCAAGCAGTAGCCCTTGGCCTGCGTCGCGGCATCATCCAATTCGACTAAAGCTATTCCGAGCGAACCCGGGCAACAAGCTTCGTACTACCCGGCAGTCTGAAGTATCCCTTTTCTTTTGAACGTTATGGCTAGAACGTCTGACCTCCACCAAAAGTGGTATTCCGAACCATCCTTGGAGTGGTAGCTAAAAAACCTCCCATCTCGTGATGTGCTTCCTGACGCGATCCCGCATAGTGCACAGCGAGAACGAGCAGCAAAGGGAGAGGACAATGGAATTGCAAAACACAACGATTTCCAATGCGAAGAGCAAGGCGCGCTCCGGCGGATCCCAGACTGCGGAGCCAGCTGAAAAAAACCTGCTGGAAGCGGCTAAGAGCGGGCACTCAACAGCCTTTGGCGTGCTTTGCGAGCGATACAAGCAGCAACTCTTCCGGGCTGCACACCGCATCACGCGAAGCCAGGAAGACGCGGAAGACGCCGTACAGGACGCACTTCTGAGGGCTTACGTTCATCTCCGGGACTTCGACGGAAGGTCAACGTTCGCAACCTGGCTCACGCGCATCGCCATCAATTCGGCGCTCATGATCCTGCGTAAGAAAAGGACAGCTCTTGAGGTCGCGTTCGAAGGAAGAGATGATTCCGGGAACAGCATAGTGAACTTCGAGATCCCGGATCACGCGCCGAATCCAGAAAGGCATTATGCGCAGACGGAGCGGGAAAGAATCTTGCATAGCGCCATACAGCGCTTGCGCCCGAGCCTCCGGGAAATTGTCCAGATTCAGCAGTTGCGGGAAAAGCCGATGCGCGAAGCCGCGAATTCCATGGGAATCTCCGTGGCTGCCGCGAAGGCCCGGCTGTTCCAGGCCAAACTGGCGTTGCGCAAATCGTCGCTCCTGAAGCTAATGCAACAGCCCGCCCGCTCCGGCGCCGGGGTCCGCGATTTCATGCCCTACCAGGGCAAGAGAATTCCGGCACCCGTCATGTAAGGTGGTGCATCCAACCTCACACATGGGTCCTTGAAAGGACAAACGGGTCGAAAAGCGCAGCTTCGGGGACCTGAGCCCCGGACGGGCAATTCTTCTGGACTATAGAGGGTGAGGACATGAACATTCTTTCGAAGTACAAGTTCTGGATAGGTGGGGCGTTCTGTCTCTTCGTGGTGGCCCTGATCATCGGGGCAATACGCCCCAAGCACGTCTCTGGAGCGCAGCCCGGCGCTTCACCAGTTGTCGAGGTCGTCCAGGTTGAGCAGAAGGACGTGCCTATCTATGCCGAATGGATAGGCACGCTCGACGGGCTTGTGAACGCGGACGTCCGAGCGCAAGTCACGGGCTATATTCAGCGCCAGGCCTACCAAGAAGGCGCATTCGTCCGGAAGGGAGAGCTGCTCTTCCAGATTGACCCAAGGCCATTCCAGGCAGTGCTCGATCAAGCGGAGGGTCAACTGGCGCAAGCAAAGGCCATGCTCGCAAATGCCCAGGCAGTGCAAGGCAGGACGGAGCTGGACGTCAATCGTTACACGCCGCTGGCAAAGGAGCAGGCCGCCAGCCAGCAGGATCTCGACAACGCCGTGCAGAACAACCTCGCCGCCAAAGCCACTGTGGCAACTGCCAGGGCTCAGATTCAGACCTACGAAGCCGCCGTGGAAACTGCGAAAATCAATCTCGATTTCACCCGGCTCATCGCTCCCATCGATGGAATCGCGGGTCAAGCTCAGCTTCAGGTTGGCGCGCTGGCGGCTCCCAGCAGCGGACCAGTTACTTCTGTTTCCACTGTGGATCCTATCAAGGTGTATTTCACAGTCGGCGAGCCACAATACCTCGCATGGAGAAAGCGCTTCCCAACCGAAAGCAGCCGCGAGGAAGCGCACAGAAACCTGCACCTCGAATTGATCCTGGCGGATGGTTCCGTTTATCCGCACGAAGGCAAGTTTTATTTTGCGGACCGCCAAGTCAATGAAGGCACGGGAGCCATTCGACTTGCGGGGCTCTTCCCAAATCCCGGAAATATTCTTCGTCCCGGCGGCTACGGCAGGGTGCGAGCGGTGATCCGTAAGCAACAAGGCGCCATACTCGTCCCGCAGCGCGCAGTGACAGAGCTGCAAGGCGGCTACCAGGTCGCTGTCGTTGGTAGCGACGGCAAGGTGGACATTCACACGATTACGGTTGGAGACCGTGTTGGGTCCGACTGGATCGTCACGGACGGCCTGAAACCCGGTGAGAACGTGGTGGCCGAGGGCGTGCAGAAGGTCCGCCAGGGCGCGCACGTGAACGCCAAGCCGTTTGCCACGGAAGCGAAGGGAAAGTGATCCATGTCCAAGTTTTTCATCAACCGCCCCATCGTCGCGATGGTCATTTCGATCGTCCTGGTGCTTGTCGGCTCGCTCACGATTCTGACCTTGCCCGTCGCGCAGTTTCCGAACATCGCGCCGCCGGAAATTCAAATCCTGGCCACCTACGTCGGCGCTGACGCGCAAACTCTTGAGCAAGCGGTTGCCACTCCGCTCGAGCAACAAATGAGCGGCGTGGACAACATGAACTACATGTATTCGCTGAATGCCACGGGCAACTCGACGACGAGCTTAATCGTGGACTTCGATGCGAAGACCGATCCCAACAACGACTTTATTCTCACGCAGTCGCGCGAGACGCAGGCCGCTTCGCAGCTTCCGGTGGACGTAAACAACTACGGAATCACAGTGCGCAAAGCGGTGACGGCTCCGCTCATGTTGATCGACGTTTATTCGCCCAACGGAACCTACGACGCCACGTTCCTGGCTAACTACGCTTACATCAATCTCGTGGACCCCCTGCTCCGATCGCCGGGCATCGGCAACGTTCAGGTTTTCGGGGCCGGCCAGTACGCGATGCGCATGTGGGTTAAGCCCGACCAATTGGCGAAGCTCGGCGTTACCGTTCCGGACATCATCAGCGCCGTGCAAGCACAAAACACCGTCAATCCAGCGGGAAAAGTGGGCGGCGACCCCGCGCCGAAAGGCACGGAATTCACGTACGCGGTCCTGGCTCAGAGCCGGCTTGTGTCGCCGGAGGAATTTGGGCAGATCGTCGTGCGCGAAACGCCTGATGGCGGCACCGTTCGCGTACGCGATGTGGCGCGCATCGAGCTGGGCTCTCAGGATTACAGCGTGGGCGGCCGCTTCAACGGCAAGCCCAGCGCCGTGCTTGCTCTGTACCAGCTCCCTGGCTCTAATGCGGTGGATGCGGCCGCCGCGGCCAATAAGTTGATATCCCAGTTGAAAGAGCGCTTCCCGCAGGATTTGGATTTCGTCGTCGCGCTGGATACCACGCGTGCGGTCACCGAGGGCATGAAAGAAATCGTGCTGACCTTGGTGATTGCGCTGGCGCTGGTGATCCTTGTCGTTTACATCTTCTTGCAGGGCTTTCGGGCCACGTTGATTCCGCTTCTTGCCGTTCCCGTTTCCTTGGTAGGCACGTTTGTACTTTTTCCCCTTTTCGGATTTTCCATTAACACGCTTTCACTTTTCGGTCTCGTGCTGGCGATCGGATTGGTTGTGGACGACGCCATCGTCGTGGTCGAAGGCGTGGAACGCCACATTGAAGAGGGCATGACGCCAAAAGACGCGGCCTTGAAAGCCATGGAAGAACTCTCCGGTCCGGTCGTCGGAATCGCGCTGGTTCTTTCCGCCGTGTTCGTGCCCACTGCGTTTATTCCTGGGATCACCGGCAAGCTCTATCAACAGTTCGCCGTGACCATCGCGATTTCCGTTTTGCTTTCCGCCTTCAATGCGCTCACTCTGAGTCCCGCACTCGCGGCCCTGCTGCTCAAGCCGAAGAAGGAAAGCGGCGGCCTGCTGAGGAAGTTCTTCGATTGGTTCAACCGGGTTTTCGATCGAGCCACCGACGGGTATGTGAGCTGGAGCGCCGTGCTCGTCAAAAAAAGCGTCGTCGTGGTTGTCTTGCTCGTTGTCTTTGCGGTGGCCGGCGGCTTTTTTGCCAACCGTGTTCCGACCAGCTTCTTGCCCGACGAAGATCAAGGTTATGCCTACGTGAACGTGCAGCTGCCCAACGGCGCATCTCTCGAGCGCACGCGCGCAGTCGTCGACCAAGTCGAGAAGGTCATCACGGATACTCCGGGAGTTCAATACTCGACCTGCTTCGTGGGTTTCAGCCTGCTGAGCTTCGTTCGCACGACTTACAACGCTACGTTTTTCGTAAATTTCAAACCGTGGGGTGAACGCAAGACCACGGAAGAGCAATTTCAGACGCTGAAGGCGCATCTCAATCAGAAACTAAGCAAAGTGCCCGCCGCGGTGGCCTTTGGTTTTTCACCGCCCGCCATTCCGGGTGTCGGCACTGCGGGTGGTTTCACCTTCATGCTGGAAGACCGTTCCGGCGCCGATATCCAATTCCTGGCCAAGAATCTGGGCACGTTTCTTGAAGCGGCACGCAAGCGCCCGGAGATCGCTAGCCTCAGCACCACGTTTTTGGCTACGGTGCCCCAGCAATTTGTGAACGTCGATCGCGATAAGGTCTTGAAACAAGGCGTGGCCCTCAATGATGTGTACCGCACGATTCAGGCTTTTATGGGTGGATACTTCATCAACTATTTCAACCGCTTCGGCCGCCAATGGCAGGTGTATATCGAGGCAGAAGCCGATAACCGCGCCAAGGCCGAAAACGTGGGACAGTTCTACGTGCGCAACAAGAATGGCGAGAACGTCCCGCTTTCCACCCTGACTAGCGTGACCCCCCGCCTCGGTCCCGAATTTACTTTGCGCTTCAACGAATACCGTTCCGCGCAAATCAACGGCAGCGCCGCGCCGGGCTATAGCGCGGATCAGGCCACGGCCGCGCTCGAAGAAGTCTTTCACGAGACGATGCCGAGGGAAATGGGCTTCGATTACTCAGGCATGTCCTTCCAGGAACAGAAAGCGCGGCAGGGAGTGCCGCCCTCGGTGATCTTCGGCCTTTCGCTGCTGTTCGTGTTCCTGATTCTGGCTGCTTTGTATGAAAGCTGGTCCCTGCCGTTCAGCGTTTTACTCAGCACGCCCGTCGCGATTTTTGGCGCTTTTGGCATCCTGTGGCTGCGCCGATTTCTCGTGAGCATTTTTTACCCGCCGTACTTAGTGCAGATCGAGAACGATGTGTACTCACAAATCGGACTGGTGATGCTAATCGGATTGGCGGCCAAGAATGCCATTCTGATCGTCGAGTTTGCCAAGGACCAGTTCGAGAAAGGGAAGCCGCTGACCGATGCAGCGCTGGAAGGCGCCCGGCTTCGACTGCGGCCGATATTGATGACTTCGTTCGCGTTCATTCTGGGCTGCGTGCCTCTGTGGACAGCCAGCGGCGCGGGCGCCGTGGCCCGCCAGATTATGGGCACCACGGTCATCGGGGGAATGATGGCCGCCAGCGCGATCGGTATTTTCTTCGTGCCAGGAGTTTTCTATATGGTTGAAAAATGGTCCGGCGCGGAGAAAGAGCACGCCGCGGGAGCGCTGCCGGCGACGCCCGCGCCAGCGGAGGGAGACTGAAAATGCTTGGCGATGTTAGGGCGCGAAACCCGAAGGAGAGTCAGCGCATCAGGAAAGGTCTGGCAACATTTGCAGCCGCCGCAGTCGTCTGTGCCTTGCTCCCGGGATGCATGGTGGGCCCGAACTACAAACGGCCAGCCGTGCAAACGCCAACCGCTTTCCGCGATTTGCGCGATAGCGCACAGGCCCAGGCGCAGACCGCTTCCTACGCGGATCTTCCCTGGTGGCAGGTCTTCCAGGATCCGCAGCTGCAAGAGCTTATCCGCACCGCGCTGAAGCAAAACTACGATTTGCAAATCGCCACCGAACGCATCAACGCCGCGCGCGCCCAGGTGGCGGTAACCCGCTCCAGCCTTTTCCCGCAGGTCAACGGGAACGCCAACTTCATCGGCGGGAAAGAGAACACTTTCCAAACGAAGTTCAATTTTCTGACTTTGTCGGCGGATACAGCGTTTCAACTGGATTTCTTCGGCAAGCTGCGCCGCGCTACCGAGGCGGCGCGCGCCGAATTACTCGCGACGGAAGACGCGCGACAAGTGGTCGTATTGACGCTGGTGAGCGACGTAGCCAGCGACTATTTCGCGCTGCTGCAGCTTGACCTCGAGCTTCAGATCACGCGCGAGACGATCAAGACTCAACAAGACTCCGTAAAACTCACGAATTTTCGCGTCGAGCACGGCGTGGCTACCAAGCTGGATGTCCTGCAGGCGCAGCAAACTCTAGATACGGCAAATGCGCAGATCCCGGATCTCGAGAGGCAGATCGCTCAGGAAGAAAATGCCATCAGTATTCTCCTGGGAAATTACCCGCAGGCTGTGACGCGTGGACGCACGCTGGTCGAGCAAAATCTGCCACCGGAAGTGCCGGCGGGAATGCCTTCTTCGCTGCTGGAGCGGCGTCCTGATATTCGCGAGGCCGAGCAAATCCTGGTCGCGGCAAATGCCGAGATCGGTGTCGCGAAGGCGCAGTTCTTTCCACAAATCTCATTGACGGGTTCTGGCGGCGGATCGTTCGGACGGAGCAGCGCGTTTTCGAGCCTGATGAGCACGCAGCTCGGAATCTGGTCCTACGGCGCAAACGTCAGCCAGCCTATTTTCACCGGCGGAGCTCTCAAGGGGAATCTCAAGCTGGCCGAATCGCAGCATCAGCAAGCTCTGCTGGCGTACAAACAAGCCATTCAGCAGGCCTTTGGGGACGTCTCGGACGCGTTGATCGGCTATCAGAAGCTTCACGAGGTCCGGCTGCGCCAGCAGGACACGGTTGCGGATTTGCAGGAATCCGTGCGCCTGTCCAACATGCGCTATTCGGGTGGCACCACCACTTATCTCGAAGTTCTGGATGGACAGCGCGCGCTCTTCTCCGCTGAGATTACCCTGGCAGAGGCGCGCGGCAGCGAATACCAGAGCCTGGTGCAACTCTACCGCTCACTTGGCGGGGGCTGGCAGGAATAGCCCTCTCGCAGCAGGGCACCGCCCGACACGAGCAGGCTTGCGGAGTTCAGGATCAGCAAATCCTGAACCGGACTTGAAGCAGCATTCTCACGCCAAGAATTGTCACTTTACCGGTCAGGCCGCGTGAGCTTGTTCGTGCTCGAAGTTCCTTGTCGCGAAGATGCCAAGCAGGACAAAAATGATAAGCACCGAGAGCTGGGCGATCTGGAACGCCGGGGCGGACCGCGTCGGCGCCAACGCTTTCAGCGCTGGGACCCTCATGAACAGCTGCGCAATCAGAATGAAGACGTTCAGGTAGAGCCCAATGATCGCGTTGACCACGTAGGCCCGCCGCCATGCACCCGCGAGGCCGCGCTGATAGAACGCAAAAATGGCGATAGCCAGCACCAGCGTCGATAAGATTCCTATCACGTGGGAAGGCAAGAGCTTGTGCACCGGAAACAGGAAGCCGGTGAGGCTGGTCGCCAGCGTGGTCGAAAGAAACGTCGCAGTCCAGCCGTTCAGCCGCTTCGCCGTCAACAACCCATACACGACGACAAAGCCGGAGACAATCCCAACCAGACTCAACCCAACGTGGAATAGAGTCAATGCGGCCAAACCTGTGCTCACGAACCCTTCCCCAATCGTTTTCCTTATTTCGTTCCAGTCGTATGGCGTTGAGGACAGAATTTGCCGCCCGCGGAAGACAAATCAGCATACAGATCCATAAAAAGGAGAGCCGTCCCGCTCGCAGCGACTCTCCTTTGTCGGCAGACGTGCCGATTTCCCTCTACGCCGATGCGTGATGGCTGCGTTGGACGAACGCAAGCAAGTCCGCGTTGATCTGGTCCGCGTTGGTCGTGGGCATGCCATGCGGAAAGCCCGGATAGACTTTCAGCGTCGCATTCTTCAGCAGCTTCGCAGACAGCGGACCCGCGGCGACGATGGGCACAATCTGATCGTCGTCGCCATGCATCACCAACACAGGGATGTCAATCTTCTTCAGGTCCTCGGTAAAATCCGTCTCCGAAAAGGCCTTGATGCAGTCGTAATGAGCTTTCATGCCTCCCATCATGCCCTGCAGCCACCAGTGCTCGCGGATACCTTCGGAAATCTTTACGCCCGGCCGGTTGTATCCGTAAAACGGGAGTGTGATGTCCTTGTAGAACTGTGCCCGATTGGCCGCGAGCGCTGCCCGGAGGCCGTCAAACGCCGCAATGGGCTGGCCGGTGGGGTTCTTTTCGGTCTTCAACATGAGTGGTGGCACGGCGCTGATGAGCACCGCTTTGGCGACACGCTTGGAGCCATGCCGGCCGAGATAGCGGGCGACTTCACCTCCGCCAGTCGAGTGACCGACGTGAATGGCGTCCCTCAGATCCAGCGCTTCGGTGAGCGCCGCCAAGTCGTCCGCGTAGGTATCCATGTCATTTCCATCCCACGTCTGGGTGGAACGCCCGTGGCCGCGCCGGTCATGAGCGATGATGCGGTAGCCGTGTTGCCCAAAGAACAACATCTGGCCGTCCCAGTCGTCAGCGGTCAGTGGCCAGCCATGCGAAAACACAATCGGCTGCCCCTCCCCCCAGTCCTTGTAATAAATCTGTGTTCCGTCTTTCGTGGTGATCGTCGGCATAAGATGCTCTCCTTGGTTGTTGCCCAAAATGAGAGCGCTGACAACAATTTGTGCGCTAACTAAGTGTTTCGGACAAGAACCAGGTTCGCCGCTCCGTCTGGTCAATCCAGTTTTCGATCAGGCTGGCGGTGGCGACGTCATTGTATTTTTCACAGACTTCATGGGTGAGGCGTAAAAATCGCGTGAGTTCCCGGCTGTCCGTGCGAAGTTCGGCCAGCATGTTCTCGGCGCTTACGGATTCATCGTTG
>Ga0187818_10001172_pt1 | contig 10442 bp, 7 predicted proteins | sample NC_wetland_sal_i_14_FD_130581 | JGI IMG/M metagenome (GOLD analysis project Ga0187818, IMG submission 130581) | Wetland sediment microbial communities from Neuse River Estuary, North Carolina, USA - SO4_3 | ecosystem: Environmental > Aquatic > Freshwater > Wetlands > Sediment | place: USA: North...
GCACCAGTGTGGTGATTGCCGGAGAAAGCTTCACACAAGCAACTGCGGTATCGCTCGCCTGCAAGCACCAAATGAGTTTCACCGTGGATTCGGACACGCAGATCACGGCCATCGTGCCCACAGGAGCGCCGAGCGGAGAGATCGGCGTAACGACGGCAGGCGGTCATACGGAAAGTGCCGCTAGTTTCACCGTAACACCCTGACCTGATCGACGATTGCAGATCGAAAAATGAAGCCGCCCCTCCTGGGCCCGCATCCGGCGGTTCGGCCGATGAAGCTAACCCCGTACACACATGGAGCGCCGGATAGCCGCGAGTCCGGAGAATCCCCCGCATGTCCTGGTGGTGTGGCAGGGGCGGCTCGGTGAACCCGACCCGATTGCCCCGCCGCTTATAATCGTGGTGCGTACGGCTTGGAAGGAGTTGAACACGATGGAGGGAAACGGGCGGAAGATTGTCGTCATCGGTGCCGGCATTGCCGGATTGTGCGCGGCCGTGTATGGGCTGAAGTGCGGCTACGAAGTTGAAGTGCTGGAGATGCACGAAATGGCGGGGGGCCTGGCGATGAGCTGGAAGCGCGGCGCCTACCGCTTCGAGACGTGCCTGCACTGGCTTGTGGGGTCGAGGCCGGGCGGAGACTTTCACGAGCAGTGGCAGGAGGTCTGCGACATCGACAAGCTGTCGTTCGTGAACCAGGACGAGTTTGTGCGACTGGAAACGGAGGATGGGGACACACTGAGGCTCTACACCAATGTCGACCGTCTGGAAGCGGAGCTGTTGCGGCGGGCGCCGGAGAATGCGTCGGCGATTATGGAATTCACACGCGCAGTGCGGGCGCTGGGGAAGTTCCGGATGCTGGATCCGACAGGAGGGCTGAAGGAAAACTGGCTGAACATGCTGCGTGACATCCCCGTGTTTCCGCTGTTGGGAAAACTGTCGAAGATCAGCGGTGCGGATTACGGCAAGCGGCTTCAGGATCCGCTGCTGAGGCGGTTCTTCACGAACGGGGACATCGGGAAGATGGCGGCGATGGCGATGGTAATTTCGCTGGCGTGGATGAATGTGGGAAACGCTGGATATTGCATTGGCGGGGCGCAGTCGTTGATCAGGCTGATCGAGGAGAAGATCGCGAGCCTGGGCGGCAAGATACGGTTCAACGCGCGCGTCGAGCGCGTGCTGGTGGAGAACGATACGGCTGTGGGCGTGGAGATCGAGGGCGGCGAGCGGGTGATGGCGGATTGGGTGATCTCAGCAGCCGACGGGCGCACGACGATTTTCGAGATGCTGGGCGGCAAGTACGTGGACGAGGAGACGCGGAAGAGGTATGACGAGCGGGAGCTATTTGCTTCGTACTTGCAGGTGTCGCTGGGCGTGGCGAAGGATCTGCGCGACGAACCCGCGATGCTGTCACGGATTCTGGCGTCGCCCCTGGTAGTGGATCCTGGCACGGAGCTCAACAGTGTCACGTTCCGCATTTTCCATTACGATCCGACGTTCGCGCCGCCGGGCAAGACGGCGGTGACGAGTACTCTGCCCACACGCAATTTCGGCTACTGGAGCGATCTGCGGAAAATGGATCCGGGCGGCTACCACAGGGAGAAGCAGCGCGTGGCTGAGGCGGTGATTGGCGTGCTGGAGAAGCGTATTCCAGGAATACGCCAGGCGATCGAGGTGGTGGACGTGTCGACGCCAGCGACGGTTTACCGCTACACCGGCAACTGGCAGGGAACGATGGAGGGGTGGCTGGTGGAACCGGGCGACAGCTTCAAGCCGCTGAGGAACACACTGCCCGGACTGAACCGATTCGTGATGGCGGGGCAATGGGTGATGCCGGGCGGGGGGTTGCCTTCGGGGCCGATGACGGCGAAGCCGGCAGTGAAACGGATCTGCAAGCAGGATCACTTGCACTTCGACGTTCATACCGAGCGCGAGGCGGAAACTGTGGCGGTGTGAAGCCGAGGAGAGGACGCTTACGGATCCCGATTCCACCTACGCCACCAAGGGTGGCACGCCGGCCCGGCCGGGCTACTACGACAACTATCTGGTGGACAACCACAGCTGCGTGATCGTGGGAGTGCAAGGAACGTCGGCCCGGATGAGCCAGGAAACGGTGGCCGCGCAAGACATGCTCACACGTTTCGCGCAATGGCGAGGACGCGAGCCAGAATCGGTGGCGGCCGACACCACCTACGGGAACGGGGAGTTCTTGCAATGGTTGGCGGATCGGGGCATCACTCCTTATATGCGGACTCGCGACAGTATCCACAGAAAGAACAGCCCGTTCTACGGTCCCGAACGGTTCACGTATCAACCCGAGAGCAACCGCTATATCTGTCCCGCCGGCCACGAGGCTCGGAGCAGTACCAGGCGATGAACTGTTTCGATGGCATACTCGTAGACTCGGCGCCAAGCTGGCGAGCCGAGGCTATTGAGAACTGCCGTTTTACAATGATCCAGGTCTGGCAGGCGGAGCACTCGGCGACGATAGTTCGGCTTGACTCTCGGTTTGCCCACGACGACGGCCTCCAGTGCCGGCAGCAGTCGGAATACGGTAAGCTCGGCTGGCGTGCAAGCTCGAATCACACGGGGACGGAACCGCATTTTTTGGGTTCCCAAGCCAGCAAACATCGGAGTAAGACCATGGGCATCAGCAATCCCGAGATTCAAAAGAAGGTGTTCGGACCGAGATGGGAACACGAGATCGAAAAGCAAGGCTGGCCGTTCTGGAAAAGGCTCATGCACCGACTGCAGGACTGTCCTATATGCAAGCCCAAATCACAAACTCGGAAACTTCAATGAGCGTTATCGCCTGTGGCTGTTGAAAAAGTCCATTTCCCCCAAAACGGCGAAAAGTTAGGGGATAGAAAATGCCTAGGAAAACCGAGAGCGTCGTTTGTAGGGCATCCTAGCGCGATTTTATTTTTGCGAATTTCGATCGAAGGCGTTTTTCAACACTCACGCCTGTTTACGCCAACTGCTCATTTCGCTGAGAGATTTCTTTGGGTGGTAGAATCCGCCTCAGTGAGCGACATTAGAAGCAGTGGGTGATACCACGCGATTGTGGACCTCATCCAAAGGGAGAAGGACCCAAGTCTGTGCTGGCAAAAACTAGACCCCGCCCATCTCATAAATCGGATTTGGGCAGTTCCGCCAAGTTCGTTGCCGGATTGTTCTTGGGTAGCCCATCACTCGGGCACGTTGCGCCGGTTCCCTGATCACTACGACCTGTAAGGGCTGACGCCCAATTGCCGGACTTGCTCCGTGAACTCGCGCACCACTTGCGCAAACCTTGGCCCTTCGGCGGCGGAGACCCACTCCAGGCGGAACCGCTCTTCTTCCAATCCGAAATCGGCGAGCATGAGACGGATCGCCTCCGCCCGTTTCTCCGCCTTGTGGTTGCCGTCCTGATAGTGGCAGTCGCCCAGGTGGCAACCGCACATGAGAACGCCATCGGCGCCCCTGGTGAGAGCCTCGATGACTAGGTTGGGGTGCACCATGCCGGAGCACATGACGCGAACCACCCGGATGCTCGGTGGGTATTGAATTCTGGAGACGCCGGCCAAGTCTGCCCCTGCATAGGAGCACCAGTTGCAGCAAAAGGCGACGATCAACGGCTGAAAGGTATCAGCCGGCGGTGCGACTGCCCCGCCGGAGGCTGTGTGCACAGTGCTATCTTCCATCACGCCACCTCCATGGCCGCCTCGACTTGTGCGCGGATCTGGTCAAGAGTAAATCCCCGGATGAAGATCCCGTTCTTGGGACAAGTTGCCTGGCAGCAGCCACAGCCCTTGCAACTGGTCTCGTTCGTTTCCACAATCTTCTTGACCGCACCTTGCCACATGTACTCGAGCAGGGTGATCGCCTTGTAGGGACAGGTATCTACACAATAGGCGCAACCGTCGCAGCTTTCGTCGACGACCTGAGACACGTTGGCTTCCAGTTCGAGGCTATCCCTGGCCAGTACGGCTGTCGCTCGCGCGGCCGCTGCCTGCGCCTGCAGGATGCATTCCTCAATGCTCTTGGGAGAATGAGCCATCCCGCATACAAAGACGCCGTCGGTCATGAAGTCCACCGGACGCAGCTTCATGTGGGCTTCGAGGAAGAATCCCTCGCTATTCAGCGGAACCTTCAGGAACTGCGCAATCGTCCGGTTGTCTTTATGGGGATGAATCCCCGCCGATAAGACCACGAGATCCGCTGGGATCATCATCAGCATTCCGAGTGTCTGGTCATACACAGTCACCTGCAGCTCCACGCCATTGCGAGATACCTCCGGCTTGCGGTCCTCCTCATAGCGCACAAATGTGACTCCCTGTTGCCGGGCCTTGGTGTAAAAAGTCTCTTTGAAACCGTAAGTCCGGATGTCCCGGTACAGAACATACACATGGGTTTGGGGAGAGAGCGCTTTGATGCGCAGAGCATTCTTGATAGCCTCAGTACAGCACACTCGTGAGCAGTAAGGGCTCTCTTTGTCCCGCGAGCCTACGCACTGGATCATCACCACAGTTTTCGCCCGGCCATTTTCAGCCGCCAGAAAACCATTCCCTGAAACGAGTTGCTGTTCGAGCTGTCGTTGGGTCATCACTGCTTGTTCGTGCCCGTACAAGTACTCTTTCGGCTGATACTCCTTGGCACCGGTGGCCACGATCACCACGCCGTGTTTGACCTCGGTGGTCTCCCCGTGCGCTGAGATTCTGGTTTTGAAGTTTCCGATGGTTCCTTCGATGCTCTCGATGGCGGCGCCGGTGAACAGATGAACTCTGCGGTTCTTAACGATTTCCCCGCTGAGGCGCGCGATTTCATCCGCCGGCTTCACTCCATCGAGCAAGTAGCGGATGTGCCGCAGATTTCCGCCAACCTCGTTTTCCTTCTCCGTCAGATAGACATCAAAGTCCTGCTTTGCCAGGGCCAGCGCGGCTGTCATTCCCGAGAGACCAGCTCCAATCACCAGGGCGGACTTTTGTATGCTGATGGACTGGCGGTGGAGCGGTTGCAACAAGCGAGCCTTAGCGACGGCCATCCTCGTCAGATCTTTGGATTTCTGGGTGGCTTTCTCCGGCTCGTGCATGTGAACCCAGGAGCACTGGTCGCGGATGTTGGCCATCTCAAACAGGTAGGGGTTGAGCCCCGCCTCTGCCAGCGTATTTCGGAACAAAGGCTCGTGCGTACGCGGTGTGCAGGAAGCGACCACCACCCGGTTCAGATTGTGTTCCGCGATCTTCTCCTTGATCCGATCCTGCGTATCGTTCGAGCAGGTGTAGAGATTGTTTTCGACGTACGCCACGCTGGGCAACGTCTTGGCATATTCAACCACGTCCGGAACCTTGACGACTCCCGCAATATTGGTCCCGCAGTGGCAGACAAAGACTCCGATGCGGGGTTCTTCTCCGGCCACGTCTCTTTCCGACGGATAGGTTTTCGCAGTAATCAGCGTGCCGCGCGCGTCCTTCAAAAGCGAGAGCACCTGTGCGGCGGCCGCCGAGGCCTGCATGACAGTCTCCGGAATGTCCTTCGGCTCGGCAAACGGGCCGGCCACGTAAATTCCTTCACGCGACGATTCCGCGGGCCGGAATTGCGTAGTTCCACAGAAGTTGAATGAATTGAGTGCCACGCCGAAGCGTTCCGCCAGAGCTTTGACATCTTTGGGTGGCTGCATACCCACTGACAGGACGACCAAGTCGTATTCCTCGGAAAGCTTCCTGTCGCCTTCACCGAGATACGTGACCACCAAGTTCCGAGTCCCGCGAACTTCCTCGATTTTCGGCACGCGGGAACGGATATAACGCACGCCCAGCTCTTCCGCCCTGTGGTAATACTGCTCGAAACCCTTGCCAAAGGCGCGAAGGTCCATGAAGAAGACGTCGCACTGGAGCCCCTCGCCGAGATGCTCCTTGGCGATGATCGCTTCCTTGGTGGCGTACATGCAGCAGACGGAAGAGCAGTAGTCGTGCTCGGAATCCCGCGATCCGACGCACTGGAGAAAGGCAATGCGCTTGGGCTCCTTTTGGTCGTAAGGCCGCAGTACGTGGCCGGAGTAGGGGCCGGAAGCGCACATGATCCGCTCGAACTCGATGGAGGTAACCACGTTGGGAAAGCGGCCATAGCCGAGATCTGCCTTCAAGCGTGCATCGTAGACCTCGTATCCGGGAGCGAGGACGACAGCACCGACGTTCAGTTCGAGCTTCTGTTCGCGCTGCCAGTATTCGATGGCCTGAGCCTGGCATGAGGTCGCGCAGAGATGACAATCACAGCAGATTCCGCATGCAAGGCAACGTTTGGCCTCGGCCACCGCTTCTTCCGGCGTGTAGCCGACGTGGACCTCAGCAAAGGTCTTTCCCCGAGTTGCGGGATCCAGGGCTTGTATAGGAACCTGGCGTTGCATCAGCACGCCGGCCGTGTCGACGGTGTACTCCGTTTGATATGGTCCTTCCAACTCGCGCCCGGCGCGCAGGTCTTGATGATTGAGCCAGCGATCGATTGAGATTGCGGCCTTCTTTCCGGCAAGTTTGGCGTTAATGACGACGTCGGGACCCGTGACGCAATCCCCACCGGCAAATACTCCGGGCAGTGAGGTTTCCATCGTCAGCGGATCGGCCCGAAGCGTTCCCCACTTTGTAGTTTCCAGGCCCAGGCGCTGCCCTAAGGCATGCACGTCAGGAGACTGGCCAATGGTGACAATGACACCATCACAAGGGAGAACAAATTCCGAGCCGGGAATCGGTTCGGGAGCGGGGCGTCCGCTAGCGTCAGGCTTGCCCAGTTTCATCTTCAGGCATTCGAGTGCCGCGACCCGGCCGTCATTGCCTGCGTGCAATGACTTGGGTGCGGCCAGGAACGTCAACTTGATGCCCTCGCGCTCCGCGTCTGCGATCTCGCGCGGATCGGCAGGCATTTCGGCGCGAGTGCGGCGATACACGATCGTGACTTCGGCTCCTCCGCAACGAAGCGCAGTGCGCGCCGCGTCCAGCGCGGAGTTTCCCCCGCCAATCACGAGCACGTGCTGGCCGGGCGTTACCGGTTCTTCCAGATTGACCCGACCCAGGAACTCAATGCCCGCGGTAACTCCGGGCAGGTTTTCGCCTGGAATATTAAGTTTCCGCTCGACATGAGCGCCGATGGCGATGAAGACCGCGGCAAAGCTTTTTCGCAGTTCCTCGAAGCTGATGCTGCGCCCCACGGGTGTATCCAGCAGGATCTCAACCCCGGTCGCGCGTATCCGGTCCACTTCCGCATTCAGCAATTGACGCGGTAAGCGGAATGAGGGGATGCCCACGGCCAGCATTCCACCGGCAACTGGGAGCGCCTCGAATATGGTTGGACGGTAGCCCTTTTGCCGGAGCTGGTAGGCACAGTCGAGCCCCGCCGGGCCAGAGCCAATAATGGCAACTCTTTCCGGGCGGTCGGGGACGCTGGGTTGCGGCAGCTTGTAGCCGTGACAATAGTCGGTGACGAAACGTTTCAACCCGGGGAGATTTACCGGATCGTCCACTCCAGCGCGCGTGCAGGCGACAGTGCACGGGTGGGTGCAAATGCGGCCGCATATGGAGGGGAGCGGGTTGTCCCGCAAAATGACCTGAAGCGCTTCGTCAAAGCGCCGTTGTGCGATCAGCGTTACATAACCCTGTCCGCCTTGGTGCACGGGGCATGCCGCTTGGCAGGGAGATATGCCGCGCCGGGAAATCGTGAAGACGTTGGGAACGGCTTGCGGGTACGGCCGGTAGATCGCTTTCCGCTCGGTCAGCCCTTCGTCGAATTCCGAGGGAAGAGTCACAGGACAAGCCGTGATGCATTGGCCACAGCCGGTGCACTTCGTCTCGTCAATAAAGCGTGGCTGCTTCTGGATGGTGACGGTGAAATTTCCGCGCCGGCCCTCGATACGCTCTACTTCACTCAAGGTGAGTATTTCGATGTCCTTGTGGCGCCCGATCTCGACCAGGCGTGGCGCCATGGTGCACATGGCGCAGTCATTCGTGGGGAAGGTCTTATCCAGCTGCGCCATTACGCCGCCGATGGCGGCCTTGTTGTCGACCAGGTAAACCTTGATGCCGCCGGCGGCAAGATCGAGGGCGGCCTGCATGCCGCCGATGCCGCCTCCGACCACCAGCGCAGCACCGACTGGCTGAATTTTGGATTCTTCAGATGGCATGTGGAACTGCCTCCGCGGCGGGAGACTGCTTTGCGGCCCGTTCCCGAACCGCCAGGAAGTACAGGGCCAGAGGACGGTAAACCATGTGCGACCACTTGCCGAACGACATCTCGATCACCAGCATGGGAGTCGCGATGATGACGTGCAAGGCGTATGCGTAGTGACAGGCAAGAGCAAAACCCGCGTAGCGCAGAATATGCGCCACCAGACCGCTCAACACTGTCAATACGATCAGGATGGGAAAGACCAGATCGTGGAAGTGGGTTTCCTTGCAGATCTCCTTATGCGCTCGCAAGCGACATGCCAGGATCCCGGCCACACCATAAGAGATGAGACCGACCGCAAGGTAACCCAGCCAGCGCTGGGGGTGGTAGAAGGGATAGATATTATCCGTCTGAAACCAGCGCAGACCGAACACCTTGACGGTCAGCATGATGACCGTGCCTAAAGCGAGAAACCAATGCCCTAGCCATCGCCCATGCTCCGGGCACTTGCGCATGAGTGGCTGGACCACAGATTCGTAAATGTAAGTCCCTGCTTCTGCCGCATAGGTCGAAATGGGAATACGATTCCGGCCTTCTCCTGTCATTGTCAGCCGCCAGATCCGTAAGATCCGGGATAGCAGGAACAGCAGGGGAAGCAGGATCACCGTGAGCGTGAAGTACGTCATGGTGGGGAACATGTGCTCGAGCCCGAAAGGCGTGGTGGCAAAATCGCGAGGTCCCATCCCGACGTACCAGAGGTGATAGCCGATAATCAGCAACAGCGTGAGAACAGCCACGAAGATCAAAGAACCGAGATACCAGGCATTGGACTGGAGGAGCTTTGAGCCTATACCGGTCCACTCGTACTGGGCGGTCAGGAAACGTCGCAGGGTGAGCATGGAGATTCTCGGCTCGGACTGTCGCGGGCAAACGATCGAGCAATCGCCACAGTCATGACAAACCCATGGTTCCAGACTGGCCACGAGCGGCTGCCTCAGGCCCAGCAGTGCGTAGCGGATGCTCCGGCGGGGAAAGGTAACGGAATTCTCGACTAGGTCGCAGGAGAGCGTGCAGCTTCCGCACTGATAACAACCGGTGGGGTCAAACTTTCCATACCGTCGAATGTCGGCCAGTAGTGTCGGATCGCTTTGCGCCGGCAATATGCCTGTTGCCATATGACACCTCTACCGAATGGAGAGTCCGCTACTGCGCAGTGACTGCGACTTCCTTGGCGGTCCTCCTGGTGTACACCAGAAATTTCCCACCGTCCTCCACGATCTGAATCTGAAAATCTTCGCCTTGGTATGACCGCGCCGCGCGCGATGCCTCTTCTTTGGTGTCGTAAAGCTGCCCGTCCCACATGAACTTTTTGCCTTCGCTGAGCATTGCGAGATTCGGGCTCATACGATTCCTCCGGCCGGTTCGCACCGTCCCGCGAAAAAGCTTCTCACTGGCGGCGCAATGGCGCGAGGGAAATACTCGCGGACCAGCCACTCGGCCGCTTGCGGCACGGCGCCGCTGACTGCTTTCGACAAACCCTGGGAGATCTCTTCCGGCAATGGCCCCGTCTGGCAGGCCAAAACACGCACCTCGACCCCGCAGGTTTCTTGCAACTCTCGCAACAGGTTGGACGTGGGCAACTGGTGCAGAGAGAAATCGTCGAGCTTGACCGGAGGAATCTCCGCGGGATCAATCTCGAATATCTCTCCGGGACTGCGTCCGGCATCGATTGCGTCCAGGATGAGCAAGCGCCGCGGACGCGCGGAGCTCAGGCAGACAGTAAATAACAGCTTGCGCACGCCAGTGCCGGCGTCGAGCAAGCAGACCGCTGCGGGTACCGGATAGTGTGCCTCGACGTAGTCAACTACCGCGCACCCGAAGCCGTCATCTCCAAACAGAACATTTCCACAGCCGAGCACGAGGGTCGGCTTCCGACAGAAGTCGGGAAGATCGGATTGCTCGATTTCGGACTGATCTCCTTCGGAATAACCGATCTCCCACATGCATCCTCCTTGTTCGCCGCCGTTCAGTTGGCGAGCGAACCGAGCAACTTGCCCTCCGCGTCGAAAATATCCAGCTTGACCGAGAGTTTCCCGTCGAGCCGGTGAGTGGCGCAGGACAAGCACGGATCGTAAGCACGGATTGACATCTCCACTTTGTTCAGCACTCCCTGGTCGTACTTGCCGTCATGGATCAGACTTTTGGCGGCCTGAGTGACCGACATGTTGATGGGAGCGTTGTTGTGCGTGGTGCCGACAATCAGGTTGACGTTGGTGATCAGGCCGTCGGCATCGGTGGTGTAGTCGTGAATAA
>Ga0187818_10001173_pt1 | contig 10441 bp, 9 predicted proteins | sample NC_wetland_sal_i_14_FD_130581 | JGI IMG/M metagenome (GOLD analysis project Ga0187818, IMG submission 130581) | Wetland sediment microbial communities from Neuse River Estuary, North Carolina, USA - SO4_3 | ecosystem: Environmental > Aquatic > Freshwater > Wetlands > Sediment | place: USA: North...
CTGCAATCCCTTTCCACCCTCAAGTAGCCCCTCGTCCCAAAACTCTCCGCGTCCTCTGCGGCCTCTGTGGTGAACTCTCTCCTTCTCTTGGGTTTTGCCCGCCGGGTACCCCACAGGCCAGCTTGCCCCGAGCGTTTCAAGCGAGGGGTGTCGCACGTGGACTCTCGGGTTTCCATCCCCTCGCACCCCCGAGGTCTCATCCTGAGGCTATCCGATGAGGATAGCCGAAGGACCTCAACCATTGTGTCTTGCCGTTCGCGTAACCGTTGGCCGGGTGCCCCATCCTCGTTTTTTGAGGGTGGGTCTTGGGTCTTCTTCTCTTTGCCTCCTGATCGCTGATCGCCGGTCACTGGTCCCGCCGACTTATCCTTTCCGCGTTATCTTTTTCCGTCTCCTCTCAAACTCTTGAACTTCTGAACCCCCAAACTCTCCTTCTCCGTGCCCTCTGTGTCTCCGTGGCGGACTCCCTCCCCCCTCACTCCGCCGTCATCCTCATCCCCCGCATCCGCGCCCTCCGCAGCCTCGCAAAAAACGTATTCGCTTTCGCAATATCCTTCTCTATCTGTGCCTTCAACTCCTCTGGCCCCGCGAACTTCTTCTCCTCCCGCAATCTCTTCCAGAACCGCACCTCAATCCGCTTCGGCGAAAAATTCCCCGAATAATCCAGCAGGTGCGTTTCCACGCTCAATCCCGCTCCATTAAACGTTGGCCGCATCCCCACGTTCGTCACGCTCCGGTGACTGCTCGTTTCCCCCTCCAGCACCGTTCGCGTGATGTACACGCCCCGCGCCGGCAGCAACTGCTGTTCCGGTTTCAAGTTCAGCGTTGGGAAAGTAAATTTTCTCCCCGTCCCGGTTCCACTCACCACCTCGCCCGTCAACACAAACGGCCGCCCCAGCAATTTCGCCGCGTGCCGCACATCTCCCTCGCTTACCAGCTTGCGAATCAGCGTGCTGGACACGACCTCTCCGTCCAGCATCACGGGCGTATGTACCACCACCTCAAATCCGTGCCGCATTCCCAGTTCCCGCAAAAACTTCACGTCTCCCGCCTGCTTGTGCCCAAACCGGAAATTGTCTCCCACTACTACCGCGCGCACTTGCAGTTGCCGCACCAGGATCTGCTCCACAAATTCTTCCGGCGTCAGCGCCGCCAACTCCTTCGTGAACGGCAGCACTACCGCTGCTTCCAGCCCCACCGCTCCAAACCAATCCATCCGTTGCTGGTTTGTCGAAATCCGCGGCGGCGCCTGCTCCGGTCGCAAAACTTTCAACGGCGGCGGCTCAAACGTTACGGCCGTGGCCACCGCGCCGCTTTCCTTCGCCCGTTCGATCGCATACCGCAACACCTGCTGGTGCCCCAGATGGATCCCATCAAACGTCCCAATCGCAATTACGCTTCCGCGCCCCCGCGGCCCGGGTGCCCCATCTTCGTTTTGTGAGGGTGGGTCTTGGGTTGTCCTGTCCGAATCTGTCGGCTGTCGACTGTGGGCTGCTGGTCGCTGCTCGCCATTTGGCACTTTCTCTTCACTTCCTGGTCGCCGGTCGCTGGTCACTGGTCGCTGCTCTCTCCCCCCATACCGCGCCGCCCAATCCGCCACCGAATAAAACACGCTGATTCCGCCCGTTGGAATATGCACGTGCACGGAAAGCGCCTTCGCCGCTCGCTCCACCGCCGGCGATTCCGTCGCCACTTCTATTTCCAGCCCGTCATATGCCAGCTTCACGTGCGGATAGCCCGCCTTCCGCAACCGTGCATTCGTCGCATCGTGCGGCAAATCGTGAGCAATGTGCGTGAACCACGCCCGTCGCGGCTTCAACCTGTCGATCAGCGCCAGCGCTTGCTCCACTGTCTGGTGCATCGGGTGCGGAATATCTCGCAGCGCATCCAATATCAAATCGTCCAGATCTTCCAGCAGCGGCACGCTGGCTTCCGGCAACCGGCTGAAGTCCGTCATGTACGCCGCTCTCCCAAACCGGAATCCCAGCACATCCATTTCCCCGTGTGACAGCGGCACCGGGATAAACGGAATCCCCAGCAATGGAAATGGCCCATCCACTTCGCGCAACTCCACGCTCGGAATGCTGCTCAGTGTCGGCTTGTTATCGAACACATACGAAAACACCCGTCGCACAACGCGAAACGTATCGTCGGACCCGTACACCGGGATCGCCGCCTTTTGCCGGAAGTTGTACGGCCGCAAGTCGTCAAACCCCAGAATATGATCCGCGTGGCAGTGTGTCAGCAGCACCGCGTCCAGCCGGTCTAGTCCCACACGCAACGCCTGCGTCCGGAAATCCGGCGTCGTGTCGATCACCACATTCTGTCCGCCGCGCGATAGCAGCAGGGAAGGGCGCAATCTCTTGTCGTGTGGGTCCGTCGAATCGCATACTGCGCAATGACACCCCAGCGTTGGCACACCCATGCTCGTGCCCGACCCCATCACCGTCAACCGTATCGGCTCTGTGCCCATGCCCCTATTGTATCCGCCCCTCGCTTTTTTGTAGCGGCCACCTTCAGGTGGCCCTCCTATGTTTGCTTTTGCATTGGCCGGTAGCGCCGGCATCTTGCTAGCCCTCCGCTCCCTCTGCGGCAAATCTCTTTCTTGCTCTCACTCTTTCCCGCCGCCCACAATTTCCTGCATCCCAAAAAAACAAAAACGGCGCGATCCATATCGCGCCGCCCCTGAGTCAAACGATTCTCTTCCGAACCCTTCAACTCTTAAACTCTTGAACCTTTGAACCCTTAGACTTATGACTGACAACTGACAACTGAGAACTACTTCTTTCCCCCCTTCGCCTGCGCCGTCACTTTCGCCATTTCCGCCGCCATCGCCTTCGAAATCTCCAAATACGTCAGCTTCAATTTTCCCAGCAGATCCAACAGCATGTCATCTTCTTCCGGCGCCAGGTTTCCCTTCGTCTTCTGCTGCAGCGCATCCAGCATATCGATCAACTCCCGCGCCGCATCCGGATCGATCATCGGCTGCCCGGTATTCGGGTCCGCATACGCCCCCAGCACCATCGCCGCGTTGCTCCCGATCATCCGCACCAAATTCTCAAACGCCGCCAGCCTCTTCGGCGTCTCCGCAGCCGGCTTAGCAGCCTCGGCATTTGCCACCGCTTTCGCCTCGGCCTTCACCTCTTCGCGCTTGGCCTCGCGTTCCTGTTCCTCCACCACTTCTTTGCGGATTTCTCCCTCGGCCGTGAAAGGCCGCCGGTCAATTACCTTGAATCCCTCATTGTTGTGGTCCGCCACGTTGCGTTACCTCTCTCCAATGATTTCCTCCCAGTCTAACACGGGAAGGGAACTACCTACCCGCCATCCCACCCCTCTCGCCTCTGCGGCCAGGCACCCGTTCTCGCCCATGGTTCCAAGGGCGCTCCACGGTTCCGCCTGTAGGGGCGGCTTTACGCCGCCTGCCTTTTCCCGCCGTTGCGCCTCCGCCCAAATGATCTCGAGGGTCCCCCATCCTTCGCGACTTTTGCGAAGGGTGGGCTCTTACGCTCTGACGGCACAACCTCTCTTCTCCTCCACTCTTCTACGTTGCCAATAACGCCCCAAGCTTCATGCTATTCTGTTCTTTACCCATGCGTCGCCTACCGATTCTCCTCATCACTCTTTTCTTAGCCGTTTCTGTCTCCGCTCATCAACCCGCGCCCTCGGCCGCCTTCCCGCCTCTCGACAAATGGTGTGCCGCCGTCCTCGCTGGCAATTCCTCCGCGCTTGCCGCCCTTTACAGCAAGTCACCCGAGCCGCATCTTGTCGGCCCAGACAAAAAGCCCGTCTCCCTCCAGGACGAGCTCGCTTTCTGGTTTTCCTGGAAATCCAAAGGCCTCACCAATCTTTCCGCGCAACTCGTCAAGCAAGATGATTCTCAGCCCGGTCTCCACGTCCTCCTTCTCCAACTCACCCTCACCACAAAAGACGGCGCCACCCTTAAGAAACAGTACGTCGCCATGACCCAAGGTTGGTTCCATCAGGGTGACCAGTGGCTTCTCGCCATTTCCCAGCACTCCGCTCCCACTCGCCTCCGCCAGCCCCTCGAAAAGAAAGATCTCTATCCCGCGGGCGTCGACGCTAACAAGGAAATCGCCGAGACTCTTCAATCCGCCGCCGCTTCCCACAAGCGCGTTCTCATCGTCTTTGGCGGCAACTGGTGCTTCGATTGTCACGTTCTCGACGAAGCCTTCCACAGCCCCGAAATCGCTCCCACCCTCAACAAATCTTTCCTCGTCGTCCATGTCGACATCGGCCAGATGGACAAAAATCTGGACATCGCCAAAAAATACGATGTCCCGCTCGACCGCGGTGTACCCGCCCTCGCCGTCCTCGATTCCGACGGCAAGCTCCTCTTCAGCCAAAAACGCGGCGAATTCGAAGCCGCCCGCTCCATGGCCCCCGAAGACATCCTAGACTTCCTCAACAAATGGAAGCCCACCGCCCCGGCCCACTAGAATTCCTGTCCCCACGTTTGTAGCGGCCACCTTCAGGTGGCCATCTTGGGTTCCGTAGCTCAGGCTTCAGCCTGAGGCCTTTTTCTTGGGCTTGCCCTTGTAGCGCCGGCATCCTGCCGGCTCCGGGTTTTTCCCTCCAACGCCACCGGCCCAATGATCTTGAGGGTGCCCCATCCTTCGCGCCTTCTGCGATCTCTGCGCCATCCAGATGCTTTCTCGGGATGAACGGTGGGCTCTTACGCCCCTAACGCCACACACCTTCTTCTCTTCACTCTTCGGTTCACCGGGCGTCGTACCCTTGGCCGTGAACGGGGCGGGCCTAATTCCACTTCAACCCGACTCTCTCCGTTCTCTCTGCGGTTCCTCTGCTGCCTCTGCGGTAAATTCTCGTCTTTCCCTTCTCTGCGTCCTCTGCACTCTCTGTGTACTCTGCGTTAGTCTTTGATGCTTTCTTTGAACTCTTGAACTTTTGAACTCTTAAACTCTTTAAACTCTCAACTCCTAAACTCCTAAATCCCCCTACGTCATGTAAAATTCCTCCATCTTCATCCAAGGGAGCACCAATGCGCTTCGCTCGCATCACCGCATGCTTTTTTCTTCTCCTCCTCGCCTTTCCCCTTCACGCCCAAACCAAAAAAATCACCGTCCTAGGCACCCTCACCCGCGTCATGGCCATCGGCGCCGAAACTTCCGGCTGGAGCATCGAACTCAATCCCGTCCTCACCATCGACGGTCATCAACTCAGCTCCCTGGAAGTAAAATCCTCCGACCCCAAAAAGTTGGAAAAACTAGAAAACCAAACCGTCAAAGCTACCGGCAAACTCACCTACACCACCGGCGTAGAAACAGGCCAACGCCCCATCCTCAACCTCTCCTCCATCAAACTTGTCAAGGAAAAGTCCACAAAAGAAAAATGACCAGCACCCTGGCGGGCTAGTCCCATTTCTCTTCGATTTTTCGTTACGTCATTTCCCAAATGAACTTGTGGGTGTCCCACCCCGGGTTTATCAGGGTGGGTTCTTACAATCTAACGACTCAAATCCTCTTCTCTTCCACTCTTCCACCCCTTCATCTACCTACCACTTCCTTTACCTCCTTCACTTCCTTTCTTGTTGCCTTTCTCTTCCACGAGTCACGAACCACGAATCACGGTTCACGCTCTTGCCTCCTGGTCGCTGGTCGCCGGTCACTGGTCGCTCGCCTTTCTCTTCATCTCCACTGTCCTCCCGCTCTTCGCCGACTCCCGCGCCGCATCCAATATCTCCGCCACCACCACATTCACCTCCAGCGACCCCAGCCCCTCCGGCCTCCTTCCCTCCAGCACCACCGCCCGCAAATACCGCAGCGAATCGTCCTCCGGCGGCGCAATCGCTTTCGCCTCCACTTTCTTCGCTTCCTCCTCCCCCGCCAGCCGCACTTCCATTTCGTCGCGCCTCACCGTGATCACGTACCCCGTCTGCCCGTACACCTCCATATCCTTCCGGTCGAACGGCCAATTCCACGAAGCCTGCAAGATCGCCTGCGCCTTCGGGTACGTCAGCACAATCGTCGCCTCATCATCCACGTGCTTATAAACGTCCGGCTTGATCTGTTGCGTCACCGCGGTCACCGTCAACGGCCGCTGTCCGCCCATCAGCCACGTCATCAAATCCGCACCATAGCAGCCGAAGTCATACAGCGCTCCACCGCCATTCCTCCGCGGGTCCGTCAACCAGTCCAGAAATTCCGGCCCCACTCCAATCTCTTGCGGCCCTTTGTGCCCGTCGTGCACCACCACCTTGCGAATGTCTCCAATCGCTCCCTCTCGCACCAGTTCGTACGCCCCTCGATTGCTTCGGTACCACGTCGTCTCGTAATTCACGATCACCGGAATCTTCGCCGCCTCTGCCGCTCGCGCGATTGCATGCGCGTCCTCTGCGCTCACCGCCAGCGGCTTTTCCATCATCACCGCCACGCCCGCCCGCGCGCACACCTCCACCACCTTCCGGTGGTCCAGCGTGTTCGTATACGCCAGCACCGCCTGTGGGTGCGTCGTCCGCAACATCTCTTCCAATTCCGCGTGGTACAACCCGCCATCCAATCCAAATTTCTTCGCATACCTGTCAAACAGCGCGCGATCCGCCTCCGCAATCCCCACAATCTGAATATCTTTCCTCTTCAACGCCCCAGCAAAAAATCCCTCCGCGTGCCCGTGCACTAGCCCCACAATCGCCACCCTCATCGGCTTGCCCGAGGACTCCACGGGCCCCATCCCCTGCGCCATCACCACTCCCCCTCCAACCAACGAAACTCCCAGCGCAAAAACCATCCCCATCCAAAAAATCCCACGAACCATGGTTCCTCCCTTGAGAATCTTTCAAAATGTCGCTCGTCACGCCGCCCCTCAACCGAACCTGAGGGAACTCTTGAACTTTTGAACTCTTCAACTCTTGAACTCTTTAACTCTTTAACTCCGAAACTCCCTCATCCTCACTCTCCGTTCACCACCCTCCTTCCTTCTGGTCGCTGATCGCTGGTCACTGGTCGCTTCCCAAAGAGGGAACTCCTTTGCACACCCCGCGTACCCCACATTATCGGCCCTGCAACTAAATTTCTATCCTTGAGCAGTTTATACCCTCGCACCTCCGCCTCGCCTTTGGAGGACGAATTGCACCGCTATGGTCCAGTTTGCCGTTCTGGCTAGCATGTTTCACGTCTGCTGCGGTTCGGCCTCTTACACAGGCCACGCGAGGATCTATTGCTGCGCATGTTGCTCTTTTTCGGATTCCTGGGCCTCGTCAGCGCCCTCGCGCTGAAGAAGCTCCAGGTCTAGGCCCACCTCAATCCCCCTGACAAGTCGCCGCTCCGACCCACACGGGGCGGCGATTTTTTTGTCCGCAAGTATTTTGCCTTGCGCGTCTAACGCGCCTCGCCTGTAGATTCTTTCGTCCCATTCAAGTCCTTTGTAGCGCCGGCATCTTGCCGGCTCTTGGGGCTCTCCGTGCAGGGACCGCCTTCTGCCTGCCCGCCGCAGGAGGGAGGCGGTCCGCCAACATAGCCGCGCCTCAGCCTATCGTTTCACCGCCACGTCCGCACTTCGCAGGAATCCCTCTCACGTTTGCCTTTCTCTCCGGGTGCCCGACGGGCCGGTGCTGCACGTGGGGTCTTGGGTTTCTCTTGGTCCTTTCTCTCCGGGTGTCCCATCCTTCGCGTCCTCTGCGTTAACTCTTTTCTCTTAGCTTTTCTCTTTTCTTAAACTGTGAACTGTAAACTGACAACTGTAAACTTCCTCCCGGGTGCCCCATCCTCGTTTTTTGAGGGTGGGTCTTGGGTCTCTCTCCGCCTTACTCTCCATTCCCACTCCAATCTCTCCAATCTCTCCGCATCCGTCTGTTACCTCTGCGGTGAAATCCTCCCTCCGCTTGTCAAACCCTCCGTCTCCCCTTAAAGTTAAATATTCATCGCTCTCTTTTATTTGGATCAGCCCATGGCTCCCCGCAAATCAAAGCGCAAACTCTCCAAACGCGCCACTCCCAAACCGCGCAAATCGAAATCCGCTCGCCCCGTGCCTCAAGGGCCGCATTTGCACGTGGGTCCCGCCTTCGAAAAACTAGTCGCCGTCATGACACGCCTTCGTGCGCCCAACGGTTGCCCTTGGGACCGCGAGCAGACCCACGCCACCCTCCGTACCTATCTCATTGAGGAAGCCTACGAAGTCCTCGATGCCCTCGACAGCACCGACGACGCCAAATTCGCGGAAGAACTCGGTGATCTCCTTCTCCAGGTTCTCTTCCATGCCCAGATCGCCCAAGAAGAAGGCCGCTTCTCCATCTCCGACGTCATCTCCGAAATCTACGAAAAAATGATTCGCCGCCATCCCCACGTTTTCGGCAAGAAACGCGCCAAGGATGCCGCCGAAGTCCTCCGCAACTGGGAAATCATCAAAGCAGAAGAGCGCCAAGCCAAATCCTCTGTAGCTCAGGGCTTCAGCCCTGAGGCTTTTCCGCCGCGTACCCAGGCCGCAAACAAAGGCAAGTTCCCAAGCCCCGCTGCTCTTTCTTCTTCCTCTACATCATCTACTTCCTCTAGCTCCTCCACTTCGCCCAATATCTCCACCGATAACGAGTCCCTCCTCGACGGCGTCCCCCGCACCCTTCCCGCTCTCCTCGAAGCCCTTCAACTCACTCGCAAAGCCGCCCGCATCGGCTTCGACTGGCCAAACCTCCACGGCATTTTCGCCAAACTCGAAGAAGAAATCCACGAACTCCAATCCGCCTTGGTGGACGCCTCCCGTAGCGGCGGGTCTTTAGACCCGTCAGCTGCACCGCAGGGCAAGTCCGCACGCCCTGCGCCTTTTTCCTCTACTTCCTTTACCTCCTCAACTTCCGATTCTTCTGCCATCGAATCCGAAGTCGGCGATCTCCTCTTTGTCGCCGTCAATCTCGCCCGTTTCCTCAACCTCGATCCCGAAATCGCCCTCAAGAAATCCAGCGCCAAATTCTCTCGCCGCTTCCGCGAAATGGAGCGCATTGCTCGCGAACAGGGCGCCACTCTCGCCCAAGTCCCTCGCCCCCAAATGGAATCCCTCTGGGACCAAGCCAAGCTCCGTGAACAATCCTCTCTCCCCCACGAGGCCCCCAAGTGACTCGCCTCCCTCTCTATGTAGGGGCGCAGCACTGCTGCGCCCCATGTCCGCAAGATGTCCGCTATGTAGCGCCGGCATCCTGCCGGCTACTGGGTTTGCTCCTTTCTTGGTTTTCCTCTCCTTCCCTGGCTAAGCCCTCACACTCCACTCCCATCTCTCCGTTCCCTCTGCGGCCCCTCTGCGCTCTCTGGGGTGAACTCTTGTCTCTCTCTTCCACGAGTCACGAATCACGGACCACGAATCACGAGTCACGCTTCCGCCTCCGCTCTCTCAACTAACCACCCATGCCCCGCGAAATCACCATCCGCCCCCTCCACTCCCTCGACGAATTCCACCGTTGCGTCCAACTCACCCGCGAAATTTGGGGCGACTCCGAGCTCGAAACCGAGCCCACCACCACCTTTGTCATCGCCGATCAAACCGGCGGTCAGGTCCTCGGCGCCTTCGATGGTGACGCTCTCATCGGCTTCACCAAAGCCTTCGTTGGCATCCACGACCACACTCCTTATCTCCACTCCCACATGGCTGGCGTTCTCCCTTCCCATCGCGATCGCGGCGTCGGCCGCCAGCTCAAACTCTTCCAGCGCGAAGACGCTCTCCGCCGCGGCATCCGTCTTATCGAATGGACTTTCGACCCCCTCGAAACCAAAAACGCCCATTTCAATCTCAATCGTCTCGGCGCCATCTGCCGCCGCTACATCCCCAGTTTCTACGGCATCACCACCAGCCCTCTCCACCGCGGCATCCCCACCGATCGCCTTCTGGTCGAATGGCATTTGGACTCCCCACGCGTCATCGCGGCCATTCAGAACCTTACCCGCGAGCCCGCCAGCGCGCCCGCCGTGATTCATCTCCCCACCCTTGTGCTGCAGGGCGAGTCCGCGCGCTCTTTGCGTCCGCCGCTCGCTGGAGGAAGCCCCGCGGCCTCTTCGATCATCGATCTCCAATCCCGCATCCGCAGCGAGTTCACCCAATGGTTCTCCAAAGGCTACGCCGCCACCGCTATTCGCTTCACTCCCTCCGGCTCCGACTACTGCCTCTCCCCCTGGTCCGACTTCTAGTCCGAGTCCATGTAGTGGCCGAACTTTAGGTCGGCCGCTCTTGGGTCTTCCGTCGGGTGCCCCATCCTCGTCTTTTGAGGGTGGGTCTTGGGTTCGCTTTTCTCCTTGGGTCTTCTCTTCTCCGCCAACCAAGTCTTCCCACTCCAAACTCTCCGTTCCCTCTGCGGCCCTCTGTTACTTCTGTGGTGAACTCTTGCCTTCCTCTGCGTAACTCAGCATCCTCAGCGTCTCTGCGTTATCCTCTTCCGTCTTTCGCGAACCCCTGCCGTCCCCTTTCACGGGTCACGAATCACGCTCTC
>Ga0187818_10001174_pt1 | contig 10441 bp, 7 predicted proteins | sample NC_wetland_sal_i_14_FD_130581 | JGI IMG/M metagenome (GOLD analysis project Ga0187818, IMG submission 130581) | Wetland sediment microbial communities from Neuse River Estuary, North Carolina, USA - SO4_3 | ecosystem: Environmental > Aquatic > Freshwater > Wetlands > Sediment | place: USA: North...
GCGCGGGCAAGAATACCATCTCCTAGCTCTCTCTCCGGGATTGCGACAGCAACTGGATGAAGCTTGATGCAGACGCGCAGCATCGTTTCTGGGATGAGACTGAAAATGATGTCACCTTTGGTATTTCGTGGAGCATGCACAATCGGAAGCACGGGCATTCTCGTTTGGTGTGCATCCCGTTGGACCGACTCAAGTACTCGACGGCAAACTCCTTTTGCGTTAGAAGGCGGATTAAGATCGTCGAAGCAGAAGGCGACGTCATGTGGTGTGATTCGAAGGGCTTTGTGAAGCTGGCCAATGGTCCATTTTTTATCTTTTTTACGAGACGATTCGTAATTTCCCGAATCTAGAAGGACCACAGCTCCCGCCGATCGACAGAATTCCAGGTCCGATATGATTTGATTCCGCTGTTTTGCACTCTTCTCTTTGATGATGTCATACGCAGAGACTAGAAGCGTGTCGGAACGAAACAGCCTCAAAGCCTGGAGGGCTGCAGGTGGCTGTAGGGCAGTCTCGTGGGAGGAGACTGAGCGGAAGAACGTTGGGACCTCCACCTGCTTATCGCCAATCTTGAGCACCATCGGGCGTGCGGTAATCGTGCGTTCTATGTTTCGCAACAACTCGTGAATGGCCGGATGTGCAGAGTCACCTTTCCAGTCGATTAGGTCAACGGTATGGAGGCCGCGAAATCCGAGCGGAGGTTCGGCAGATTGAATTCTCACTGGCAGCAAGGGAACCTTGTGCGTCTTGGCGTAGTCCGCCTCATCCACAACATTCTGACTATCACGCGATGCTTGGCACCAGACGGGGATCACACATTTTGCTAGTGTAAGCTGACGTTCGATTTCGGTCCGATAGTCTCCGGAGTGGATTTGGGCATCCCACCAGACCGAGTACCGGGGAGAGAGAATGTCATAAAGGGCCTTGACGATCCCTTTGCTGGGATGAGCGTAGATGATACAAATGTCAGCCACCGAAGTGAGAGCAAAGACGTACGACAAGTGATGCTACTACAGATTAGAGCAATTAGCGCGGGCGTGCCCGATGTGCGAACAACCGTCATTAATAGACTCCATTCTTCTCGACCACGTTTGACACTTTGTCGTATAGGAAACCCGAGACGTTACGGGGACTGGGGAATTGGCGGTACGTACAATAGAAACGGCTCCAATGAGAACGGGCGCACAAGATCGTGGGAGGTCTAGCATCCATACGGCGGAGGTTCCTTGCAGCACAGTAGTCGTCGCAGGGCATAATACAAATATCCGTGTTTCAGATCGAATTGATGGAGCGTAAATTACGACAAGGCGATGAAACTTCTGGCCAATAGCTTCTCATCCCTCCTCCGTCAGTCCGTTGAGCGGAATCCAGACGCTTTCGCCCATTTATACTCTGCGTATTCGGAATGGCTACTCAGCTTGATCCGCTGGCGCTTCGAAATCGAGAATGATGCGGATGTTGAGGATCTAGCACTGGACACGTGGATGGGGGCTTGGACCAGCATTCATCAATTTCCGCCCTTCCTTCCCTTCGAGGAGAAACACTTCCTTTGGTGGCTCAAGAAACTGGCCGCTTCACAAGTTTCGAAGTACCGCGAACGCGAGAACAACTTTCGTGGCGTTAACGTTACCACGGCGGCTAACACTGGCCACGCCCAGTTCGCGGTGTTTCATCCTCTGAGAGTCCGACGTCAAGCGTCGAACACTATGCTTGTCTACGCTCATTCTGCGGATGCGCTGGAAGCGGTACAAGAGGACTCGGAAGCTCGGTTGGGGTTTGCGGTGGCAAACTGGGAAGCTGGCGAGGGCAGAAACAATAAGCCGCTCGAACTTGGCGCACAGATTCGCATAGTCCCGGAGTTACCCAGTTGTAGGTTTAGCCCAAGGACAGCTGAATTTCGTTGGAATGAAGATTGGCAGTGCGCAGAATTTCGCTTTGCCGCCAACACTACGAGGCACTCTCCAAGCTCCTCGGAGAAAATAGGCCGTGTTGCTATTTACGTTGGTCCGATTCTGGTCGCAGAAGTCAGGGTAGCGATCACGCTCGTGAGCGGACGGTCCGCGACGGAATCGATACCGCCTCGCACACGCATTAGCAGTTCCGCCTACCAAACCGTATTCGCGTCATACGCTCATGACGATAGTCAGATCGTCGATCAGCTCGAGCAAGCATATGTGGTAATGGGTCTGACTTACTTTCGCGATGTACATTTGCTCCGCAGTGGCGAGGAATGGCAGCCGGAACTCATGAGACACATTGAAGAGGCAGATATCTTCCAGCTATTCTGGTCAAAAGCTGCGAAAAAGTCACGAAATGTTGCGGCGGAATGGAGACACGCACTTTCTCTGAATCGGGTCAATCTCATTCGACCAGTGTACTGGAGGAAGCCTATGCCGTCTCCGCCAAGAGAACTCAGGCATCTCCACTTCGCTTACTTCAAGCTCACAACATGATCCGGGGTTTAGGCTCTCGACGCACATCTGCCGCTGAAGTGAAGTCGTTGCCACTTTCAACTAAACGCGGGACCTGTTTGGCACCTTCCTTCTTGACGAGCAAAACGACACCCTCCAGCACGGCACCGAGGGCTTCAGGTCCCCGCATGACTGGATTACGCGTACTCAACCACTCCTACAAATGAGACGTGCTGACCAGAAAAAGTGCATTTTGGGCGCACCACTTTCGGAAGTGGCGCTAGTGGTCACTAGTTTTTAGGGCTAGGGTCTCGAATTGCTTTACGGATCGCGGTGATTGCGATCGCCTCATTGGCCTCGTAGGTGCCGGGCTTTCCATTCAGGCGCAGCATGGCGCTCTTTCCTTTGTGATGCAGTCCTACTAGGGTCCAAAATCTCTGGTCAAAGACGGGACTACCGGAACTGCCCGGCTCGGTTGGAGTGCGGTAGTGCAGGAAGGTATCGTCAGCATCAAGCCATATGCTGTCCTGTAGAGAGATGCTCAGTGCACCTCCGAGTGGGTACCCGATTACATAGACGCGCTGTTTTCCGGCCCCCCCGAACGGTTCCGCTTGCGGTTTAAGTGGACAAGGTGAAGCCGATGGCGGCATTTTCTCCAGCGTTACCAAGGTGGCGTCGAGTTTGGCGAAAGGTGAACTCCATAGAAGTTCGGATATGCGATAACTTGCCCCAAGCGCTTCAAATACGGCAACAGCGGTTTCAGGTCGAATCGATCCTGGGTAGGGATCACTCGCCGGACTGATCACGTGAGCGTTGGTCAGGAGAACGGGATCGTTGACACCGCCGTCAAAGAAATCGGCGGCTTTAAGCAAGAAGCCAGTGCCGATTCTGCGTCCCGCGATGTCCTCAATGCGAGCCACTGCGGTGCACCGCTTCAGACCAGTTTGAAACCAGGAGAAAGGCTCGTATCGGTCGTGGCCGAATACTGCTTCTAAGCCCCCTTCAATGTCGCGTTGCTGCAACTCTACTTGCCCGCCTTCACGCTTCAGCAATGCGGCACGAAGTGCTGTAAGCAGCATTGCAGCAGAGCCGGAGTCCGGAGCGATTTGCCACACCTCCGTCAATTGCCGAAGAAGACTGGCGATTTCGAACGCGTCGACTGCCGGGTCCGATACGAAATATAGAAGTTGTTCGCCAGCATCCGCAAACCTGTTCATTGCAATGCATGCTTCCGCGGCTGTAGCCCGATCCCAAGGACTCACACCTTCAGTATCGGGTTTCTGTTGTATGGCGGTGAGGATTTGGTCGGCGAGTTGCTTTTCATCGTTCGCCTCACCGATTGAAATTTCATCCCGCCGTGCTCGCGCCAAGAGAGCCACTGTGTTGATACCGTGCCACAGATGTCCCTGCGGATTCGAACGGTAGACCTCTTGATAGTAAGCGATAGCTTTGCGGATGTTTTCTTGCTGACGGGGAGTATGCGGTGTGTTGGCCTGGACGAAAAGTTGCTTGTAGATGCGACCCAGCAGACCATAGGCCTCTGCGCGCTCCCAAGTCGGTGTTCCGCTGTCCGCTAGTAGAGAATTCAGAACCATTTCCGCGGAAGTCAGGTTACCCTGATCGATCATCGCTTGCGCGTACTGACGCCGCACTTGCGGAGAAGACTGGCCGGAACGGATCAACGCGTCGGCGACAAGTTCCATCAGGCGGAATTGGCGCTTGCGTCGGAGCCGCAAGAGAATTTGCTTGGCTGGGTCTTCCGGAAACGGCTCTACAGAATTGTTTAGTCGGTCAATAAGGCTCGAACAGGCCGACTCAGCTGCAGTCCATTCAAAGGAGCCTAGCTCGTCAGATAGCTTGTTGACGACCTGAGCAGCGTCGCTCCAAGCCGCCGCCGCACCACTCGGTGTCGTAGTCATGCGAGTCTCCGTCCCATGTGGTGATGTGGTTGTGTGGTCTCCACTACTTGCCAAGCTCTTGTGATCTTAAAAGGGTTCCATCCGCGTCGACGACCAATTCGTTCAAGCGCGGCCCATGCAACTCTAGAACCACATAACCATGCGGACCGTATTCCTTCTCATGACCTGGGATAAACGGATTCGGCCCATCAAGAACCTCCGCTCCAGGAACGAGATTCTTCGTATCGAGTCGCGCCCAGGTGGGTTTCGCAGGAGTGTCACCGAAACCGGTCTCTCGGAAATACGGAAAACCCCCATGCCCAATACATCGGCCAAACAGGCCCCAAGCAGGGTGCTCATCGTAAAGCACACAATGATGCTCGTGGCCCCAATACCATGCAAAAATCTTCCTGTTCTCTAGGTATTTGGAGAGCTTGGCGACAAGCTTGGGGCCCTGGACGTCGAGCAAGGAATAAGGCTGGTGATGCGAAAACAGAATCAACCGGCGATTGTCTCCTTGGGCGACTATTGCGTCCAACCAGGCCACCTGCTCTCCGTAGAGGTCGTGGTCGGCATAAGCGCTGTCAAGACAAGCGAGAATCCAGTGATTATTCTCAAACGCGAAACAGCTGGATGATTGAGAAAAATGCTTCAGAGCATTATTGAAGTACGCGTGTCCACCGGTATACATTTCATGATTCCCGTTCACGGTGCGGTTCAGTGCGCCAGGCACCTTGGGCCACGGCTCCAATAACCGCTCTTTGATCTCGGCATCGTCACCCGAGTAGTACGTATCCCCGAGGTGGAGCACAAGCTGGAAGCTCTTCTCATCAGCCGCGATACTTCTGGCTAAAACCGGCGCTCCGTATAAGCCAGTTCCCCAGTCGCCAAACAGTGCGATGCGATAGTCGTTGGCTATGGTAGTCGGTTTTGGCTCCGGGTTCTGCCATGGGTGTGGATAGATCTTCTTCCACCAAGTAAAGAAACTCCCAATCCAGCCAAGCAGATCGGTGTTGTCGAATTTGGCTTCTAGACCGTCGCCAGCTCCAGGAGCGGTTCTCGTAGCACGCTCTGCAAAATATGTTTGGAGCAGAGAAGCCATCTCATGCTCGGTTCCGCCCATCACGTCGGGGTTTCGCTTCGCCAGCTCAAGAACCTGCAAGCCAATGCTGATTTGAGACATGACGGACGCAGGTGGAACCTCACTTGCGGTGCCTTCAAGGCCGGAGACTACCGTTCCGGCCTGTACAAGATAAGGCTCGAATGCCCCCGCGAGTGTTTCATAGCTTACAATCCGTTGCCGGGTGCTCATGTCGTCCATCCTCCTCCTTTACAATACTAGGCCAACGTGCGATTAATGTGTTTGCTATCGGCCTCCACGCGACTCCATCGATATGTTAGGGGTAGCAGGCCTCTTCCGTGAATCGGAAGCGCATCGCCAAGAACACAGCACCTTCATCATGCTGACTGCGAACAAGTACTTCATCTTGGCGTGCTTCAAGATGGCGATGTCAGGATCGGTCGCGGTTCTCCTGGCCACTGATCAAGGCGGATTTTGAAAGGCATGATCCTCACGAGATGCCTTTTTTCCACGGATGTCCTCGCACCATTCGATGAGGTAGGGGCCTGTCGCAACCCATTTGATCTTGCCTTTGGGGTGGCGGCGCGAGCGCAGCGTTGCGCCAGCCGGTCTTTGTGCGTACTCGGCGAAGCAGGATAAGGCACACTGTCGGCACACTTTTTGTGAAGCAATAAGTGGATTCCAACTTGTTCTAAAAGGCCGCCGACTGTTGGAATGTCAGCCGGCTCCTACGTGCGACCTGCGGAGCCTGTCGACAACTGGGGGCAACAATAAATATTATCGACCGGTGGGGTTATTGTGCTCTGGTCGTTTTGCACGCCGCTCGTTGATTCTGCCGCTTGTTTATATGGTAATGTCCTTACAGCATAAAATTGATCACACGGCTCCTTACTCAATAGAGAGCTTGCGTCCCATGCATGGCGCCGGCTCATTGCTCTGCTTTGTATCAACAGATGGACATCAAAGGCAACTCGCGGTTTGAAGGGAACCTTTTTCTATGGCCGGTCACCCGAACAGCGCGCACATTTCGGGTGTTTGTGGTCGAACCAAAAGAGTATTGCCCCAGAGCACATGGCAAGATCTTCAATGCTGCAATCACTGCCCTCGTAACCTCGGAAGCCATACCGGTTGATCCATATGTAAAAGATAGCCCCGTTTCAGGGGCTGAACCTTTCGACCTGATTACGTTCCCTGAAGCGTTTCTGCCACAAAACGAACTAGTAGGTGCACTCCAGCATATTGTTTCGACGCTCGATTCCATTGGGTGTGTTCACGTTGGCCTTCGCCCGACAGACAATCGTGATCAGCATCTATTCGGCGTGCATGAGATCAAAGCCCTTATTCAATCGCTATCGTCCATACCGCAGATTGATAAATCCGATTTAGGGGCCTTTCTGGGTTGGATCAACAAGCAAAGCGATAGCCAGAAGTTCAATATTGGCTGTCTCTTTGCAATCGACGCCGATCACAAATTGAGAATCTGCCTGCACCCGAAGATTGTCCGGTCGAAATTTGAAGTGAATCCGCTACACGAAAAGTACATGGCGGAGGCAGATCTACTCACATTAGTTACGCTGCTACCGACAAATAAAGCTCTCAAATCCGTGACACTACAGCCGTTGATCTGCTCCGACGCACTACACCTTGATACTGACAGACCACAGTCTTGGCCGCTTGAAGGAGTCAACACAGATGCTCGCTGTTTCGAGAGCTTTCCACCTGACCATGTTGACATCGTATCGCTTGTCACGTGTACTCCGCAGCAGGTTCAGGTGGCGAAAAGTGGCATACGATACAGAACGTGGCATCAGGAATTTCTGAACTCATTCCTCCGTGCTGCAAGCGAGCTTCCCCGACATCACTACTCGGCGTTCGTGCTCTCGAATTTTCAAACGCTACCTGCAAATGCTCTTGGGGGGCTTTCGGGTGGGTTCATTCCGGTTTCGTTGTTGCATGATACGTTCCCACCGTTTGTAACTGTTTCCTCATGGGGAAAACTCCAAAACTCCGCTAACAGATGGTCCACTCCGGATGATAACTGCAAGAGGGAGGATGGATGGTCAAGCTTAGGATACGTTGCCTCTCTGGAACCCGCAGCGCTAAACGACGAGGCTCCCGCATACATGCTCGGTTTCACGGTTTATAGATTTCCACGTGATATAACGCGCTGGAAGCCCGCGGAAGGATTCGTGGATTTTCAATTGCGCGAAGCGATCGACGAGGCTGACAGAATGATTTTCAGGAAGTGGAAGAGTAATGTCTAACGATTCTGCGAACCTCCGCAAGCAATACTTTGTGGACAATTCCCTGGCCTGGACGTCTTTGCGTCATTTTCTGCCTGCGCGCATGGTGCGCGAACTGGCATACGCGATTGTGGATCAAATGAGTGGTGGGAAGATCAGCGTTAGCCAATTGTTTGACGAAGTTGTCACTTCTGGTCCCGAATGGCTCGACTCATGGCTGCTTCAACCACGCGAAGCACACACGCCCTTAGAAAAATACCTCCAGTTTCATGTCAGGGCAATTGCATGGCAAAACGATGCAGAGACGTATGTTCCAGAGGAATTCGGTGCTCCACCGCAGAATATCAATCCAAGGGCTCTAGAAAATGCCCTCCGGCTTGGGAGAGCAGATTTTAGCTGGCCAGAACAACCGTTAAGCGACCTTCGCAATTCTGACCAACAGAGTTTTCTCCTTCTATTTGAAGCGATCATGAAGTCCAGACAGATACTTAAGTCGTCAACTCCGAAGGAGTTCTTGGCCGCGATAATACCCTCGCTCAAGGCCATCGAAGGGCCTTTGGCAACAGTCATCGTGAAACATCTCGGTGACTTGTGCGCAGACGCTGACGCCTGGGATAAGGCACTAGCTTTGTATACGGAAGCAGAGTCTCAACTCACGAACGAACTGGCTCCGATGTGGAATGAATTGGCGGGAACTCTCAGAAGCATCGTCACGCAGTCAGTTGCGTCCGCTATTTGGACAGTGAAGGGCCCAGGCGCAGCGGCGGATTTCTTTTCACAAGCACTAGCTGCTACTGCCATTACGGAGGCTCCACTTCTCGTCGCGAACGCATCCCACGATGCGTTGGCTGCTAGTCTACAGGCAAAGGATCTACCCTCGTTGCCTGATCGGCGAGCCGCTTTGCTGCTGCCGCCGCTACTGCAAAACACTCATGACCCCTCATCTGCGCTACAGGACTGGCTCAAAGGCGATTTTCGCGATTCGCATCGGTTGTTCTGGGCTGTGCTGCGGAGACAAATATCTTTAGGTCTTACTACGGAAAGTCGAAATACCAAAGCGCTATACGCCCGAAGCATTCTCGATAACCTCATAGCGGATGTTGCCCGCAATCGCCAGCCCGATCTGTTTCAGATGGCGATTGGCCTTTTAATCGAAAGTGGAGATAGCGGGTCCGCAAGCAAGGTTCGCTGGAGTGGAAACCTCATTGACGCTTATGTCGATGAGAACTGTGTAGACTTCGCTGTCACACACGCTGAAGCACATTCGGGTACATGCACCGAGCGACAAGGAGTGGTCATAGAGCTTTTCCAGCATTGGATCGCAATGATTGCCCCAGAGCGTGCCAGTGCCGCCATTTCGATGCTAGCGTATGTTACCGCGCTTGCAACCACGGCCCCCACGTCCCTATCGAACAAGGAGAATCTTGGTGGTCGCAGTCTAGAAGTGATTCATCATGTCGCACAAAAGCGACCAGAGCTGCGGAGTCGCGTCTCCTCGGAAGTAATGAAAGCACTCATCGACAAGATTTCATCTCCCGCTTTTTGGACTGCCAAGAGGACCGCATTTGAAATCGCAGAAGAATATGTGGATGTTTTTTCACAAGATCAGTTGCACAACATAATTGGCGCAACTCTTAATTTATTGGCGAAGGTTGATCCAAAAGCCGACGCGTGGCCAATAGTACAGCCAGCACTCACACTTCTCGTGTCTACCCCTGTGAAACAATTCGCAAGAGTAGTGCCAGAGATCGGCAAGCGCATTGTTGATACAATACTTGCTTTTGGTGTGCAGCAGCAAAGTGAATATGCACGGGTCCTGTTTTACCTTTATGATTTCGATTCCTCTCTGCTCCGCGATAAATCAGTGGCAGATAAACTACAGAATTCTCTTGTCCAGGTGCGAGATCGATCGCTTCAGAGCAATTCCACCAGTGCAGTAGAAAACATTCAAGCATTGTTGATTGCCCCGACGATTTCGGGTCGCGATGGCGTGCGTGACGCGCTGACTGGACTCGCTCACATTCTCAGATCTGCCAATGAATCCCGTAGCAGCCTCGCATTACCGGCGGCGTATGCCACGTTACTGTTGCTTGCAAATCAACAGAAAAAGATCGCTGATGAGTTATCGCTGGACTTGAACGAATTCAGATCTTTGCTGAGCCCCTTGATTCCACTCGTTGCAAATCTTTGGATTCAAGCTAAGGATAGGCCACTTCTCTTTGCACCTTTTTCTCTCCCTCCCGCAACGGTACCGAACCCAGTCATTGTTCATAATTGGGCGTATGCTTCGCTGATATTTGCTGAGTCATTAGAGCAAGGCGACAACATTCTCGGCGCCTTGACCACCGCTATGACTCAGCCTATGCTGAAGAACTCAATAGCATTGGCACGAGCAACACGGTCCGTCGCTGACAAGAGCATAAAGATAGATCCAGAAGAGATACAGAAGGAAGACCGAGACACATTCTATTCTGTTCTTGGTCGACGTTTGGTTGTACTTCAGAGGCTCGATGATGAGCATGGACGAGAGGTATGTAGAGCATTGATTGATCAATGCTTTCGTCTAGGCCCGCGAGAGTTGGATGCAGCAGTCTTTTTGTCGGCCGCGCGCTTTGACATTGCTGCTTCCGTCTCCCGCTCGGATCAGTCTGATTACATGAAACGCTTAGAGAATCATAGGGACCTTCGACTAGTACCGTGACAACGTAACGAGTAATACATGTAGACACTTAGCAGGACACAGATTCAAAGCTTATATCTGGGACATGGGACGAAGAGGATTTCAGGTTCGCTTGTCCAAGCAGGAGC
>Ga0187818_10001175_pt1 | contig 10428 bp, 9 predicted proteins | sample NC_wetland_sal_i_14_FD_130581 | JGI IMG/M metagenome (GOLD analysis project Ga0187818, IMG submission 130581) | Wetland sediment microbial communities from Neuse River Estuary, North Carolina, USA - SO4_3 | ecosystem: Environmental > Aquatic > Freshwater > Wetlands > Sediment | place: USA: North...
CAGCTGCTGCCGATAGCCTCAACGCACGCACGGCGTCTGCGCGAGCCACGGCCAAACACGCGCAGCCTTCTAATGCCCGCGCCAAGCCTCGCCGGTGGCCCAGTTCGGCAAAGATCTTGAGGGATTCCTGATATGCAGCATGCGCGGCAACATAGTCTTTCTGCTCACAACAGATATACCCCAAATCAGCGAGAGACCGAGCGGTTCCCCATTTGTCTCCGACTTCACGAAAGGCCGCGAGAGCGCGCTGATATAAATCGAAGGCGAGAGCGGTCTCGCCCCGTTCGCGCGCGATATCGCCCTGCTGATTGATAGACCAGGCAGCTCCGCTATGATCCCCGAACTTCTCGAAAATATCTGCGGCTTCACGCAGCGCCGATTGCGCACGGGAATAGTCGCCACGAATCTTGGCGACGTTGGCAAAGTTATGAAGGCAACGGGCGGTGGACAACCAGTCCGACAAACGACGCCAACACTCGAGGCTCTTTTCGAAATACTCTTGCGCCGACGCATAATCGCCGCGATCTCGCGCCGTGATCGCCAATGCATTCAAAGATACCGCGATTCCCCACTCATCACCCAATTCTTCATACAGGGAAAGGCTCTGGTTATGAAACTGCCTGGCAGCCGGGAAATCCCCCTGTGCGGTCGCTATGGAGCCGAGAAAATGCGACACCTTGGCTCGTTCTTTCGAGCGCCCGTTACCCGTGAACTGCAAAATCGTCTCCAGGCGAGACCGGCCCTCAATCAGGTGTTCGCGCATGTCCCAGAAGCGGAAGAGAGCCATCGAGAGGCGCAGACCCCAGTCAAGATTCCGAGTTTCAAAAAGCCAGTCGAGGGCGGAACGAAAGTTGTCATTTTCAATGTCGCACCGTGCCAGCCACGCCGCCCGTTCTGCGGCGGTAAGGTCAGGATTGCCTTCTTCCGCCAGCACCAGGCAATAAGCGGCATGCGCGCGGCGAACCGCTGGTTCGTCGCCGTTCGCTGCCAGCCCTTCCAGCGCGTATTCGCGAATTGTTTCCAACATCGAGAAGCGCGGTTCGGCGCCAGGTTGCTCGACGTGTTGAACCAGATTCTTATCGACTAAGGACGCAACCCCCTCAAACAGCTCTATTCCGAGATCGTGACTTGTATTGCAAACCGCTTCTGCGGCTTCCAGCGTGCATCCACCGACGAATACGGAAAGACGGCGAAACAGTTTCTGTTCGGCCTCGTTCAACAGGCCATCGCTCCAATCTATCGTTTTACGGAGTGTCTGCTGCCGTTCCGGCAGATCGAGTGCGCCTCCGGTCAGCAATTGCAGCCGACTTTGCAGTCGATCCAGCATGGAACTCGGCGACAAAACCTTGGTCCGAGCCGCTGCCAACTCAATGGCTAGCGGCAGGCCGTCCAGCCGCGAGCAGATTTCTCGAATCGCCGACGCGTTCTCAGGAGTCACTGCAAAGCTCGGACGAACAGCAGTGGCACGCTGGGCGAATAACTCGACGCCCGAATTCGGCGCCAGAGGTGTCACCGGGAATTCCTGCTCGCCGTAAATACGAAGGCAGGACCGGCTGGTGACCAGAATCTTGAGCGATGCACATGCTTCTAGTGTCTCGGCCACCATCGTCGCTGCGGAGAGGACCTGCTCGAAGTTATCCAGCACAAGCAAGAAAACTCCAGAATCTCGCAACGCGTCTGCAATGGCTTGTGGAATCGTCCGGTTCGCGACCTGCTGGACCTCAAGCGCTTTTGCAATTGCGGTCGCGACCAGGTCGGGACGAACAATCGAAGCTAATCCAACGAACTGAACACCTGCGCTGAATCGGTCCGCGACGGTTGCGGCAATCGCAATCGCCAGGCGAGTTTTTCCTGCCCCCCCGGCGCCGGTGAGGGTCAGCAGACGGACATTAGGTCGAAGAAGCAGTTCTGCCGCTTCAGCGACCTGCTGCTCCCTTCCGATCAGTGAAGTGCGCGGCGTTGGGAGATCGACGCGTCTCCCGGATAATTTTGCTGCCGGAATTTTGCAACTCTCGGTTAAGAGTGTTGGATCAGTAGGAGGATTGTGTTTCGGCGATTGAAGGACGGGCGCGGCGAACAAATATCCGCGCCGAGGCACGGTCTTGAGCAACCGCTGCTCTTGATCATTCAGTGCACGGCGCAACTCCACCGTGCATTGCACCAGCGAATCGTCGGTAACAAACGTATCCGGCCAGACAGCCTGGATCAGCTCCTGTTTCCCGATTAATCGCCCTGGGTTCTCAACCAGATATTTCAGTGCTTCATACACCTTGGGGCGGAGCTTGATCTCCTGTCCACTCTTGAGCACACATCCCCTGGCCACGTCGAGCGTGAACTCGCCGAACTGATAGGTTAGGAGATTTGTCTCCAAACCGGGCCTCCGCCGGCACTTAGGGATCGAGCCGTTTTATTCGTTCTGATTTTGGTTTTTCTTCGGTGTTGCTTCGTTACTTTGTGTCCACACACTTGCTATTTTCGGCTCGCCAGGCGAGATGATCACAGCGCGCATTTCTTGTAAACCCAAGTCAGGCCGGCAAATGCACGCTGCAGATTCTAGCAAAACTGCTGCTGCTGAAGAAGAGGCGAGGCCGAACACACGACTAAAAATTCAGCCATGGAGGTTTTTCACATGAAGATCGGTCGATTCGTAACCCAATTCCAATTTTCCACGATCCTTTTCGTTGTCATGAGCGGATGTCCCTGGAGCGCCTTGGCGCAAAGCGGGCATCAGCACACCATGACAGCGCAAAATCAGCTCACCTCATCCCAGGGGGCGCTCCTGGCGGCGGCACAGGGAGATCAAAGCAAGCTCGTCCAGATTGTTCGCGAGGCTACCAAGCAGTACCTCGATATCAACAACGCCATTGCGGCGGGCTATGGGCCGTTCCTTGGATGTGTCAGCGGCTCCGACCATGGTGCGATGGGCATCCATTACGTCAATCCCAGTTTGCTCAACGGAACGATTGACGCTACACAGCCGCAAGCCCTGATCTATGAGCCGTCGAACGGTCAAATGAAGCTGGTCGGCGTCGAGTTCATTGTGGACGCGGCGACCTGGCTGAAGAGCAACAAGGGTTCTCCAGTTTTGGAGGGTCAAACCTTTCTTTACGTTGACTACCCTAACCGATTCAGCGTTCCGTCGTTCTTCGAGCTTCACGTCTGGGCGTGGCGGGACAACCCGCAGGGCGCGTTCGTGGACTGGAACAACCACGTGAGCTGCGCCCATTAATCGATTGCCTGAGACTTTCGACCCACGCTGTGCGTGTTCCGAGCTCGGTTGATCCCAACGCTGGAAAAAAGGAGAATTCACATGAAAAGGAATTCAAGAATCCGGGGAAGTCAGGTTTTGGCCGCAGCCCTGCTGATGAGCCTCTTCTTCATCGCTACCTCCCAGGCCAACGCTGTGGTCTTCGCAGGAAAGTTCACGTTAACCGATCAGGTGCTGTGGGGCAAGACTGTCCTTCAGCCTGGCGATTACACCATCACCATTGGGTCTACCAGCATGCCGATTTTTGTGCTGGTCACGGACAGCAAAGGTCGCCACGTTGCCAGGTTCGTGAGCGGGAACGATAGTGGAAAGACAAGCGCCAGGAACGCACTGCTCATCAAGGGAAAGGGTGGACAATTGCACGTGTATTCCCTGGAGCTAGCCAGTCTGGGAAGAGTGCTGGTCTACGACCCCGCCTTGGCCCGCGCAGCCGTTTTGGAGGCGCGTGCGCCCCAGACGGTACCGCTGATGTTGGCAAAACGGTAGGCGAAGCGGCGATCGAGCGCACATTGGCAGGCTCGGTCGCCCGTCTTTGCTGTTCATTGGGTAAGATACATCCAAATGCAGCCAGGAAACACCATGCCCAAATACCTCATGATGCCAACTGGCTAGCAATCATCTCAGTTGGCGTAACATCGCGATTGCGCTCAAAATCCCCCGACATGGGTACCAGACTGTGTCCGATACTTGGATTCTCGCCAAGATCGTCTGCAAGGTGGGGTTCAAGCTACTACACCCGAGCTGCCATTTCCCCCTCGCTCACAATAACTTGCAAGCGGCAGAGGTACAGTGACCTTCGTACTTAGAATGCCTTGCCCAATCGGCTTATAATCATCCAAATCCAAGCAGACTGGGCACTTAGCGAACGTGGAACCTTTTATTGCAGCTGCGGTCTTCGCTCTGGGGCTGTGCTTTGGCAGCTTCCTGAACGTGTGTATATACCGCTTGCCGCGTGGCAAGTCGGTAGTGACGCCGCGCTCCGCCTGCCCGCACTGCGGAGACCCGATTCCGCTCTACCACAACCTGCCCGTACTGAGCTGGCTGATTCTTCGCGGAAAGTGCCGCTCCTGCAAGCAGCCCATTTCCCCACGCTATCTGGTGATCGAACTACTCACCGGCCTGCTCTTTCTCGGCTGCTACGCGCATTTTGGTTTGACGCTGGCGATGTTGAAGTGCGTCGTGCTCGGCTACCTGCTGCTGGGGTTGGTTTTTACCGACGCGGAAACCAAGCTCCTTCCCGACGCCATGACTCTGCCTGGCCTCGCTCTCGGAATTTTGTTCAGCCTGCTGGTTCCGGTCAATGACCTGGCTTCAAGCATCATGCCGGGCTTGGTATCGCCAGTAGTAAGCAGCGAGATTTCGTGGCGCATGTGGTCGCTCGCCGACTCGCTGCTGGGAGCGGCCGTGGGCGCTTCGTTCCTATACGGAGTCGCAGCCATTTATCTGCGGGCCCGTGGGGTCGAAGGCATGGGATTCGGCGACGTCAAGTTGATGGCGTTGATCGGCTCGTTCCTCGGAACCAAGCTCACGGTCTTAACCATTTTCGCGGCCTCGCTGTCCGGTTCGCTGTTTGGACTGAGCACCGTTCTCGCGGTCTGGATGAAGCGCACTCGCCGCAACCGCGCGCGCAGCGCTTCTTCGCGAGCCTCTTCGCCCATTTCTCCAAAAGACGCGCGGCGCCGCGCCTGGCACTCCGCTCGCCTCGCCCTCCGCTACTACGAGATGCCATTTGGCGTCTTCCTCGGCAGCATGGCGCTGTTAGCCTTCCTGTTTGGCAACCGCGTTCTGCAGTGGTATTGGAGGGGTCTGTGAGCCCGCTCGTCAATCCCACGGTGTTGCGGATGGCGGTGCTCTTGTTTGCCGCCCTCGTAGCTTTCGGACTCAGCCTATTTCTGATTCGGCGTCTGCGCAAGAATCTCGTCGTCGCGCCCGAAGCGCTGAACTACGCTCCGTTAGCGGCCGAGGGATTGCCCGTGCATGCCTATCACGCCGTCATTCAGCAACTGAAACAGCAAAAGCACGAACTCGCCGCCCAGCAACTCTCGGACCGCAGAAAAGCCAAAGCCTCCGACTCGCTCAGCTCCACCGTACTCTCGAACCTTTCCTGCGGCGTTCTGTTTTTGAATACCGCCGGCCTGGTGCGGCAAGCGAACTCGGCCGCGCGCAAGCTGCTGGGATTCGCCTCGCCCGTGGGCTTGCACGTCGCCGATCTGTTCCACCGGGCAAGCCTGCGCCTGGAAGGCCCTGGTTCACGCTCGGAATCGAGCGTCGAGCAGGCGCTTGCGCCCGCTCTGGCGGGAAAGTTAGCGGTTCGGGGACTCGTCGTGAATCACTTCACCCGGGATGGAGAGAGTCATGTCTTTGAAGTGACGGCTTCTCCCGTATTTGCCGAAGACGCGAGTTTCATGGGGACGACGCTTCTGCTGACCGACAAGACCGATATTGAGCGGATCCGGCACGATCAAAAGCTCCATCAGGAGATTTCCTCCGAACTCGCGCTCGGACTGCGTAATTCGCTGACTGCGATCGCGGGATACGCGCAGCAACTGGCCGGCAGCCCCGACCCGGAACTGACCCGCCAGTTGGCCGGCGGCATCGCCCAGGAAGCGGCGCAGTTGGATCGGACGATAGTAGGCTTTCTGGGAGGCGCCCGGGCGGCGACCACAAGTTCTTGAAAAGCAGTTGCCAATTGCCAGCAGCCAGTTGCCAGTTGGCAATCTCGGCATCTTAGGGCACTGGGTTACTGGCAACTGGCGACTGGCAACTGAATAGCGAAAGGATGATCACATGAAGCACATGAAACCCTTGGTAATCGCCACTCTGCTCCTGTTAGGGATCAGCGTCGCATCCGCTCAGTCTCTCGGAGATTACGCGCGGGCGGTTCGCAAGAGCAAGGCCGAGCCCAGCTCGACCAGCCGCCATTACGATAACGATAACCTCCCTACCAGCCAACCGTTGAGCGTGGTCGGACCGCCGCCGGCTGCCGATGCCGACGCTGCGCCAGAGGCGGCGGATGCGAAGCCGAAATCCTCGGACAAAGCAGCGGCCGCCAATCCCGCTGCAGCCGACGCCGAACGCCAGAAGACGGAGGATGAGTGGAAGAAGAAACTCGACGCGCAGAAGGAGAAAGTCGATTCCCTGAACCACGATCTCGACCTCCAGCAGCGCGAATATCGTCTGCGCGTGGCCACCCAGTTCGACAGTGAGGGTAACCGTATCCAAAACGCGGGCCAGTGGGCTAAGGAGGACGCACAGTACAGAAACGACGCTGAAGCCAAGCAGAAAGCGCTTGACGCCGCCCAACAGGAACTCAACGACCTGCAGGATCAGGCGCACAAGGCCGGGGTAGTGGAGAAAGAAAAAGACAACGGCGACAACGCCAAAGACAGCGACAAAAGTAAAGAAATCGACCAAGACAGCGCCAAAGACAACAAGCAAGAGAAAGAGTGAGAACGACTCTCTTTCAGGAGTTCCCCATCCGCTGGCGAATCTGCCGCGCGTGATGATGCCCGTGGACCCAGTGGAATTTGCGCCACTCGCCGGCCGTCAAAGGCCCCAGAAACGGGTGGTCCATGATTTTCGTCCGGGCGCCAAACCGGCGCTCGCAATCGTCCAGGCCCGAGCTCATCCTCTGCAGCTCGGGCACAATGGCGCGCTGCACTTCTTCCAGCGGCATCCCCCGCGGGATAACGCGTTCCGGAGCCTTGCGGCCTTCTGGCAGATACCCAAGATTCACCACCAGGAGCGCGGCCATGCGCTGCTTCCACGTAGCCCGAGTAGCCACCGGAGCGCCTTGTTCAATGCATTTTGCCATTCCGCGGTTGGTGTTCTTGTAGGTAAGGAAGAGGTGCTCCAGGATCTGAGCGGCATTCCACTTTCCTGCAGGAGCCTGCACCAAAGCACTGGGGTTGGAGCTCCCGATTGCATCTTCGAGTTCCTGCCGCAAACGTTCGAGAGAAGAATCCATGGCGGTTCGGTACAATAATTCTCAAACCAAAAGCCTGATCGGGAAATCGCAAATGAAAAGACTATTAGTAGCAATTCTAGCAGCGGGATTTGCGTTTGGATTGATGTCCGCCTGTTCTTCCGAGCCAAGCAAGCCGGCCACCGCGGAGACGTCCCAACCGAAAGCCCCACAGACCACAACCGGAAGCAGCGCGTTCTTCAAATGCTACGTCTCGGCCCGCGGCTGGGCCGGGGACGTTCAGCCTTACCGCGTGGAGTCCCATGCTAGCGCCGATTCCAAAGGCCGGGAGGGCAAATCCGAAGACTGGGAGGTTGGATTCGCCTCGCCGTCGCTGCACTCCGTTAAACCCTATACCTGGAGCAACGGCGATATCTCGCACGGGGTCGAGGACACCTACAGTGCATCGAATTCCACCACCCAGGTTTTCGACGTCCAGGCCCTCAAGGTCGATACGGACAAAGCCTTCGCCGTCGCCCAGGAACACGGCGGCAGCCAACTGCTCGAGAAAGAGCCCGATACGCCCGTTCTTTATATGCTGGACTGGAACCGGCCGACCAACCGGGTTCTGTGGCACGTGATGTACGGAACGAATCCCGAGACCGCCAAGCTGCGCGTGGCCGTGAACGCAACCACCGGGGAGTTCGTGCGGGTGGAGAAGTAGCGTAGGGACAGCCGCCCTCGGCTGTCCAGGCGAGCGCAGCTCGCCAGGCTTTTCGTCCGTCCATCAAGAGGGGTGATCCCTCAAGCGCGGGGCTTCGCCCCGCCGGACAGCCGGGGCGGCTGTCCCTACGCAAAGCTCACCGCGCTTTTGCGAGTCGCTCCAGCGAAGCGTGCGCTTCCTTGGCGAACGGTCCTTCGGGCAGAATCTTCAGGTACTGCTCGTAGTATTTCTTCGCTTCAGCCTTGTCCCCGACTTTTTCCTGGCACACGGCGAGACGGAAGCTGGCGACGGCGTCGCTGTCTTTGTAGTAGAGAGCTTCCTTGTAGCGATCAAGCGCGGCTTTGTAATTCTTGCGCTTGAAATAATAGTCGCCGACCTCAATGTCTTTCAGCGCCTTCATCGGGTTCCAGGGATGGAACTCCTGGACGCCGGAGGTCTCAATGTTCTCGGGGATGTCGAGGTCCGCGACCGCCGCCTGGCTGCCTGGATGATTCTTGGCGTCATCCTTGGGCGGGCTGGTATCGGTTCTTGTGTCCAGGCTGGAACTCTCCTCATTGGAGGCCTCGCGACTCTGCGAGGAAGCCTTGTCCGAGGCAGTCTTGTTCGAAGCCGCCTTCTCGGAAGCCGCTTTGTCCGAAGGCGTCTTGTCGGACGCATCCTGCGCCAGCGAATGAGCCGTCAGCAGCGCTAACAGGACAATCAGGAATCGGATACGCACACCTTGATTGTATCGCTTCTGCGGCGGAGAGACGGGCGCCGCGCTCGTGCCAAGCGCAAAAAAATCAGGCCGCCCACAGGATGGGACGGCCTGGTTTGGCAAGTCCTCCGGGGAGGAGGGGGAAACTTAGTTAGACGGCGGAGTCGCGCTCGCCGTCGGTGCCGGGTTGCTGGCCGGTGTCGTTCCCGCCCCGGTATTGGTCATCAGGCGGATATCCACACGGCGGTTCTTGGCGCGACCGCCGGAGGTCTTATTCGACTCGACCGGCTTATCCTTGCCCAGCCCAATCTGATAAATCTTGTAGGCCGGAACGCTCTTCTCCGAGGCCAGATACTGAATTACGGCCTTGGCGCGGCGCTGGCTCAGATCGTAGTTGTAATCCGCGCTGCCCACCGAGTCGGCCCCGCCCTCGACCGTGATGATGTATCCCTTGGTACCCGCCACGCTGGCGGCAAGCTGATCGATGGCTTCCCGGGCTTCTTTGGTCAGATTGTCTTTGTTGAATCCGAAATGTACCGCCGTCTCCACCACGGGATGATAGTTGTCGAGGTTGACGACCGTGTTGGTCAGAGTATCGACGCGCTGGGTAGCGCCGTTCGCCGACAGTTGCGCCTTATCGGCTTCGCTTCCCGCCGCCAGAGCTTTCTGGTCGACCTCAGCGGCCTTGGCCTGCACGGCCTGGATTCCCGCCTGGGCGCGTTGATCGACGTCCTTGATATCTCTGGAGTTCTTCGCGGTCAGGTCGTCGAGTTCATTGGTCTTATTGATCAGCGGCGTGGTCTGTTGCCGCACGTAATTCTTGGTTGTACAGCCGAGGGATGCGGCGATTGCCGCCGCCAGCATTAGGGTCAACGATACGCGGTTCATAGAGTGAGGGGCTCCTTGCCCAAATATTGCGCCGTTCTCAAATCTTTTTCGGTTCCTAAAAATCTGTCCGACTACTGGACCCGCTCCCGTTAATGCACGGGGGATGCCATTTCGCATTCTCGAAAAAAGCGGATAAGTCATTTTATACCAATATCTTGGATGTAGCCCGCGAAAAGCGTCTGGACCCCGGACCCAAGCAATCCCGATATAACGCGTAAAAAATTTACTTTGTTTTCCGGCTGGCGCTCTAGTCGAGCGCCGGGCGTTCCCGCCCACCAGACGCCGTCACATCACCGGAGGCACCGTGATCCCCATGGCTGCCAGAACGTGAATCAACTCGCGGCGAACCACAGCCGCGGTGGCCAGCAGAAATTTCTTCCGGCCCTCATCGGCTTCGGTCAGGATCGGGTAGCGGTGATAGAAAGTGTTGAAAAGCTGCGCCAGTTGGAAGGCATGTTTGGCCAGATAAGCAGGTTCGGTGGTCGCGATGCATTGGCTCACGATATAAGAGGTTTTCGCCGCGGCCAGCCAAAGTTCCCAGATGTCGTTGCCGGATTCGCCCGCCAGATGCTTAGCAAAATCCTCCGCAGAGATGCGGCTTGCCGCGTCTCCGCCCGCGCCACGGCCGCAGAACGCATCCGGATCCATTCCACCTTTGCGGAAAATGTTGGAGGCGCGCACGACCGCATACTGCGCGTAAGGGCCCGTGTCGCCCTCAAAACTCAGCGCGTCCTTGAAATCGAAGGCGATCACCGAAGGTTTCGTGAACTTCAGCATGAAGTAACGCAGCGCCCCGATGGCGATCTGCATAGCGATGGTGGAGCGCTCCGCCGCGCTCAACTCGGGATGGCGCGCATCCACTTCCTTGCCCGCCGCGCCGATGAGCGCGTCCAGCAAATCGTCCGCCTTCACGCCGAAGCCCTTGCGGCCGGAAACCTCGATCCACG
>Ga0187818_10001176_pt1 | contig 10427 bp, 7 predicted proteins | sample NC_wetland_sal_i_14_FD_130581 | JGI IMG/M metagenome (GOLD analysis project Ga0187818, IMG submission 130581) | Wetland sediment microbial communities from Neuse River Estuary, North Carolina, USA - SO4_3 | ecosystem: Environmental > Aquatic > Freshwater > Wetlands > Sediment | place: USA: North...
AATTCCGGCTTGAACTCGCAAAAGTCCTCAACTCCCAGGACGAGATTGTGGCAAAGAGCTCCGGCGAGAATCAGATCCTCAGTTTAGCGTTCGTCGGAGGGATAGCGGATCTCGCGCGGCAACGGTACCAGGAAAGTAAGGCCCGGCCCGGCGGTATCTTTTCATTCCAAGGTGGGATCTACCCCATCGTTATGGATTCTCCGTTCGGAACCCTGGATGAGAACTATCGTACCCAAGTGGCCCAGGCGATTCCGATCCTGGCTCCGCAGGTGATCGTATTTCTTTCCAAGTCTCAAGGGCTAGGTGCCGTTCAGTCGGAACTTGCACCGCGCACAGGTCAACAGTACATCATCTCGTATCACACGCCGAAGAAAGACGCCGGCGAAGAGGACATCACTCTAGGGGGTCGAAACTACCCCTACATCAAGCATAGCGGCAATGAATTCGAGTGGGCGGTAGTGACGGAGGTCTGAAATGGACGGGACAACAGGGGATCTCGCAAAGATGGCAACGAGAAGAGTTCGTCGACCTAAGGATAAAGAGAAACTCGTTCAACGCCTCGTGGATGAAGACAAGGTGTTTGAAACATACCGGGATACTCTCGCCTTCGCGGCCGCCTTAGGCTATGCGAAAAATACCCGCACAGCATTCGAGCAGAGCTCGGAGCCGATCCCCTGGAGCGTCTTCAGCGGAGCTGGGCACGAGGCCCTCGTCAATATGATCTCCGTCATGAGCACTAAGGACTTCGCTATCCTGAGCCCGGGTCGTTTTGAGGAGCGGCTCCTCATATTCGAAGAGTTTGCGAACGGAGGCCTCCACATCTTGAACGAACTCGTTGCCAGAGCGGAACGGCAGTCTTTGGACTTGGTGCTTGATCTCATCATGGATTCCGAAGGGCCGAGAGAATCCGGGGAGGAACCAGAGATTAAAAAGTTTGCCAGTGATCTTTCTTGGTGATTACTGAAGAAACTGGAAGATAGGAACTTGACTGGAGGAATCAGTTCGTGAATGCCAACGATCTTCAATTCGGCGACCTTTTTGCCCAGCGCCCTCCCTTTCAGGTGCCAAAGTATCAACGATCGTACGCATGGGAAGACGAGGAACTAAAAGATTTTGCCGGTGATTTGGAGCGGGCATATATCGCGAGACAGAAGGGTGATCCCAAGAGACATTTCTTTGGGGGGCTTGTCTGTCTTCAATATGTCGCCCAGAATGCAATGGGCCGGAGATACGAAGTCATTGATGGGCAACAACGCCTTGCAACGTTCGGGCTTCTCTTCGCACGCTTACGACACTGGAACAACGTTTTAGCAGCCGAATGCAGAGTAACGGGCGAAGATGACAGCGCCGACCTTGCGGCGGCCCGCGCCGAGCGCATCCGCGTTAATCTGCTTGAATACGCTGACGAGATAGATGGAAAAGCAGTCCAGCAGCCCCGAGTCGTACTCTCCAAAGCCGACAAGGATTTCTATACCGCTCTGCTAGGGGGAACATCGCCTACGCCAATTCGCGAATCCCACAAGCTGCTCTTGCGTGCCAATGATTCAATCAATGCTTTCATCAAACGAATCCTTGATGGGCAGACAGACCACAAATCGAAGCTCGCTGCGCTTGATACGCTGAGCAAGGCGGCGACGGACGACTGTCATGTAGTGCATCTTGTCAGCGACAACAGGGAGGAAGCGTATCGTCTCTTCGAAGTGTTGAATGATCGTGGTCGGAATCTTAGCGAAGGAGATCTTCTACGTTCGACCACTTTGGAACGACTTGAGAAATCTGACTCCCTGCAAGAGCAAGCAGAAAAGATCTGGGACGAGATTTTAGCTGTTAGGGCGAGTCATATCGACCATTTCTTGCGCGTCTATTATGCTTCTCACGCCGGTAAACGCGCCGGCCACCGAAGCCTGTTCGACGATTTCATGCGCGAGTTTTTCCCAGATACCCTGGCGCCCAGCAAGATACTACAGAAGCTAAATCACATCCGATCTGCATTTACACTCTACAACTTCATTTCTGAAGGAGACTGGCCTTATGAGGACAGCGGCGTCACCGTTTGGGATAGGAACCGGCTGAAGCTCTTGCTGCAGGTTCTCAAGAACGAACTCTCTCTCCCGCTGCTGCTGGCTGCTTGCGCATTGACCGAGAAGAATTTTGCCGTAGTGGTACACATCTTGGAATTCGCCGTGTTCCGCTACATTCATTGCTGTCGGCAGCACCCGAGCAAGTTGGACAGCATTTTTCTTGCTAATGCAGTTGAGATCCGCAAAGCCCCGAAAACCTACAAGGTCGGCGCTCTTCGGGCGAGCTTGAAGTCCCTTCAAGACTCGTATGCCGGGGACGACGTTCTTCGCCAGGGCATTCGATCCGAGCTTGTGTATCGGGAGAAGGCGGGAAACACGATTTCGAAGCACTTTCTCACCACCATTGAGCAATTTCAGCCTTGGTACAAGGCTGGGGCAGCGGGAGTGCCAAAGTGCAAAGATAAATCCTCTGTTTACGATTTCAGTCAAGTCGAGATCGAACACGTCTATCCTCGCAATGCCACCAGCAAAGATCCGGTGATGGAGCCGCTCAAGAATCGGCTCGGGAATCTTTCTTTCTGGGCTCCCTCGGATAATACGAAGGCCGCCAATCAGAGCTTTGCAGCAAAGAAGAAGCTCTTCGCAGAATCCAAAGTATTGCTTAACCGAGAGCTGGCAAAATACTCAAAGTTCGGGGATAAACAGCTTCAGGAGCGTGAGGACGAGCTCGTCAAACGTGGTCTCGCGATCTTTAGAATGTAAATACGGCAGAAAGGTTTGTCGGCGAGGGAGAGAAGGATCATAAACGGTCTCGACAAGCGCCTTGAAATCGCTTCTCTCATGCAAAAGGCGTCAGACGGCATGCTGCAGCATCTCCCGAAACTTTTCCATCCAATGGTCGGCATTGTCACAGCCCGAGCCCAATTCCCTGGGCGATGAATGAAGCTTGATTGGTTTCCAAGGCGGAGGTTTTCGAGACATCGGCCCCGAGCTGAGGGCCGAGTTTTCCCATGTCGTCGGTGAAGAGCGTCGCATCGTGGCTGGCGCGGGAGATGGAGACGTAGGCGAAGCGGGAGTTGAGCAGGTCCGGGTGAACGCTTGTGTCGGCGTGAACGAGGACGCGTTCGGCAGTGAGGCCTTGCGAGCTGTGACTGGTGACCGCGTAGCCGTGGTCGAAGTGACGATGCTCGCTGGTGTCGAACGAGATCTGGCGGTTGTTGTCGAGGCGCGCAGAGAGCCGGCCATCGGGATGGATCGCCTCGATGGTCGCGAGGTCGCGATTGGCAACGCCAAGTGATTTGTCGGGGGCGGTGAACTGGATGCGGTCCCCTACGGACAGCTCGCGTTCTATCTCCTGGTAGACGCTAACGCCGGTCAGGCGACGCGGGTCGTAGGTAGCAAGTTCTTCGTTTCGTTTCTGGACAGTGAGCTCATTTGCAGTCCGGTCGATTGCGATGACCGACGCATATGCTCCAGCTCCAATTCCAATGACTTTGCTGCCACGCGTGTAGCGAACCACGTCGCCAATGTCGTAATGGCTTGCCCATGATCGTTCGGCTCCGGTCATGTCCTGACGCTGAACCAATACGCGGAAATTGTGATCTTCCGGGGCAACGGCCCCGGTGGCCTTCAACTCGTGGCGAACGGCGACGTTGAGCTCGCGGCGCGAAGCATTGTCTGGTGAGACGATGAGAGCGTTCTCGGGCGATTCGACGTAGCTCTTGGCGATGGCGCGGATGCGCTCTTCTCCGTTGGGGATTTCTTTGACACGGCCCTGCTGTTGGAGTAGGTCGAGCGCGGCAGAGACCTGGCCCGTAGCTAGCAGTTCAACGGCAGATTTCAGAGCGGGGTCCTGCTGGCGAACGATCTCATCCAGTCTGGCCGTGCGCATTCCGGCCTCTTGGAGTTGCTCGAAGGGGCGGCCCGCCTCGACGCCCTGATGCTGGCGGATATCGCCGATCAGAAGGACACGGTCATAGGGACCAATCCGCGCAAGAAACTCGCGCATCTGGTTCGTGCTGGCGAGGCTCGATTCATCGACAAGGTAGAAATGCTTTCGCTCTCCTAGGTCTGGATCTGCGGTGCGGGCGAGAAAGCCTTGCAAGGTTCGCGTTTCAATTCCTGCCTCATTCAGTTGTCGCGCGGCGCGGGAGGTTGGGGCGAAGCCCTCAACCTGATAGCCCCGGCTTTCCGCAGCACTGCGGATGGCTGTGAGGGTAGTCGTCTTGCCTGAGCCGGCAAAGCCTTGGATACCTTGAATGCGGTCCGGCGAGCTGAGCACGTCCTCCACGACGGTCTTTTGTGCCGGGTTGAGGTGCCGGTGCTGATCGGCCAGGGCGATGGCCTGCGGCCGCGGAAGAACCGGCTCGATATCGTTTTGTCCCTCACGGACCCTACGGATAATTTCATGTTCTGCCTCGATGGTTTTGGCGGTCGTGAACTGGCGGCCAGGAATGCTCTGAGGGCGCTCTACGATTTGAAATTCCCCAGAAGCCAAACGAGCGTCGAGATTGGCGCGGACCTGGGCATGTGTGATCTCGCCCATCCCACGACGGAGGCCGTCGCGGATCAGCAGACGCTCATCCACAACTGCCTCGCGCTCGAAGTTCTTGTCGCGGGAAAAGGTGAGAGATTCTCGAACCCGCTCCAACGAGTTGACGGGCTTCTCTTGATGGTGAGAGCGTTCACGGGCTGCGCGTACAACAGCGTCGGCTTGGTGCCCGAAGTCGGCCGCAAGCTTCCGGTGCGCGGCCATCACTTCACCCGGTGTGTGAATCTCCTTGTGGACGCGGGTTGAGTGCGCAGCGATCTCGGCGGCTTCCTTCCCAGAACGGCCGGTGCGTTCGAGGTACTCACGAATCTGCTGGCTGCGGGGACTAGACGCATCAAGGTATTTCTGGGTGTAGCCCTTGATTTCGGGCGCGCCGCTTCTGCCTGCCGTAATTTCGTATCCAAATTCGCGCAGTCTGTAGGTCAACTCGGACTGATAGATGGCAGTGGCGAACTGCTGCGAGGCAAAGAGGCTGTGCGGCTGAATCGCACGAGGCTGGCCGTTGTCGCGCTCGGTGACATTGAAAACGACTGCGTGCGTGTGCAATTGCGGGGCGACATAGCCATCCACGGGCCGGGCTGTATCGTGTTCGAACTTGGCGGCGATAAATTTGCCTGTGGTCTCGGGCGGATGATTGCCGCCGATACGAGCTTGCGTGTAGTGTTCGAGCTGGTCGAGGGCAATGCGGACGCTCTCGCGGTGCGCTTCGCGGACGCGCTCATCGCCACCCACCAGCGCGGTGAGCGAGACAGATTTCGGCGCGGAAAAGGTTGCATCCCAGCCGGCACGGTGCTCCATCGTCTTGATGGTCTTCCCCTCGGCATCTTGATATTCGTACGACGCTCGTTGCCGCACAAGCTGCTCGCCAGTCTCCGGATGCTGGCCCTGGCTGAGTCTCGCAAAGTCCTCGGCAGACACCGTTCCGGTAAGGCCGAACTGCGCGGCCAACTGGCCTTGCCATTCGCCCGCGATGACGCCGCGTTGCGACCAATAGTTTTGTTCCTTCGCAGTGAACTCCTTCTCGTGGTAGGTCTGCGCCTGACCCGCGGAGAGTGGTTTGGAAATCGTCAGCATCGCTTAAATCCGTGGACCAAAGCTGAGTTCGCCTTGGCGTTCTTCTTGCGCCTCTACGGCGGGTTTCGTCACAGCACCTTGCCCATTGTGTCCATCGCTTATGGGTTTCGATTCGTGGCGTGGCGGGGATTCTGGACGGTCCTCAGCTTTTGCAGCCTGTGCTTGTTCTATCCGCGGTTCCCGCACGATGTAGTCGTCTTCCAGGCGCTCGATGAACTTCGGTTTTGACGGGGGAATCTCCAGCAGGGGGAAGGAGAATTGCGCTACGTAGTTCCCATACTTGAGATAAGCATGAAGGTCCGCCAATCCGCTGATTTCCGAGTCGAGTACCAGTGGCTCGGTCTGCCGATCGAGCGCGAAGTTGCGGCCACTACGGTGGCCGTCGAAGTGCGTTTCCTTCATCCGCTCGATCTCCACCTTGCCGATGGCGCGGCTTACCCACTCGGCGGCATTGGGCTCCGTCGTTCTGAGGAAAATCTTAGTGGCGGGCTGCGAGAGCATGACCTCGGCCAGGTGCCCATAGATGACTTCCAACTGGGCCTTGCCCTGGAAACCCAGAACGAGTGGGTTGCGGGATTTGCGATTCTCGGTGATGGCGGTGTGCAGTTGTGGCAGCTTCTGCAGGCTGGCCAACTCGTCGATTACAAACCAGACCGGACGCTGGTCGGGCTTGGGCGCACTGAGCAGGCGGAGAACGAGCATATCGATCCAAAGACTGTGCAACGGACGGAGAGCTTCGCGTTCGGCGGGCTGCGAAGTGATGAATATCCATCCCTGTCGATTCTTTGACCACTCTCGTGCTGTCCATTCGGTTTTGGCTTCGGCCTTCGTAGGCAGTAGACGGAAACTGTCGGCGACGAGGCTCAACGAGCCGAGTACGCCCATCCGTTGATGGGGAGCGGATGGCTCGATCAGCAAGGCCAGCTCCGTTCCTTTGACGCGGCGGTCGATTTCCTCGGGGTGCGACATCCATTGCACCAACTGCTGGGGCGTGGGCAATTCGAGAAGGAGATGAGCAAATATTTTCTGAGGGCTATCGATGAAGAATTCGTCCTTCCTTTCGGTAGTTCGTTGAAAGAGGGAAGCAGCGATGGTTCGAGCTTCCGCGCGCCGCACAAGCTCCTCCGACGGTCCCCAATAAGGGCAACGGCGGTCGAGCGGATTGAGCACAATATCGCCGCGGCTTTCGTCATAAAAACGCTCGATGAACTCGCAGGCCGGATCATGGACAATGGCGGAGTGTCCACGCGCCTGAATCTGGCGAAGCATCTGCAGGATGATGGTCGTTTTGCCGCTGCCGGTATCGCCGATGATCTCGAAGTGTTGATCCTCGGCGCGCTGCGGAACACGTAACATCTTGCGGCATCGATCCACTTTGAGGCCGATGCCAGACCCTTCGAAGGCTTTGTTAAACTGCCTCGGCGTCACGAGAATCGGCCCCTTCAGGCGTCGCCCGTATTTCATCTGCTTGCGACGGCGAATGTCTTTTGGAATGGAGAACAGAAGCTGCCCGATCAACGCGAGTGCTCCGAAGATGAGTGGCCACTGGAAGAGATCAACGATGCTTGCTCCGCTATAAACCTGTTGCTTGAGGTAGCTTCCAAGAGCGCTGTTTTGGTAAATGTTCGGAGCGCTACGATAGAGGTAGATCATGCCGTGCTGACGAGCCGAGTCGGATAAAACAAGCGGGATGGGTTTGGCATTCGCTTGCGGGGTTGAGCCGGCTGCGACATCCGCCTCTCGGGCATACCAAGCGTGCCCTTTCGTGTCAGACATGAGCAGCATTTGGTACTTGGCAGATGAGCGAAGGCTTGGCGCGATCGAAGTCTTGACGTAAAGCGGTAGGTAGAACTGTTCGAGCGGAGAGAGCGCAAACGCCAAGCGGAGGTAGACGAATAATCCGGTCATGACCAGCCCAAGAAAGACCGCGCCGAACGTATAAATCGGGCTGTGTGGCGGCCAGATGATGGTCTCTTTTCTTCCCCAGTTTGCTTCAGGCATGGCGATTCTCCTTGTTCTCCGCGACGTACTGCGCGATGACCTCACCCGCTGCTCGCTGCTTGTTGGTCTTCACGTTCCGCATCAAGTTCTGATATTGCTCGGCGCTCATGTGTTCACCGCATACAACGGGTGAGAGGACGTCGGTCAAGAACAGTTGTAGGGCAACGATTTCGGTCATGAGTTGGTCCGTTCCGACGCCAACTGATGAGCTGCGAGCAGCCCTCAAAACTGCCTCGCGAACCCATTCGCCTAGCGCGAGCCCGTCAGCTTGGGACGCCGCCTCAACTGCCGCGAATTCGGTCCTGGTCAACTTAGTGTTGAGTGACTGATTGCGGCTCTCCCGTCCGCGGACCGCACCCTTCTTTCTGGGCGTTTCAGAATGATTCAATGGCATCGGGGAGTCTCTTCTCTTCGTCGGAGACAGGAAGCTAATAGGTTCCTGCGTCTCTGTAAGTTGTTTATTTCCGCAGGGAACCCATTAGGTTCCGAAGGAACCAAACAGCTCCCTTGAAGGGGTGGAGTGTCAAAATTCCTCCGGTGCGAAGCACCGTTGTTGCTCCAGCACGAAATTGAATGCAGGATCACGCCTTCATTACCCGTACAGAAGCCGTCGACTCCACCCCGGCTGCGAGCTTCCTCGCTGGTTGCTCCTTCGCGCCTTCCGTATCCTTGTTCGGACCCCTACGGACCCGCAGCATAGAAGCAACCTGCTTGGCCTGAGGTGTCTTCAGAAAGTCCTGAAAGTCGCGGTCCTTCGAGAAGACATAGTTGAGTGCCTTGTCCACAACATCGTCCGCAGATGCGTGGACGAAAGCGGCATATTGATCGACCTGTTCGGCGGTGGACTCGTCCAGCCGAACAGAAGCACTGACGTAGCGACTCAAGTTGATTTCAAGTAGTGGCATGTTGTTCTCCTTATAGGTGTTGAATCAGGCAATCTTTCTCCGGGTAATCATCCGCTGCGCCGTCAGCGCAATCTCCCGCGCACGAGCGCGGCAAGGTGCAGCGGGAATTTCGAAGCGGCGGCGAACTTCGATCATCGTGACAACGTCATCTATCGGAACGCCTTCGATGAACCAAAGCCTGGCCGATGCAACGTCAACCGTCCGCTGAGCGTAGTAAAGAGGGTTGGGCTTATCGGAGCGGCGCGAAGCGAGCTTGCGCGTGAGCTTCGCGGCGTCCTTTCCACGGGCAAGCTGATGCAGAACCCAGGCCCAATCGTGTTCGGAATTGCCATGGTTAGCGGGATGCATTCGCGGTGTGATTGAACGGTACGGAAGGATGGCATCGGCCGCTAGAATGTCCAGCCGGAAGTCATCGGAATTCCAAGTGGAATCGCCGGGGTATTCAACGGTGACGGGATACGCCGGATCGTACTTGCAATTTAGGAATCCGGGCAGGCGGAGAACCCGATTGCAGTCCGTGCAAGCGGGATCGCCGCCAAAGGTAATCGCAAGCAGTTTTAGGGCGCTTTCCTGCTGTTCGAGAGTGAAGCCGTTGACTCGCCAGAGGATCTGGTACTTACCGAGCGATGTCGTGAGGACAGCATTCGGCGGGGGAACCGCATCGGAGGCCCGGAGCGAAGTGAGGCGGGCCTCGCCATCGGTATCCAAGTCAAGGTACAGATGCCGGACCGCGGCAATGCACTCTTTGGTGCGTTTGCGGCTGCCAGAGCGAAGCGGATTGGCAGCCACATAGATATTGGCTCCGCTAGAGTTCTCGTGCGCGAGCCAGCCGAGGTAACGAGGCGCAAGCGCATGTTCCAACAGAGCAATTCGCTGAAGCGTCTTGCTAGGAGATTCCCTCCGGACAAGAAGTGCAATCGTTTCATTCGGAGTGAAGCAACGGGTGAGGAAGTCAGCGGCGGTGCTGGTTCCATTTCCAGTTCTATGGTGTGGCATGTTTCACCTCGAATACCGGCTCAATCAGGAAGCGTTTGGCATCGCGGTCGTATCCGCGAAGCGCCAGCACTTCGCGGATGACACGGCGGCCTGGTTGACGTTCGATATGAACGACAACATCAACGGCTTCCCCGATCTCAGCTTCCGTGTCGGAGAAGGTGGTTTGCGCGTGGTCGCGCATGACCAGATTGGCGAAGCGGGTGAGGGCTTTGGCTGCAGAGTTGGCGTGGATCGTCGCGAGCGATCCCGCGTGGCCGGTATTGAAGGAATCGAGCAGCGTGCGGGCCTCGATGCCGCGCACTTCGCCCATGATGATCCGGTCCGGTCGCCAGCGGAGAGCGGACTTTAGAAGCTTATCGAACGAGATGTTGGCCTTGAACGTATCGGTCTGGCATTCGGCGGCCACAATGTTTGGCTTTCGAATCTGAAGTTCGGAGGTATCCTCAATGACGACGAGGCGCTCCTGGTCCGGAATGAAGTCAGCCAGTATCCGCAGAAGCGTGGTCTTCCCGGTCCCTGTTCCACCACTGATAAGCAGAGTCTTTCCGCTGCGAATCTGCTCGGCCAGGAAATCCGCAAGAGGCCGCGTCAGTGTGCCGCGAGCAATGAGGTCGTCGATTGTGTAATGGCGGCTGGTGAACTTTCTGATCGTCAGCGACGGAGCGGGGCATACGACCGGCGGAATCGCCGCCGCAAGGCGGCTTCCATCGGGGAGGTGCGCGTCCAGTAAGGGGTTATCTTCATCGAGCTTCTTGCCGAGTTGATTGGCGATGACTTCAAGGCCGGTGCGCAGCCTGCCGGCGTCGAAGGAAATGTTCGGTTCCTGGCACAATCTTCCATCGCGCTCGCAAGACCAAGACGCATCCGGCTTGACCATGA
>Ga0187818_10001177_pt1 | contig 10418 bp, 8 predicted proteins | sample NC_wetland_sal_i_14_FD_130581 | JGI IMG/M metagenome (GOLD analysis project Ga0187818, IMG submission 130581) | Wetland sediment microbial communities from Neuse River Estuary, North Carolina, USA - SO4_3 | ecosystem: Environmental > Aquatic > Freshwater > Wetlands > Sediment | place: USA: North...
CGGCTTCGGGGGCGGGGGTGGTGGGTTTGGTGGTTTTGGCGGAGGCAGCACTGGCGGCGGTGGTGCTGGAGGAAGCTGGTAGGAAAAAGCTAGCGAGGCACAGCGATGGTTCCAGAAAAAGAAATCAACGAGTTCGTCAGCCGGTTACGTGAATCGGCGGGGCCAAATTTGCAGAGCATCATTCTTTACGGTTCCGCTGCGGGGGGAGAATTCCATCCTGAGTTTTCCAATGTCAACCTGCTTTGCATCCTGCGGGAGACCTCGTTCGCGGCGCTGGCTGCAATAGCCCCCTCCGTAGAGTGGTGGACGCGCAAGAAGCACCGCGCGCCGCTGCTGCTCACTCGCGAGGAACTGGAACGCTCCACGGACGTCTTTTCCATTGAGTTTCTGGATATGCAGCATCGTCACCGCGTGCTATTTGGCGACGACGTTTTGAGCGGGTTGCAAATTCCCATGCACCTGCATCGCGCCCAACTGGAGTACGAACTTCGCGAGAAGGTGATCCTATTGCGCGAGCACCTATTGTTGGCTGCTGGAAACAAGAAGCGCCTGTGGGGGTTGCTGCTGGGATCCTTGTCAACCTTTATCACACTGTTCCGCCACGCACTGATCACGCTCGGCGACACGCCTCCCAACTCCAAGCGGGAAGCCTTGCAGGCGCTGGCGGCACGCATTCCATTCGATCCTTCGGCATTCCGTCAGTTGCTCGATATTCGGGAACAGAAAGCCGACCGCAAACAGTTCGATGTAACCGACGTGTTCACCAGATATCTGACCGCAGTCCAGCAAGTGACCGCCGCAGTGGATAAAATGTTAGATTCCCCGGCAGCACGCTCGTGACGTTTTGCAGATTTCCTTTTTGAGGAGAAGAAAAATGAGTAAAGGCTTGGTCGTGATTATTGTCTTGGTGCTGATCGCGCTGTTCACCTTCGGACAGTATGTGGGCGTCCGCAACACACTGGTCACCAAGAATGAAGCCGTCAAGGCTTCTTGGTCGCAGGTGGACATTGTGCTGCAGCGCCGCGCCGACCTGATTCCCAACCTGGTCGAAACCGTGAAGGGTTATGCCCAGCAAGAGCAGAAGGTGTTTGGCGATATCGCCGCGGCCCGCTCCAGGCTGCTTTCCGCGGGCACGCCTCAGGACAAGATCGCCGCCAACCAGCAACTGGACGGCGCGCTCGGCCGCTTGCTCCTGATCGTGGAGAACTATCCGCAACTGAAATCAAACGAGAATTTTCTTCGCTTGCAGGATGAACTGGCTGGAACCGAAAACCGCATCGCCGTCGAACGCAAGCGTTACAACGATACGCTGCAGGACTACAACACCTACATTCAGAAATTCCCCAATAACATTTATGCGGGCTGGGCTGGCTTCAAGCCCAATGAAGCTTACTTTGCCGCTACCGAGGAATCGCGCCAGGTCCCGAAGGTGAACTTCTCCAACCCGGGCGCAGCCCCGCAGGCAGCGCCACAGCCGGCACCTGCCAAGTAGCGTGGAAGCTGACTTCGCAGTCGAACTCGGGGCGGACGACGAAACCCTCGAGATGCCTTGGGCCGCCGCAGAGGGCGGCCCTCGCTACTACGATCTCAAGCGCCATCCCGAGCTTTTAGTTCACATCGACGAAGCCCGCCGAGTTACCGAGCTCGGCGAGCTGCTTTCAGCAGTGAACTCGCCCGCCAGCGGTCTCGAAACCGCGAAATGCGACACATGGACCAGCACGGAAATCAATCCGGAGGAAGAGATCTTCGGCGGCACGCACAAGTTTGGTTCCTATGTTGATCTCTTACTCTCAAATGAACACGACCGTTTCTCGTTCGCCGCGCATGAACAATTTGCAAAACGGCTCACCCAGCTTCTCAAACGAGTGCCTGAGATTCCGGCTACCGCCGAATTCCTGATCCGCCGCTGTCATTACCATCATGCAGAAGAGATTCGGGAAGGTTTCTACATCACCTTTTATCTCTTCGGTTATGGCGGCGACGAGATCGAGTCACGCCAGCGCTGGGCCATAGCATTGAAATTAGTGGAGAATGCCGTGCGGCAGTTGTCTGTGCGCTAATGTAGGCGCGGGCGTCCGCGCCCGTGCGGATTAGATTGAAATTCATGCTTGGTAACTTTTCTCTAACTCGCTTTTACCGGCCTGAGCCACGCCCATGCTTCTGCACCGCGCCCTTTGAGCTTCGTGCGCAACACTGACAGCAAGAGCATCGAAAGGAAGATGGTCAGCAGTCCCAACGAAGCAGTGCGAATATCCTGAGATCTTTTTTGCAGGATGGAGAAGCGCCCGTAGACGAATTCAATGTGCACCCAGTAAACGAGCAGAGAAGTTTGCCCCATTTGCACCAGCGGACTGAAGCCCCACTGGCCGGGTCCCCAGCGGCACCATGCATAAACAGCTGCGAGAATCGCCAGCAGCAGGCCCACTCGGATCAGAAAGAAATTCGGGCTGGTATGCCAGAAATCGTAGACCGCATAGAGCCGCAGAGAACCGCGATCCAGCCAGCGCGCCAAGTAGATTAGCCCGATGCCCGATGCGCCCGCCAGCAGGAACGCCATCCCGCCCCGCCTCCGCGCCCAATCGCCAAGCAAGAAAAATCCCACCGCGAGGCCGATGAACGCAAACGCTGTCCAGGGAAAAATCGGAAACAGCCACGGCTGCGGCTCGCCCAGGTTATGAACACCATTGAAGTAAGACTCGAGTGGCCACGGCAGCCGACGCGGGCGCCAGGTCGTCCATAGCAGCGGGGTCAGCAGCGAAATGGCGAGGCCGACGCCGCACGCGGTCGCGCCCAGGGCGAGCCGCGTGCCAGTTCCGCGGCCAAGCCAGAGTACGATCCAGCAGACTACTCCCATCAACATCATCGAAAGGCCGATCGTGTTGAGAATGTCGACGCGAAACAGGTCTGTCCACGGCGCCCAGCCCCATGCGATCAGAAACTCCTGCAAACGGAACAGAAGTCCCAGCGCGAAGATTTCTGCGCCTCGGCGGATTGTCGTGCGCGCAATCTGGCCTGCCGGCAAGCTCTTTTGCCGCAACTTGTCGGTGACCAATGCAAACGATATTCCGGCAAGAAAAAGAAACAGCGGCGCCGGCAGCGTTCCGCCCAGTTGCGACCACATGAAGAACGTCGTCTTGCGAGCCGTGCCGCCCAACCACGAGTCGTAGCAGTGCGTCTGAAACATCAGGACGCAAGCCAGCCCGCGCATCCAGTCGATGTAGGCAAGTCGAGATGAACTGGATGAAGGCATCCGCCGCTTTTGTGCCAATGGACTCGGCACCAGAATGTCGTTGGGCAAGACACGGCTTCACATAGTGCGGGAAAACTCCAGCACGGGCGTTTTGGGGAAGGGCACGGCTTCAGTCGTGCCACAAAGCCTCGCATGATCAACGTCGCCTTTAGGCGCTGAAGTTCGCGACCCTCAGGGGCTGAAGCCCTGTGTTCTTGGGCTTTGGTCGGCACGGCTGAAGCCGTGCCCTTCCCAAAACGATTTATGAAACCGTTCTAGTCACCGCGGCAGTATATGCCATCAGACTCGGGCTGCGCCTTTCCAGGACGGCTTGGCAACTGAACTACTGCACGTTCACCGTGACCATCGCCGCGTTCCGCCCGTATTGATTAGTAGCGTAGAGGGTATAGGTCGTGGTTTGGGTTGGAGTCACGGTCACGCTGCTGCCTCGAACGGCTCCCACCTGCGGCGAAACGATCAGGTAGGAAGTACTGCTCACGCTCCAGTTCAGCGTTACCTTACTCCCCGAAGACACCGAGGTCGAACTTGCCGTGAAGCTTGCAATGCTCGGAGCCGCGCCCTGCGGCACATTCGCTTGCGTGTAGATCGGGTTCATCTGCACGACTTCAAACGCCGACGCCGGAACCTGCGAAAGATTGTGCAGATCGTCGTTATTCCAACGGTTGTCCGGCGCGCCGCTGATGTACATGGAGCTGCCGTTGTCCGCCATGATCATGCCGTAGTGTTGCAACGCTGTCAGTATGACTTGAACGTTCGTCGAAAACTGCGAGATGTCATAATTGGCTTTCAGGCGCAAGCGCATGCCCATCGGCGCGGCCAGGGAGTTGCTGGAGTTTGCCGCCCAGTGCGAAGCCGGCGGAGTGAACGCAGCCTGGCTCTGCGCCAGGGTGAAGCGAAGAGCGTGTTGAATCTTGCCCGCGGCCACTTCGTCGTAACGCACCAGACCGGGGAAGATTGGCAAACCAGCCGCGTCGGCGGAGGTCCACGTCCATGGCCGCTGCTCGTCGGCTGTGAGGTCCCAAACCGCAGCCGACCCGGCATTCCAGCTCCCGTCGTTGTTCGGATATGCGCTGTAGAGTTCGTAGAGGACGCAGTTGCTGTTGTCTAACACCAGTACATGACGATCGCCATTGCCCGGATTGGGGTCGCCTTCGATGGGAGCATTCGTCGGGATCGGCATTGGCCCGGGATCGCTCTCGTCGCCGTATGCCGTGAAGTTGATGGTCGCCATTCCCTGCGACCCACCAACGATCGAATACGGAATCCCCATATCGGAGCCCTGATACTCGCCCGCGCCGAAGTCGGGATGCAACCCAATATCAGGACCAATAAAATTGATGATCGCGTCGGAGTTTGGGTCAACGGGAGAGTTGGAGATATCTTTGTTCCAGAGGTTGTTGGAGGTGAACGGAATGAAACCGTTCAGACTCGCGCCCACGCCGACGCTCATTCCGCTACAAGCGTTGCTTTGACTCCCGCTCCCCGAGCTGCCACTACCGCTGCTTGAACCACTTCCGGTGCCGGAACTGGCGGCCGAAACTCCGCCGCAGCCGATGCAGGTCAAGGCCAGTGCCAGGGCGCACACCCCAGCCAGAAAACTTCTCGCTGAAATTCGCATATCAAGATTGTCGGCGAAATCCGCGCTGTTGCTTGGGGAAATGAGGTCAACAGATCGAAAGAATCAGGACATGTACTTCGAGGTCGCAGCTTTCCACCTGACGCGCGACTGAAGCTTCAAGAGGGCACAAAAAGCCCGATCTTGTTCACTCCAGCCGGCGGTGCCTGAGACGGAAGCACTGTACGGATCAGTGGGAGGGTTGTGCGCCGCCGGTCAAAATCCCAGCCACACTGGAAAACACGCCGCTGGAATTCAGTCCTACTAAGCGTAGCGTGCCCACCACCAGGACTAGGATGGTGGCCATGATCGTTGCATACTCGGCAATCTCTCCGCCTTCGTCTTGCAGCCAAAGGTTGCGAAGGAAGGAGTTCATACTCGCACCTCCTTGCCAACCCTATGCTAGCCCCGCACGCTGCCTTAGTCCAGTGCTTGTGACAGATTTTTTGATTCTGTTTCGGCTCAACGGCGGTAGCTGCCGACATTGTGAGCCCTCGAGAGCGATTCAAGCTTCCCAGGAACTTTCTTTCGAGCGGATTGGATCACGGACCATACCACCTTCCACACCTACGTAACTTGAGTTAGACACTCCGCCCCGTTAGTGTTCCATTTCCCCCCATTTTCGTGTTCCGGAGGCCCTCTTGCTTATGCGATTATTTTTCGCCGGCGTCCTTCTCCTTTCTATTACCGCCAACGCGCAGGATACCCAATCGCTCGGCGATGTCGCCCGGCAGGCGCGCAAAGAAAGGGCCCAGCAAGAACTCGGCCCCGCTGCGGAATCCGCAGCCACGGCCCAAGTCAAGCCGGGTCCGGTCTCCGAATCCCAGTTCTTTGGCTGGATCGCAGGAGGAATGCCGGAGGCGGAAATTGTCGCAGCCGTTCACTCTCGCGGCAGAAGCTTTACCCTCGGGCAGACGTTTGAAGACAACCTGCGTCTAGCCACCGGCAGCACTGATCTGCTCAAGCAAATTCACGATTCACCCCAGAATCCGGTTGCCAACGCAGAAGATACGGCCGCCGCCAACGCGCTTGCACAAGCAGCCTCTTCCATCCGCAGGGAGGACTACAAAAAAGCATTCACTAATATTTCCAAAGTCCTGGAGAGCGATCCAGCCAACTCCGGCGCCTGCATTGCCCTGGGCAACGTCATGCGCAAGGCAGAAGACTGGAGAGGCAGTGCGCGAGCATATTCTCGCGCCATCCAACTGGATCCAGCCCTTCCTTATCCGCACGGAGAACTTTCCTACGCCTACTATCGGATGGAAGATGGGCGGGCTATGGCGGAAGCCCGCAAGATGCTGGAGTTCGAGCCTGACTCGGCGGATGCGCATAAGTATCTTGGGCTCGCTCTCTCTGTGCGGGGAGAGTACGGTGCCGCTATGTCCGAGTATCAGGCCGCGCTGAAGTTGCGACCCGACTACGCGAATGTTTATCACGATATCGGTCTGCTCAAATGGCAACTGCATGATACGGATGCAGCCATCGCAGCCTATAGGAAAGCGATTGAGCTGAACTCAAAGAATGTTGACTACATCAACCAGCTCGCTTTCGCTTACCAGCGTTCCGGAGATCTGGAGGACGCACTGGTAACGGAAAGAAAGGCCAAGGCTCTGGCTCCCGACCGGCTTGAGCTGCGGCAGAACCTCGGCGCCTGGTTATGCAACGCGGGAAGGTATACCGAAGCGGTTGTCGAGTTCAAAGAACTCCTCGCCCTTGACCCCGACTGGAACATGGCCCGCCCGTGTCTCTACCGATCCCTCAAGCAAACCGGCCATCTTGAGGAAGCGAAAAAGGTTTGGCAGGAATACCAAGCCCACGGTGGGGACCAGAGCGAGGAGTAGTCCGGGTGACGGGAAACATGCTCCCGTTCGCACAAGCCTCGCCGTTCCTTGCTCGTAAGCTGCCGCTGAGAATGGGAACCTTCATAACGAATCCGGGTTCTAATCATCTATCCATCCCCTTCTAAGTCATACTGGGTTTTACTTCTTGGAAAATGATTGTGAACAACCTATGTCTAATTGGCGACGTTACACAAATGCCTGTGTGCTTGTCGTAGTACTGAGTGTGACCGGCTCCTCGACCGGCGATCCTCATGCGGTGCTTTCCATCAACTATCATTTGCCACGTTCATTTCCAGTTGGCGCCGCGGCTCGTCTCGTCGCCCACGCTGATCTGAACGGCGATGGCAAGGAGGATCTGATCTTTGCCGGCCAGTCCCTGCACCAGCGAGAGCGAGCTGTAGAGATTCTCGAAGGAAACGGCGATGGAACTTTTCGTGAAGGCGTAACCATTAACCTGCAAAACCCCACCCTCGCAATTGTGATGGCCGATCTCAACGGCGATGGCAAACCAGACTTGATTCTCCTCCATCCGGGGGTCGGCATTTTACTCAACACCACTCCCTACCCCGGTGCGCCAGTGTCATTTGGAGGCGAGCAGATCTTGATGGGTGGTTTTGGACCCGCATTAGCCGCTGCCGACTTGAATGGCGACGGCAAGGCCGAAGTGCTTTTGGGTACGATGCCAACCCGCGACATGAGCGATGAGCAGGGGACGCTTCGCATCGCGCCAGCTCCCGTTTTTATTGACGCAAACCATCATTCGAGCGCGGTCCCGGCCCTTGAAATCCCCATCCCGGGCGTTCCCGCATCTATCGTTGTTTCCGATTTCGATGGTGATGGGAAGCCAGACGTTGCCGTTGGCTTCAGGGGTCCTCTACACGAGCGCAGAGGCGGAGTTGCGGTTCTGTTGAACCGGACCGAGAGCCCCACCACACCGATACACTTTGCCGATCCCATCCTGGTTCAGTTCGATCACGCGGTTGATTTCATTGCCGCCGCGGACCTCAACGGAGATGGCCGCAACGACATATTTGCGGCCTGGTGCAGCGGTCGCGCAGAACCGTGTGCCGCAGTTTCATTGTTGAACAGGCCAGCGGCAGACGGAGGGATCAGCTTCACGAGCCAAAACGTCCCCCTCGGCGTGGAGCGCGCGTCGAACTGGATCGTCCAGGACATCAATCACGATGGAAAGCCAGATCTGCTGTTTCTGAATCGACTGTCAGGCGTAATGGTTCCCTATGAAGCACCGGCAGAGATCGTGGTTGCACTGGGACTCGGTAACGGAAAGTTTGGGCCTCCGCGAACCTTCTCGGCTCCAACCTCTGACAGCCTTGGCATGGTCCTGGCCGATTTCAATCGCGACGGCCAGCCGGATTTGGCTGTGCTCGACGCGGCATCCGACCAGGGTGGCCAAGTCAGAGAGCTGCTCGGTAGGAAGGACGGCGGTTTTTATGCCCCAGAATCGCTGATTTTGGGTTTCACGCCGGCAGCCGCGATTCCATTCTCTGACCATGGCCGGACCGCCGGATTCGTTGTTACGGACGTTCCGCAGAATGGACTCGCGCGCTCCTCTAAGGCAGGTCATACTGCCAAAGTTTTCGCTGCCAAGTCTCTCGATCCTCCGTACGCCCCGCTGTACACCGTGACCGGTGTCCCGGACGGCGCCATCGCAGTTGGTGACCTGAATGCCGACGGCCGAGTCGAGATTTTTGTAGTTACCGCGTCCGGTATTCAGGTTTATGACCTCGAAGGTAAGAGCCGGAATCATCCGGTTCAAGTTGTGAAGTTTCAACCCACCGGAAATCGCTTCAGTACCCCGACGCCACAGCGTGCGATTCTCCAGGATTTGAACGGTGATGGGAAACCGGACTTGATCGTTGGTAACGGCTACGATCGGAGTCTGCAAATTTACATGAACACGAGTGCCGGCGCATTCTCCTTTGCCAGTCCCGTGACCGTGCCCTGGTGCCCCAAGGACTTTCCTCCGATGGTTATGAAGGGATTTGTCCAGCGTTCTCTCGAAATACTTTCCGCGGACATAAATTTGGATGGCAAGCCAGACTTGGTTGTCAACGGGTATTGCGGCGTGAACGTGATTCTGAATCGCACATCTCACCATGGACCTGTCGTTTTTGACCCTCCAAAGCCAGTGATGGGCACGACCGGACAATTTCTGCACCCACAGGCCGTCACGCTGGCCGACGTCAATCGCGACGGCAAGCCTGACCTCATCGTCACCGAGAATGGTTTCATCCCCGGTGCGGGTGAAACCTCGGCGGTGGACGTTCTTCTGAACGAAACCGCCTCGTTCCCCAGCTTTCGTCTGGCGCAGCATCTCACGATCGGCAAGCACCTGGCTTCTGTCGCGGTCGCCGACTTCGATCAAGACGGCTGGCCGGATATAGCCGTCATCGACTCTGCAGACGGCACGCTTACATTTCTGTTGAATGACGGCCAGTGGAAGTCGAAAGGAGCGTTCAAGATTCATTCTTCATTTACGGTAATGCCGGGGCCGCAGCAGTTGCTTCTGATCGACAGGCCCGGAGGCGGTCTGCCGAGACTGTTGCTCCGCAGCAACGACCTGGCTGCCATAGTTCAGTGAAAGCCGATTCCGGGCAGGCTTGTAGTTCCATCGGACTCGACCGCGTTTGCAATTGGATTGCGCACCACGTTTCATCGTGGCCTGGAGATGCCCTGGCAGGCTGCGGAAAACTCTGAGTTTGGTTGGCGCAGCGCTTCAGCGTGTGCGTGAAAACCAAATTGTGGGTGGACCGATGGGATCGAGCGGCCAATTTCCAGCCGCGTAGCGGCGGCATTCATTAGCCCCGGACGGGAGTCCGGGGTAGAAGTGGGAAACAAGATGAGTCCCCTTCAGGGACGACACCGGTTCTCACGCACACGCTTCAGCGCTTCGATAAACGGAGAGCTTTTCCGCGGTGCTGCTAGCGAATCACGACCGACCCCGCCACGGTTTGGCAGATCGCATCCAGCGCGTCTTGCTGCGCGGCCGCGTAAGAGCAAGTCACCGGCACCAACCGGTCGTAAGGACCGATCACCATCACCAGCCGGCCGCGAATGGGCGTCAGGTCCCGCGCGGTCGCCGTAAAATCGCTGAATGCTGCCGGGCGGTCATGCAAGCTGCTGCGCTCAAAGTTCAGCTTTTGACCGGGGCGGCCTGCAAACCACAGATAGTTGCCGACGAACCTGGTGGTCTGTTGCTGAAGCAGTTCCTCTTCGTCGAGGCCTTGATACTGTCGATCGAGCACCGGCCCCACTGCCACCGTGACCGTCTTCTCTCCGGAACCACTCAGCAACAGCACGGTTGTGTCTGTACGGTCCACCACCCTGGTCTGCTCCGGCACGGCGATGGACAACTCGAAGCAATATACGCCGCTGCAATAACTTCTCTGCCATCGCTCAAAGCCGCTCGGGGCGCGGTCCAGCAAATCCGAAAGTTCGTTGTGCTCGGATACTCCCGTCGCCGGTTTCCGGCGAGATGCGGCTGCCAAATCGGCCAGCGACGGAGCGGCTTCGGCGCTACTCGATGGAGCCTGTGCGACTTTCTCAGGCGGCTCGCTTTCAAATTTGTGCAGTGCCGCCAGCCACTCTTCGGAATTCTTCTCGGGGAGCCAGCGTACGGTGGATTCTTCTTCGATGGAATACCTTGCAACCGGAACCGTAGTCTCGGAGGGCTCATACTTCAACATCATGC
>Ga0187818_10001181_pt1 | contig 10407 bp, 6 predicted proteins | sample NC_wetland_sal_i_14_FD_130581 | JGI IMG/M metagenome (GOLD analysis project Ga0187818, IMG submission 130581) | Wetland sediment microbial communities from Neuse River Estuary, North Carolina, USA - SO4_3 | ecosystem: Environmental > Aquatic > Freshwater > Wetlands > Sediment | place: USA: North...
CAACGAAATCACGATCTGAATCCTTCTATCTACAGGGTGTGCCGGGACTACCCGCTTCCGTGTCGTTCGGTGTCAAAAGCGTCTTTGGTCGTTCGCCGTTGGTCGTTGGTCGTTGGCCAAATCACCCGCTTTCCACTCACGACCGACGGCCAATACCCGTCTTCAATCTACCTGCATTGACGCTCCGCGCTGTTGCCGACTAAGATACGGAGTAGAGCTGTGCATTCCCACTTTCGAACAATTCTGATTACCTGTCGACGTTACGGAAGGGGTATCACCCTGGGTGAATGATGGCGATTACCAAGATTTCTGTCCGTGGCGCCCGCCAGCACAACCTGAAGAACATTGACGTCGAGATTCCGCGTAACTCCCTGACCGTGGTTACCGGGCTGAGCGGTTCGGGCAAGTCGTCCCTCGCGTTTGACACGATTTATGCCGAGGGACAGCGCCGCTACGTGGAGACTTTGTCGGCCTACGCGCGGCAGTTTCTGGACCAGATGGAACGCCCGGATGTTGATGCAATTGATGGACTTAGCCCGTCTATCTCGATCGAGCAGAAGACCACCAGTCGCAGCCCGCGTTCAACCGTAGGGACGATCACCGAAATCTACGACTATCTTCGCCTGCTGTTCGCTTCGATCGGCGTTCCGCACTGTCCCAAGTGCGGGCGGGCGATCAGCCGCCAGTCCGCCGACCAGATCGTGCAGCGGGTCATGGCGCTGACCCCGGAGGACCGGGTCATGGTCATGGCGCCCATCGTACGGGGACGCAAAGGCGAGTTCAAAAAAGAAATGGAGACGCTGGTCAAGCACGGCTACATCCGGGCGCGCATTGACGGCGAGCTGGTCAATCTGGACGACGACACGGTCATCAATCTCGACAAGCGCAAGAATCACACCATCGAAGTCGTGATTGACCGCCTGCTGGTGAAGCCGGGGATCGAGCATCGCCTGGAAATGTCGGTCGGGCTGGCCATGAAACTCGCTGGCGGATTGGTGCAAGTTGCGGTGGTTGGAGGCGAGGAGCAGCTTTATTCCGAGAAGTTGGCCTGTCCGGATTGCGGCATCAACGTGCCGCAACTGGAGCCGCGCTCGTTCTCGTTCAACAGCATGTATGGAGCTTGCCCGGAGTGCCACGGGCTGGGCAGCAAGTATGATTTCGATCCGGCCAAGGTGATCAGCGACTGGTCGAAGCCGCTGCTCGACGGCGGGCTGGGGCCGGGATCGGCGTCGCAGCATCTGATTCACATGCTGCAGATCTCGGCGGCGGCTTATGACATTGATCTGAGCACGCCGTTTGAGAAGTTCCCGGAATGGACCCAGAATTTCCTGCTCAATGGCGAGTCGGGCCGCGGCGGCAAGACCGGGTTTCACGGCATCTTCGGATATCTGAAACAGAATCTGGAAGAGTCCACTTCCGAAGGCTACCGCGACTGGCTGATGGATCATATGTCGGCGACGGAGTGTCCGGCGTGCCAGGGCAGGCGGCTGCGGCCGGAGAGTCTGGCGGTGAAGGTGAACGGCATGTCCATCGCCGAGTTCACAGCCATGCCGGTCTCGCGGGCGCTCGGAGTGGCCGAGGGCATCAAGCTTGCCGGACGCGAGGCGGCGATTGCTGGGCGCGTCATGCATGAGGTGGTCGAGCGATTGCAATTCCTGAATGCGGTGGGCCTGGGATACATCTCGCTCGATCGTTCGGCGGCGACTTTGTCGGGCGGCGAAGGGCAGAGAATTCGCCTGGCGACACAAATTGGATCGAAGCTGCGTGGCGTGCTCTATGTGCTGGATGAGCCGTCCATCGGATTGCACCATCGTGATAACGACCGCCTGCTGACCGCGCTGGAGAATCTGCGGGATCTGGGCAACACCGTGCTGGTCGTCGAGCACGATGAGGAGACGATCCGGCGGGCGGACTATGTTGTCGATCTTGGCCCGGGAGCGGGCCGGCACGGAGGAAGCCTGGTGGCGCACGGCACGCCGGAAGAAATCATGCGCGATCCGAACTCGCTCACCGGAGCCTACATCTCAGGCCGGACGGCGATTGAGATGCGGCCCGAGCGGCGGCAGAAAAACGGTGCGGCGCTCACCATCGTGGGGGCAAGAGAAAACAACCTCAAGAATCTCGATGTCACGTTTCCCCTGGGCGTGATGACGCTGGTGACGGGCGTTTCCGGCTCGGGCAAATCCACGCTGGTGAATGACATTCTGTATCGCGCGCTGGCGCGGCAGCTTTACCGCTCGCGCGAGAAAGCGGGCGAGCACAAGGCGATCTCGGGTGCGGAAAACATTGATAAAGTTATTCGCATCGATCAATCGCCGATCGGCCGCACGCCGCGATCGAATCCGGCGACCTATACAGGAGTGTTTACCGCGATCCGTGATCTGTATGCCATGCTGCCCGAGTCGCGTGAGCGCGGCTACAAGGCGGGAAGGTTTTCGTTTAACGTCTCCGGCGGGCGCTGCGAGGCATGCCAGGGCGAGGGGCAGCGGCGCATCGAGATGAATTTTCTGCCCGATGTATACGTGCTGTGCGAGGTCTGCGGCGGGCGGCGTTACAACTCGGAAACGCTAGCGGTGAAGTACAACGGGAATTCGATTGCCGACTTGCTGGAAATGCCGGTATCGGACGCGCTGCCGATTCTGGAAAACATTCCGCAGGTCAAGCAGAAACTCCAAACCCTGGTGGACGTTGGTCTGGGATACATTCATCTGGGGCAGTCGGCGGTCACGCTTTCGGGCGGCGAGGCGCAACGCATCAAGCTGGCGCGCGAGTTGTCGAAGCGGCAGACGGGCAAAACCCTGTACCTGCTGGATGAGCCGACCACCGGCCTGCATTTCGATGACGTGAAGAAACTGCTCGACGTGCTGCACCGGTTGACCGATCTGGGCAACTCGATCATCATCATCGAACACCATCTGGACGTGATCCGAAATGCAGATTGGATCATTGACCTCGGTCCCGAGGGCGGCGAGGATGGCGGACGCATCGTGGCCCAGGGCACGCCCGAGCAGGTGGCGCGGGTGAAGAAGTCGTATACGGGGCAGGCGCTGGCGGGATATTTTGGGAAAGCAATTGCCGGTGCGCAGTTGCCCGTTGTCAGCTGAGGGATTTTCGATTTCCGAATTGCGTTTGCAGAGCCGCTTCGCTGAACGAGAATCGGTGAGCGAAAATCGGCAATCGGAAATTGTCAATCGAAAACTAGATCGTTAGGCGTACATAGAAGGGACCTGTCCTCTGTCATCCTCTGATAATCCGCAAATTAATCCGCAGCCGCTGGCGAGCGGCGAAGTGCCGGCGCCGAGCCCGGCCGATCCTTTTGCTCCCGTTCCTGCCGCTCTGGAGAACGTCACGCCCGCCCCAGCCACGCCGCCTGTCGAGAATCCAGTGTGGAGCGGGTGGGACGTGCTGGCGATTGCGGCGCTGACCTTCGTGACCATGGTGGTGGTGCAGATTGGGGTGCTGCTGGCGGCGCACTGGTGGCGGTATCCGCACGAGAGCCTGTCAGACATAGCCCAGAAGCCGATCCTGCTGCTGGTTTCTCAGTTGCCCGTCTATATCGCGGTGGCGTTGTTCATGATCATGCTGGTGGAAGGCAAGTATCATGTGCCCTTTTGGCAGGCGCTCCGCTGGAACTGGCCGTCAGCGCAATGGAAACTGCTCGGGCTGGGAGCCGTGATGCTGGTAGTCCTCAGCGTGCTGCAAAGCTTGTTGCCCATGCCCAAGGACACGCCTTTCGAGCATTTGTTTGACCGGCCGCGCGATGCCTACCTGCTCTCGATCATCGCGGTCAGCATCGGACCGCTGATGGAGGAGTTGTTCTTTCGCGGATTCCTGTATCCGGTGCTGGCCAGACGGATGGGCGTGGTCTGGGGAGTCTTGCTCACAGCGCTGCCGTTCGGCCTGATTCACCTGCCGCAATACGGATGGGCCTGGGGAGCGGCGCTGGTGATTTTTCTGGTTGGGGTGGTGTGCGGGGCGGTGCGGGCGGCGACGAAGTCGGTCGCGGCCAGCTTCCTGGTACATGTAGGCTACAACGGGACGCAGATGCTGATCGCAGTGGCGGCCACGCATGGCTTCCGGCACCTGGACAAGATGGGGATGTGAGCTTTTGCTCATGTGGCTCAGTTTGAACTTTGGCTCTGCCTGAGGCGTCATCCCGAAGGCCCGCGACTTCACCAGCGGGCCGAGGGATCTGGCGCGCACTACCGAGATGACCCACGCGAGATCCCTCGCTGCGCCTGAAAAGCGGCTGCGCTCGGGATGACGCCGTCGAGGAGGGCGAAGACGGTCTGAATTCAGACTGAGCCACTACCGCCAGCCGAAGGGAGTGCCAGCGCCACATCGGGCTGCGGTATGATGCAGGTACTGTCCTCTTGTTGTGGGGTGGGGTATGGGGGATCCGATTACGGACCCAAGACAGGATAAGCCGTCCGCTTCGCCGAAGACTGTGGCGGAAACCCTGCTCTCGCCTTCCATCCTGGAAGCCATTCCGGATGCGCTTGTGGCGGTAAACCGGCAGGGCGTCATCATTCAGGTCAATTCCCAGACAGAAACGTTGTTTGCCTACACTCGCGACGAGTTGATCGGTCAGAAAATCGAGATGCTGGTGCCGGAGCGGCAGCGGCCCGAGCACGACCGCCATCGGGAGCAGTTTCACGCTAAACCTAAGATCCGGCGCATGGGGTCAGGGCTGGATCTCTATGGACGGCGGCGCGACGGGTCGGAGTTTCCCGTGGAAATCAGCCTCAGCCCGATTGGGACGGACGGCGGCACGATCGTGCTGAGCGTCATCCGGGACATCAGCGACCGCAAGCGCATTGAGGAGGAACTGCGGCGGGTGAACGAGGAACTCGACCGGCGCAAGAGCCGCGAGCTGCGCGATTCGCAAAACCGCCTGGCGCTGATCGTGGACTCGTCGCAGGACGCGATTATCGGGAAGAATCTCGACGGCATTATCACGCACTGGAACAAGGGCGCCGAGCACATGTACGGCTACACGTCCGAGGAGATGATCGGCCAGCCGATTACCGTGCTCGGTCCGAGCGACCGCGCGGATGAGATTCTGGGCATTCTGGAGAAGATTCGCCGCGGCGAGCGAGTCGAGTACTTTGAGTCGGTGCGGATCACGAAAGATGGGCGGAGAGTCAACGTCTCGATTTCGGTCTCTCCGATTTACGATGCCGAGGGACGCGTGGTGGGGGCGTCGGCGATTGCCCGTAATATCACGGCGCAGAAGAAAATCGAGGACCAGCTGCGGCAATCGCAAAAAATGGAGGCCGTGGGGCGGCTGGCGGGCGGCGTGGCCCACGACTTCAACAATCTGCTGGGGATTGTGACGGCCTGTTCCGAGCTGCTGCGGGCGCGCGTGGAGGCGAACAACCTGGAGTATCTGGACAACATCCGGGAGGCGGCGAAACGGGGAGCGTCGCTGACCCGGCAACTGCTGGCCTTCAGCCGGCGCCAGCCGGTGCAGGCGCAGGTGCTGGATTTGAACGAGCGGCTCAAGGAAGTGAGCAAGCTGCTGCGTCCTCTGATGGGAGATGACGTCGAGATTGCGGTGCTCCCGCGCTCGGCAGCGGCGATTGTGGAAGCCGATGCGGGACAACTGGATCAGGTCGTAGTCAATCTGGCAGCGAACGCGCGCGATGCCATGCCGCGCGGAGGAAAGCTCATTATCGAAACTGGGGTGTTCGATTTCGATGAAGGGTTCGCTCGCGAGCATCCGCCGATGGTGGAGGGTCGCTATGTGATGCTGGCCATCAGCGATAACGGCGTGGGAATGAATGACGCTACACGGTCGCGCATTTTCGAGCCGTTCTTTACCACCAAAGAAATGGGCAAGGGAACCGGACTCGGGCTGGCGACGGTGTATGGCATTGTGAAACAGAGCGGGGGTCACATCTGGGTGTACAGCGAACCGGACCGCGGGACCACCTTCAAGATCTATCTTCCGTGCGCCGATCACAAGCTGGGTACGAAGCCAGACATGCAGGCCGAGATGCTGCCTCCGAGGCGCGAGGGCATGACCATTCTGCTGGCGGAAGATGACGCCATCATGCGCCGGCTGACGCGAAAGATGCTGGAAGAGCACGGCTACACGGTGCTGGAGGCGGAAGACGGCAAGACCGCGCTGGACGTGATTGGAGCAGATCATGCGGCGGTGGACCTGGTCCTGACTGACGTGGTGATGAAGGGAATAAACGGGCCGGAACTGGTGCTGCGCCTGATGGACACGCATCCGGAGATGAAAGTCGTATACATGTCGGGCTATACCGGCGAACTGGTGGCGCATCAGGGAGTGGACGGCGGGATTCGGCTTCTGGAGAAGCCGTTCACCCGCGGATCGTTGCTCAAGACGATTGACGCGGCGCTGGGATAGAGGGAAGGCTTCAGAGTGGCAAGGTCTCCAAGCGAAGACTCCGGATCCGCTGACCTTTAAATAGCAAAAAGCTGAATCAGTTCGATAAGCGCTAGCCGCGGAACGCTATTCACGAAATGCTTCTCTCGTAACTACTTTCCGCCGGCAATGGTAGTTGCGCCGCCGAACAAGGTCGCGAGACTGGTTGACGGCGAAGGCGCAATGCTGACGCGCTTCATGGAAGTGTTGTCCTGCAAGAGCGCCAACAAGTTGCCGTCCGATCCGATCTGCCAGGTTTCTTTCACAAAGCCGCCGACGGACGGAGTGAAGCCTTCTTCCACCGGTTTTCCATCGACAAAAATCCGGGTTATGCTCTGGCCCATATTTCTGACCCAGATCAAATGGTTGCTGTCCCCGGCAAAGGACAAATTATTGTAGGCATTCGCGACTCCGATGCGCACTGCCTTGTCGTCGACGCACAGGTATTGGTCCGCCGGGTTGGACGTGCGGCATAAGTATGCAATGTGCTTACTGTCCGGGCTCCAGAGGTAGGGACGCGAAGAGATGTTGTCCAAGGGGCCGGCGCTTGCCGGCGAATAGCTGGTCTGCGGCGCGCCGTCCAGGTAGAGCGTCGTATTTCCGCGGTCGCGCAAGACGAAGGCATAATGTGAGCCGTCGGGGCTGAAGCTCAACGCCGCAATCTGAGTGGTGTGCGGATTCACGCCTGGAAGGTTCAGAATTTTACCGTCCATCGTGAGCTGGCCCTGTCCGGCGGTAGCCAGATGGCCGCCGGCAGGGGACACGGCGGTTTCATTGACGGTGAGTATTGTGTCCGATTCGTTTCCGTCATAAACCAGGAATTCACCGTTATTTACGGCATTGAAGCCCAGGTAGGCGGATTTCGACGAGTCCGCCGTGAAAAGGATTCGGTAGAGCTTGTTGGCCACGGTGAAGCCGTCCAGGCGTGCATACTCGAGCCCCTTCTTGCCGTCGATGAATGCAAATTGCCTTTGTGCAGCACTCGAATAGATCGCGGCAAAGTGCTTGCCATCCGGACTAAACGTGACGTCACTGATGGTGCCGATGGTCTCACTGCCGGGGACTGGCTTGCCGCCAATGACCAGAAACATCGATTGAGGGCTTGCGTCTCTGAGTACCTTGGCCACCAACATGTCGCCCACGGGCGGAATATAGAGCGTGACATTATCGGCACGCATGAAGGGCTTGCCGTCGAGCAAGACCTCTTTCACCGAGCCGTGTCTCGAATTCGGGACCGGAATCGATCTCTTTGTGAACAGGTGCTGGCTGTCGGCACTCCATTGCGGCTCACCCGCAAGGTAGGGCGCAGTTTGGTTATCGATGATGAGCTGGTTGCGCGTGGGACGGGGAACGGGCTCCGTCCAGATGTAGGCGAAATGGTTGCCATCGGGGCTGAAGGCGTAATTGCGCAGGTCGCTGTCGGCGCCTAACGGACCGGGCTTGCCATCGAACACAAAGCGAGAATAGCTGGAGACGTTGCTGGCGTTGTCAACGGACATGAAATACACGTGCTTGCTGTTGGACGTAAAGCCGAGCGTGCAATTGGGTGTACCCATCATGCCGTTCGCCGCCGCCGGACCGCGGGTGAGTTCTTTTCCGTCGACCATCACGACCCACTCGTTTCCGGAAGCGGCGCAATAGGCGTAGCGGCTGCCGTTAGGACTGAAGACGACTCCGACCGGCCCGCCTTGATTGAAAATCTGATCGAACTTCGGCCCCGGTACGCCGTCGTAGATGATGACCAGGCGGCTGCCGCTGTGAGACAGCGTGGCCATGTGAATTCCTTTTGGGCTGATCGCAAACTGAGCTCCCTGCTCGATTGGCGCCATGACGGCTTCGTCGATCTTGGTGCCCGGCGGCGGAGTAAACGGTCCGGTCTCGTTGATTGGGCCCGCAGCGGACTGTTTTTGGGCGGGTGCAGGATTTTGCCCTGGCTTTTGTGGCTGTGCCCCAGGCTTCTGCTGGGCGCCTTGGTTGGCCGCGTTCTTGAGTTTGTTCCAGAGGCTGGTGTCCTGACCTGTGCTCTGCGATTCGGTGATGGTTGCCGTTGATGCAATAGCAGCGAGAGCAGCAAGAAGGATGGTCGTCCGAAAAGCGAATGTACGCATGGAACGCCTCCTGGCAAGACTCGAATTTTCAGGGGGAGCTCAAACAGGGGCCGGGAACTATAGGCGGGGATTCTAGCACAACCACGAACCGCCGAAGAGAAGAACCGGCAGAGCCTAGCTGCTGGTTCCCTTTTTGTCCTTACTTTGAGACCCTGAAACCTTGAAACCTTCTTTAGGTTTGCTCTCGTCCGTTGCCTTCTGCGATACTCTTGGACGCCATGAAAGGAAATCCGAAAGTCATTGCTGAGCTGAACAAGGCACTGCGGGAAGAGCTGACGGCCATCAACCAGTACTTCCTGCACGCGGAGATGTGCGAGAACTGGGGCTACCACAAGCTCTCCGAATTCATCAAGAAACAGTCCATCGGCGAGATGAAGCACGCCGAAGTGCTGATCGAAAGAATTCTGTTTCTGGATGGCAGCCCGTCCATGCAACCGCTGGAGCTGAAGGTTGGCGGGACGGTCAAGACGATGATCGAAAGCGATCTGGCGCTGGAGGTCGGGGCGGTGAAGCAGTACAACGACGCGATCGCCATCGCCACCATAGAAAGCGACAACGGCTCGCGCGATCTGCTGTTGACTCTTCTCAAGGATGAAGAAAGCCACGTGGACTTTCTGGAGGCCCAGGTGCACCTCATCAAAGAACTTGGCTACGAGCGGTACCTGACACAGCAGATGGGGGAGAACGAGGGAGAATGATTATGTGGCGCGGGCACTCCTGCCCGCGTCTGCCGGCGGCGCATGAGAAGCGGGGTTGGCGGTGCTTTCAATCCAGTTGTGTTGCTGGGTAAGGTCTCAAAGTCCCACCCGAGCCTTGCTCGTGGTTAGATTTCGCGGGCAGGAGTGCCCGCGCCACATTGTTCATTGCTTGGCTCGGTCCACAGCCACCGATAATCTTCGGGCTTTTCTACCAATCCACTTCTCACTGGATTCTGGCGGATGTAGTCAATCGTCTCCCGTAGACTCTCATCACCACGAAGGACATGGTCGAAGGACTCGTCTTGCCAAACCGGGCCGGTCCTTCCGCTGAGCTTGTTGATGCTGCGCGCCGAGGCACCCTTGATTGCCCGCAAGATTTCGGGGAGCGCGAACGTCCAGCCGTCTCCGTCGTGTAGGGCGGTGAATAGAAGGTGCACGTGATCGGGCATGATGACAGCGGCGTGAATCTGGATCGTCTTGCCGTGGTCGTGCAGGCAGTGTTGCAAGGCGAGTGTGCGAGCTTCGGGCGAGAGTTCGATCGCTTTCTGAGCGCGAAAGGTCACGAACAGCGGGCAATTGTCGCGCTGATAGTGGGGCAGGCGGCGGCGATACTCGTACCGGCGGAAGGTTGCCGTGGACATACTTTATCGTAGAACTGGAGCGGTGTGGCTTACTGCCGTGAGGGACTTTTTCTTTAGACCGATTCCAGAATGGGCCATGTGGCGCGGGCACTCCTGCCCGCGACTGCCGGTGGCGCATGTTGAGGCCGACTCTCTGCTGGTCAGCTTGCAGAATGGGATTTTAGGTTCTTGCTCGTGGTTAGATTTCGCGGGCAGGAGTGCCCGCGCCACACGGCCCGCGCCACACGACCTATTTCACCGTGACCGTAAGCAGCTGCGCACCGCTTACCACGTAATCCAGCGGCGGTGTGGCCGTTTCATCTACGTTCGATTCGCCGCTGACGGTCATTTCCTGGTTGCCGCGCATGCCGTCCATCACGTTCATCACCGAAATGGGCAGCGTGGGCATGACTTTGTCGGCGACGCGAGCCTCGGGGTCGGCTTCGAGCAGAGACACGTAGACGCGGTTGTTGGCGTGTTCCTTGTTCAGCACCGCGATGGTGGAAGCCAGGTCGAGCTTGCGGCCGAAGGCCGCATTGACGTGGCTCAGGCGATCGAGAGTTTCGCCGTCGCTGACCAGAATG
>Ga0187818_10001183_pt1 | contig 10404 bp, 10 predicted proteins | sample NC_wetland_sal_i_14_FD_130581 | JGI IMG/M metagenome (GOLD analysis project Ga0187818, IMG submission 130581) | Wetland sediment microbial communities from Neuse River Estuary, North Carolina, USA - SO4_3 | ecosystem: Environmental > Aquatic > Freshwater > Wetlands > Sediment | place: USA...
CAAAGGTATGCAATTCCATCGGAGAGCGATCAGGACTCTCGATAACGTAGCGGTAGACGAGGCCGCTGGGGCTGAAGAGGGGAGCCATGCTGGGAGTTACACCCTGCGGGAGAATCGCGTCGCTGATGCGCTCGAAAACAACTTCACGGGCGAAGTAAGGATCCGCGCCTTCATCGAACGTCAATATGACATCAGACAGCCCATACAGGGAGATTGAGCGCATTATTTTCAGGCGCGGCGCACCGTTCATGGCCAACTCAAGGGGGAGCGTGGTGAGGCGCTCGACTTCTTCGGCGGCGTGACCAGGCCATTGCGTGATGAGCTCCACCATCGGAGGCGATAGATCGGGGTAGGCGTCAACGGGCATCTGCTGGAATGACCATGCCCCCGTCACGATGATCAGAGCCGTGAGCATCAACACTAGGAAGGGCTGTTGAAGAGCGGATTGGACGATGCGATGGATCATGGGGATGTCTGCGAAGGGCTCCTGTTAGTGTTGAAGCGAGTTTTTGAATTGCAGGAACAGGCTGCCATCGCCGGCTACGTGTTCGCCCTCTTTGAGGCCGCTAGTGATTTGCGTGCGGCCTTGGTTGCTCTGGCCCAAAGTGACCAGGCGGCGCGCGAACTGGTTGGCATTGGTTTGGACGTAGACGAAGGGCTGATTTTCCGTGTCGCGGAGAACGGCAGCGTCAGGGACGGTGATGGCGTCGGGAATGGAGCCAGCCTTGACGAGGGTGGTCACGTACATGTCCCTCTTCAACTTTTTCCCCGGATTATCGGTGACGATGCGCGCTTGCAAGGTGCGGGTGTTGGGATCCAGCGCGGGCGCGATGTAGGAAATTTTTCCGTGAAAGATATCGGGGTAGGATTCCGTGTTGATTTCGACGAGGTCGCCCAGGTGCACGAAAGGCAGGTCGCTCTGGAAGACATTCGCGAGAACCCAGACGGTGTTGGTATTGGAAATGGTGAAACACTGCGTCACGCCACCCTGGAGCAACTGGCCCGGGCCCACAAGACGCTCCACAATCTCACCCGTGACTGGCGCGGGGACGGGAATCTCTGCCGTGGATTGCACGGGAGTTTTTGTTAAGGCTTCGGGATCCTTAAGACCCAGTGCGCGGAGGGCGTCCGCGGAGGATTCCATGTCCGCGTGAGCCTGCGTGCGATTGGATTCAGCCTGCTGGAGGTCGGCCTCCGCGATGGCGCCGTGGGCGAAGAGATCTTGCGCCCGCACATAGAATTTGTCGGCGAGGGCAAAGGCATCGCGGGCCTTGATGTAGGCTGAACGGGCGGCGGAGTAATCAGGACTAGTGACGGTGAGAAGCGGTTGGCCGGCGTGCACGGATTGACCGGGTGCAACGAGGATTTCGTGGACAGGTCCACCAATCGCGGCGAAAACAGGGGTGGTTTCAAATGCGTCGTAGGCGACCGCGCCCGACAAGCGCAGGGTGCGCGGAAGAGGTCCTTTTTCCGCCGCCACAACTTGGATGTGAGCCATCTGGTCCTTGGGAACGGAAAAGAGTTCGGCGGTGTCTGCCTTTGATTCGGAAGAGGTGAACGAAGTCATGTTGGATTCCGAATCAGTGGAACCGGAGCGGCAACCCAAGAGGGAAACAGAGAGCTGGGCGGAGACGGCAACAATGACGAAGAAGGGAAAGCGTTTTTGAATAAAAGGGTTCATGGCAAATTCCTCGTACCCACGGCCTGGCGCATCTGTTCGAGAGCGAGCATGTAGTTCGCGAGTGCCTGGCGGTAGGCAAGCTGGTTGGCACGATACGTACGTTCGGCATCGAGAAAATCGAGAAGACTGGCGGCGCCTTTGCGGTAGGCGTATTCACTGATGTCGCGGGATTGCTTGGCCTGATCGACGTAGCCGCCTTGATAGAGCCGAATGATTTGATCGTTGGTGAGGAGATTCTCGTAGGCTTGAACGACGTCAGTGGAAACCTGCTGGGTGGTTTCGCTGGCCTGCTGCTGCGCTTGGATGATGGCATAGCGCGCGCGGGCGATTTCACCCTGATTGCGATTGAAGATGGGGAGAGGCATGTTGTAGTAAAACGCGCCGGAACTGATGCCGGAAGTGTGGGTGTAATTGAAGGTGCCGGTGACGTCCATCTTGCCGTTGGCTTGCTGCAAGGCCAACTGGCTTTGCGCGGCGACCACGCTTTGTTGCGCGGCGCGGAGGTCCGGGCGGTTGATGGCGGCGAGGGATTTCAGGCCGTTCACGTCAGCGTGGATGGGCTGGTAGTCGAGCGTCCCCTGGAGATCGTAATCGTCGGGGACGGACTCGAAACCGAGCAATTGGCGCAGAGCGGCCAAACCTTGGAGCTTGGCTAATTTGGCGGCAGAAACATCGGTTTGGAATTGGAGAAGCTGGAGCTTGATCTTGAGGAAGTCGCCTTCGCTCATATCGCCCACGCGCAAGCGCTCGTTACTGATGTCCACGGTTTTCTGGAAGCTGTCGAGATCTTGTTGGGCAAATTCGAGGGTGGATTCGGCGAGAAGAACATCGACGAACTGCTGACCGACGTTAAAGATGAGTTGGCGCTCGCTGTCGGAGACTTGGGAGCGGACCACGGTGGTGAAGTCCTGTGCGGCTTGAAGGCGGTGCTGGCGCTTTTTGCCGCGTTCGAAGAGATAGCCGATGCCAGCGTCAAACTGGGCTTGCTGATCGATGTAATCGGAACTGAACTGGTTGGGCTGGAAGATGGGGAGGTATTGAGCGTCCAGACCGAGAGTGGGATTAGGACGAAGGTTTGCGGTGATTTCTTCGGCGAGGCTCTGCTGGATGGTGGAGCGGAGGGCCTGCAGGGCATGGTTATGTTGGAGGGCCATGCGGATGGCGTCGTCCAGCGAGATGTGAGCGGAGGCAGGTTGCGCCGCTTGTGTTTGCGGCGACGCCGGTGTGGGAGCGGGGGCAGAACTCTGCTGGCCCGCTGCGAGCGCGGGCAAGACAAACAGTGCCGCGGCAAGAACCATTCCTTTCTTCAAGTGATAACTCCTCGTACGCCTCTGTCCTACGGGCGTACAGCACAACAATTGTGATTGGAAATGAATGATTAAGAGCAGTTCGTTAGGTGGCGGGAGGCGCGCGCGGAGCGACATTGCGGAAAACCACGAGAGGAACGGGGGTCATGAAGCGGAAGACTTCCAGCCGGCTGGTAACGGGCACCAAGGCCATGGCCAAAGAAATAGTGACGATGGCAGTTCCAACCGTAGAACAGATTGGGCAGGCGTGGGAATCCATCGTTCCTGGGTTGAGGTCCACGCAGCAATGCAATTGCGCCGCGAGGAAAAGGGCCCCGAGGAGTAAAGCTAGAAAATAGACCCGCTTTGATTGGCCAGGCAAGCTAGTCCGGAATTTCCTTGGCGATTTCGAGACTAAATCATAGTACACCCGCCATGCGTGTTCGCGACAGTGTGAAGCCAATGCAGTGGGAGGGGGGCGGGGGACTGCCACCGGCACCGGGCAGGCTATTCGACAACTCTGCGGGCGCGTTGGCCGCCGAAGGCGTGGATGGAGCGAGTGCCGGCGACGGGTTCGCCGCCGTGCCAGAGGCCTCTGGGGATGAAATATCCTTCACCGGCGCTGACGGGAATGCGACGGCCTTCCATGATCAGGGTATAGCAGCCTTGGACGACTAGCATGTATTCGTCGAAATCGTGAACATGTGGGGCAGAGGTTGCGGTCTTGCGGCAGGTCCAGAAGGCCATCTGACTGCCGTCGGCACCGTCAAAAACGTAACCTTCGACCCCCGGAGTTGCCTGACTGGAGGTGGCGATTTTGTTTGCTGGGCGCTTCATGAAGTCTGGGAAATCGTCCATTGTGGCTCCTTCTGCTGTGGCAGCGAAAAATAAGGCAGTAGTTGGGTTCAGTATAGCCCGGGGATTCGATCGCGCGCCGGGAGGGGCGCGATAAACCTCCTATCGCTACGCGCAAAGAAATTACGAAGACGGATGCGGGATAGTCGTGCTTGGCCGCAAGGCGTTTGAGGCCGTATGCATCCAGTTATCGGCTAAGCACATGAAATGATCAGAAAAGCAATGAACAACTGACAGATTGCGGACATGGGCTGCCCTTTGAGGCTCAAGGTAAACAGTGCTGCACCCTACAAGATAGAGCCAAGGGCCCCACGTGCAACACCCTCGCGTGGGGCGCTCAGGGCTAGGCCGGCCCGTGGGGCACCCGGAGAGAAAAACAAAGGCAAGAGAAAACCGATGCATTGAGCATCTGGTGATCTCGCGGACTTGGGGTGCAGCACTGCTGCACCCCTACACGGAAGAACGCGAGAGCCGGCCCTTCGAGGGTCGGGGTAAACAAGATGGCGACGCTACAAAGAACTAAAACTCAGCGTAAAGGACTTCCGCGAAATTCGCGACGTCCATCTTGCCGAGTCCTGCTGCGGGATTGTAGCCGTTTCTGCCGCGGTAGAACCAGTTGTCGCCATATGCGATGGGATGCACCGCCGCACCCGGGGAGCTCCCGTAGGTCTCGCTGCTGTGCGCGAGATCGTAGAGCGGATAGTTCAGCAATCCGATCCGGCTGCCATGCAGATATTGGCCTAGCAAGGCCGAGACGCCGTTCAGTTGCGGCGCGACGAAGCTCGTACCGCCATAGAAGCTCTGGACGCCAAATCCGGATACCGAGGAGGTGTAGACAATGACGTAGCCGGTTTCAGGGTCGGCATTGAACGAGACGTCCGGAACATTGCGGCCCGGATAGTACCATGGTAGCTGGTAGAATAGTCCGATCCCGAACTCTGCGAAATCCGGGCTGGCTTCCCAAATCTGGCCGGCTTGGCTGCGTTGAACGCCAGGGAGTCCATATTGATAGGAGGGTCTCTCAAAGAGAATGCTCACGCCTCCACCGCTTCCACCGGGGAAAATTCCGCACGAGATAGGATCGAGCCCTATCGCATTGCAGAAACCAACGAGGTAGTCCCATCCCCACACCTGCTCGTGCAGAATGTTAATGACGTAATAGGGTGGGGTGCATGCCTCGTTTAGGCAATACTCTTGGATGCCGGGTAGAGTCGTCCCACCGGCGGCGGTAATTGCTGTGTCACTCGCCGGATTATCCACGGTTAGTGTCAGGCTGCAGGTGAACGGCCACGCAGGTGCGTACGGGCCGAAGCAACCAAGATCGTGATTCACATCGTACGCGCCGCCGTCTCCCGACGCCGTGAAAAGGGTCTGTCCCTGGATTGCGGCTTGAAGGAAGAGTTCGTGGAATGCTTGTGTTAGACCCACGGTCTCACCTGTAATCGGATCGGTCACGGGGGAGTTCTCGAGGTTCTGCAGCCACTCCCAGAAACCCCAACTGGTCGAGACGGTCTCTGCCGAATTGTCGTCGACAACCGCAGCAAAGAGGTCGGCGAAGCCCTGGTTCGTATTGGGCGCCTGGTAGACGATGATGTTTGCTCCCGGAGCGATTCCGCCAGACTGTTCGACATCAAGGGTGGTCTCGATCGAACCGGACGCGTCGCTAGGTGCGCCGGGCCCGCCATCGATGTTGACAATCTGGATGCGGCTCGGATTAACGGAAAGCCCGAGCGCACTCCAATAGGCAAAGGCATCGCTTGGAGTAAAGCTCGCCAACGTGGCGATGGCGAGCGTGCGGCCGCTCCCCGTCACGCCCTTGCCGTACAGCGGTTGCACGTCGTACTGATTGGCAAAGTCGGTCACGGTCAAGAACCCAGGTGGATTGCCCGACACTCCCGCCCTCACAGTCGGTTTCACCCTCTGCAGCGACTGGGGGACAAGATCATAGCGAGGACTGAGGCTTGGGCGGCTATCGAGACCAACTACGGCTGCGACCGACGCCGAAATTTCGGGGGGAATCGTAGCGCGAGTGAGGGGCGCATGATAGGTGTAGCCCTTGGCGTTCCCGTGCGCGGGAACTTCGTAGCTATGCAGACTCACGGCAAAGGCGCGCTCCATGTCAGCCGACAGGCCGGTCACTTTGAGGGTCGTCGCGCTGGTCCGCTCGGCCACCAGGCCGTATCTGGACAGGCTGGCAACGACTTTGGCAACGTCGGCGGCCGCAGGCGCAAAGCGCGCCGCGAACTGGTCCGCAGTCAGAAACTTGTGAAACTGCGGGTCGCCTGGTGTGTGGAGTGACTTCAGCAGGTTTTCTGCCTCGTTAAGCTTCGGTAACCGAAGGGCAATAGTGACCGAAATCGGCGTCGTGCCCAACTGCTCCTTGAGGGCGCCACGATCGATTGCCTTAGGCGTTGTTGCGTTGGGAAAGGGCACTGCTTCATGTTCTGCCTTAACCACGGCAGCGGTTTGAGCTATGGCACTCGGAACGGTTACCAGTATTCCTAGCACCAAGAACAAGATCAGAAATCCACTCTTCGAGGTTTTCACGGGTTTTTCTCCTTGTGGCTGAGTTAGTAATCGGATCCCCTTTATAGCCCCAAATGCGGCGAGTCTACACCTATCCTGCACGTTTGCAAGAGCTGAAAAAATCTTATCTGGAGCGTCTTCTTAAGCCGCGGACCAACAGGAAACCACCGTTGTATGAGATACAACCCGCAGTACTCGAGTCAGTTGCATGCGCGCACTTTCCAGTCAGGAAGAAATTCGTGACAGTGATTCGAAGAGGAGTGAAAAACTGCCCGCCTGCAGAGATACAGGCGGGCAGTTTTTCTTGAGGCCGTCAGCCTTTGGCGAGTTGGTGAATTTCTTTGGCGAGTTTCTCGATTTGCTTGGCGTTTTTCACAACGGAGACGGAAAGAACGGCAGTGGTGTTGGTGACGCCGAGTTCCTGCTTCAGTTCAGAGGCGAGGGAATACAGCTTTTCAACGTCGGAGCGGATCTGTTCCTGGATTTGTTTGTCGATGGCTTTCTGGTCGGTGGGCGTCGGACCCGGGCCGTTCATACCTTGGGGAAAATTGGGGTTGGGAGCGTTAGGGGAGGGAATGGGCTCGGGTTTGGGGCGTTGCGCCGAAAAAAGGCGCGAGGGGAAAGAAAGCAAGACCGCGAAGGAAGCAACCGAATGAAGAACCTGGCGACGGGAATTTAGCATGATGTCCTCCCGTGGAGCGATAATCCGTCGGTGCGCCGGATACACCGAGGGTTGGGATATGGTGGCGCAAAGAAACGAAGGTGGCAAGAGGGAAGAAAGGATGGGGTGGCATCTTGGCTGGCGGCACAACGCTCCAAAAAAAGCGAACCCAGGAGTCGGCCCTTCGAGGCTCAGGGTAAATAAAATGCCGGCGCTACAAAAGGACTTGAGTTGGAGGAGAGAATCTGCGGAGTAGGAGATTCTAACTTTGGTGCAGGGGAGAGCATCGAACGAGGCGGTTGGGTGGGGCGGTAAAGGGCGCAGATGGAAGCGCGAGTCATGAGACAGGAGAAAACGTGATGGCGAAGAATCTGGCGGTGCAGGTGGGGAAGGCGGGAGGGGAATTTGAGATTGTGGAGAGGGAGATTCCGCAGCCGGGAGCGGGCGAGGTGCGGATTAAGGTGGAGGCGTGCGGGATTTGTCACAGCGACGTGGTGACGAAGGATGGGATCTGGCCGGGACTGAAGTTCCCACGCGTGCCGGGGCATGAAGTGGCGGGCGTGATCGATGCGGTGGGCGAGCGCGTGACGGAGTGGAAGCAGGGCGATCGTGTGGGAACGGGATGGCATGGCGGGCATTGCTTCGTGTGCGAGCAGTGCCGGCGAGGAAACTTTGTGAACTGCGCGAATGAAGGGATTACAGGAGTGACGCGGGACGGAGGGTATCAGCAGTACATGATCGCGCGACATGAGGCGGTGGCGCTGCTGCCGGCGGGATTGGATGCGGCGGACGCGGGGCCGTTGCTGTGCGCGGGGATCACGACGTTTAATTCGCTGCGGCACAGCGGGGCGGGTCCTGGCGATTTGGTTGCGGTGCAGGGAGTTGGCGGCTTGGGCCACCTGGGCATACAGTACGCTGCGAAATTTGGATACCGAACTGTGGCGGTGGGACGCGGGCCGGGGAATGCGACACTGGCAAAGAAACTGGGAGCAATGGCGTATATCGACAGCAAGGCGACGAACGCGGCGCAAGAGCTGCAGAAGCTGGGCGGGGCAAAGGTGATCCTGGCGACAGCACCGAGCGCGAAGGCGATGTCCGAATTGATCGACGGGTTGAGCGTGGATGGGAAGCTGATGGTAGTGGGTGCGACAGGGGAGCCCATGGCGGTGTCGCCGTTCCAGTTGATTCTGGCGAGGAGAGGAATTCAGGGGTGGCCATCGGGGACAGCAAAGGATTCGGAGGATGCGTTGCAGTTTTCGGCGTTGACGGGCGTGCGGGCGATGATTGAGAAATATCCGTTGGAGAAAGTGAAGGAAGGGTATGAACGGATGATTAGCGGGGAGGCGCAGTTTCGGGTGGTGTTGACGATGTGAGGAAGGGGATTGGCCACAAAGACACGGAGGACACAGAGGTGGAAGGGCCAAAGTCAAAAGCAAAGAGGGATCCCTCGCTTCGCTCGGGATGACAATTTGCTGGGATGAGTGAGGATGGGAGAGACCCAAGATAGAAAAGAAGAGGGACTGTGGCTTTCGAGCGTAAGAGCCCACCCTTCGCAAAAGGCGCGAAGGATGGGGCACCCTCAAGTTCATCGGTGGGAAGCGTGAGAGCGGAAAACCCAAGAGAACCGGGGAGAAGATTTTAGTTGACGGAGGAGATTGGCTGGGGCAATATGTCGTTGTACGACATGTCGTGCGAGGGCATATGGGGTCATTGCCGCTGAGCGAACCTGTATTGTTGATCCTGCTGAGCCTGGTGGAGCGACCGCGTCACGGTTATTCGATCCTGAAGAATGTGGAGGAGATGAGCGACGGGCGGGTAACGCTCAGCACCGGCACGCTGTATGGCGCGCTGCGCCGTTTGCTCGATGATCGTTGGATCGAACGTTTTAAGGAAGATGAGAGTTCCCGGGGCCGGCAAGCGTACCGGCTCACTTCACGCGGGCGACAGATCCTGCGCTTGGAAGTTGGGCGGCTGAAGCAGCTCACGCGCGTGGCGAGCCTGCGCATGGTGCCGAAGGAGATGTGAAGCATGCTCTCCCTGTGCCGCTACCTGTTGTACCTCTACCCGCCAGCCCACCGATACGAATATGGGGAGGAAATGATTGCCGTACTGCGTGAGCGACAGGCGGAGACGCGGGAGACATGCGCAATGGCGCGGTGGATGGCCGGGGCGCACGAAATCGTGGGGCTGTTGCGCGGGGCGCTGCAAGAACATGTCCGAGCAGCGACGGGTTCTCATCCCTGGGCGGTGATTCCTTCAAGGAGGTTTGCGATGCGTTCCGAATTTCGTTTCCCGAAAGCGACTGGCTGGCTAATGACGCTCATCCTGGCGGCAGTGGTGATGGCGATTGAAAAGGCTAAGGCAATTCAGGCTTCGATACCCGAAGCGCATCCGCAGGTCGGGCCGATCCAGCCGGAACAGTTCACGTTTCTGACGTCTGTGGCACTGCTGTTCGTGTGCGGCTGCGTGGTGGGGGCGGTCGGCTGGGCAGTGCTTTTTGCGTTGCGACGGTCCGGGGTGCAGCGGCTAGAGGAGCTGCGTCCTTCTCGCGGGCGAAGTTCTGGTGGGGGATTGACGATATAAGCTGGAACGCTCGAACAGCAGGGCAAGACCAGGACAGACGAACGACATCATTCAAGATCACGGGATTTTGCGGACATGGGGCACAGCGGTGCTGCGCCCCTACGGGGAGAAAAGCAAGAGCGGCTCGGGGACTCGCCTGGGGCACGATGTATCGCGCCCCTACGAGAAGATCCAAGAGCCGGCAAGATGCCAGCGCTACAAAGGACGGGAATCGGGATGCTAGGCGGAGTGGGGCACCTCGCTCATTAGGGCCAGGAGATTGCCTTCGGAGTCGCGGAAGAACGTCATCCAGAGATCGTGGTTGGGCATACGGGCTAGGAGATGCGGCTCGTCCTCGAATTTCGCGCCCGCGGACTTGAGGCGCTGGAAGGCAGCCTGGATGTCCGCCACCTGAAAATACAAAATAGAGCTGGGATGATCGAATTCGGGCTTCTCTGGCTTGTCCAGCATCAGACGCACGCCACCACAATCGAAAAAGCTAAGCTGGCCCGCGCGGAAGAGGTGCGGCAATCCGAGGACATCGCGATAGAATTCCGTGGCGCGATCGACGTCGTGGGCGTTGATGGCGATTTGACCGATGCGGGAGAGGGCCGAGTGTTGCGGAATGTTCATGGCGAAGAGACCTCCTTGGGAAAAATATGTTAGCATAGCTAACTATATTTCATGAGCGAACGCAAGCGCAAAAAAAGCCCGAGCGCGGAAACCTACAGGATCGCGGACCTGCTACATTCCGCGGCGATTCACTTGCTGCGGAAGGTGCGGGCGCGGGACCGAAGCCTGGGAATTGGGCCGGCACAGCTTTCGGCGCTTTC
>Ga0187818_10001184_pt1 | contig 10402 bp, 11 predicted proteins | sample NC_wetland_sal_i_14_FD_130581 | JGI IMG/M metagenome (GOLD analysis project Ga0187818, IMG submission 130581) | Wetland sediment microbial communities from Neuse River Estuary, North Carolina, USA - SO4_3 | ecosystem: Environmental > Aquatic > Freshwater > Wetlands > Sediment | place: USA...
CAGAAGGAGATGGCCCAGGCGGTCCATCAGCTCGTGCAGACATTCCGAACGTTGGCGGCCCACCTCGGGATCGCCTCGGAGCCCTATGTCCGCAAGGGCAGCGAACCTCCGGCGGACCGCGACCTTCCGGGTTTTGCCTAGGACGTCTCCGAATTCGGACGGCCATCCACCTAAGGCTCGTCGCGTTCGGCTTTGCCCATGAGCGTCGGCACGGCTTTGCGACCGTAGCGCCACTCCCCTTCCATCGGATAGAGGCGGCGGAGGAGCGTGTTGACGACATCGCCCACCCGGACCTCCCCCGCCGTGGCATCGGTCACTTGAAGAGTCGTTCGAATTCCGTTGGCGAGCTCTACGAGCGCGACTTGGTAGGGACCCGACGACTCCACCTGGGGGTCGAACTCCGTCGGCTGACCGCCTTTGCCGATCGTCGTGACCGCTACCACGCGGCCGCCGTCCTTGGGCAGCAGCAGGGGAGCCAAGCCGTCCCGGCGCCGGCAGCGTTGGCAGGTCCCCCGGGCGGGGAACGTAACCTCGTGGCAATTGTCGCACTCTTCCGCGACGAACCGCCAGCGGCTCGGCAGGTTCTCGAGATACCGGGCCCGGGGAACGTACGCCCCCTCCGAAACCGCGGAAATGTCCCAGTCGGCCGCGTGCCGGGCGAGGTCGGCATTCACCGGTCGCCCGTCCGCGGGTGCGGCGTCCCAGTCGCCGACGTACGCGCTCGGCTTGAGTCGGGCCTCCCTCCGCTTCGCTCGGTGAAAGGCCACGTCCGCGGCCGACCGATTGGTGCCACCCTTCTCCAGCGGAAACGGTCTTGCGGCGCTCGAATGCTCCAAAAGGAACGCGACCGCCGCGGCCCCGACCGGGGAGGACGAGTGTCCGGGTCGACCCGAGGTTCGTTCGGGCAGCTCGGCGGCCACGAGGATCGCCGGCCCTCCCGAGGACTCCTCGAGCTCCTGGAGCGTGCGCGCGAGCTCACCGGCGTCTCCGGGATGTCGGAGCACCTTCGCCTCCCGACCCAGGAGTGCGGGAAATCCCCACTCTGCCATCTTCGGGTACTCGCCGAAAAGGTGGACTTCGACCGACTCGGAAGGGGAATCACGCTCTCCCCACGCGCGCTCGACCGCGGTCGCTCCGAGCGTGAACGTATCCTCGTCGAACGCGCCGATGCGCAGGCCCCCGAGGGAACCGGCGGGGACATACGCGGCGAGTCGGACCACCGAACGCATCGCCCTTACCCCACCGAGAAGAGGGACACCGCCGCCGTGGCCCCGGCTCCGCCCACGTTCTGGGCCAGGGCGCGTCCCGTGTGGTGGACCTGACGCGACTCCGCCTCGCCCCGCAGCTGGAGGAAGATCTCGTACGCCTGACTCACACCGGTAGCGCCGATCGGGTGTCCTTTCGCTTTCAACCCCCCGTCCGGATTGACGGGAAGCCGCCCGTCCCGACGGGTCGCTCCCGAAAGGGTCATCGCGGGCGCTTCCCCGGGTCCGGCGAAGCCCAGGTCTTCGAGCGCGAGGAGCTCGGCGATCGTGAAGCAATCGTGTACTTCGAGGAACGAGACGTCGGACCGGTGCCAGCCGGCCGATCGGAAGGCCTCGTGCGCCGCGCGCTGCGTGGCGCGGAAGCTCGTGATTTTCCCGCGCTCTTGCACCGCGAGGAAGTCCGTGCCCGCCCCCATGCCGTCGAGATACACGGGCGAGTCCGTGAACCGATGCGCGAGATCGGGAGGGGAGAGGAGCAGCGCGGCCGCTCCGTCGCTCACGGGACAACAATCGTAGAGGCCGAGAGGGTCCGCGACCCGAGGGGCCGATAATACTTCGGCCCGGGAGATGCGTTTCTGGAAGTGGGCGTTCGGGTTCAATGCCCCGTTCTCATGATTCTTCGCCGCGACCTCCGCGAGAGCCTCCGATGCGTTTCCGTGCTCGGCGAAGTAGCGGGAAGCGATGAGTCCGTACACCCCGGCGAACGTGAGGCCGGCGAGACGCTCCCACTCGGTGTCCCCCGAAACCCCCAGCCAGTATCGGCGACGGGCGTTCGACACGTCCGTCATCTTTTCGACACCCACGACCAGCACGAGCGGGCTCGCGCGAGCCGAGAGCGCCCCGACCGCCGAACGGAGAGCGAACCCCCCAGATGCGCACGCGTTCTCGACCCTCGTCACCGGGGCGCCGACCACTCCCGCTTCCTCGGCCAGCAAGGCGGCGGAGTTTCCAATCTGGGAGCCCCCGAAGCCGAGGGTGGCGAGGAACGCTTCGCTCACGTCCTGGCGTTCGGCGCCCTTGTCGACGCTGGCGAACGCCGACTCCACCGCCGACCGGACCAAGGCCCGAGGGCCGGCGTCCAGCACCCCGAACCGGGTGTGCCCCGCCCCTACGATTGCCGCCCGATGAGCCAATGCTTCCGCCTCACGAACCGTCTTATCGACCGAGTCGTTGAAGCCTCTTAACACCGGGGACCTGTCGTGACCGAGGAAGTTCCGTTCGTCGTGGGAATGTCGGGCGCCAGCGGAGCGCCGATTGCTCTCCGCGTCCTTCGGGCGTTGCACGAAGCGCATCTGCCGGTATCGCTCGTCGTGTCCGAAGGGGCGCGCGCCGTCCTTCGCGAGGAAGCCGACCTCGACGAGGAAGCGCTCCGTCCGTGGGCGTCGCACGTCTACTCCGACCGGGACCTCGCGGCCCCCATCGCGAGCGGCTCGGTCCCGACACGGGGGATGGTCGTGGTGCCCTGCTCGTCGAACACCGCGGCCAAAATCGCGCTCGGGCTCGGCGACACGCTCCTTACTCGGGCGGCCGCGGTCCATCTCAAGGAGCGGCGGCGCCTCGTGCTCGTGCCCCGGGAGACCCCGCTCTCCACGACCCTCCTCCGGCACCTCACGACCTTGAGTGAGCTCGGCGCCGTGATCCTCGTGGCCTCGCCCGCGTACTATCTGCGACCGAAGTCGGTCGACGAGACCACCGATTACCTCGCGGGTAAGGTCCTCGACCACCTCGGCGTATCGCACCAGCTCTATCGCGGCTGGAAGGCGGGGACCGCGTGAGCGAGTCGCTCCTCTCGCCGATCCGGACGTCCCCTCGTCCCCGGGGGAGGCTCGGGGTCTATGCGCCCTGGCCTCTGGTCGGGGTTTCCCTCTTGCTGGTCCTCATGATCCTTCTCACTCCCGTGCTCGTGCGCAACGGGAAACCGGCGCCCGGCATTCTCACGCAGGCCGAGCTCGTGGTCGACAAGACGTCGACGAACGCCAGTTTCCACTTCTACGTCTGGGCGCTCGGGGAGGAAATCCGCTACGACGAGATCCGCGTCGGCGTCGCGGCCTCGTTCAATTGGACCGGCACCTCTTCGATTTCGTGGAATCGTCTCAATTGGACCGTGTGGGACAACGAGAGCAACATGCTCTCGGTGATCGTGAACACGGTTGCGAACCCGGTCGCCCTCAACATCTCCGCGCACTATACGAGCCCCGGCGGGAGCACCTGGTACGTGGGATTGCTCGCGTTCTATGCGTCCCCGTCGTCGTCGTCCGGCGGCGAGAGCCTTTATTCCGCCACGGCGACCTCGGGCTTGGCAGTGCCGTCCCCGCTCGCGGTCAATAACGACACGCTCCCCGTCGCGATCCTGCTCGCGAACGTCGGCCCGGGAGGGGCATCTTGAGGGCGAGCCGCGTCGCGATCCTGCTCTGGATCCTCCTCATCGCCGTTCTGCTGATCGTCGAACTCGCCGAAATCACCCACGTCTTCACCCTGCCAGTCCAGTCGGCGATCGCCGACCCGCTCGCGTTCGTGATCGCGCTCATCTTCACCACCCTGCTCGCCCTCGTGGGCGCGATCTTCATCGGGGTCTACCTTTCGCACCGGCTGCTGAGCCCGACCGGGTTCACGCCGTTCGAGGAGGAGATGCTGCGCATGCGTTCCGACCTGCAGTCGGTCAAGCGCGACCTGGCCGAACTGCGGGGCCGGCCCGCGGAAGCACCTTCCCCCGATTCCCCTTCGAACTCCGCGACCGAGAACAAACCATGAAGGTCCCTGTCCTCGACAACGGCGGACAGTGGACCCACCGGGAGTGGCGAGTCCTTCGCGACCTCGGGGCCGACACGCGAATCCTCCCGAACACGACCCCGTTCGAGGAGATGGACGCGGACGGCGTCGTGCTTTCGGGTGGGGCGCTCAGTCTCGAGGGAACGGACGCCCCCCTCGGACGGGTCGCCGAGTGGATTGATTCCGGGAAGGTACCCGTCCTCGCGATCTGTGTCGGCCACCAGTTCCTCGGGCGCCACTTTGGAGGGAGGGTAGAACGAGCCGCGGCTCCCGAATTCGGCTCGGTCGAGCTCACCGTCGACCGCGGCGACCACCCGATCTTCGCGGGATTGCCGGCCCAGCTCCGGGTCTGGTCCAGTCACAACGACCAGGTCGCGGTCGCCCCTCCGGGCTGGAGCGTCCTCGCGCACTCAGCGGCCTGCCCGGTGCAGGCGATGGCACACCCGACGCTCCCGATCTGGGGCGTGCAGTTCCATCCTGAGGTCGAGCACACCGAAGGCGGTCGGGAGATGTTCCGACATTTCCTCGACTCGTGTCGTCGCTGACCCCCGGGAATAAGTACCGCCCGCGGCTCGAGGGGCGAGGCGACGGTTGGCGAGAATCCACAAAGGGTCGGTGCTTCGCGAGCACGACCTGATCGCCCGCGCGAAAGTCCTCCGAGAATCGGTCGACCCCCTCCTGCCACGGCTGAGCCCCGAGTGCCCCCCCGAGCGGTTCGACCGGCGGCGCGGAGAACTCGAGGAGGTTCGCGAGGCGCGGGACGACGAGCACCGCCTCGAGAAACTCTCCCGGTGGGGCGACTCACTTGCCCGCGCCTACGCGGGACTGCTTCGATTCTACCTCGACCCGAAGAACCTGACGATCGTCGGCTTCCCCCTCCCGGGGGGAGAGGTGTCGTACGCTCCGCTCGCTCGCACCGACCGGGAAGCCGAGGTCGCCGTACAGCAATCGGATGACCCGAGCCGACTCCTCCTCGGCTATCTGGAATGGGCCCGCAAGGGATTCCACTTCTTCGCGACTCGCCGCATCCTCTTCTGCAGCGGCTTCTCGCCCGCGCCTCCGCCGGAGTTCCGTGCGGAGACGGTCGCGGAGCTCCCGTACCGCCTCATCGAGAACCCCGGGGCCGGGCGTTTCGAGTGTGTCCACCTCCAGGCCGGCGAACCACGTCCGTACCTCGAGGTCGGTTGGCCCGGCGCGGAGACGGCGTTCCGGGTCTGCCGTCGATGTGCGAAGAGCGAGCGGCATCTCCTCTCCAGCGTCTCGGATGGTACCGCGAGCCCCGACCCGTCGGCCGAGTTCCCGGTGACGGCGGAGCCGAACGTGCAGTGTCGCGGCGGGCCGGAGTGCGTGCACGCCTCGCTCCCTCCTCTTCCACGGGGATTGCGACGCGACTACGAGCTCGGCAAGCTCTCGGACGCGGGGCTCCTCGACGCCTTCACCTCCGAGCTCGCCGCCCGGGTCGGGCGGACCGGACGCACCACACTCATCGCCGGCGGGGTCTGCTACGGGGACCAGCTCAAGCCGTTCTTGGACGCACTATCTCCGAGCCCCGTCGAGCACCGGGCATTGGAAGCGGTCCTCGGGTCGTGGTCGGGTCCCTTCGAGGTCGACGAACCCCGAGCGAGCCGGGCGCTCGAGAAGTTGTGGAGCGACCACGCGGAGACGATCGTTCGAACGATCGTCCGTGATCCCAAGGAAGCGCAGCGTCTCATCGGGGACACACGCTCCTCGCCCGGCCGGGTTGCCGAGCTCCTGAAGCGAGCCGAGCGCTCGAGCGAAGAGAAGGAACTTCTCGGGACCCTTCCCCGATACTCGCGCCTGGCCCGGGAGGCGGCCTGGGTCGACCGCGTCGCGCGGGAGTTCCGTACCCATCGAGAGACCGGCGCCGAGCGCGCGATCCTCCACTCCCTGCCTGCGGAGGGGAAGGAGCGGGGCCTCGCCTACGCGTTCTTGAAGGCCCTCGGGAGAGAGAACGCGCATGCCTGGCAATTCTCGGAGACCGAACGGGAATTCGGAGGCGCGCTCGCCTACCGTGCGCGGGAACTCCTCCGTGCTCCGGCGGACCAGTACCACGGCGCTCTCGACCAGCTCTTGCAAGCGGCGGGCGTGGCGGACTGGGGCGAGGCCGAGGCCGGCGCCGCGTAACCGCATGTCGCGCGGGCCCGGGGCCCCGACCTCCGGCGGAGGGCGTTCGAGGCGAGGTCAAAAATAGACCCACGTGGTTGGTACAGTCCACTCGGGGAGGTGCGAGCCGGGTTCGCACCGGAAGCAAAGACCTTGAGCGGCACAGTGGCATCTACGTCGTCCGCCGTCGTGGTAGCGGGCGACGAGGAGACCCGGGTCCTTCTTCGAGGCCTTCTTCGCCTGCACCACTTCCGCGTGGACGGGGAAGCCGAGGGAGCGACCCAAGCGATCGAGCTCGTCCGGATGCACCGACCGTCGCTCCTGGTGATCGACACAAGCCTCGCGGAAGGGAGCTCGAACGGACTCATCGGCCACGCACGCGGACTCTCCTCGGGACTCCGAGTAATCCTGGTGGGACCGGCGTCCCATCCGCCCGCGCTTCCCTCGGACCCGGTGCAGCGACCCGATGTCGTCCTGCTTCGACCCTTCCGTATCCGCCAATTCGCGGAAGCGCTCGTCCCCGCGGGCTCCGGGGACCCGACGAAACCGCGTTAGGCCGCCGGGGCGCCGGCCGGTTCTTCCGGAACGACGTACCGCCGCAACGCCGCCTCTTCCTCGAAATGGAGCGTCGGCGCGAGCACGACGATCGCGTGCATGGGCGGTCCGAAGTCAACCGTTCGCAAACGGTCGAATGACGCGACCCACCCCTTCGCGTTCTCCTGGCCCACGCGAGCGACCACCGCGACTCGGTCCCGTTCGGCGACGAAATTTCCGGTCGGGTCCCGCTCCAGGATCATGGCGAGGGCCGCGGAAGCGGTGAGGTACCGTCCTTCCTCGGGACGCAAATCGAGCAGGACCAGCGTGTGGAGGTCCCGGCCGCGATTTGCGGCGATGTGTTCGAGCGGCGAAGTGGGGGCGAACCCCTCGGCGGGAAGCGGTAGGGACACGGTGCGCCCGAATCGATAATGCATCAGTCCGAGGAACCCGGCGGCCGCGGTCAGGATGCTCGCGTTGGGGTGGTAGGTCCAGCTGTGGCCCGCGCGCTCCGCGGCCAGGCGGAGGGCGACGTGGGTCGTCGCCGCGAACGGGTCGCCGACGACCACGAGCGCGACGCGGGCGTGCGCGGCCAGCGCGTCGAGGACCGGACGTTCGGATTCGAGCAGCGGACGGTCGAGCCGGTGGACCGGCTTCCCGACCTGTTTCTCGAGCCGTTCGAGGGTGCCGGGCGGCGCGCACGCAGTGTACTCCTCCGCGAACACGACCCCGCACGAAGCGAGGACTTCGCGCGCGTGCTGGGAGAGTCCTCGCTCGTCCGAGAGACCCAGGCCCACGAAGGCGAGCTCCCCCATCCGGGAACCCCTCCTAATCAGTCGCGCAGCGCGAGGACGGGGCACGGGGCGGCGCGGAACAGTTCCTCGAGGAATCGGCGCGTCAGGAGCGCGCTGCCCGCTCGCTCCTCCTCGCCGACGAGCAAGAGACCGTAGCGTTCCCGCTGGGCCGCCTGGAGCAGGAGGTCGGGGAGACGCCGTCGGCGGCCGAGGTTCGCCTCCGAGAAGAACGCCCGACGGTGGATGACCCGGACCCCCCGCGTGCTCGTCTCCTCCCGGTCCTCCCCGCCCCCGACGGCGGATCCCCCGCGCGTACCCAGCGTGAGGGCGATCACGGGCGCGGGAGGGTTGCGCACGGCCAACTCCTCAGCGAGCAGCATCGGCTTCGGGGCGGGCTGGTCGCGGAACGTGGATACGAGGATCCGCGGGATCCTCGGCGCGGCGAGGGCGAGGCGGTTGAGTACCAGGACGTCCGCCCGTGCGTGCTGCAGGATCCCGGTCGCCGTGTGCCCGACGAAGAACCGGGGGCTGCGACGGTCCCCGCGCAGCGTGAGCAGGATCGCATCGACGTCGTGCGACTCGGCGCTCTCCAAGATCTCCCCGGGCACGTCGGTGGCTGCCCGAACCTCTGGGTCGACGCGGACGTCGAGCGCAGCCCCGGTCTCGTGGGCGGGCACCACGATATTGACCGAGGCCCGCCATTCCCGGGTCACCTCGGGAAGGGTGGTCGTCGGAATGACGTGGAGGACCCGGATCTCTCCGTCCGCGTCGAGCAGCATCGACGCGAACCGGAGCATCGGCTCGACCTCGGAGGAGGTCTGCACGGGCACGAGGATCTGTCGGTACATGGTCACTTCCCGATCACTTTCAGCCACGCGATGTCGAGTTCGAGGACGTTCACGTACGGGACCCCGATGAAGGGGATGAGGGGGTTCGTGATATGAGCATTGACGAACCCCGTGACGAACGCAATCGACTCATTGGTGGCGGCGGCGATGCGCGGAACCTGGATGAGGACCGCCTCGGGCACGAGGTCCGGGTCGAGGTCGGACGCCGACGGGGCCACGAGCCAGTACGGCAGCGTGTGGTTCGCGCTAAAGTTCCAGGCGAGGTTCATGTACGCGATCGTTTCGTTTAGCAGTGCGCCGAGGGCCGGGTCGCTCGGTCCGGGAGGGGTGTCGGCGCCGAGCGTCGTGTTCCAGTCGGTCAGGGACGGACGTTCCCAGAAGAGGTACGGCGCGCTCGTATTCTGGGCGATGAGCGAGGAGCCGACCACGGTCCCGTTCGGGTCCCGGAGCAGGGAGCCCGCGGCTCCGGAGGGGTTGATCACATCCGCGATCCCGGTGACGACCACCGGATAGGCCACGCCGGAAACGAGAATGGCGAGGACGAGGAAGAGGGCGGTTGCCCGCAGATGTCCGAGGCCCGAGTGGGCCGGAGGGGGCTGCGGAGGGGGCGAATCGGTCCCCACGGATGCCGCGCTCACAGCCCTCCCAACGGCAAGAGGTGGGCGACGACGGTCCCAATCTGCTGGACGACGCCTTGGGATTCGAGCCACGACAGGAGAAGGTAGATGAGCTTGATCCCGACGAACGCGCTCAGCAACCCTCCGACCCCGTACACGAGCAGGTTCCGACGCAGCAGGTCGATGGCGGAGCGAGGCCGGAACGGAACCCCGTAGAGAGCGAGAGGGATCAGAATCGGAATGATGATGGCATTGAAGACGAGCGCGGAGATCACCGCGAGGTCCGGGTTGGAGAGTCCGAGAATGTTCATGATGGCGATTCCCGGCAGGGTACCGGCGCCCGCCGCGATGAACACCGCGGGAATGATGGCGAAGTACTTCGCCACGTCGTTCGTGATGGAGAAGGTCGTCAGGCCCCCGCGAGTGATGAGGAGCTGCTTTCCGATCGACACGACCTCGATGAGCTTCGTCGGGTCGCTGTCGAGGTCGACCATGTTGCCGGCCTCTTTCGCCGCGCTCGTCCCGCTGTTCATGGCGAGACCGACATCCGCGCGGGCGAGCGCGGGAGCGTCGTTCGTTCCGTCGCCCGTCATGGCGACGAGTCGTCCCTGAGCTTTCTCCCGCTGGATCAGGACGAGCTTCGCCTCGGGCTTTGCTTCCGCGACGAAGTCGTCCACGCCGCTCTCCTGAGCGATCGCCGCCGCCGTGAGCCGGTTGTCGCCCGTGCACATGATGGTGCGAATGCCCATCGTCTTGAGTTCGCGAAGGCGGTCTCGGATGCCCGGCTTCACGACGTCTTTGAGGTAAACGAGTCCTATTGCGCGCTTGCCGCTAGAGATGGCGAGCGGCGTCATTCCCTGGCGGGACGCCTCGGCGGCCTTCCGCCGGAGTTCGAGCGGCAGAACTGCCCCGTACGTTTCCATCGCTTGCAGGGATCCTTTGAACACCTCCCGACCGTCGGCGAGGACGATCCCGCTCATCCGGCGCTCGGCGGTGAACGGTAGGACTCGGAACGTCCCCGGCTCGAGGCGGCCGGGCTGTACGCCTCGACGCGCAGCGAGGCGAACGATCGAGCGCCCCTCGGGTGTGTCGTCGAGGCTCGAGCAAAGAAGGGCAGCTTCGAGCAGCTCGGGCATGGTGACGTCCGGGGCCGTGACGAGCTGGACTGCGAGGCGGTTCCCGATCGTGATCGTACCGGTCTTGTCCAGGATCAGGACGTCGAGGTCGCCGGCCGCCTCGACGGCCTTCCCCGACTTCGCGATGACGTTGGCCCGGGCGACGCGGTTGATCCCCGAGATCCCGATCGCCGGGAGGAGCGCCCCGATCGTCGTCGGCATCAGGCAGACGAAGAGCGCGACAATCGTCGCGATGTCGATGTAGATGATGTTGGTGAAATCGGCGAGAAAGATGAACGTGACAATCACGGTGAAGAGGGTGATCGTGAAGGCGTA
>Ga0187818_10001185_pt1 | contig 10401 bp, 7 predicted proteins | sample NC_wetland_sal_i_14_FD_130581 | JGI IMG/M metagenome (GOLD analysis project Ga0187818, IMG submission 130581) | Wetland sediment microbial communities from Neuse River Estuary, North Carolina, USA - SO4_3 | ecosystem: Environmental > Aquatic > Freshwater > Wetlands > Sediment | place: USA: North...
CTCGCCGATGGTTCCCGGCGGCGGAGCGCTCTGCGTCGACTGCGAAGAGGAGGACTGGGTCTGTGACTGCTGAGCCGAAAGCTGCGAAGCGGCAACCGTCCCTGCCAGAACCACCGCCAGTGACAGCGCCTTCCACGGGAGCAAACTACGTCTCATAATATCACCTCGTTTTTTCCTTGAATTTGACTGCATCTTCCACTGCCTCCTCTGCCCTACTTATCAAACACAGCTTGCTTCGGAATGTTTCGTGATGCCGTTGTAATTCTGGAAACAGCGTTAAGTGATTGAAGGAAGGAGAGTTGAGCCTGAATGTCGCAAGGAATGCCGGGAGAACAATCCTCCAAACAACTTTGTGGCTGTCCTATAGCAGAACTTTTCGCACGCGCAGCGCGTTGCCAATCACGGAGACCGAACTGAAGCTCATCGCCGCGCTGGCGATCATGGGATTCAACAGCATGCCCCAGATTGGGTAGAGGACGCCCGCGGCGAGCGGCACTCCAAAGATGTTGTAAACAAAGGCGAAAAACAAATTCTGGCGGATGTTTCGCATCGTGGCGTGGCTTAGCCGGCGCGCTCTTAGGACGCCGCGAAGGTCGCCGTTGACCAGAATGATTCCCGCGCTTTGCATTGCCACGTCGGTTCCCGTCCCCATCGCGATCCCGACATGCGCTTCTGCAAGCGCCGGGGCGTCATTGATGCCGTCTCCTGCCATCGCCACTTTGCGCCCCGCTGCCACGAGTTTCTTGACAGCATCGAATTTCTTTTCCGGTGAAACTTCTGCTTGCACCTCGTCAATCCCAAGCCGTCGTGCGACCGCATTCGCGGTCGTGCGGTTGTCTCCTGTAATCATGACAATGCGCAGGCCATCGTCGCGAAGAGCTCGGAGCGCATCCGGAGCAGTCTCTTTTATAGGGTCGGATACACCGATCAATCCCACGAGCACCCCATCCATGCTGACAAACACAACCGTCTGGCCTTCCCCTCGGAACTGTTCGGCTTTGGATGCGGCTTCATCCGTCGCAATCCCTATTGACCTCATGAACTCCGAATTGCCGAGCGCCGCTTGCTTGGTTTCCAATTCTCCACTGATCCCTTTGCCGACAACCGCGCGGAAGTTTCTGACTTCCCCTATCCCAATCCCTCTTTCATGTGCGGCAGCCAGAATCGCGCTTGCCAACGGGTGTTCGCTCGCGCGCTCGAGACTCGCGGCAATCCGCAACACGTCGGTCTCTGTCTTCCCGCCAAACGGAACGATCGCCGCGACTTTAGGCTTGCCCTCCGTCAGCGTCCCCGTCTTGTCCACGACCAGCGTGTCCACTTTTTCGAGCATCTCCAGCGCTTCCGCGTTCCTGATGAGTACGCCCGCGCGCGCGCCGCGCCCCGTCCCAACCATGATGGACATCGGTGTCGCCAACCCCAACGCACAGGGACACGCGATAATTAGGACCGCGACCGCGTTTACGAGTGCATGCGCAAGCCGTGGCGCGGGGCCTACAACCGCCCAAACAGCAAATGTGACTCCGGCAACCAGGATGACCCCCGGCACAAAATAAGATGAAACTTTATCCGCCAGCCTCTGAATTGGAGCGCGGCTTCGTTGGGCTTCACTCACCATCCGCACAATTTGCGCCAGCAGAGTGTCGCGCCCCACGCGCTCGGCGCGCATGACGAAACCGCCCGTCGCGTTCAGCGTTCCCGCGCTCACCTTTGCGCCGGGCGCTTTCTCCACCGGGATTGGCTCGCCGGTAACCATGGATTCGTCCACCGCGCTTTTGCCTTCCAGCACCACGCCATCCACGGGAATTTTTTCTCCCGGCCGAACTCGCAGGTGGTCGCCCGGATGTACCGCGTCGAGAAGCACGTCCATTTCTTTTCCGTCCGGCTCAATCCGGCGGGCAGTCTTTGGCTGGAGACCCAGCAGCGCGCGAATTGCGCTGCCCGTCTGGCTCCGCGCGCGCAATTCGAGCACTTGTCCGAGAAGGACAAGCGTTGTAATCACCGCAGCCGCCTCGAAATAAATCGCGACGGTCCCGTCAGGCTCGCGAAACTCGACGGGGAAAATTCCGGGCGCAATTGTCGCCACGACGCTGAAGCCAAATGCAGCGCCCGTCCCGACAGCAATGAGAGTGAACATGTTCAACGTCCAATGAACGATCGAATTCCATGCACGCACAAAAAATGGCCACCCTCCCCACAGGACTACGGGCGCCGCAAGAGCCAGCTCAATCCAATTCTTCATCTGTGCCGAAATCCATCGGCCAAAGGGATTTCCGGGAAGGAGATCGGACATTGCGATGATGAGTATCGGCGCCGTGAGCGCCATACTTGCCCAGAAACGCCGCGTCATGGAGACAAGTTCTGGATTGGGTGGTTCAATCTCAGCAACAGTCTTCGGCTCGAGAGCCATTCCGCAAATCGGGCATGCACCCGGTGAATCCTTTACAACCTCGGGGTGCATCGGGCAGGTGTACTCAAGCTTGCCGGCCGAGTATGACGGGTGCTTCCCCTCCGACTTGGGGGTCGAATGTGATGCGATGCCAATGAAAGGTGATGCAGGAATTTGCCTTGCCGCAGGGGAATTTAAATATTTGCCGGGAGCTGCTTTGAATTTCTGGGCGCAGCCAGCGCAGCAGAAGTAATGCGTAATGCCATCATGCGTGACCTTTACAGCAGCGCGCACCGGGTCCACGGTCATTCCGCATACGGGATCGCGCTCCTTGCTCAGGGCGGCTTCCGCTGCGGGCTCCTTGGATAGGTCCATTCGACAAGTTCAACGGAATAAAGGCAGGCTGTCAACCCAGAGCGCCGCGAAGCGCCGGTCTCAGCGTTGAAGCTGATATAATTGCGAAATGACACTCGTCGAAGTCCGCTATCGCTTGCAGTCGCCCCTGACGGCCGGCCAACTTCGCACTCTCGCCGAATTCTCCAACACCTACGGACTCCGCCGCTTTCAGGTGGATGAATCAGGCCGTGTCTTGCAATTTGAATACGATGCCTCACGCCTTCTGGAGACGCAGGTCGCCCACGTCTTGCACGAAGCAAAGATTCCTGTCCTGGAAAAAGTGGCCTAGGTGAAGGACCTCGGAACCACGTAATATTCTGTGGATTATTCCCCAGCAAAAAGGGAGAGGCTCCTGCTTGGGGCAGGAGCCTCCCTCCCAGAGCGCATCCAGTTCCCGACATTTTTAGTGCCGGGGCGTGGGGTCATCCATCCTAGCTTCCCTCTCAGAGGCAGGTGGGAACGACCAGCACCAACCATTGAGCAAGCCCCTTCCCCCTCGCTCGCCGGTTGCTGCAGATCGTCATCAAGATGCGCCCCGCCTCCTTACAGCAATGACTGTGCCAATCCACTCGAGGTCACTCGCCTTGCAAGTCTTTGAATTCATTGGCCGTTAGCCCAATCTCAGACCCTCGGTCGAAGGCCCGGATCGCTCCTGGATTCCCGAATCGGAACGGTGCGTGCCAGTTAGAGAAACTCGTCTGAATTGGAATTGGCCGGCCCGATGCCCATGCCGGCTGGTCGATCGAATTCGCTTCCTGAGGAGCGGCGCTTAGGATGCTCTCTAGAATGCCTGGGATCTCAAAAACGGCCCTATTCTGGATGGCAGCCGCGTTCTCGCGCATTCGCGCAAGCGTCCCTGGCGCGAGCAGCTCCCACAGGGCTGACTCCACTCTTCGCAAACTGTTCAATACGATTCCAACTCCGTGCTCGCGCACCCACTCCGTGTTGTAGCGTTCCTGCCGGAGCGTCCATGCATTGCACTCCACGATCACCGGGAGCCCCATGGCCACCGCCTCGCTGATACTGCCGGGTCCCGGCTTGCCCATAAAAAAATCCGAAATCTTCATGTACTCATTGACTCTCGACGTAAACCCTTCAATGAATACAGGCATTCTTAGCTTGAGCGCGCGCAATTTGGCGGCGAGTTTTTCGTTCTTTCCACAGATCATGATCAACTGGAGATCGAGATTGGATCGGCTCAGTCGCTCCGCGATTTCAATCATCACCTTGGACCCATATCCTCCGAATAACACAAGGCCGGTTGGCAGCGCCGGGCGCAATCCGAGTTTCACTCGCTCGGCGGGAACATCCAATTCCGGCGTCTCATAAAATCGCGGATTCAGGATCATTCCCGACGCCCGAAATATCCTGTCGTCCGAATATCCGAAACCGCGAGCCTGCTCGACAGCTCGATCCGTCCCGCAAATCAATCGTTGGATTTTCGGCTCAATCCAGAATCTCGCCGGATAATCCGCGAAATCCGTGAGGATTGTCACAAACGGCCGCCCTGGGGACGCCCTCGCATAGCTCTCCCCTAGGGCACGATTGAAATGCGGGATCACGGAAACCAGGATGTCCGGCGCATGCACGCGCCATAGCCCTTCGAGCAAATTCACGGTCGGTTTGTGAAAGGTCGCGATCGTCAGTTGCAACACTTTCAAGAGCTGTGCGCTCCCAAGCGTCCAGCCGTTTCGCAGAAGCCGGTTGTAAGCCTCCTGAGTGCGGATACCGGTAAATCTCCTTAAGATATCGAGCTTGTCCAGCTGATCCTGCAGATTGATTAAAATCACCTTCCACGGACGCCCCTGCCGCTCGATGACTGCGGCCAGCGCATCGGCCGCATTTCGATGCCCCCCTCCTGCATCATGGAAAACGATGGCGACTCGTTTCATCTGTTAGCCGATTCTTTCATAAGCGTCCGCAGCGGTATGGCGACCCGAGCATTCCCATCTCCTATCCTGCAATTGACTCTTTGGACCCACTAAACCAGCGTTCTCACAGAAGTCACACAGCAGTAACTTCGGCGATTGAAACTCGATTTATGATTTGCGACATGCACGTCCACACGCGCCATTCAGGAATGTGCACTCTGCCGATTCTCGGCCGGTTTTGCCGGGAATCCTACAACGACCCCCTAGCCGTATATCAAACCCTCAAACGCCTGGGAATGACTCTCGTCACCATCACCGACCATGACTCGATTGACGGCGCCGAGCCGCTCCGCGGGTTCCCCGATTTCTTTCTCAGCGAAGAGGTCACCTGCCGGATGCCCAGCGGGAAGCAAGTCCATGTGGGAGTTTATGGCATCACAGAGCGGAATCATGTCGAAATCCAGCGCCGCCGCGCCGACCTCGTTTCTCTCCTCATTTATCTTACCGAGAAGCGCATCCTCTTCTCCGTAAACCACGTTTTTTCGGCTCTTACGGGCCGCCGCTCCTCGTCCGACTTCGAGTGGTGGCAATCCTACTTCCCCGCCTATGAATCCCTTAACGCCTCTATGCCCGCTACGGTCAACAAGAAGGCAAATGCCCTTGCAGCCGCGCAGAGAAAGATTGAAATTGGAGGCTCGGACTCTCACTCCATGATTCCGCTTGGCCGCGCTTGGACCGAGGTCCGCGGAGCGCGCACCCCCCACGAATTCCTTTCCGGTCTTCGCGCAGGCCAGGGGGAAGTACACGGAACTTCGGGGAACGCTTTTACTCTCGCGCGCGATCTCTTCCTCGTCGGCACGGGTATGATGCGCGAGCGCAGTTGGACGCTCCTCCTCGCGCCGCTCGCCGCCTTCCTACCCGTTATATCGGCGATCCACTCCGCCCATGAAGAGATCTTCGCCCGCCGCTGGTTTGTTCGCGCGTGCAATGCGTCCTCGCGACGCGAAACGAGTCCTTTGTGCAACAGCGCGCCCACTCCGCGCGAGGTGCTCGCGTGATCTCGGCGCACTCGCTCCGCGCTTATATCGAAACACGCGATCATCGCGTTATGCGCCGCATGCATCGCTGGCGCGCACCGCGCTGGATCCGTGTCTGGATGATTGCCGCGACGCGCCTCGGCGACGGATGGCTTTGGTATGCACTGGGGATCACGCTCGTGCTTGCCGGAGGCCACAAACAACTTATTGCCGTGGAATCGGCCGGGGCCGCCGCCGCCTGCGGCATTTTGCTCTACTGCGCAATCAAGAAAGTATTCCGCAGGCAGCGTCCCTGCGACGTCGAACCTCACTGTTGGGCGCGGATCCTTCCACCCGATCAATTCTCCTTTCCGTCGGGTCATTCCATCACGGCATTTTCTATTGCGGTTGCGCTCGGCCAATGCTATCCGATCGTCGAAGTCCCTTTATTACTCGTCGCCGCGAGTATTGCCCTCTCCCGTATCATTCTTGGGATGCACTACCTGAGTGACGTCATCGTTGGCGCGATACTTGGATCTGGCCTCGGCCTCCTTTTCTTCCATGTCTTCCACTGAAATTCCATCGAGTATCCAAGTTGAGTCCAAATCGTCTCAATCGTCTGGCAAACGCTCTGAGTGGTTCAATTCGGCAGTGAACTGGGCTGAATGACACACGGCTCGAGACGACCCATTTTTCCGGTCTCCTATCCGCTTGGCGTTTCAAGACTTATCGGCCGAGCCAGAATGAGACCGGCATCCCACTTGCCTATAAGAACTGCATGCCGACAGGCAAACGAAGACGATTGGGAGAAGTCCTGCAGTCCCACGGCAAGATCACGAAGGCGGACCTTGCCCGGGCACTCGAGGAGCAGGGAGGGAAAGTCATCCAACTCGGGGAACTCCTTCTGGAGCGCGGCCTGGCGGACAAGGCCGATCTCGTGGACGCGCTTGAGGAAGTGGACCAAATACCTTACGTGGATTGCGGCGAGGTGCGCCCAGGATCCGAAGTTCTTCGGCTGATCCCTCAGGTGCTTGCGGCCCGCTGCTGCGCCCTGCCTCTCCGCTGTGAAGGGTCGCAACTTGTTGTCGTGCTCGCCCAGCCGCAGGATCTTAATCTTCTCGACGAACTGCGGTTCTCCACAGGTATGGACATCGCACCGAGACTTGGGTTCCGGGAAGAGATTCTATCCGCCATTCGCCGCGTCTACGGAACGCCGGGCGCGAAAGAATCCGTTCCCGGGACGCAGGAGAAACAGCCGGCGTACAAAGCCGCTCCCGGATCTCGGGACATGGAATTCGTCTCCACCAGTGCAAGTCAGAACAACCGCGACGCCATCCAGGCGATTCAAATCGAATTGATGCAGAAGCGCACTCCGGCTGTGCGCACCGTCTCCGAAATTATCCTGGCCGCGATGGACAAACAGGCGAGCGACATTCACATCGAACCTCAACCTTCCGGTGTCGCCGTCAGGATTCGCGTGGACGGCGTCCTTCGCGACCTGCGCCAGATTCCACGGGAACTTCAAAATTCTCTCATCTCCCGCATTAAAATTCTTTCGGACATGGACATCGCGGAACGGCGCAACCCGCAGGACGGCCGATTCCTCGTCAAAATGCCAGACCGCAAGATTGATATGCGCGTCTCCTCTCTTCCGACACAGTACGGCGAAAAAATTGTCATGCGCTTGCTGGAATCCGGCACTTCCACTCAACTCCTCGCGAACTTGGGAATGAATACTGAACTCCAGGAGAAGTTCCAGCGGCTGCTCGCTCTTCCACAAGGCTTCATGCTGGTGGTCGGCCCCACCGGCTCGGGCAAAAGCACAACTCTCTATTCTGCTTTAAACTTTTTGCGGAAGCCCGCGGTCAACATCGTTACCGTTGAAGATCCGGTCGAGTATGTCCTTCCCGGCATCAATCAGGTCCATGTGAACACCAAAGCGGGCCTCACATTCGCGAGTTGTCTCAGGTCCATTCTTCGACAGGACCCGAATATCATCATGGTCGGCGAAATCCGCGACCACGAAACCGCGGAAATTTGCATGAAGGCGGCGCAGACGGGCCACCAGGTTCTTTCCTCTCTTCACACCAATGACGCCATCGCCGCCATCATCCGCCTATTGGATTTGGACATCCCCGGGTACTTGATCACTTCTTCCGTCACGGGCGTGTTGGCCCAGCGGCTGGTTCGCAAGCTCTGCTCATGCCATAACCGCATCCCCGCGGATCCGGAATTCATCCGGCAGATGCGCGCGGCGTCCGCGGCGCATATCCCCGACACTCGCAATGTCCCCGTCGGCTGCGCCAACTGCGACTTTACAGGCTATAAGGGAAGGGTTGGCGTCTTTGAATTGCTGGTCCTTGATGATGGAGTGAAAGACCTGGTTCGCTCGAATGCCCGCACCGAAGAGGTCCGCGAATGGGTCCGCAGCCAGGGAATGGTCTTCATGCAGGAAGACGCTCTCGAAAAAGTAGCTCAGGGCGTGACAGCCTTCGAAGAAATCCAGCGTGTGCTCCGATTTGAGAATTTCGTCACCTTTGAGTGCGAGAATTGCGAACGCAAACTTGCTCCGACCTTCCAGTACTGCCCCTACTGCGGCGAACGGCGCGTTCGTGTCCGGCTTCCATCAGCCGCAAATGAAACCGGCCCGGAAACAGTCTTATCGAATAAATGAGTTCCCCTCTTACGATGTCGCCGTGCCGCCCATTTCCGGCCGAATGCTCCGAGATTTCCAGGGTACTATCCGCGTACTAGGGACGTAAGTCCTGTAATTCCATGAAGATAGAAAATCGAGTTTTAGAACCCGGGTACGCCTAAAACAAACCCTCGGAGCCATCTGCATCGCGCGGTCTCGCGGGCCATCATGTCTCATGGCCCGCTGCCGGAAAAAACTATCTTTTGTATCCGCCCTTTTAGTCCTCGGCGCCATAGCTTCCCTGCCGCTCTTGGCCGACACACACCGGGCCCAGACTTCATCATCGAGCCAGTTTCATTGCTATTGCCAGTGTGAAGCGAAGGGCGAACACCGCGCCTGCTCTAAAAAAATGTGCGAACTGCCGAAGTATGAAAACCGTTGGTGGGCGGTCTCGTGTCACAAGCCCGCCGCCGAAACATCCACCCAAAAGCAACAACCGTCCGCACCGGAAAAAAAGCAGACACGAAACACGCTGGACGCGCGCCGCTAAATCTCTTCCGGTTGTCTTCTTCGGACCAGCGGGGTTTGTCTAGAAGGCCGGCTTGCCGTCCCAAGTCATTTTGTCAATCCTGAACTCAAAATTAGCCAGATCCGACGGGAAAGTGTAGATTACCGGTTCCTGAAACTGAACCTCAATCGTTTTGTCTCCTTCACGCACCACAGGTTCGTTGTTCACCACCCGCGGAAAAATCATTTCAAATTCGTAGCCGCCAGCGCGGGGTGCAATGTACCGCTCCGGCCTGATGTGGTCCCCTCTTTGATTAATCAAATACACCGCCGGAGGAGGGGCGTCCGTCGGAATCGTTTGCCAGTATTCTGAAAGTCTCTCCGCGAAAGTCCGAGCGCTCGTCTCATACACAAAGTGAACCACAATCGCGCTCGAGTAATCGCGATTCAGGATCGCATCGGCCTGAGCGTCAAACGATTTCTTCTGCTCCGGAGTCATTTTGTCGTATTTCGCTCCGATCTGGAATTGACGGACAATCGCCTCTCGCAACGGCAGCGCGGACCGGATCTGCGCGTAATAATCAATCTCATTCACGGCATCGCCCGCCGTTCCCGCGTTGGCGCCGCCGGTGGTAGAAGGCAGCCCGGGGCCGTTATTCGAAAGGGATTGAGACCACTTCCTGGACCAAGGTGAGTCGCGAAGCATCTTGTTGCAATCATCCTTCGACCAGTCCTGCCACTTTTTCTTCACCCAAAAGTCATCCGCATGTAGCGCCACGACCGCCAAACTCATCACAAGGATGACCGCCGCAAACCATCGCCGTAACATTTTCCCCTCCCTTATCCACTTGCCGACTACACCTATTGGAAAATACTCCTCTGTTCTTTCCACGTCAACGCTTTCGCGGAATGACCCCACATCCTCCCGACGGTTCTCACGGGATGACGATTCCCCGGGTTTCAGAACGTGCGGGCGTCCATTCACTTGATCTTGTACTGGGACAAATCAAACGGCGGTTTCGGATACTTCATCTGAAAACCTTCAAGAGTCTGCGCAATGATCCTCGATATCGCGAGATTGCGAAACCACTTGTGGTTTGCTGGAACCACGTACCAGGGAGCCGCCGGAGTACTGCACTTCGTCAAAGCATCGTCGTATGCCTCTATGTAGTCATCCCAGAATTTCCGTTCGGCGAAATCCGCGGGTGAAAACTTCCATTGATGCCTGGGGTCCTCCAGCCTCTCCTGCAGCCGTTTTTTCTGCTCGTCTTTGCTGATGTGCAGGAAAAACTTCAGGATCGTCACCCCGTTTTCAGCAAGCAGGTCTTCAAACGTATTGATCTGCCCGTACCGCTTTTTCCAAACCGTCTCCGGCACCAGTTTGTGCACTCGCGTCACAAGGACGTCCTCGTAATACGACCGGTTGAAAATACCGATCTGCCCGCGCTCCGGCGTAGCCAGATGCGCCCGCCACAGAAAATCATGCTCCGCTTCGTCGTGAGAAGGCACTTTAAACGCCGTGACCCGGCATCCCTGCGGGTTTACGCCCGACATGACGTGCCGGATCGTGCCGTCCTTGCCCGCGGCGTC
>Ga0187818_10001187_pt1 | contig 10398 bp, 7 predicted proteins | sample NC_wetland_sal_i_14_FD_130581 | JGI IMG/M metagenome (GOLD analysis project Ga0187818, IMG submission 130581) | Wetland sediment microbial communities from Neuse River Estuary, North Carolina, USA - SO4_3 | ecosystem: Environmental > Aquatic > Freshwater > Wetlands > Sediment | place: USA: North...
CTTTCAGGCACTCCGAATCTTCGTAAACCATGAACTGGACGATCTGCGGGTGCAGCTCAATGCGGCCCCGCAGGTGCTGAAGCCGGGCGGCCGGCTGGTGATCATCAGTTTTCACTCGCTGGAAGACCGCATCGTGAAAGATGCTCTCCGCGAGGGAGCCAGGCAGGGTCAGTACAGGTTGCTGGTCAAGAAGCCAGTGACACCCGGCGAAGAAGAGATTGATCGCAATCCGCGGTCGCGCAGCGCGAAGTTGCGGGCAGCGGAAAGAGTTTAGTAGCGCAGGCGCTACAGAAAGGTTTCCGGGACGGCATCGCCTCTCACAAAACAAAGGGCGAAAACACAAATCTACCTTCTCTCACGATGCCGCCCCGGAGAAGGTTGTGGGTAGGTAGAAAAGAGGAAACGATGTACACGGGCACACTGATTGACGATTTAATGAACGCAGTCGAACGCGCAGAAAAGCGCGTCCTGGCGGAGCGTTCGCAGGAAGAAAAACTGGAGTACTGGTACGCGCTATCGCGGCATGAACTGGCGCGGTTTGAATCCAGTCTGGCTGGGGTGGCATAAATGGCCGCAGCAGCGATGGCAGTTCAGGGCGCAGTGCGCGGCAACCGCCGCCGGCCGTGTTGGACCGGCACACCCGAAATCTACTTTGCCAAGCCGATCAACAACTCGCGCCTGGTCAAAGTCGAGGATCCCGGACGCAGCCGCGAGATGAAGCAATTCGGCTTCGCCCTGTGCTGCCTGTTCCTGCTGGTGATGACCTACGCCTGGCAGCACTTCAAGGCCATTGAGTATGGCTACAAGATCGAGTCGCTGAAAACCCAACGCGACAGCTTCTTGGAGATGAATCGCGCTTATCGGCTGGAGGAAGCGTCGCTGCGCTCGCCTGACCGGATCGATAAGCTGGCGAGGGAGTACGGGATGCAACCGCCGCGAGCGGGTCAGGTGATTCGCATGGATTCGGCGCTGCCGGATGCTGGAAACCCCGTCATGGCCAGCGCTTCAGTGTCGGTGGTTTCGATACCCTAAATTCGGCCACACATTTGCGCAGATGAATACGGATCAGAGAACGAAAAAGAATTATCCGTGAGCGTCATGTCTGATCTGTGGCCCAGGTTTTTGGCGGCTTCCCTGACACGGTGGGCCGCCATGTTTGTCTGAAGGCGTGTTTTCGGTTTTGGGTGGAGCAGCGCTTTAGCGCTGCAAAATAGTCTCACCAATGGATCGGCTTCAGCCGCTGAGGTCCGGCGGTCGTCGCACCTCAGGGGCTAAAGCGCGGAGCTATTGGCTGGTTTCCCGCAGCGCCAAGGCGCTGCGCCACCCAAAACCGGTTGATGCGGCTTGCCAGGAACAAGACGATGTCGACCAGCACACCCCGCCACAGCACAAACCTCCGGCTCTACCTGCTGGGGACGATTCTCATCTTTTGGTGCTGTGGTATCTGCCTGCGTCTCGTCTATCTTCAGATTTTCCGCTATGGCAGTTTCGAGCAACGCGCCCAGCACCAGCAACAGCGCACCGAAGAAGTTTCCGCCCGGCGCGGCATAATCTACGATCGCGCGGGCCGCGAACTGGCAATGTCCATCGCGGTGGATTCGGCTTTCGCCGTACCCACGGAGATTCCCGACCTGGGCGCTACGATTTCGCTGATCGCGCGAATTACCAAAGCCGATCCTCATGAGCTCCTGGCCAGGTGCGAAGCGGCTCGAACCTTCTGCTGGGTGGCGCGCAAGGCGGATGCGGAAATCGCCAGCCGCATCCGGTCCCTTAACCTGCGCGGAATTTATTTCCAGAAAGAGTCCAAGCGTTTCTACCCCAAGCGTGATCTGGCGGCTCAGGTCATCGGCTACGTCGGAACCGATGACGAAGGGCTGAGCGGAATCGAGCGGGAATATGACGAGCGGTTGCGCGGCAAACCTGGCCGCATGCTGATTTCAGTGGATGCCCGCCGCAAATGGTTTGGCAGTGTGGAGAAACAGCCTGAGCCGGGCGAAAATGTCGTGCTCACTGTCGATGAGCAGATCCAGTACATTGCCGAACGCGAACTGGCGACTGCGATGGAGCAGACCCACGCCGAAAGCGGGACGGTGATTGTCGAAAATCCCCACACCGGAGAAATCCTGGCGCTCGCCAATCAGCCTACATTCAACCCGAATCTGTCGCATGAAATCACGCCGGCGACTTTGAAAAATCATGCCGTAAGCGACGTTTATGAGCCGGGGTCAACTTTCAAACTGGTGACCATCGCCGCTGCTCTCGAAGAAAAGCTGACCCGTCCGGATGAGGTTTTCGATTGCCAGATGGGTTCGATTGTGTTCAATGGCATGCGGATTCGTGACAGCAAACCGCATGGGCTGCTCCCAGTGTCAGACATCCTGGCGGAGTCAAGCGATGTAGGCTCGATCAAGATCGGTATGCGTTTGGGCGATGATCGCTTTTACAAATACATTCGAGCGTTCGGCTTCGGACAGCAAACCGGTATCGAGCTACCGGGCGAGACCAAGGGATTGACCAAGCCGCCCAGCCGCTGGTCGAAAGTTTCCATTGCCGCGATTTCGATGGGCCAGGAAATCGGCATAACTCCGTTGCAGCTGGCGGGGCTGCTCTCCACTATGGCCAACGACGGTGTGTGGGTGGCGCCGAGGATTGTCGCGGCCACGACTGAACCGCAAAACACTCCGCAGATGATTGCGTTTCACCCGAGTGAGCAGCGGCGTGTGCTTTCATCTTTCACTGCGGCGCAGATGCGCCAGATGATGCAAGGCGTGGTTCTGCACGGTACGGGCAAAAGAGCCCTTCTCGAAGGCTACAGCTCTGCCGGTAAGACGGGGACTGCGCAGAAGGTGGATCCCGCTACTCATGCGTACTCCCACACGAAATACGTCGCATCATTCGCTGGCTTCGCTCCGATCAATGATCCGGCAATCACCGTGGCCGTCATTCTGGATTCGGCGGTCGGACTACATCAGGGTGGCCAGGTGTCGGCTCCGGTGTTCCGGCGGGTTGCGCAGCAGGTGCTGGAGTACTTGCATGCTCCACATGATGTCGAACTGCCTCGGAGCCGCCAGGTGCTTTTGGCTGCTCGGCAAGTCAAGGACAAGGATCTTGAGGAAGGCTCTCCGGACCGTCTGGGAGAGGCATTGGATGTGGCGGACGCACCGGCGAGTAACGCGTTTCAGCAGGCGGCGAACACTCCTCCTCATGCAACGTCTGAGTCGGCTGGCGCTGTAGTGCCCGCGAGTCTGCGTCAGCTGGTGCCGGCGACACTTCCGGAGCCGAGTCAGGTTGCCGTGGCGCCGCCTTCGCAGCCTGCTGTCCCGGTTCATCTCCCAGCCGGAGGAACGGTTGTGCTGGATGTTGAGCAAGGTGGAATCGTAGTGCCGTCGTTCGTGGGAAAGAGTGTGCGGGCAGCGATTGAAATGGCGGAAGAGAGCGGGCTCGATCTGGACGCAGTGGGCAGCGGACTGGGGCAGAACCAATCGCCGCCCGCGGGCTCGCACGTACCAAGCGGATCGAAAGTGACAGTGCGGTTTGGACGGTGAAAGAGGGGGTACGGCTTCAGCCTGTCAACATTGTCATGCTGAGCGGAGTCGAAGCACCCCACTTCGTTCCCATGCAGAATTGGCGTTGCGCGGTATTCTCACCACGCACGAGTTCTCTCCGATGACGCACGGTGCGAATCCCCTGACGCGCCAACTTAGGCGAAGGGGCGCCCGAGGTTCTTCGACTCCGCACAGTGTTTCGTCAAAGCGAAACGCTGTGCTCCGGCCAGGATGACATTATCATTAAAGAAGGAATCACCATACAATCACTGCAATGACGTTCGTCCAACTCCTCTACGGGGCAGAAATCCTCGTCCAGCACGGCAACCCGAGTGTCACCGGCTTGGAGTATGACTCACGCCGCGTGAAGCCCGGCGATGCCTTCATCGCCATGCGGGGCGAGTCGAGCGACGGGAACAAATTTATCGACAAGGCCATCGCCGCCGGCGCGGTGGCCATCGTGACCGACTCGGCGGCCGAGAAGGTGCGCGAAGGAGTGGCATGGGCGCAAGTGCAGCATGGGCGCCGCGCCCTGGCTCGGCTCAGCGCAAATTTCTACAAGCGGCCGGCTGAGCGCCTGGCGGTCACAGGAATCACGGGAACGAACGGGAAGAGCACAACCGCATTTCTGCTCGAATCGATTCTCACCGCGGCCAACCGCAAAAGCGCTTTGATCGGCACCATCGAGTATCACGTGGCTGGCAAAACCCTGCCTGCGCCGCACACTACGCCCGAATCCCTGGATCTGAATCGAATCCTGAACGAAGCCTTGGGCGACGGCGCAACCGAAGCCGTGATGGAAGTTTCCTCTCACGCTTTGGCCCAGCAGCGTGTGTACGGAATTCCTTTCAATGCGGCAGTCTTCACCAACCTCACCCGTGACCACCTCGATTACCATCACACGATGGAGGAATACTTTGCTTCGAAGCAGGTGCTCTTCGAGGGCTGCGGCACCGACCCGCCGCGTGCTGCGGTGCTCAGCGCCGATGACGAATACGGTCAGAAGCTGTTGAAGATCAGCAAGAAGAACGGTTCTCAAGTGCTGACCTACGGCCTGATGAGAGCCGACTTTCACACGGAAAAAGTCAACATAACGCCGCGAGGCACGCGTTTTGATCTGGTCTCGCCGGATGGAGTGATGCCACTCTTTTCTCCGTTAATCGGCAAAGTGAACGTATACAACATCCTGGCTGCCGCAGGCGCAGCCTACGCTCGTGGTTGCAAGCCCGAAGCGATTGCCCAAGGTGTGGATCGGTTGGCCCGCGTGCCGGGCCGCTTTGAGCGAGTCGATTGCCAGCAGCCATTCACCGTGGTTATCGACTATGCACACACCGACGATGCTCTGCGTAACTTGACCTCGCTGGCGCGGGAGTTCGTGCAGCAGGCGGGGGCCAAAGCGCGTGTGATTACCGTCTTCGGCTGCGGCGGCGACCGCGACCGCGCCAAGCGTCCACTGATGGGCGAAGCTGCTGGCCGCGGCAGCGACTTCGTTGTACTGACCTCGGACAACCCCCGCAGTGAGGACCCATTGGCTATCATGAATGACGCCATGGTCGGCCTGCAGCGGTCCGGCGCCAAATACAAGATGGAACCAGACCGCAGAACCGCGATTGCACTGGCTATCCACGAAGCTGGCCCGGGCGATATTGTTCTAATCGCAGGCAAAGGCCACGAAAAAGTTCAGGTTACGCGGGAGGGTTCCATCCCATTCGCCGATGTTGAGGTCGCTCAGGAAATTCTGCGTGAGGCCGGCTACAGTTGCGAGGCTGCCAATGCCGCAACCGGGAAGAACTCATGAAACTGCCGCTGGGGCGAATCGCTGAGTTCCTCTCCGCCACCGGAGAGTTCGATCACCAGGCGGTCGCCCAGGGATATTCCATTGACTCGCGCACCATTCAGCCAGGGCAGCTTTTCTTCGCCGTCAAAGGCGAGCGCATGGATGGGCACGATTTCGTGGCGCAGGCGCTGGAAAAAGGCGCCGCGGCCGCAGTCGTCCGCAAGGACCAACTCGCCCGCTATCCAGCGATAACGCGGCTCATGGCGGTGAACGATACGCTTGTAGCGCTACAGATTTTGGGAACTGCAGTCCGCCGCTTGTCGGCGAAGCCGCTCGTGGGTGTGACCGGGTCAACGGGTAAGACCACGACCAAAGAAGCCATCGCCCAGGTGCTTTCCAGCCGCTTTCGGGTCCTGAAATCCGAAGGCAACTTCAATAATCATTTTGGATTGCCACTCATGCTGCTGAAGCTGGAAGCTGGGCATGACATCGCAGTGATCGAAATGGGCATGTCGCATAGCGGTGAGATTGCCGCGCTGGCCAGGATCGCGCAACCTGAAGTCGGGGTTGTCACCAACGTGGCCCCAGTGCACCTCGAGTTTTTCAATTCTGTGGCTGACATCGCCCGAGCAAAGTATGAGTTGGTGGAATCCTTGCCCGCAGGTGGAACCGCGGTGCTCAACGCCGATGACGAATACGTCTCGCAGTTCGGACGCGATTTTCACGGAAAAGTGGTTTGGTATGGGCTGAAGCCGTCCGCAGACGTGCGTGCCGAGAAAATCGAGCCGCGCGGCGCTGCTGGTTCGGCATTCGATCTGGTCATCGGAAGTTGCCGCGAGAAAGCTGCCTTGCCGTTGGTGGGCAACCACAATATCTATAACGCGCTGGCCGCTGTTGCCGTGGGAGTGGAGCGCGGACTGACTCCTTCGGAAGCCGTCGCCGCCCTGGCGTCCCTGGCACCGGCCGACAAGCGTGGGCAGGTCGTCCAAGTCGGCAACATCACGGTCATCAACGATTGCTACAATTCCAATCCGAAAGCTCTTGATGCCATGGTCGACACATTGGCTGCGATGCCGGCGGCACGGCGCATAGTTGTCGCGGGCGAGATGCTGGAATTGGGTCCGGCCGGCGAAGAGATGCATCGCCACTCCGGCCGGCACATGGCAGAACGCAAAATCGATGTGTTGCTGGGAGTGCGGGGAGCGGCGCGTCAAATGGTTGACGCCGCAGGCCAGGCTGGAATGCAGGCCGATTTTGTAGATACGATAGAGGAAGCCGGTGAGTGGCTGGCCCGCGAGACGCGCGATGGAGACGTGATCCTGCTGAAAGCATCTCGCGGTGTGAAATTGGAGAAGGCGCTGGAGAAGTGGCAGCAACAAGCATCGGTCGTTCGCCGCTAGTTGGGTGACGCCAACCACCAACGACCGCGAACCAGCGACTAAACGGAGGCGGATTGCTTTACTGGCTGCTCTACCTGAAGCTGTTTCATTATTTCCCGCCGTTCCGCATCTTCCGTTATCTGACGTTCCGCACCGCGTTTGCCAGCCTCACCGCCCTGTTCACCGGGCTCATCGTTGGACCGCTGGTGATTAATCGCCTGCGCGAGTTTCAGATTGGCCAGTACATACGCGAAGAAGGCCCAAAAGCTCATCAGAAGAAAGCCGGCACTCCCACTATGGGTGGCCTGCTGATTGCCATCTCCATCGTGATCCCGACGCTGCTCTGGGCCGACTTGAGCAACCGTTTCGTGTGGATCGCTGTTCTCGCGACCACCGCCTTCGCCGCCATTGGATTCAGCGACGATTACACCAAGGTTGTGCACCATCGAAATCTGGGCCTGACCGGCAAAGCCAAACTGGGTCTCCAGATCGCCACCAGTATTCTGATCGCCGTGGCGCTGATCGCCATGCAAACCGTCGGACTTTATTCGACCAGGCTGATGGTCCCCTTTGTTAAGCAGTTTCGACCAGACCTGGTGATCGGAAGTCTGCAGCGCAATCCCCATTTGTGGCCCTTGGCATTCTTGCCATTCGTTGCTTTCGTGGTGGTGGTGATCGTAGGGTCCAGTAACGCGGTGAATCTGACCGACGGACTGGATGGCCTGGCCATCGGCTGCACTGTCATTGCGGCCGGGGCCTTAGCCGTGCTGACTTACGTCAGCGGCCACGCCACTTTCGCTTCTTACCTTGAATTGCAGCGCATGCCGCAGGTGGGCGAGTTGACCATCTTTTGCGGCGCCATGGTGGGAGCGGCTATCGGCTTCCTGTGGTACAACGCGCATCCGGCGGAAGTCTTCATGGGTGACGTAGGTTCGCTCGCGCTGGGCGGCGCTATCGGCACCGTAGCGGTGATGATCAAACAGGAACTGTTGCTGCCCTTTATCGGCGGCGTATTCGTGATCGAAGCCATCTCGGTGATCCTGCAAGTGGCGTCGTACAAGCTGCGCAAGAAGCGGATTTTCAAGATGGCTCCAATCCACCATCACTTTGAGTTGCTGGGCTGGTCGGAGTCCAAAATCATTGTGCGTTTCTGGATCGCATCGCTGGTATTCGCGTTATTCGCGCTGACGACACTAAAATTGAGATAAGTTCACCACGGAGACACAGAGACACGGAGAAAAAGCTAATAAAATTTGATTTTGAGTTGTGGACTTGTCGGCGGCGATTCGGTCTGTGACTAGTTTCCGCCAAAAAAGAAAGATCAGAAAATGGTTTTCTCTGTGTCTCCGTGCCTCAGTGGTGGATTTTCGAACTGTGGACCTTAATAACAAACGCGTTCTGGTCGTCGGCCTGGGTAAATCGGGCGTGGCTTCGGCGCTGTTCTTGAAAGCTCGGGGCGCACGCGTCACCATCTCTGACACCAAGCCACAAGACGAGTTGAAGGAAGAAATCCCGACCCTTCTTGACCACGGGATTGCAGTGGAAACCGGCGGACACGGCGAACGCACTTTCCAGGGGCAAGATCTGATCGTGGTCAGCCCCGGTGTGCCGGTCGACGCTCCGCCTCTTGTGCAGGCGCGTAGCCTCGGCGAAGAAGTCATTGGCGAAGTCGAACTGGCAGCGCAGTTTTTCCCGGGACGCATTGTGGCCATCACCGGATCGAACGGAAAGACCACTACCACCGCTTTGGCGGGCCAGATTGTCGCTGCTGGAGGATATCCGACCGTGGTGGGCGGAAACATTGGTACGCCTGCAATCTCGTTGGTCGAAGGCGCGAAGCCCGATACGATCGCGGTTCTCGAGGTTTCCAGCTTCCAGCTTGAAACCATACAGACATTCCGTCCCCGAATAGCTGTCGTGCTCAATGTCACTCCAGACCATCTCGACCGGCATCGAACGTTCGCCGCTTACACCGATGCCAAAGCCCGCATCTTCGAGAATCAGACCGCCGAGGATTTTGCTGTCCTCAACGAAGACGATCCGACCTGCGTCGAACTCGCGTCCCGCACCCGGGCGCAAGTTTTCTGGTTCAGCCGAAAGAAAGAAGTGAAGCAGGGCGCCTACGTGCATGACGGCCAAATCCTATTTCGCGACACGAACGGCCAGCGGGAAATCATGCTCGCTTCCGAGGTTCCGCTGAAGGGCGCGCACAATGTCGAGAATGCTTTAGCCGCCGTCTGCGTCGGCGCCCTCCTGCGCTGCGAGCCCGACCGGATTCGCCAAGCAATCCGCGATTTCCGGGCCGTCGAGCACCGCCTGGAACACATAGCCACGGTGCGGGGCGTCGAGTACTACAACGATTCCAAAGCCACCAACGTCGATGCCACCATCAAGGCGCTCGAGTCGTTCCCGGCAAATGTTCACCTCATTCTCGGCGGCAAAGACAAGGGCAGCGACTACACCGTCCTGAACGATCTCCTGCGGCAGCGCGCCAAACGCGTGTACACCATTGGCGCAGCGGCAGCGAAGATTGAGTCGCAAATCAAAGGCGCGGCAGAAATCGTCCACGCCGAAACGCTAGAAAACGCCATCAGACGCGCTGCCTACGCGGCCCGGCCCGGCGATATCGTGCTGCTGGCCCCCGCCTGCGCCAGCTTCGACCAGTTCCGGAATTACGAGCACCGAGGGAGGGTGTTCAAGGAAGTGGTGAGCACACTGGCGCTTCAAGAGGCAACAGCTAGATAACCCACCACAGAGTCACAAAGACCCAGAAATCATCACGTCTTTACGAGTGAACATCCGTAGGTAACTCTCCATCCGGAGCAAGAGTGATATGAATGATTGTCTCTGCTCCTCTGTGTCCTCTGTGGTGAAAAGGTTCTAAAAGCATGGCGAAGCGCGTCAGTGTCGATCGTTGGCTGTTCACCGTGACCCTGCTGTTGATCTTCGTGGGACTGGTCATGGTTTTCAGCGCCTCCGCCGTCATGGCAAAGGAACGTTACGGCTCCGGCTATTTCTTCCTTCTGCGCCAGCTGGGCTGGGCCACCGGCGGCCTGCTGGCAATGGTCGCGGCCATGCAAATCGATTACCGCCGCTACAAGCATCCCGGCGTCGTCTTCTCGCTGCTGGGTCTGACCACCCTGATGTTGATCCTGGTCTTTTTCCTCGACCGCTCGCACCACACGCATCGCTGGATTCACTGGGGCCCGCTCTCCTTCCAGCCTTCGGAGATGGCCAAACCCGCGCTCATCCTGTTCCTGGCATTTTTTCTCGAAAGCCGCATCAAGTCGATCACCGATTGGCGAAATACGATTCTGCCCGCCGTGGTGCCTACTTTCATTCTCACCGTCTTGATTGTTTTCCAGCCGGATTTGGGTACAGCCATCGCTTGCGCCGCGGTTACGGCCTGCATGCTGTTTGTGGCTGGCATGGATATGCGTTATCTGGGATACGCGTTTCTCGCATCGCTGTTGCCGCTTTATTTCCTGATCTTCCACGTGGCCTGGCGGCGGGATCGCATTTTGGCATTTCTCAATCCGTATTCCGATCCGCAAGGCCGGGGCTTCCACATTATTCAATCGCTGATTGCCGTGAGCACCGGCGGCATCACCGGCGTCGGCCTGATGGAAGGCAAGCAGAAACTCTTCTATTTGCCGGAGCCGCACACCGATTTCATCTTCGCGGTTACGGCAGAGGA